>ERZ808270.138-NODE-138-length-45265-cov-14.409799_pt1 | contig 45265 bp, 28 predicted proteins | sample MGYA00521082_ERZ808270 | MGnify/ENA primary metagenome ERZ808270 (study PRJEB31516, sample SAMN03275594) | gut metagenome | biome: mammalia-associated habitat; material: feces | host: Papio cynocephalus | place: Kenya | collected 2012-07-27 ... | reverse complement strand
CAGTTTTGGGATGATGCACACAATAAGTCGTGCGTAAATATTCCTCTGTTAGTAGAAAGCGACATAGATGAAATAAAAACAGACGGAGGGCAATGTCTACTAGCCTTTAGAATACCTCGTGCACCATATGACTTGCGCCCCATTCACCTTACACTTACCCCATTTGGGCATACTTATAAGCGCAGGGATGAGGGTGACTATCTCTGTAGTGATGATGAAATAAAGCAAATGTACTCGGATGCCAATAACATGAGAGCGTCAGCAGACTCCCGAATTTTAAGAGGCTATTCTATTGATGACATTGACATACCTACTCTGCATCAATATCGTCGTGCATACGATATTAAGCATGAAAACCATCCGTGGACTGAGCTTAATGATAAACAGTTTTTGGAAATCATAGGTCCTATCGAAAAGACAGGGTAACATCTACAGAAGGGTTTACCGTTGCTGGAATGTTGATGTTTGGCAAGACAAACAGCATTACCGACCCAGAGTGCTGCCAAGAGTTTTTCCCAGACTTTCGTGAGCAATTGAGTGATGACCCTCAGATACGTTGGACCAATCGTATATACCCTGACGGAACATGGGAAGCCAACCTTTACCAGTTCTTCACTCGTGTCTTACCTTTATTACAGCACGCTTTGCCTGTACCATTCAGTCTTGACAATAACCAGATGAGAAATAATACCACCACAGCTCATGTTGCTTTGCGAGAAGCTTTTGCCAACAGTCTTATTCATGCAGCCTATACAGTGAGAGGCAATATTGTATAGACAGATACTTCGATCATATTGTATTGTCCAACCCTGGTACAATGCTTATAAGCATGGAAGAATACTATGAAGGAGGACATAGTGTATGCCGAAATCCTATTATCCAAAAGATGTTTGTATTTTTGGGTATTGGTGAAAAAGGCGGCACTGGCGCTGATGTTATTGCGAAAGGATGGAAGGATAATGGCTGGAGTTTGCCCACAGTTGAAGAAAAGAGTAATCCTGATAGAATAGAAACTATACTAAAACTATATAGAAATACTAAGAGTACTACGGAAACTCCTGCCGATATTACGGAAATGACTACGGAAACTCTTGCCGATACTACGGAAACTACTACGAATACTCTCTCTGCCACTACGAAAACTCCTACCGATACTACGGAAACTATTCTAAAAATAATCAACAATAATCCTAAGGTCACAGCAAAAGAGATTGCATCTGTATGCGGCTTAACAGAAGATGGGGTTGCTTACCATATCAAGAAATTAAAACAAAGAGGACGGTTGATTCGCATCGGAGGCTCACGTAATGGAGGCGAGTGGAAAGTAGTAGAATAATTCTTTCTAATATTTTTTGTTAAACTCAAAATTGAATTAATAATGTTATTAGGAAACAAAATAAAGTCTCTTAGAGACGAACAAGGAATACTGCAACGGCAAGTGGCTGCATACTTGGAAATAGACACTCCTATGTTCAGTAAGATAGAACGTGGGGATAGACGAGCCAAGAGAAGCCAAGTGCCTCAACTGGCTGAATACTTTCATGTTGACGAGAAAGAACTACTCACACTTTGGCTTGCAGATAAAATATTGGATGCCTTGGAGGGTGAAGAAAAATATAGCTTTAATGCTATAGAAATAGCAAAGGAAGAACTTGCAAAACATAAAACGTTATAATTGCAATCAAAGATGGAAACACTAATAGACAAACTCAAAGGTACTATATATGGTCAAGCCATAGGAGATGCACTCGGACTTGGCACAGAAGGTATGACCGACGAAGATATGGCATGGAAATATCCAAATGGTATTACTCACTATAGTGATATTTTTCAAGACCGTCATCGTAAAAGATGGAAGATTGGTGATTGGACAGATGATACGGATATGATGCTATGTATTGCCAATGCTGTCGTTAAAGATAAAGGTGTTAACCTTACGTCTATTGCTCAGAATTTCAAAGATTGGGATATGGGTGAGCCAATGGGCATTGGTGAAACAACTTATAAAGTATTGATTCTTGCTGATTATGTAGAGAAACCTTTTGAGGTATCTAAGAAGATTTGGGAAATGGGACATCGCAAAGGAGCTGCCAATGGAGGCTTGATGCGAACTTCGGTTGTTGGTACTTTTCCAAAAGCAGTAGAAGAATGTGCTGCAAATATATGCCGTCTGACCCATTATGATCCTCGTTGTGTAGGGTCATGTGTTATAATTTCCCGACTAATATACAGCTTGATATACAAGAATGTGGGGTTGTCTTATCATGAAATGGTAGGTATTGCAATGAAATATGATGAGCGTATTGTTGAGTTTGTCGATTTGTCTTTGTCGCCAGATATAAGGACACTTGAATTGCAAGATGAAGATTCTGTAGGCTATACATTAAGATGTTTGTCTGCTGCATTATGGGCTTACTGGCATGCAAAATCATTTACAGAAGGATTGCTTGCTGTTGTTAGAGCTGGTGGTGATGCTGATACGAATGCTGCTGTGGCATGTGCTGTTCTTGGAGCGAAATACGGATATGAAACTATACCAAAAGAGTATAAGGAAGGATTGATATACAGAAGCCAATTGGATTCTGTTATAGAAGAAAGGTATTTTGAAAAATGTTCATACAACCTAAAAGGTGCAGATAAACAATATCTCTTCACATCGAGCTGCCATATCGCAAAAGCTTAATTTAGCCAACATCTTGATATTTAGATATTTATAATTTTGCACCAATTAGGTGCAAAATTATAATCAAACACAAAAAAGCCCACAACTGATTTGTTTCCTTATCAGTTGTGGGCTTTATCTTATTTCAATTTAATAACTTCTCTTTTCAAGAGAGAGGAGCTTTGTTGAGGCTCCCCGTCGTCAGGAGATATTACTTAACCTCCTCGAAGTCAGCGTCCTGAACATCGTCGGCACCGTTGTTGTTACCGGCATTGTTCTGAGCACCGCCAGCCTGCTGGCCGTTGAAACCGGCACCGGCATCAGCACCCGGCTGAGCACCCTGTGCACCCTGATACATCTGCTGTGAAGCAGCCTGCATAACAGTGTTGAGGTTGTTGATGGCAGAGTCGATGGCAGCAACGTCGCCACTCTTGTGAGCATCCTTCAACTGCTGGAGAGCCTGCTCGATACCAGGTTTCTTGTCGGCAGGAATCTTGTCGCCGTTGTCCTTCAAGAAGTTCTCTGTAGTGAAAATCATAGAGTCAGCCTGATTCATCTTGTCGATCTTTTCACGCTCCTTCTTATCATTCTCGGCATTCTGCTCAGCCTCAGCCTTCATACGATTAATTTCATCCTCGCTCAAGCCAGAAGAAGCCTCGATACGAATGCTCTGCTCCTTGCCAGTTGCCTTATCCTTTGCCGATACATTCAAGATACCGTTGGCATCGATATCGAATGTAACCTCAATCTGTGGAACACCACGGCGAGCTGGAGCAATACCAGTCAAGTTGAACTGACCGATACTCTTGTTCTGAGCAGCCATCGGACGCTCACCCTGAAGCACGTGGATAGTAACCTCAGTCTGGTTGTCGGCAGCAGTAGAGAACACCTCGCTCTTCTTGCAAGGGATAGTAGTATTGGCGTCAATCAACTTAGTCATCACTCCACCCATAGTTTCGATACCAAGAGTCAATGGAGTAACGTCGAGCAATACGATGTCGCCGACACCCTCTTCCTTGTTAAGGATGGCACCCTGGATAGCAGCACCAACAGCAACAACCTCATCCGGGTTAACGCCCTTAGAAGGCTCTTTGCCGAAGTAGTTCTTAACGAGAGTCTGAACGGCAGGTATACGGCTTGAACCACCAACCAAGATAACCTCGTCGATATCTGAAGTCTGGAGTTTAGCGTCGCGGATAGCGTTCTGGCATGGAACCAGACAAGCCTGAATCAAGTTGTGTGCGAGCTGCTCAAACTGTGAACGAGTAAGAGTCTTAACCAAGTGCTTTGGCACGCCGCCCTCAGCTGTGATATAAGGCAAGTTGATTTCAGTAGAAGTAGAGCTTGACAACTCAATCTTAGCCTTCTCGGCAGCCTCTTTCAGGCGCTGCATAGCCATCGGGTCTTTAGAAAGATCGATACCCTCGTCAGCCTTGAAGCCATTAACGAGCCAGTCGATGATAACCTGGTCGAAGTCATCACCACCCAGGTGAGTATCACCATTAGTAGAGAGCACCTCGAACACACCACCACCAAACTCAAGGATAGAAATATCGAAAGTACCGCCACCAAGGTCGAACACAGCAATCTTCATATCCTTGTTAGCCTTGTCCACGCCGTATGCAAGAGCAGCGGCAGTAGGCTCGTTCACGATACGGCGAACGTTAAGGCCTGCAATCTGTCCAGCCTCTTTAGTAGCCTGGCGCTGAGAGTCAGAGAAGTAAGCCGGCACTGTGATGACAGCATCCGTAACCTCCTGTCCGAGATAATCCTCGGCAGTTTTCTTCATCTTCTGCAGAACCATTGCCGAGATTTCCTGCGGAGTATATTTACGTCCTTCGATATCAACACGTGGGTAACCGCCCTCGTTTACTACAGTGAAAGGAACACGTCCTGTTTCCTTCTCACACTGAGCGTAAGTCTCACCCATGAAACGCTTGATAGAATAGATAGTATTCTTTGGGTTTGTGATAGCCTGACGTTTAGCCGGGTCACCGATTTTACGTTCACCGTCTTTCACGAAGCCTACTACAGAAGGAGTAGTACGCTTACCCTCGCTGTTAGCGATTACGACTGGTTCGTTACCTTCGAACACTGCAACACATGAGTTTGTTGTACCTAAGTCGATTCCTATAATCTTTCCCATAATTGTATATTTTTTATTTTTTATTTTCGATGTTAATAAATTCCGTTTGGTTTGCTTTCGCAATCCGGCAATTAAAATACAAATGGCATGCCACAGGAGTTTTTAAGTCCTTTGGTATGCCATATTGTCATACAATGTCAGAATAAGTTTCACTCTGACAACAATCCTGTCAGTCAGACAGAAAGGATATTACTTGTCGAGCAGCGACAGATTCTGCACGAACCATACGTTCATCTCGTTTGCTCCGCGATGGTTCCATGCATAATACGGGATAAGCGTGAGCGGCATGTCTTTCACCTTGACACCTCCGTCGGCAGACTCCTCCAAGGTCTGTGCCGAAGTGCGTATAGCCTTTACCGTGAACGAAGGAGCGTTAGCGGTTTCCGTATTTTTGATAGAATAGTTGTCTACCAAAGAGAACGACGGTTTCTTGTTTATCACCGTGCGCAACACCTGTTCTCCGCCATTGTCCACCGCCTCGGCACAATACACCAGCGGTCCGCGCTCCACGGCAACCTTTCCCTTGTCGTCAGCCACATTGCCGTTTGCCACAACCGTGCGCACAGGCATATCGAAGTGAATGCGTACCACATCCCCCTTCTTGATATTCTCCACAGGCAGGTATCCCTTGTTTGCAGCCAAGTCGGCAGAAACAGCCTTGCCGTTCACGCTGACAGAATACTGCAGTTTGTTGTTGTCGCTATATTTATATAGGTCGCTCGGCACTACACTACCTTGAACCCATCCCGGAATTCTCACGAGCAGGTTAGTGCCCTTGGCAGCACATTTCTTCACGTCAATTCTGATATCGCCGTTCCACGGATACTCCGTAGTCTCTTGCAAAACCACGTCTTTGCCGCCTACCTTGATTGTAGATGTATTTCCGGCAAACAGGTTCACATATATATTATTGTCTTTCACTCCATAGAGATACCCCGGCACCGAAGGTATAAACCTCGACAGGTTGCTTGGGCAGCAAGCGCATCCGAACCACGGCTGACGGGTCAAGGTGTTGTCGGCATTAAACTTGTATTTGCCGTCGCACGACAACGGGTTAGGATAGAAGAACCGTCCGCCGTCCATGCTCATTCCCGAGATAACGCCGTTGTATAGCGTGCGCTCCAAACAGTCGATATACTTGCTCTCGCCATGCAGCAGAAACATGCGCTCGAAGAGATACACCATGGAAATGGCAGCACAGGTCTCGTTGTATGCCGTCATGTTAGGCAGTTCGTAGTTGTTGCCGAAGGCTTCGCCCCAATGCCTTGCTCCCACGCCGCCGGTGAGATAATATTTCTTCGACACGATATTGTTGAAGATGCGGTCGATGGTTTTCATATAAGCCGAATCCTTTGTCAGTGCAGCCACATCGGCAATTCCTGCATACATATATCCGGCTCTCACGGCATGCCCCACGGCTTCCGTCTGTTCCAGAATCGGTTTGTCGCTCTGCGAGTAAGCCTGTCGTTTTTCCGTCTTGCCGCGATAGTCGAGCAGATATTTAGCCTCGTCGAGATATTTTTTCTCGCCAGTTATGGTGTAGAGTCTTGCCAGAGCCATCTCGGCAATCTGATGTCCCGGCACGACAGTGGCCTGTCCGCTTCCGGCTCCCACCTCGCGACAAACGCAGTCGGCATAGCGCTTGGCGATATCGAGGAACTTGTGGCTGCCCGTAGCCTGATAGTGGGCGCAGGCGGCATCCACCATGTGTCCCAGGTTATACAGCTCATGGCTCAGGTCTTCCTCCTTTTCCCAGCGGTTCTTTCCCGACCACTGGTGAGGGTGCTGCGGATTTATTGTTCGTGCAGTATATAGATAGCCGTCCGGCTCCTGTGCCGCTCCCACCACGTCGAGCACGCTGTCGATATAGGCTTTCAGCTTCTTGTCAGGATAAGTCTGCAGGATATAGCTTGCCCCCTCGATGGTTTTATATACATCCGTGTCGTCGAACGAATATCCCATGATTTTCGCCACGTCCCATTCTTTAGTCTCCAGTCCCTTGTGTCCCGGATGCTTCAGCGTGTATGCCGCCATCTCGAAATTCTTGTAGCGGTGCTCGCTCTGGCATTTGCTGAAAGCAAGCGGAATCGTAACTTCGCGCACGGCTTTGAGTCTTGCTCCCCAGAAAGAGTTTGGAGAGATTTTCACACTTGTGAATGGAACTTGCGAGAATGGATAACCATTTGCCAAGGCTTTCTGAGCCTTTGCCGGTACTGCAAGGAATGCCGCTATGGCAACGGTAGAAAAGATAAGTTTCTTCATGAATATGAATAGTATTTTTTAAGTTAATAGTTTTCTGTCTTTATCGTAACACTGACAAAGTTACGATTTTTTGTATAATAATTATTATTCACAGGATATAAAAATTGTACAAATAACAATATGCGTACATTATTTACTGAAATGAATCCACCGTATGACGAATTTGTGTTCTACCTTTGCACTAAAAAGGAAAAGACATAATCATCAACTAATTAATCATTAACCAAAATGAACAACAAAGGTTTTCTATTCTCTCTGTTCCTCGCGTCGACACTCGCTGCCAACGCTCAGGTGAATATCAACGTGGACGCATCGCGACCGGGCGTGAAGGTTTCCCCCGACCTCTATGGCATTTTTTATGAGGACATCAACCATGCTGCCGACGGCGGACTATATGCCGAACTTATCAGCAACCGCTCGTTTGAGGATGAGGAAAGCAAGAATCTGCCTACATGGACTACGGCTGCCGACAACGGAGCCACGATAAAGACGGAACTAACGGCTAAAGGTCTTCTGAACAAAGTCCAGGGCAGGGCGATGCTCGCAACGGTAAACGCCAAGCCGTCGGCCCTCGCCTATATCATAAACAAAGGCTTCTGGGGTATCAATGCCGTGCAGGGCAGGGAATATCGGCTCTCGTTTTTTGCCAAGGGCAACTACAACGGCTCTCTGAGGGCGCGCCTTACCGACTCTACGGGAAAGGCGATATATGCGGACGCTGAAGTGATGAAAGGTAAGCTCAACAAGGGGTGGACGAAATATACCGCCACGCTGAAGGCTGACGCCAACGACCCGAAGGCTCAGTTTGCTATTGTTGCCGACGGCAAAGGCACTATTGCCCTTGACGTGGTGAGCCTCTTCCCGCCTACGTTCAAGAACCGCGAGAACGGCTGTCGCCCCGACCTCGCACAGATGCTCTACAATATGCACCCTAAATTTATGCGCTTCCCCGGCGGATGCTTCGTCGAGGGACAGGACTCGCCGGACAATGCCTTCCGCTGGGAACGCACCATCGGACCGATTGAGGAGCGCACGGGACACAAGAATGTGAACTGGGGCTACCGCACAAGCGACGGACTCGGCTTCCACGAATATCTGCAGCTTGCCGAAGACCTTGGGGCTAAGCCGCTCTATGTGGTGAACATCGGACTGTGGCATGGCGGAAAGACTGCCGTGGAGGACCTGCAGCCATGGATTGACGAATGTATGAATGCTCTGGAATATGCCAACGGACCGGTATCGTCAAAGTATGGAGCCTTGCGCGCAAAGAATGGTCATCCGGCTCCTTTCAATATCGAATATCTGGAAATTGGAAACGAAAACAACCAGGATGACCCTTCGCAGCAGAGCGACCGCTACTATGAGCGCTTCAAGAAATTCAAGGATGCCGTATTGGCTAAATACCCCAATATGCACCTTATCGGCAATGTTGCGGCATGGGGAACTGACACTCCCACATGGAAGAGCCAGGAGAGCGTGGAACTTGTTGATGAGCACTACTACCGCAACCCGGCTTGGTTTGCCAACAATTTCAACAAGTATGACTCTTACGACCGACGTGGACCGAAGGTCTATGCCGGAGAATATGCCGTTACGAGCGGTTTCGGCAACATGGGGTCGCTCGATGCTGCACTCGGCGAGGCTGTATACATGATGGGAATAGAGAAGAATTCTGACATCGTAACTATGGCTTCATATGCTCCGATATTTGCCAACCTGAACAACAGGAAGTGGGCTCCCGACATGATTCAGTTTACGGCAGACCGCGTGTTTGGCACTCCGTCGTATTACGTGCAGAGCATGATGGCAAACAATATCGGCACGAGGGTGCTCCCCGTAATCCAGAATTCTCCATACACTTATACTGAGGAGAAGATGAAACCTGCTGTATGCCGTGTGGGAATGGGAACATACAACACTCAGTCGTCGTTCCAGGACCTTGGCTATACCGACGACAAGGGTAATGCCTTGCCTGCCACCCTGGAGCTTAACCCGGTGGACGTGAACGGCACCTGGACTGTCAGCGGCAATACTATAAGTCAAACTGCAAATGGAAAGGACTGCATCCGTCTTAACCCGGGAACAATCACGAGCGACGAATATATATATAAGGTACGTGCGAGAAAGGATTCCGGCAAAGAGGGATTCCTCGTTGTCTTCAACTATGTGGACGAAAAGAATTATTGCTGGCTGAACATCGGCGGATGGGACAACACCAGAAGTGCCATTCAGCAGACCGCCGACGGCGGACGCTCGGAGTTGGCAACTGCTCCTGTAAAGATAGAACAGGGCAAGTGGTATGACGTGGAACTGAAGGTTGTGGGCGACAGCATTTTCGCCAGTCTCGACGGTAAGCAGATTTTTGCCACCAAACTTAAATCTAACGTGAAGCCCGGAGTTTTCTCTACGGCTACTCTCGACGAGAATACTGGCGAAGTGATTCTGAAAATCGCCAATACGAGCAACGAGAACACTACGGCAAGGGTCTGCCTCAAAGGAAAGAACATTACTGAAGGAAGAATTATCCGACTGTCGTCAAAATACGGAACCGACGAGAATACTATCGACAATCCTACAAATGTTTATCCCGTTGAGAGTTTCGTAACGACAAGCGGGAATGGCGTAGAAGTGGAGATTCCGTCGACGTCGCTGAATATACTCCGACTGAAATGATCACTACCGTAGGGTAGACTTTTTAAGTTTCGAATTTAGTATTTTATTGAAATTTGAGGATAAATACAAGTATCGCTTTGGGTGCTGCATATCTGCACTTTTGGTGCAACATATCTGCACTTTTAGTGCAAGTACCAAATAATCCCCGCATTTCATAGCAACGCTGTTTTTTTGTGTGAGGGGTGTGAGGGATAAACATCTACCCCTCACACTACCCCTCACACCTTTACTCTCTGATTATCAACACGTTAAAGTCCTGTGTGAGGGGTGTGAGGGTAAAATAAGGAAAAAACATTTTTGTCAATTTCGGTGGTATTTTTTAGACGAAGAACATAAAATTTGCTTTTGTTTTGCATCTAAAAGCCAGGGAATCGAATAAACAACATCTCTTCTGACAAATGTGGATGAGAAAAAAGAAAAAGGGGTGTCCTTAATATTCCGAAGTTATCCCAATAGTTATAACTGACGGACACCCCTAAGCGGCAACGTCTTACCGTTTTTCAGTAACTACAAACAATCTATTACCACTTTATCTTTAAAAGATAAACGTAATACACACTTGTTGTAATGCCTCGCGGCATGTTTTTAATATATAGACTGAATGTGTGTATCTTTATATAAAATAAATTGCACATCGAGAATAAATACAAACAAGTTTGAATCGTATCTCACCCGATTTGCATTATCCTTGCTGCGAAGATACGTATATTTTTTGAATATGAATAAACAATTAAGGACGAGAATGCATAGATTTGTTTTTTATTAACCCTTTGATTAAAAAGTCCTTAGAAGTATATTTTATACAACTATCTGTTCTTCTTCGGTGGTTTCCGGCGCTTATAACATTTGGAATAATCACACAAGCCACAGGTATATTCCAGCTTTTTCACGTTCTTGCCTAACCCTATCAGTCCGCTGACACTCTTTATCGGAATCATCAGCGACGAGTCGGTAAGCTTCACGCCACACGGTTCGCCTACTCCAAACTCACGGAACAGCATCTGCTGCTGCGACACATGCCAGCCGCAATATCCGGGACTGAACCTATTGGTATGGTGCCACCCCCTGCTGTTGATATATATCTGCAGCCAGCGCTCCATAACGTCTGCCGTTTTCTCGGCAATGACACTACCCAGGGAATCGGCAATGAACACTCTTACCATATCGCCCTTCTGCTCAAGACTGCGCTGATAGCGTTCAAAATCTACCCCACTCGTTGCCACGAAAAAGGCGAAAGCCTCTGAGCCTCGAAGCTGGGCTGTTATTATTCTGCCTATATCATACGTCTTGTCGCCTACCGCGAGCTGGCGCTCGTCAGCATTCAGTCTTGCACTCTCCGACAACACGAAGCAGAAACGCGGACGCAGAAATGTTCTTACTTCACGCTTTACGCCCTCCAGCTCCTGCATCAAGTCATCGTCCGGCGTATTGTCGCCATAACCCATCTGCACAAACAGTTCCTTGTCTGTGATGTCAAGATCATCGTATGTAAGTTGTTTTTCAAACATAATATGCAAATTTATCATTTTTTCTTTTTATACGAGTAAAGTTCGTGTATTTCAAACCACTATTGTTACATTAAAAAACATTAAATAGACTTTTTGAACACTTTTATTTCATAAAAAAGAAGTATGGATAAAGACAATATAACTACCTTTGCAAAGGTTAAGCAGAATACGAACTTAAAAATCACCTAACAATAGAATATCTACCTCTATGATACAAAAGGAAATCAACGTAAATATCGACTACCTTATAAAGAACGGTCTTGTGAATTATTCCGACGGCGACATCGTTATTATGAACAGCAACGAGCACCCTCGCCTGGAAAATACAGTAAAGCTGGAAATGGTAACCATTGTTTATATCGAAGAGGGGATGATGCAAGCCGACCTCAACGGAAAGACGGTCAAGGCTGGAAAAGACGACCTCGTGGTGTGTCCGCCGAATACTTTCGTAAACAGAAGTCTTACTTCTGCCGACTTTTCCTCAAAGGTCATCGGGCTCTCGTATAAGGCGATGCAGAGAAGTTTGCTGATGAGCAAGGATATATGGGGCATTATGGCTTTCGTCTCGCGCAACCCCGTCATTCATCTTGAAAAGAGAACAAGCAAGATGTTCGACAAATACTACTCTCTTCTGTCATACAAAATTGAAAACCCACACGGATTCTACCACAAGGAAATCATGCAGTCGCTGTTTCATTGTATCTTCTACGAACTATCGGCTATTATTGCCCCTAAACTCGGCAACATGCAGGAAAAGACTCAATTCAGCCAAGGGGAGATTCTTTTCAAGAAATTCATCGAACTGCTCACTACATACGAGTCAAACGACCGTTCTGTTAAGGCGTATGCCGAACGCTTGTGTGTTACACCTAAATATCTGTCTACCGTTTGTAAGTCTGTTAGCGGAAAAACGGCTCTCGAGTGGATTCACGATTTCCTTGCCGAAGCTATCACCCAGAAACTTAAATATACAGACTTCTCGATAAAGGAAATTGCCGACGAACTGGGGTTCCCGAACATTTCTTTCTTCGGGAAATTCGTAAAAGCCAGATTCGGTGTATCGCCTAAGGAATACAGGGTGAGATTGCACAATTCTACAAACGAAAATATGTAAATTCCCGTTTCCACGCTTTTTGCGTTTGCAGATACTATGTAATGGATAGTTACATATCTATAAGGTAAAGCGTCATATAGGAAAAGTGTAAAATTTTTCAAACCTGAAATTTAACTTATGAAAAGTACGATATCTGTCATATCTGCAATTTTGCTCGTCATTGCGGTAAAGACTTTTGCCGGCGACATATATGTGGCTCCCCATGGTAACGATGCAGGCAATGGATCATCGCTACAGCCTTTGGCATCTCCTGCCGCTGCCCTCAGAATGGCAAGGGAATGGAGAAGACTGCATAAGAATGAAGCTGAAGGAGGTATCTTCATCCATCTTAAAAGCGGCGTCTACAATGTCTGCAAGCCTCTCTTCCTGCGGCCAGAGGATTCGGGAACTGAAGATTCGCCTACCGTAATATGCGGCGAGGGCGACAAACCGGCGGTTTTGAGCGGAGGTATTAAACTGAAGGGATGGCACAAGGGATGCAACGACGAAAGGGTTCCTAAGAATATACGCGGAAAGGTATGGGTGGCTGACGCTCCTATGGTTGGCAACAGGATTGTCTTTTCCCGCCAACTCTGGATTGGAGGGAACAAGGCTATAAGGGCGCAACAGGGAGCACCGGGCGAAATGACAAGGATGGTGGACTTCGACACTAAGTCGAGGACGATAACTATTCCGGCACCGGCAACTGACCTCAGCAATGCACCACAGCTCGAAATGACGGTTCATCAGCGCTGGGCTATCGCCATTCTTAGGGTCAAGGATATCAACAACATTGGCAGGGGACTCTGTAAGGTTACCTTCCAAGAACCTGAAAGCAGTATTGAATTTGAACACCCATGGCCGCAACCTGTCATTGGAGAAGAAAAAGGAAACTCATCGTTTTTCCTGTCTAATGCCCCTCAACTGCTCGACGAACCAGGAGAATGGTATCAGGACTATCCTTCGGGAAAGATATATTATCTGCCAAGGAACGGCGAGGATATGAACACGACTGAAGCTGTTGTTCCCGTTGCTGAAAGGCTTGTGGAGGTCTGCGGAACAAGGGAGCGCAACGTCCATGATATTTCATTCAAGAATGTTGTCTTCTCTCATGCTGCATGGACAAGACCACTCTATGAGGGACTTGTTACCTTGCAGGCTGGATTCAGGATGCTTGACGCATATAAGCTGAAGGAACCGGGACTGCCGGAGAAGGCTTCGCTCGAAAACCAGGCTTGGATAGCAAGACCGGATGCTGCTGTAAGCATTAAGCATGCTGATGGCATAGATTTCTCGAAATGCAGATTTGAACACCTCGCAGCAACGGCTCTCGACCTTGAAACGGCAGTCCACAACTCTACCGTCAGCGATTGCTTTTTCGGCGATATTGGCGGAAGTGGAATTATGATTGGTCACTTCCCTGACGGGGGCTTTGAAACTCATGTTCCTTTTAAACCGGCGATTAAGGATGACTTATGCAACAACATCACGGTCGACAACAACGAGATTTTTAATGTTGCCAACGAGGATTGGGGTTGTGTGGGGATTAACGCCGGATACGTGAGTAATGTGAATATCACTCATAATGAGTTGCACCGCCTTAACTACTCCGGTATCTGCGTGGGATGGGGATGGACGCCTGTTGAAAGCGGAATGTACGGAAACAGAATCATCGGCAACTATATTCACGACTTTGCAAGACAGCTATATGATGTTGGCGGTATTTATACTCTTTCTAACCAACCGGCTTCTGTGATAAGCGGCAACAGGATTGAAGATTTACATAAAGCGCCGTATGCCACTAACGACAGGGCTTTCTATATCTACTTTGATGAAGCGACTGACGGATATACGGTTACGGACAATTGGATGCCTGACTCTTCACGCATAGGTTTTAACCAGCCTGGAAAGAATATGAAAATTGCCAATAACGGTCCGATGGTTGACTGCAAGACTGCTGGAAGGAAATTGAAAAATTGAAGAATTGAATATTACTCTTATTCGTTCTATTTCTCTCAGAGCTCCCAGTTCTCCCAGCTCTCCCAGCTCTCCCAGTTCTCCCAGCTCTCCCAGCTCTCCCAGCTCTCCCAACTCTCCCAGTTCTCCCAAATAAGAAACAAAAAAAACACCATATAATGAAACCCACAAACTACCACCTGTTCGATTTCATGGATTTCGATCAGGAACTTAAAAAAGAAGAATCGCTTTGGAAGGCTTACAAGCCAACTAAGGTGGAGATAAAAGACGGTGATATTCTTGTTACCGTTCCGTTCCAGAAACAGGTTCTTGCCAACGATATGGCACCTGATAATAACGTTCCACAAGAATCACACACTCTCGTCATACGGCAATACGAACCGGGAATAATCCGGATCTTCATGGGAATGGACGGCGAACAGCCATCTGATTCTTCTGAAATGCTGCAGATGAGCGCAAGGGTAAAGCGTGTCCCATTACATGCTGAACTGAAAGATAGCCAATGGATTATTTCTGACGACAATGGGATTCGTCGCGCCGTGATTAATATGCAGGAACCTGAACTCGACCGATGGAGCGAACTGCTCCCTGATCCTCAGGAAACACTCGACATTAGATTCTATCCCGACGGAAAGCGTGAAGTGAGACTGGCGGCTTACGACCATTTCTCACCGCCACGATACGATGCCCTGCCTCTCGGATACTGTAAGACTGAGGGCAAGAACGACCGGGCTACGCTTTCTTTCGAGTGTAAGCTCAACGAGTGTTTTGCTGGTACGGGAGAAAGGTTTGCTAAAATGGATCTTAGCGGACAGACTTTCTTCTTGAAAAATCAAGACGGACAGGGGGTGAACAACCGACGTACATACAAGAATATTCCGTTCTATCTCTCAAGTCGTATGTATGGCGTGTTCTATCATACCACGGCACACAGCAAACTATCACTTGCCGGAATATCATCGCGCTCTGTAGAATTCATGAGCGATCAGGCTCTCATAGACGCCTTTATCATTGGAGGAGACTCGGTGGAGGAGATTCTGCGCGGATACCGCGACCTTACGGGCTATCCGTCGATGCCGCCTCTATGGAGCTTCGGTATATGGATGAGCCGTATGACTTATTTCAGTGCTGACGAGGTGAACAATATCTGCGACCGTCTGCGGCGGGAGCATTACCCGTGCGATGTGATTCATCTCGACACGGGATGGTTTAAAACTGACTGGCTCTGCGAATGGAAATTCAATGAGGAGCGTTTCCCTGATCCTAAGAAGTTCGTACAGGATTTGCTGAAGAAAGGTTTTAAGGTGTCACTATGGCAACTCCCGTATGTTGCCGAGGATGCCGAACAGATCGACGAGGCTCGCAAGAACAACTATATATGCAAACTTACAAAGCAACAGGATTCTGAAGGGTCTAACTTCTCAGCTCTCGACTATGCCGGAACTATCGACTTTACAAGCAAGAAGGCTACTGATTGGTATAAAGGCTTGCTCAAACGACTTCTCGATATGGGTGTGAAGTGTATCAAGACAGACTTTGGAGAAAATATTCACATGGATGCCGTTTACGAAAACATGTCGCCAGAACTGCTCAACAATCTTTATGCCCTGCTCTATCAGAAGGCGGCCTACGAGATTACTAAAGAGGTTACTGGTGATGGTATCGTTTGGGCTCGCTCGGCATGGGCTGGTTGCCAGCGCTATCCGCTACACTGGGGTGGTGACTCCTGCAGTTCGTGGGAGGGACTTGCAGGTTCGCTGCGCGGCGGACTGCATTTCGGACTTTCTGGCTTTGCCTTCTGGAGCCACGATGTGCCGGGATTCCATACTCTGCCTAACTTCATGAACTCTATTGTACGTGATGATGTATATATGCGATGGACTCAGTTCGGAGTCTTCTCTTCGCATATCCGCTACCACGGCACGAACAAGCGCGAACCATGGCATTATCCTAATATAGCTCCACTCGTGAAACGCTGGTGGAAACTGCGCTACAAGCTTATACCTTATATATTAAGAGAGAGTGAAAAAGCTACTCACAGCGGTTCGACAATAGTTCAGGCTCTTATTTTCCATCATCCGGAAGACAACAACTGCTGGCATATCGACGACGAATATTATTTCGGCGACGACTTCCTCGTTGCTCCTGTAATGAGTAGCGACAACTGTCGCGACATATATTTGCCTGAAGGCGAATGGGTGGAGTTCTTTACCGGCGACCGCTTTATCGTTGAAGATGGCGGAAAGTGGCTGAAGGACATCGAGACTCCACTCGAGCGCATGCCGGTGTTCGTCAGGAACGGTGCCGTAATCCCTATTTATCCGGAAGATGTAGACAGCACTGACGATATGGATATGAGCAAAGTGCAGAATATCATTATCGACGAAGATTTTAAGGGTATCAATATTTAATATGGAGCGTGGAGTGAGGAGTTATTAGTCTTATTTAGTTCTATTAGTCTTATTTAGTCCTATTAGTCTTATAAGTCCTATTAGTCTTATAAGTCCTATTTCTCCCATAACTCCCAGCTCTCCCATAACTCCCATAATATTAAAAAAACAACAACTATGTGGAAACCAAATTTAGAAGAAACAAAGAAACACTATATCAACTGGTGGAACCATAAAGGTATCGTGCTCAACATGTGGGAGCACTTCCAGCAGGGCGTGAAGCCACATGCCGACATACCGATGCCGCCAGCACCTAAATCACTTGACCAGAAATGGTTCGACCCAGAGTGGCGTGCCGAATACCTCGACTGGTATGTCGCCCATAGTTCTATGATGGCTGACATGTTGCCTGTTGCCAACACCCAACTCGGTCCGGGATCACTCGCCGCTATTCTCGGTGGTGTGTTCGAGGGCGGCGAGGATACTATCTGGATTCACCCGAACCCGAACTATACTGACGACATCAAGTTTGACATCAACGATCCTGCCAACAAAAATTGGCAACTGCACAAAGACCTTCTTCGGGCATGCAAGAAGAAAGCTAACGGCAACTATTATGTGGGTATGCCCGACCTTATGGAGGGACTGGACGTACTCGCTGCACTGAAAGGCACTGACAAGGTCTTGCTCGACACCGTAATGCAGCCTGATGTGCTGGAAAGGCAGATGCAGCAGATTAATGACATATACTTCCAGGTGTTCGACGAACTTTACGATATTATCCGCGAGGGAGACGAGATGGCATTCTGCTATTTCTCATCGTGGGCTCCAGGAAAGATGACAAAGATACAGAGCGACATCTCTACAATGATTAGCGTTGAAGACTACCGCCGCTTTGTACAGCCTTTTATCCGCGAACAATGTCAAAAGATTGACTATACACTATATCATCTCGATGGCGTAGGAGCTATGCATCATCTGCCAGCCCTTCTTGAAATTGAGGAGCTTAACGCTATTCAGTGGACACCGGGCGTTGGCGAACCACAAGGCGGTTCACCAAAATGGTACGACCTATACAAGAGAATTCTCGCCGGTGGCAAGAGTATTCTGGCTTCTTGGGTTACTCTCGACGAGCTGCGCCCATTGCTCGACAATATCGGAGGCAACGGCGTTCATATCGAAATGGACTTTCACAACGAGGATGAAGTGGAGAAGGCTCTGCGTATCGTAGAGGAATATCAGGAGAGTGAGGAAAAGCCTAAGGCTGACGATACGACTATAAGAATCAATAATACAAAAACTCCAGATGAGGAAGTTATGGAGATTATCGACAAAATAGAAAATCCAGCCTCAACCTCCGAGAACTCTCAGTTCTCCCAGTCATCCCAGTTCTCCCAGTCATCCCAGAACTCCCAGTCATCCCAGAACTCCGAACTATCCAATAAAATAAAGAGTCTGCCTTTGACAGTCCCTACTCTCGGCAAACCACTTATTCAGGATTTGGTGAAAGAAAGAATCCTTGTCCTCGACGGTGCCACTGGCACCACCATTCAGCAATACCATCTTACTGAAGAGGAATTCCGCGGAGAACGCTTCCGGAACTATGGCTACGACCTGAAAGGGGCAAACGACTTGCTCTGCATTTCAAATCCTGATATCGTGGCAAGTGTTCACCGTCGCTTTCTTGAGGCAGGAGCTGATTTGATTACGGCTAACACCTTCAATGCTCAGCGAATATCTCTTGCCGACAAGCATCTTGGGGATTATGCTCGGGAGATAAACCTTGCGGCATGCAAGGTGGCACGAAAGGAAGCCGATGCCTATACGCTGATGAATCCGAGGAAGCCACGCTATGTGCTTGGCGGTATCGGTCCTACACCAAAGACCCTGTCTATCGGCGAAAGCGATGAGTTCAACACCTGCATTCTTCGTGAAGCATATATGGAGCAAGTAGAGGCTCTCTTCGATGGTGGTGTGGATGCCATTATTCTTGAAACTATATTTGATATTGAAAATGCCAAGGTCGCATTGGAGTGTATCAAGGAGATGATGGTGAAAAAGGACAGACAACTGCCAGTTATGATGAGCTTCACTGTGGCAAGCGACAATGGCTATAATATGTTGGGACAGTCGGTAGTAGACTTTGTGAAGAATCTACACGACGACAGTGTGTTCTCTGTAGGCCTCAACTGCTCGCTCACTGCTCCACGTATGGCTCCTGTTATTCAGCGCATGGCGGAAGAGACAAACTTCTATATCAGCATGTTCCCTAATGCCGGCCTGCCTGATTCCCACGGACATTATGGTGATACTCCAAAGCAGATGCAAGGTGAGATATGGCCTGTCGTTGAAGCACATCTGCTGAATATCGTTGGCGGATGCTGCGGCACCGACGATCTGCATATCCGCGAGATTGCGAAACTCGTACAGCCTATAGAGGGGCTTTTCGTTACTCCTCACCATCCGGCACAGGGCAGCGGATATAAGCTTGCTGCGCCAAAAAGGCTTGAAGACTCCGAGAAATCTCAGAACTCCCAGTTCTCTCAGCACTCTCAGCACTCTCAGGACTCCCAGTCCTCCCAGTCCTCCCAGTTCTCCCAGTTCTCCCATAAAGAAGAAAAATGCTCCTGTGGCATAGACCACGATGCAGCCCCTACGCCGGCACTCGGCTCTGCTGCCGAAGAAGTTTATGATGCCATTCTCGCCGGCAAGGGCGACAAGGCAGCTGACGCTACTAAGCGTGCCCTCGACGAGGGACTGGCGCCACAGGATATCATCAATGGAGAGATGATACGCGCCATGAGCCAGGTGGGACAGAACTTCCAGGACGGTAAGGCTTTCGTGCCACAGTTGCTTATGGCTGGTCGTGCTATGAAGGCTGCACTTGAAATACTGAAACCGCTACTTGCCGGTCAGGCTTCAACTACACTTGGCAGAATAGTGATTGGAACTGTGAAGGGTGACCTGCACGACATCGGCAAGAATCTCGTTGCCTCTATGCTCGAGGGGTGCGGCTTTGAGGTAAAGAATATCGGTATCGATGTGCCGAGCGAAAAATTTGTCGAGGCTGTAAAGGATTATCATGCCGATATACTCTGCATGAGCGCACTGCTCACTACTACGATGACCTATATGAAAGACGTTATCAAGGCTCTTGAAGATGCCGGAATACGCAATGACGTTAAGGTTATGGTGGGAGGAGCACCTGTTACCCAGAGTTTTGCCGATGAAATCGGTGCCGACGGCTACAGCGACAATGCAAACTCTGCTGTCGCCAAAGCTAAGGAGTTAATGGGGAAATAAAATAATCTGGAGGCTCGGAGTTCTCTAAATTCTCCGAGCCATCCCAATTCTCAGAACTCTCTAAAAACTCCCAGTTCTCAAAGTTCTCTCCGAGCCATCCCAGTTCCCAGAACTCTCTAAGAACTCCCAGTTCTCCCCCAACTCCCAAAATCTAAAAAAAGCAACAAAACTTATGAACACAGAAAACCTTGATACATTAGACTGGATTATCCTGATAGGATATTTCGTCATCTTGCTTGCCATTGGAACATGGGCAAGCTCTAAAGCCAAGAAAAGCGGAAACATGTTTCTTGCCAGCCGCTCGCTGCGCTGGCACCATATCGGTTTCTCGATGTGGGGCACAAATGTCGGTCCGTCGATGCTCATCGCCTCGGCGAGTGCCGGTTTCTCTTGCGGTATTGTTTCGGGCAATTACGCTTGGTATGCCTTCGTGTTTATCGCCCTACTCGCCTTCGTGTTTGCACCGCGTTATCTCGGTACGGGAATATCCACGCTGCCTGAATTTATGGGACTCCGTTTCGGTGATTCCACCCGTAATATCCTTGCATGGTATACCATAGTAACGATACTCATCTCATGGCTTGCACTGACGCTCTTTGCCGGAGGAATTATTATCCGTCAGGTATTCGGCATACCGATGTGGATGTCGGCTCTGCTGCTACTTGCCATCTCGGCATTCTTCACCATGCTCGGTGGACTGAAGGCTGTTGCCTATACCAATGTATACCAAATGGTGCTGCTGATTTTCGTTTCTGCGACACTCACCATTGTCGGCATTTGGAAATTGGGCGGCGACTCCTTTACTAATGGCATTACCATATTGGCAAACCCCGACATCGTGCCGTCAAACTACTGGAACCTGTTTCAGCCCAACAGCGACCCCGGCTATCCGTGGTTGCCAATTCTTCTTGGCTATCCGATAATGGGTGTATGGTTCTGGTGCACCGACCAGTCTATGGTTCAGCCGGTGCTTGCCGCACGTAATCTCGGCGAGGGACAGAAGGGAGCCAACTTCACTGGTTGGTTGAAAATCCTCGACGTGGCGATATACATCGTACCAGGTATCGTTTGCTATGCCATGGTGAAGACTGGATATTTCGGTGGGGTTCAGGTTAATGCCGATGATGCCTATCTAAAGCTCGTTTATGAACTATTCCCGGCAGGTATGGTAGGCTTGGTGCTCGCAGTTCTCACGGCAGCCCTTATAAGTACCATCGGTTCTGCACTTAATGCCTTGAGCACGGTATTTACAATGGACATATATGTAAAGAACATACACCCTGAGGCTACCCCAGACGAGATACGCAAGACGGGACGTATCGTTACGGTTCTCGGAGCCTTGGTGTCGATAATCATCACCGTTGCCGTAGATGGCATCAAGGGTATGGATCTGTTTAATGTATTCCAGTCGGTATTGAGCTTCATTGCCCCACCTATGGCAGCAGTATTTCTGATGGGTGTATTTTGGAAGCGATGCACCACTCTTGCAGCCAACATGACCTTGACTTTCGGCACCATATTCAGTATCGGAGCTGGAATCCTTTACCTGTGGGTAATACCGGGAATGGCTGAGCGCATACACTTCATGATGCTCTCCTTCTATATCTTTGTTGCCCTTATAGCAATGATGGTTGCCGTTAGTCTATACGACAGGAACGCTAACGAGAAGCATGTTATAGTGGCGGTGAACGAGAAGCCACAGAAGAGTGTCGTCGTAGCATGGGGGGCGCTTACCGTGGTAATGATTGCCCTGTATGTATTCTTCAACGGACATTGATAGGTTCTCTACTTTATACCAGATATAAATTTTCTCTATTTTATACCAGATATAAATTAAACAACCGATAAAAAAATCGGGACACCAGTTTAAGCAAATTGCCTATTCAGGTGTCCCGACTGTTTTTTTATATTATATTGTTTTTTTATATTAGATATGTCGTTAATATTTTATTTGCGGCATATTCTATTTTATCGAAAGTTTCGGATTTTATTTCACATTAATCTTTATCGTCTTGCCACTTGCAGCCTTTACAATATATGTTCCCCCCTTCTGAAACTGGAATATTTGGGCATCAGAGCCAAGCATTGTTCCGTCAACAGAATAAACGGAGAACGAACCATTAGAAATACCGAGAGTCCTGCCGTTGAGCGAAATGCCATTTTCTGTAGAAGCATTTACTGTTTCAATACCGCTGCTTGGGTTGTAGGTAACTTCCACAGTAGTTCCGTCTACCTTCTTGCCATCCTTATCATAAGAAGTTACCGTCTGTCCGTTCACCCTTCCATACTCATCATATCTATATTCTATCTCTTTATATATATAAGCCTGTCCTGTAGAAGATTTGGCAGCACGGGTATCAGCTTCATTTGAATAGTAAACATCCTCATATATATATTCCTTTAGCAGTCTGTCGCCTTGCAGAATAAATACCGGCAATCCTTTCATATTGCTACATATAGTCTTGTCGTCTTCGTGAGATACAGAGAAGTAAGTATCATCGTATGTATTGAAATAAGTTTCAATGTCAGCAAGAGAGAAACTGATGTCTTTGAAACCAGACCCGGTATTATGATTACCGTATGAATAACTGGTATAAGCCACTACGCGGTCTTTCACCGACACTACGATAGTACTGTCGGTAGAGAACTCCTTGTAGTCGCAGACAAGATTCGGACGAATGAAGCTGACATCTTCCGTCTGTACTTCCTGAATAAAGCGATCCTCAAAATTGTCGTGTTTCTCAACGATTTTAAATCCCTTGTTCGTTTTGGAAACCGTGCCAGTCACCACGCTGTTGTTGTCGCCGTTGGTATCTGTGCTCGTACGTTTATAGTTGAAGACCCCATCACCATAAGAATATACATAGTCTCTTACATAAGTATTTTCATAACTTCCTCCCTTATACGTATATGTTTCTTTGCTGCTTGTCAGCAGGTCTCCCTGCCAGTTATAGTCGGTTGTAGTCTCATCAATATAGCAGTTTTCCTCGTTCGAGAGATAATACTCGCGAGTGATATGTCCGTCGGCATCAACGTCGAAGGTATTCTTTTCCACTATCCCTTCCTCTTCCGGTCTTGTAAACACCACAGAGAGTAGTTTACCGTTTGCATCTCGGTTGAAAGTCAGATCCTCCACCCACGGAGTGCCCTCCTCGTAGTCATCATCAACGAGATGTCGGTTTGTAAGCGGACCGTCGAATCCAAACACATCATGCCATGGGTTGCCGATACCATACACCTCATCGTTGAAATACGTGTAAGTCTCGTTGTATTCCAGTCGCCATTTCGGTTCATTGTAATAATAGTAATTATCGTAAACACTCTTCCGCTTTGCACCCTTTGGATAATCAACACCAGCATCCTCGTCGTCCTCATCGTAGTATTTCTTTATTGCCGAGATTCTGCCAAGGTCGTCATATACATATTCAATCTTACGTGAGTCATAGCTATTGTCGTCCCATGACTTGTAAACAGCCAATTTCCCGTTTTCAGGATTATATACATAATTCTCGATGGATGTCTGCGAGAAAGTCCCATCGCTATAATCCCCATTATAGAGTTTTGCGATAGAGTCATTCAGGTTGCCTTCCAATTCCTTGCAGTATGAGCGGTTGGCGATTTTGTTACAGTTTCCTTTCTCGTCGAATGCCACGGAATACACCTCTTGCTGCCTTCCGCTTTCCCCCTCATATTTCGTATGATGACGCAATTTGCCATTGTTCCAGAAGCTCCATTCCGAATCTCGGTACCAACTGTCATCAGACTGTAGAATCTCACGAGTGTAATCCGTATAGTCAAGAGCATCGTTATAGTTCACATGCACGCAGTAGGAATCGAACTCAGATGTATATCTATCGTATTTCACGGTCTTGTTTACAATTCTGCCGAACATGTCATATTCGTAGGAATAAGTACCTTTGGTATATAGTTCCTCGTCACTCCATGACGCTCCATTGAAATGTTTTTTGTAAATCGTTTCCGAACTACGCTCCATATTTTTATTATATGTAAATACGTAGCGGTAGATATTGTCTCCCGTCACTTTAGTGGCTTGGTCTAAATACACGTTGCGCAGCAGACTACCCTTTTTCTCATTTTGTTTGGTAGACATATCGTCCTTAGAGATATTCTTCCTCAATTCTGCCTTTTGCCTTTGCTGTCTGTGATAGTAGCTGCCGATACGCAGTCCTTGTCCGTAAGCCGATAACGAAGCAACGGCAAGAGTTAAAAGTAAGATTTTTTTCATAATAATTTTAATATATAAATAATATGTGTAGGTTTTCCCTTTGTTCCTATATGCTATTTCAACAGAATACCCTCTCGATATGCTTTTCCGATAAGTTCTGCGATATTCTTCGACATTGTTTTCTTAAGCAACTGCCTACGATGGAAATCAACTGTATTTCTCGATATAAAGAGATTTTCGGCAATCTCGATACTGCTGAAACCTCTTGACAAGAGTTCCAGAACTTCAAGTTCGCGTTTCGTAATTTGTCCCTTTATATCTTCCGCCATGCTTGTTCGTTTTATTGTTGCCTATTGTTTTTCTATTTACAAATTTATGAACGATACGTATATTTTACAAATTTATCCTTTGGAAACGACACGACATAGGGTTAAAACTATTATTTTCAATAGGGGTACTCCTATGGTTTTCCGTGGTTTCAGATTGCATTTCAATATCATATCCATGTTTCTGACAGGTACAGGACGAAGTCGTTGCTCACCAGTTAAAATTCAACGAAGCCGCCGGAAGATGACATATTCTATAGGATGCATAAAAGATTACAAAAATGTAAAATCAACGTCATAAGAGAAAAAAAACAATATACTATGTCAAAAAGAAACATGCCATTCTTTCTTGTATTTTTGTCATTCATATTCCTTTCCTGTATGAGCAGAGGAGAGAAAAAAGTAAATGACGACAAAGCCTACACCCTGCTTGAAAAAGTTGCAGAGATGAATGCCTGCAGCGACAAACAGGGGGCTGTAAGACTTGCCGACAGCGTGATAGCCATGTCGCCTGCCGACTCTACACTCTGCTGGACACTCAGCGAGAAGACGGTGGCTCTTACTGACATGGGAAGAATGCCCGAGGCGGTGGCTACAGGAAAACAGGCTATAGAGCTTGCCCGGAAAACGGCTGATGTAGAGGCGGAGATGAATATGAGGGGAGCCTTGGGCATAGCATACCGCAGACAGGGCATGCTGGATTCGGCTCTTGCAGAATACGACAAGGGTATAGAACTTGCCGTAAGGGAGAAGAACAGCGAATACGAGATTTATCTTGACAACTGTGCCGCTGTGCTCTTCTGCGACTACAACCGTTTTGCTGAAGCTCTCGAATAATCTACGAAAGCCGAAAAGGCTGCGCTTGCTGCCGGAGACACAGTGGAATGGCTGTCGGCAAGGGCTAATATCGGTGGAGTTTATCTCAGGCAGAACAAGTTTAAAATGGTGGTTAAGGTAATGGAGCCACTTTGGCACGAAGTAGAAAAGACCGGCTACAACGTCTTGATTCTGAAATATCTCTCGCCTATGCTCAAGGCATACGACGCCATGGGCTGCGAAAAGGAACTAAAGATCTTTATGACTTATGCCGACAAGGCGATGCGGGGAGTAAGTGCCACGAGTAACGGAGTGCTTGGCATCATGGAGATTAAAGCCGGAATGCTCTCGCGCCAAAGGCGTTACGGCGAACAGTTGGTTCTGCTCGATACTATGGCTGCCGCCAATGCCCAAAACCATGCTATGCCAGAGGAAAGGCTGCTTGCCGAGAGGGCAAAATGCCTTTGGCAAATGAAACATAGCGAAGAGGCCTTTGCTTTATTGCAGCAAGCTTACCAGAGACTTGATTCCGTGAAGCGCAGCGATGTGGAACGTGGCATGAGTGAGTTTGCCGTGAAATACAATACGTTGGAGAAGGAGATGAAGATTGAACAGATGCGGCGCCATGAAATAGAGTTGCAAAACAGGATATTGTGGCTCGCCTTGGCTGTTTTCATTCTTTGTCTGGTTATATGCGTGATTGTTTATCAAAAGAGGGTTGCCGCACAGCGTGCCGCTCTTGAAAAGGAGCGTAGCTATATAAGAGGACTGGAGAATGAGCGCAGCCGACTGGCGAAGGAGCTTCACGACGGTGTTTGCAACGACATGCTTGCCGCGATGCTGCTGATGAGGAACGACACTAAGACTGCCGAGAAGCAGCTAAAAGACTGCTGGCGCAATGCCCGCAACCTGTCTCATGCCCTCATGCCACCGAGTTTCAGCCATACAACACTGTCTGAAGCTGTCAGGGCTTACGCTATGGCTGTGGGCGATGAAGAGAAAAAGGAGGTTAGAGTATCCGTAGGCGGAAGCGGTAATTTTGAGCGCTTGCCTCAACAGACTGTTTATGAGCTGTACCGCATCATACAGGAGTTGGTTGCCAATGCCTTGTGTCATGGTGACGGCAGTGGAGTTGACGTGGAGTTGAATGACGACGGAACGACGGTATGTGTACGTGTGGAGAATAACTGCACAGACGATAACTCTGCAGGAGAATCCAAACAAAGCGGTATTGGCAAGGAGACTGTAATAATGCGTGCAACAAGTATCGGGGCTAAGGTTTGCCGCAGCTCTGAAAAAGGTAAATATTCGGTGGAGGTGAGACTATGACGGATATTTTGATTGCCGACGACCATCCTGTAGTGTCAGCAGGAATTCGCCAGATTGTTTCTGAGGTATTGCCAGACTCTCATGTGTCTGTAGCTTCAACTGTTGACGGAGCTTTAGAAGAGATAAACAAAGGCTGTATCGGCATTCTTATTGCCGACCTGGAGCTTGGCAGCGAGAGCGGACTCCACCTTATATGCAAGATACATGATATTCAACCCGATATAAGGGTTCTTGTTTATACCATGCACGAGGAGGTGTGGGTTGTAAGACAGGTGATGGATGTCGACCCCGACGCTGTAGTGCTAAAGAGCGACGAGCCGGAGGAGCTGTGCATGGCATTGAGAATGCTCAATGACGGTAAGGGATATTACAGCACAACGTTCAACCGCCTGCTCAACAGCCTGTCTTCTTCGCCGACTTTATTGTCAAACCGCGAGATGGAAATCGTTGCCCTTACAGCCGACGGCATGTCGTCGGCAGCCATTTCCCGTAAACTTGAAATATCGGTAAACACTGTAGAATTCCATCGCCGTCGCATTATGCAGAAGCTATGTGCTGCCAATGCGGCGGAGATGGTAAGCAAAGCGAGGGATTTAGGACTGTTCTCGCTCGAAAAGCGAAAATAGCCGGATACAAGCTTTTAGCCTTCTTTGTTGAAATCGTCGAGTGCCTTGAAGAAGGCGTCGATATTTTCCATCGGCGTATGTGGCGGTGTGTCGCATCCGCTCGACAATACAAAATTTGGGTATCCGCTCATGTCGCGGAGCAACTGACTTGTTTTTTCATACATCTGTTCTGGGGTTCCCTCCTTGAACATCGATACAGGGTCGATATTACCCATGGCGAGAGCCGACGACGGAACGTCTTTTATCACCTCCCTCATGTCGCATTTATTGCCGAAGTGGTATGCTGCCGAACCTGTCGCCACCATGGCTTTTGTGCAGTGTCCAGTGTTGCCGCAGTTGTGCAAGACGATGCTGAAAGTATCGTCCTGTACCTCGTTTACTATATATCTCACGTAGTCGGAAGAGAAGCGCTTGCAGTCGTCGTCCGACATCAGTCCGGCTGCCGGTTCTGCCATCACCACTCCGTCGACACCCGTTGCCTTCAATGCACGGCAGTATTTCAGTATGAACTCCGTGCATTTCGACAGCAACATGTGGGCAGCATCCGGGTCCTGATATATAAGAACCATTATCTCCGACATATCATAGAGTCTGCCGGCGAGCGAGAACGGACCGATGCATCCTCCGAGCACGGGGCGATCGGTAATGGCTCTTGCCGAGAGCAGGTTTGCTTTAAGGTATTGCGGCACTCTGCCTTCCTTTAGCGACGGAACTTTCAAGGCTTTTATGTCGGCGGCATCATTAAGCAGATGTCCTATAACGGCAGGCACGGCATCTTCAGTAAAATGAATTTCTGCACCGAATGCTTCAGCCTCCACCGTGAGGTCCATGATTACTGTTGCTGCTGCCGTAGGGTATTTCTCGGCGAGTGCCTTTATTGCCTCGAAATGCACCTGCCCGTCGCAGCAAGCCTCGCGCACGGTTCTGCCCGTCAGTTCTATTCCGGGGTGGGTCATCACCGGAACTGCTAATGTTTTTTTATTACGAATAACATCACTTATCCATTCTTTCATTGTCTTTTCCATAATATTGCTGTATTTGTTTATATGACGGAGATGGCTGTGGTTTGTAACGAATTAGGAATGAGGAATTAGGAATTATATAAATTATAAAGAAAATGGCTGCATCATGTTATAAAACCCATGATACAGCCAATCAACAATAGCTTAAACTAATATATTATTTAAGTTCCGAATTTATTTCTTCCCCTCCCCCGCCTCCCCTTTCAGGGGCGGAGCGGTTACCTTTGATTGCTAAAGACTTGCTTCTTTTTCATTATTATTCGAAAAACAAGTCGGCAATAATAATCTTGCAAATTTTGTCAATAACAAATGCATTCGTTTTCTGTTTAAAAGAGTAACTGCATTTGTCTTCTGATTAAAAAAGTAACTGCATTTGTCTTCTGATTAAAAGAGTAACTGCATTTGTCTTCTGATTAAAAAAGTAACTGCATTTGTCTTCTGATTAAAAGAGTAACTGCTCCGCCCCCGGAGGGGGAGGCGGGGGAGGGGAAGATCTAAATCCTAAAGTTTAGTATATTATGATATCTCTTGTTTTCTGAACCTTAGAAATTGTATACAACGCCGAACTTCAGGTCGTTTGAGCTGAATGAGAATCCAAATCCCTTCTCGCCAAATGCCGGAGCTGACACCTTTTCGCCATCAACATCTGCCATATCGTCGTTGTCGCGATAGCCTAAGAAACCGAGGCTGGCGATGAAGTCTACCTTCTTTGTCAGACTAACCTTTACTGCCGGTGTGATACCAATCTGCCATGCATTATACGAGTCGCTGTCGTAACCTTTATACTTTGCCTTATAGGTTGCGAAACCTACACCGCCGTCGAGCATGAATGAAACGGGACCTGCCTTTGCCACTGTGTAGCGTGCGTATGGAGCAACACCAGCACCGTCTGCTTTTACGCCATCATAATACTCGTGGTTATACATGAATTCCAAACCGATAGCCCACTTGTCGTTGAGGTTGTAACCTACCTGTGGTGCGATTGTAAATGATGTATGATTGTCTTCTGTGTTACGCCACAAACCAACTTCTCCACCTACATAAACCTGTGCGCTTGCTACTACTGCAGTGAGCAATGCTACTAATGATAAGAATAGTTTCTTCATGTCTTTTCCCTTTCTTTTTTATGTCTAAATTTACTATTGTTGTTTTCTGCGGCAAATATATTACTTTAGTCGATACGAAACAACTGTTTATATCATCTTTTTTCAGTGAATCGGTATTTTTAATATAAGTTTACTGAAATAAAGAACAATATCTATTGCTATTGGCAACTGGATTTGGGCATAATATCGGTTACATGTCTGGATAAGACATTAAATGAATACATCGGTGCATATCCTCGCCTAATAATAAAAAAAAAGTTTTTCCTTTATTTTACCCTCACACCCCTCACCCAACATCTTAACATACTGATAATCAGAGCGTAATAGTGTGAGGGATAGTGTGAGGGGTAAATGTTTAACCCTCACACCCCTCACACCGGCAACGGAAAGTATCGAGAGTCTTTGTAAGAGAACAATCATTTTCAAACGTAAAGTCCAAAACGATTTTTGACTATGAATAGAATGATGATTTAGCAGTGGCACTTTTGGGGCAGCGATCCTGCACCTTTTGTGCAGCTACCAAATACCAACGGCGTTTGATAGGAACAACATTCATATACTATATGCTTCCATAATCCATCCATACAGAAAAAACTTGAAGATATTACAGTCTCGGATTACCGATTATTAAAAATAGTGTGTAATTTTGCAGTCTGATATTTTAAAGCAATAGAATTATGAGCACAGTTATTTATCCTTCACCGATATTCGGACCTATCCATAGCCGGAGACTCGGCATTTCCTTGGGAATAAACCTGCAGCCAGCCGACGGCAAGGTATGTACCTTCGACTGCATTTACTGCGAATGCGGATTTAATGCCGACCGCCGCCCTACTCTACCGCGACCTACAAGAAAGGAGGTTGCCGAGGCTCTCGAGAACAAGCTGAAGGAGATGGCACTGAACGGACCGAAACCTGACGTGCTGACGTTTGCAGGAAACGGAGAACCGACTGCTCACCCGCATTTTGCCGAGATTATCGACGACACGATACGGCTGAGAAACAAATACTGCCCAGATGCTAAGGTTTCGGTTTTGAGCAACTCTACCATGCTGCACCGCAAACAGGTACATGAGGCGCTGATGAAGGTTGACAACAATATTCTGAAGCTCGACACCGTGGACACCGACTATATTAATAAGGTGGACCGCCCACAACAACCGAGCTACAATGTTGAGGATATCATCGAGAGCCTGAAGAGCTTCCACGGACATGTTATCATTCAGACCATGTTTATGAAGGGACTGATGAACGGAGAAGACGTGGACAACGTGAAGGAAGTGTACATCAAACCATGGCTCGATGCCGTAAAACGCATTCAACCTATGGAAGTGATGGTTTACACTATCGACCGCGAAACTCCCGACCACGACCTGAAAAAGGCTTCGCATGAGGAACTCGACGCTATCCGCGACCGCGTCATCGCCTTGGGCATTCCTTGCACGGCTTCATATTAAATTGGTTTTCTCTTATACTACGATAATATATGCTAAAACTCTTTCTTGCGGCAACACAGTCGATAAAGGAACTTGAACGGGTGCCGGAACATTCACTGAAACATTTGCTCAACGAGGCACACCTGAACATAAAGCTCGAAGACGCCATAATCTTCGGCATAAAACTGGTCGTTATATACCTCGTGGTGAGGATTCTTACCGCACTGGCAAAGTATATCTTCCGTCATACTATGCGCAAACAGGCGGAGAAAGGCATGGACGTAACAAAGGTTATGTTCTTGAAGCAAATAGTGGTAACGGCTATTTATATCATCGGATGCGCCACGTTCCTCTCGCTGATACCGGGAATGGAGAAAATAAGCAACTCTATCCTTGCCAGTGCCGGTATTCTTGCCATGGCTGTGGGTTTGGCATCGCAGGAGGCACTCTCGAATATCGTTGGCGGACTGTTTATCATCTTCACACGCCCGTTTAAGGTCGGCGACTTCATAAAGGTCGACAGCGACGTGGTGGGAACGGTTATCGAGATTACACTGCGCCACACCATTATCAAGAATATCGAGAACAGGATGATTCTCATACCAAACAGCAAGATTAACTCGGCAACGATAATAAATTCTTCGTATGGCGACTCGGCAACATGCGCTTTTATCGACATAGGGGTATCTTACGACACTAATCTCGACCGGGCTATCCAAGTGATGCGGAGCGTAATCATGCTCCACCCTATGCTCATCGACCACCGCACGAAGGAGGAAAAGGAGAAGAACGAACCGGAGGTGGCTATACGCGTAGTGGAACTCGGCGACTCGGCTATCACTCTGCGGGCTTGGGCTTGGGCTGACACTGCCATAAAGGCTACGATAATGAAATACGACTTGCTGAAAAGTATCAAGGAGCGGTTCGATGTGGAGAATATCGAAATACCTTATCCGTACTTTAACCAAATCGTAAAAAAGGAATAATGTTCCAAACTTCTCATTATCTTTTCGTTGTGGCGGTATGCTCCGTTTTATATGCTGAAATTTAGTTAAAACAAAACAATAAAGCTAATATTGACGTATAAGTATCAATAATATTGGCTAATTTTGCACCATGAAAACTTAAAACGGAATTTGAGTTTTGTCAATATGCAATTAGAATTCTCGTTTTATATCATGACACATATATGAGCTTTTTGCTTAAATAATATTAGGTATTACAGATTAAGACATCATTAATTATATTAAATAGGTATGAAGAAAAAAAGCAACTTATTGATTCTGCTTTTTGCTGCTGCTATGTTGGTAACATCATGCGGAAGCAAGCAGAGTGGTAAACCGAATTTCGGCGACGACGAATATGCGGTTAGAACTATCGGCGGTCAGAGCACTGAGCTCCAGACTACTTACCCTGCTACTATCAAGGGTGTTCAGGACGTGGAGATTCGTCCGAAAGTTTCAGGATTTATAACAAAACTTTGCGTACAGGAAGGTCAGACTGTAAAGAAAGGACAGCTGCTCTTCGTTATCGACAACGTTACGTATGCCGCTGCAGTTCGCCAGGCGCGTGCTGCCGTTAACTCTGCAAAGGCTCAGCTCAATACTGCAAAGCTGACTTACACAAACAACGAGAAATTGTTCAAGAACAATGTTATCGGTTCTTATGAACTTCAGTCGGCTAAGAACACACTCGAAGCTGCATACGCTGCTGTGGCACAGGCTGAAGCTAATTATACATCAGCTAAGCAGAACCTCGACTTCTGCTATGTTACAAGCCCTGCCGACGGTGTTATCGGAGACCTGCCTTTCCGTGTCGGTGCACTCGTTAGTGCATCAAGCCAGCAGCCGCTGACAACCGTTTCCAACATCGGTTCTATGCAGGTTTACTTCTCTATGACCGAAAAGGATCTGCTTGACATGACAAAGGGTGTTGGTGGTATACATGCTGCCATCAAGGACTATCCGGCTGTTAAATTGCAGCTCGCCGACGGTTCGATTTATTCTCATGAAGGTCGCGTAGCCACAGTGAGCGGCGTTATCGACCCAACAACAGGTACTGTTTCTATGCGTGCCGACTTCCCTAACCCGGAGCATCTGCTCAAGAGCGGAGCATCAGGAAGCATCGTTGTTCCTCACCACGCTTCTTCGGCTATCATCATCCCGCAGGATGCCGTTTCACAGGTACAGGACAAGTACTTCGTTTATGTAGTAGGTTCCGACAACAAGGTTAAATACACTCCAGTTACAGTTAATGCCAACAACGACGGCAAGAACTATATCATCGAGAGCGGTCTGAAGATTGGCGACCGCGTTGTGATGAACGGTATCTCGGCTTTGACCGACGGACAGAAGATTACTCCGATCACAGAGGCTCAGTATCAGGAAAAACTGAAGAAAACCGAGGCTATGGGAGCTGATCAGGGCGACCTGAGCAAATTGAAGAAGGATTTCGGAAAATAATATTTCGGGAGAGAGAAGAAGGATTAGAGAATAGAGACAATGGCTTAACGGCCTTTTAAAAAAATCAAGTCAAACAATCCCTAATCCATCACCCCCAATCCCTAATCAAAAAACAAAACAAATGAGATTAGATACATTTATCAAACGCCCGGTGCTCTCTACCGTGATTTCTATCTTGATAGTAATCCTCGGTGTCATCGGACTTATCTCGCTGCCTATCGAGCAGTACCCTAACATGGCACCGCCTACCATCATGGTGCGCGCATCATATACGGGTGCAAACTCAGAGACAGTGCTTAACTCCGTGCTTGCTCCGCTGGAGGAGCAAATCAACGGTGTGGAGGGAATGACATACATGACCTCTTCGGCAACTAACGACGGTTCGGCTTCTATCACCGTGTTCTTCAAGCAGGGTATGGACCCGGACATGTGTCAGGTCAATGTGCAGAACCGTGTGTCTCAGGCATCGGCGCTGCTGCCTGCCGAAGTAACCAAAGCCGGTGTGACGGTAACAAAACGTCAGTCGTCTACGGTTATCCTCTTCGGTCTTACTGCCGACGACGACCGCTACGACGATGAGTTCCTGGCTAACTATGCCAACATCAACGTCATACCTGCAATCAAGCGTGTGAACGGTGTGGGTGAGTGTCAGTCGTTTTCACAGAAAGACTACACCATGCGCCTGTGGATTGATCCGGTTAAGATGAAGAGCTACGGCTTGATTCCTACCGACCTCACTGGCGTACTCTCACAGCAGAATATCGAAGCTGCCCCTGGTTCCGTTGGTGAACAGAGCGACAACCAGTATCAGTACACGTTCCGCTACAAAGGTCGTCTGAAGACTCCAGAGGAGTTTGGCGACATGATTATCAAGTCTACACAAGACGGACAGACAATCCGCGTCCGCGACGTGGCACGCGTTGAGATGGGTGCTCTCTCGTATACCGTGGAGTCAAAGAACAACGGCAAGCCTTCTGTTACCATGATGGTGACCCAGACTGCCGGTTCTAACGCTACCGACATCGCAACAAACATCAAGAAACTCCTGAAGGAACAGGAAGCATCAATGCCTCCTGGTCTGCACTTCGACGTGATGCAGGATGTAACGGAGTTCCTCTTCGCTTCTATCGAAGACTTGGTCAAGACCCTCATCGAGGCATTCATCCTTGTGTTTATCGTGGTTTATATCTTCTTGCAGGATACACGATCTACACTTATCCCGTTGATTGCCGTTCCGGTGTCATTGATCGGTACATTCTTCTTCCTCTATGTGTTTGGCTTCTCGCTGAACTTGCTTACACTCGCCGCCCTCGTGCTTGCCATCGCCATTGTGGTGGATGATGCCATCGTGGTGGTCGAGGCAGTACATGCCAAGCTCGACCTCGGATACAAGTCGGCTACAACGGCATCTATCGATGCCATGAACGAAATTTCGGGAGCCATCATCTCAATCACCCTCGTTATGGCATCAGTGTTCATCCCTGTGTCGTTCATGGGTGGAACATCTGGAGCATTCTATCGCGAGTTCGGTGTTACAATGGCTATTTCAATCATCATCTCGGCTCTTAACGCCTTGACCCTCTCTCCGGCACTTTGCGCAATGTTGCTGAAGCCGAAGAACGAGGACGGGTCTGAGCGCAAGATGTCTATGATTGACCGTTTCCATACTTCGTTCAACGCTGCTTATGGAAAGGTGCAGGCTAAATATACCAAGGGCGTGCGCCATTTGGTTGAACGTCCGGTTATAGCTATCGGTGCCGTTATCGTGGGTATCGCAGCTATGGCTGTTCTCATGTCTACGACAAAGACGGGTCTTGTACCTGACGAGGATACCGGTACCGTGTTCTGCACCGTTTCAACACCTCCTGGAACTTCAATGAAGAAGACCAACGAGGTAATGGATGAAGTAGACCGTATGCTTGCCACCAACCCGGCAATCCAGAGCCGTATGCGTGTTACAGGATACAACTTCATCGCCGGCCAGGGTTCAAACCAGGGTACGTTCATTATCAAATTGAAATCATTCGAGGAGCGACAGAAGATGGAGGGACCGCTGAAGTATATCGGCGTTCACAACCTCGGTTCTTCAATGGTGCTCGGTATGATATACAAGCAGACTGCCGCTATCAAGGGTGCGCAGATTCTTGCCTTCCAGCCGCCTATGGTACAGGGATTCTCGGCAACCAACGGTATGACCTTCTCTATGCAGGACCGCACCGGTGGCGACGTGAACAAGTTCTACGAGATTACTCAGAAGTATATCGCCGAACTCAACAAGCGTCCGGAAATCTCTAACGCCATGACTTCTTACGACACGAAGTATCCACAGTATAAGATTGATGTTGACGTGGCTAAGTGTAAGCAGAGCGGTATCGACCCAAGCACTGTATTGACTACTATGCAGGGATACTACGGAGGTATGTATGCAAGTAACTTCAACTCCTACGGTAAGCTGTACCGTGTGTACATCCAGTCTGAACCTAAAGACCGTGCCGACCTGAAGAGTCTCGACAATATCTACGTTCGCACGAGCAACGGCGACATGGCTCCTATCAAGGAGTATGTAAACCTGAGCCGCGTCTACGGTCCGCAGGAAATCGACCGTTTCAACCTGTTCACCTCTATCAACGTGAACGCATCGGCTGCCGAGGGTTACTCAACCGGTGATGCTATCAACGCAATGGCAGAAGTGGCAAAGACTGCACTGCCTACGGGTTACACCTACGAATTCTCGGGACTGACACGTACGGAGCAGGAGTCAAGCAACTCTACTGCAATTATCTTCGTGCTCTGTCTGACATTCGTTTACTTGATTCTTTCAGCACAGTATGAGTCATACATCCTGCCGCTGTCTGTAATCCTGTCTATTCCGTTCGGTCTTGCCGGAGCATTCCTCTTCACCAACCTGTTCGGAAAGAACAACGATATCTACATGCAGATTGCGTTGATTATGTTGATGGGACTTCTTGCCAAGAACGCCATCCTTATCGTGCAGTTCGCCCTTGAGCGCCGTCGCACGGGTATGGCTATCTCATGGTCGGCAGTGCTCGGAGCATCAGCCCGTCTGCGTCCTATCCTGATGACCTCACTCGCCATGATTATCGGTCTGTTGCCGTTGCTCATGCCGTGGGGTGTAGGTTACAACGGAAACATGACTCTTGGTGCAGCTGCCGTGGGCGGTATGCTTATCGGTATGCTCTGCCAGATTATGGTCGTTCCGGCATTGTTCTATATCTTCCAGACTCTGCAGGAGAAGGTTAAGCCTATCGAGTTTGAAGGCGACAACGCTAATGTTGACTCTGAGGTAAAGCAGTACACTAACCCTTATGTGGCTGGAGCTTTGCAGGAACAGATAGACAAGAGCTCTAAGAAGTAAAAAAGCAATATTCCATATTCACCGGATATTCCCTTTATGGGGATGTCCGGGAGAATGGATAAAACAAATAATTCATTTATATGAAATTCAAAAGTATTATCGCATTCGCCTCTGCCGGACTGATTTTCGGCAGTTGCGGAATATACAACAAATACGAGCGTCCGGACGTGAACGTGAAGGGACTGGTGCGCGATTCGGCATCAATCTCCGACACTCTCGCCGTGAGCGACACCACAAGCTTCGGCAACCTGCCGTGGCGCAGCGTCTTCACCGACCCGCAGCTGCAGTCGCTCATCGAGACCGGACTTGCCCACAACACCAATATGCTCAATGCCGCCCTCAACGTGAAGATGGTGGAGGCACAGCTCAAGGTGGCTAAGTTGGCTTTCGTTCCGTCGTTCACCTTCTCGCCACAGGGAGTGATTTCGTCATGGGACGGCAACAAGGCAACGAAAACATATTCTTTGCCGGTACAGGCAAGCTGGAGCATCGACCTCTTCGGCAATCTGCTCAATGCAAAGCGCAGCGCACAGATGTCGCTCCTGGCTACTAAAGACTATCAGCTCGTGGTGCAGACTGGTTTGATTTCAAACATCGCCAACATGTACTACACGCTCATGATGCTCGACAAGCAGCTGGAGATTGTAGACAACATGTCAACTCTGACCAAGGATACATGGAACATCATGAAGCTCCAGAAGGAATTGGGACGCGTTAAGGAAACCGGTGTGCAGAGCGCCGAGTCTAACTACTATTCAGTTCTTGCACAGGCTGCCGACCTGAAACGTCAGATTCGCGAAATGGAGAACTCTCTCTCCCTCCTTCTCGGTCAGCCGGCACAGACCATCAACCGCGGCAAGTTAGAAGACCAGTCGCTACCTTCTACATTCAGCACTGGCGTGAACATCCAGCTTCTAAACAACCGTCCTGACGTGCACTATGCCGAGATGAGCCTCGCACAGTGTTTCTACAACACCAACCAGGCGCGTTCCCGTTTCTACCCAAGCATTACTATCAGCGGTTCGGGTGCCTACACCAACAACAGCGGTGCCGGCATCGTAAATCCTGGCAAGATGCTCTGGAGTGCAGTGGGAAGTCTTGTTCAGCCAATCTTTGCCAACGGTCAGCTCATCGCTGGCTTGAAGGTGGCAAAAGCTCAGCAGGAGCAGGCCTACAACACATGGCAGAATGCTGTGCTTTCTGCCGGTAGCGAGGTTAGCAACGCCCTCGTGCTCTACAACTCTTCCGACGAGAAGTCTAAGCTCGAGGAGAAGCAGGTGGAGAGTCTCACGAAGAACGTGGAATATACCAAGATGCTCTTCAACGAGGGCAGCAGCACATATCTTGAGGTTATCACCGCCCAGCAGAGTCTGCTTAACGCACAACTCTCAAAGGTTGCCGACGACTTCTACAAGATGCAGGCTGTGGTTAATCTCTACTACGCTCTGGGCGGAGGAAGAAACTAAATCGAATTAAGAATGTAGAGTGTAGAATTAAGAATTATTCTCGCTTCGCTGCGATTAAGAGTTATAAATTGTTGAATTATCTGCCGCTTAATTCCATTTCATGCATATGGGTTAGTCTATAATTCTAAATTCATAATCGGTCGAAGACCTACAATTCTACATTCTAAACTCTAAAATCTAAATTTAAAATTATGATAAGTGAAAAAGCATATATAGCACCGGGCGCAAAGATCGGAAAGAATGTTACCATTTATCCTTTCGCTTATATCGAGGATGATGTGGTGATTGGCGACGACTGCGTTATCTTCCCTTACGTGAGCATCATGAAGGGTACCCGCATGGGAAAGGGCAACAAGGTTTATCAGAACACCGTGCTTGGAGCTGAGCCGCAGGACTTCAACTTCAAGGGCGATGAAACGGCTCTTGTTATCGGCGACGAAAATATCTTCCGCGAGAATGTGGTTATCAACCGTGCCACATTCAAGGACGGCGAGACTCGTATCGGAAACCGTAACTTCTTTATGGAGGGTGTGCATATCTCTCACGATACGAAGGTGGACGACTACTGTACGTTTGGCTACGGAACTAAGGTTGCCGGCGACTGCGAGATTCACAGTGCCGTAATCTTCTCTTCTGGCGTTATCGTGAATGCCAACGTGCGTGTGGGCGGTGCATCGATGGTAACCGGTGGTGTGCGTATCAGCAAGGACGTGCCACCATTTATCGTGGCTACCGACAACCCTGTGCGCTATGGCGGCGTGAACGAGACTCTGCTCCAGAACTCAGGCACAGACCACAAGGTCGTAGGGCATATAGCAAATGCCTACCGACTGGTGTTCCACGGACAGACAAGTGTGTTCGATGCTATCAACCAGATCAAGGAGCAGGTGCCTTCGGGCAAGGAAATTGATGCTATCGTTTCCTTCCTTGAGAATACTAAAATAGGAATCATAAGCAAAATGTAAATCATACCTAATATTTTTTTCATAGCATGGTTTTTGGGGGAATTGGCCGCGAGGTTAGTTCCCCATTTTTGTATTTTTTTCATACAATATCACTCGAAAACGGCAGACACATAATTTTCCAAAAGAACCATTGAAGTATCACTGAAAAATTGCTTTAGATTACAAATTTTAAGGCTTTTAGACTTCTTAGGGGAAGGAGTGGTATATAGCGCGTCTATCAGATTATAAATAAAGTTAAATATATATATATCGAAAACAGGAAACAGAAAGGATATCCCATTCTGTTACCAGAAATATATTACCTTTGCACAAGATAAGTTGCATTTCAGTATAAGATAAGCGACATCTTGGAAGAAAATAATAAACAAATTCATTTCTTTCTCCACTCTGTTTTGCAGCAAAATACAATGTAACGTTTGTAATGGGTACACAGACTGATGCGACAGCGGTCGCAATACACTAATGTCGAAATACAAGGCATGATAGCTACAATTTTCAGATATATAATAGTATTGTTTAATAGGTAAAGATTCAGTAGTATGGTAATATTTAACTCATTAACACGTGTAACATTTTCATTTGCGGCATTGCTTTGTGCCGTGAACATGAACGCAACGTCTCTATCCACGATTACTCCAAGTGGAGATAACGAAGATAGAGAGGCAACCTCATTGCCCGAAAAAATCGGTGAGCTTAAAGGTGTTGACATCAATACCGTTCCTACAACATCAATTGCTACCACAGGATGTCCGACAACGGCGTCAACCGCAGCGGAACAAGCAGACATGATGAACAAGATTTTCCTCATTTACAACATCGGAACTCAGAAGTTTCTCTCAGCCGGAAGCTGGTGGGGAAACCAAACCGTGCTTGGCGACACGCCGAAACTTTTCTGGCTACAGCGCCGAAACGAGGTAAAGGTGAACCATTCATCGGAAATCCGCTATCCCGACGACGGCAATTCTTTCATCTTGGAAGGTAAGGTTACCGACACATCGTCATTGCTCAAAAATGTGAATGCTGCCATCACAGACGAGAAGTCGGGAATTACGAAGTTGACTTCACTACAGATAGGTAGCCAAGAGGGAAAAGGACGTAGCCACGCTACATACGAGAGCATAAAGCTTATTCGCACCGGTAGCGACGGCACGGAGGCCGAAACCGTATTAAAGGAGAATTACAGTCCAAATGGAGAGAAGTTCCAAGTCGATGCAACCGACTTTGATATCAGTACCGACAAGATAGAGGTTACTATAGATATGAAGAACTGTTTCGACAATAACAACGGAGTTGTAGCAGAGAAAGACAACAGCCCAGAGAACATAATCTCAATCGGCAATGCCATTGCTTATTGGCACTACTCTTCTGATGCAACCATTGGCAAAGATGAATACAACATTCATATTTATTACAGTCAGTCGGCACACAATTTACAGGTTGACTATGTAGATGCTACGGCAAAATACAGTGGTGACGACAGCAAGTCGCGTTGCAACATCAGCAACGTTCTCGGTAGAGCAAAAATTGTTTTCTCAAAAGACGGAATTTCAGTTACCGAACTGTCACCGCTCACTATTGAAGTGCCTTACATAGCAGAAAAAACAGGCGACATAGTAAACTTCAAGTACAACGAAGATGGAAAAATCTATATAGGCAACGATAACAAATACGTTATCGACGAGAGCGGAAGCGGAAGACCTTACGCCACTACATTCGACAGCTATGTGTATGCCGAAAAAGACGATGAGAAGACAGATATGCAGACATGGTTCATCTCCTCTAAGATAAAGAGCACTACAGAAGCGAAAGAGGAAGAAGGGAAATATCTCGCTTTCTCACAGCTGAACCCCAATCTTGCTACGAATCTTGGTGGCGCTGCCGGTATCGTGGGCTGCTATGTAGACCGCGGAATATCCGATGCAGATACGCATCGCGAGATGGCGCAGTGGACATTCATTCCAGTAACAGTAGACGGCGAGACGGGCAACATCTTCCAAATGACACAATATCTGCCATATAAAGAAGACGGAACAGATAATGATACAGATGACGACGGACACCGCAAAAGGCAAAGATTCTACCTACAGGCAACCAACGGTTATGTTACGGGGCGCAACGAGTTTAAGACCACAGACGAGACTCGTTTCTACCACATAGCCGACACAAATAAAGACGGCACAATCACAGATGAGTACAACACGGCAAAACTGTCGACGGAACTTGACACTACGAAGCCAAAGAATGCCATGTGGAAAATTGTATCGCTCAACGAATACCTCGACCTTATCGGCGGTGTGAAGAGCGAGATGGCTAACCCCGTAGAGCTTACATACCTTATGAGCGACCCTTCGTTCTCACGAGAGAGCGGTGCGTTGGAGAAATGGAAAATCGACGACGGACTTTCTTCTACATCAACTTTAGAGAAAGACGCGAAGTTGAAGATTGGTTACGACGGATACTACAAGACATCGCCCGAACAGCAGGACTATCTCTACAAGACTAAAGATACGGGCAACAGCAGTGAGTTCAACGGAGACAATAAAATGCTTATCACCCACTCACAACACATGAGTGCAAAGATTGGCAACGGCGGACGCGGACGTATATATCAGGATATCGCCGTATATTATCCAGGCTGGTATTCTGTACGCTGTCAAGGTATGTCGAACGTGGATGCCAAACTCTTTGTGCAGCGAGTTAGCGGTATCGACGGCGAGAAGATTTCTGAACCTATCGTTAAAGACCTGGTAAAGGTAACAAATTCTGATATCGAGAAATTGAAGATGGATACAAGCGCCCATTGGCCTTACGATTACAGCATGCCACAATACAATGCTGCCACTGCAATGAACGACGAAGCCCTGACCGATGACGGCAAAAAGACCATAGAGAAATACCGCAACTATGTACTTATATATATAGGAGAGGAAATCAGCAGAGAAAACCCTGTTTATCTACGCTTCGGCATAGACGTGAAGAACGGAGCTACGGATGTAGAGACAGCCGACGAATTCACCGTATTCGACAATTTCCATCTGCTTTTCGGCGGAAAGAGTGATGTGCCGAACCTTGTGCTCAACGAGAATTTTACCAATATGGACTATCTCGACCAGACGATACACACCTACGAGAACAAGCCGATGCACCTCTACCGCACTTTCACTCAAAATAAATGGAATACCATTATGCTGCCTGTATCACTCACCAAGAAGCAGTTCACCGAAACCTTCGGTAGTGAGGCAAAACTCGCAGAGCTGTATGAACTGACATCAGTGAGCGTGCGATTCACTTACGTTGAACCGGAGAATGACGACGACGTGATGCTCGAGGCTTACAAGCCTTATATCATAAAACCTGTCGATACGGGTGCTGCCAACACGAAATACGAGGCGAAGCTCGCCAAGAGAAGCAATCCAAGCGAGTTCATTACCGTGGAGTGTCCTGAAAACCATTATCTCGTTAGCGACGTAACGCTGACACCGAAAGAGGAAGAAGGAACTACAACAAAGTATTACGACTTCTCAACAGGCGATGAATACAAGGCAACTATCGGCGGCACGACATACGACTATACCATCGACGCTAAGAGTTCAACGCCTTCCGGTTCCGATCTCGGCACGCTCCACTGCTATGCCACACTCTGCAAGACCTTCGAAAGCGTAACGGAGGGCGGCAACAGCTACGGCTACAAGATTATCGATGGCAGGCCAACGCTTCGTGGCGGCAATGTCTATATCATGAAGGGCGGCACCATGTATAAAGTACCGGATATGGACTATGGCTACGGACTGAAGGCATTCCGCTGCTGGTTCCAGTATGACGAACCGCAAAGCTCTGTAGGACAACAAGACGTGAAACTGATTATCAACGGCATCAGCGATTCCGAGACGTCTATCGACTCCATAGCAGAGGCTGACGGCATTAGTACCATCGCCAAATATGCCGACGGCATCTATACCATCGGCGGACAGAAAATTGCCAGTGGCACATCTGTAGCCTGTCTGCCAAGCGGAATATATATTGTAAACGGAAAGAAAGTGATGAAGAGGTAATCATCTGGAGTTCTCAAAAGACTCAGGATTTCCCGATAGCCCCAAATTGTCCAGGAACTCCGAGCTCTCAAAGAACTCCGATAAAAAAGCAAAGAAGATGAAAAGGAAAAAATATATAATGCCAAGTGTAAACATAGTAACATTGGACAGCGAACTTATGGCTCCAACGCTTTTTACCGGTTCTGTCGGAAGTTTAAAAAATAACAGCGAACAGAAACAGTTTATAAGCAACGAGAATTTCCTGATAGTAACCGACAAAAAATACGTTACGGAAGACGAACGTAAGTTCTGGGATGACTGGGAAAACGGAGCCGACTAACAATAGATGTCTTTATCTTCCCCTCCCCGTCTCCACTGAAAGTAGAGGTAGGGAGGGGAAAATCTATATTATAAACACAAAAAATCTATTAACCCTTTGTTTTTTACATATAAAATTATTACTTTCGCAAAATAATCAGATTCAGTATTTTAAGCTAAAAACAAAGGAAATAAATTTTCATGATTGATTTTGAACAATGCTACCTCGACTTGATACGATGTTCAGGTAGCTGCTATCTGGTAGTGTTCCTACTACTGCTATGCTACAAGACCCCAAAGAGTAAAGTATATCGACCTTACCGCATTTCAAAGAACTTGCTTGCCATAGCATTCCTAAACATGTCGCTGACAGATTTCCTGTGGCTGGCATTGTTCTCTGGCGACTGGAATCATCCGGGCTATGTAGTGATGGCAATAGACATTATACTCTTTTTCCTTACCGCAGTACTTGTAAGCCATGTGTTCTGTAATTTGATAGAGAAAGACTATATCAACCGCCGACATATCATGCGCGATGTTTCGCTATGGCTACTTGCATCATTCTGTGCACTTGCAGCCCAGCCTGAGTCTATGGCTCCATATCGCACACTTTTGTTTGGAATATCACTGTTGCTACTGGTAGGCTTCTTCGTATATTTCATTTATTACTTCCAACAATTGCTCAGAAAGAAGAAAAAGACCTACTATGATTATTTTGCCTACGACGTTATGCGTTTCTCTACATGGATGAACACAAGTATATTGTTTGCCATAATATCCGGTCTGTTCGCAGTCGTTACTATCTTCACCGGGATAGTAGTAAACTGGCTGTATCAGTTCTATGTCATGTGCTTTAACATGTATATCGCCATAAACTTCATCAACTTCGTAGAGAAGTTTGGCGAAATGGGAGTAGCCGATTCCGAAATTGACTCCGTTCGCATCGACAATAACGAGAAAGTTCCTGCATCCGAAGGATACATGACTCAGCTCCAGCCAAAGGTGGATGGATGGATAAAATCGCGGAAATATGTGGAGGAGCAGTTCACTATCGACGAGATAGCCTCGGCGCTCGCCACAAACAAGTATTATCTTTCTCGCTATATAAACCAGAAATACGGTATGAATTTCAGTCTCTGGATAACGACGCTCCGCATTGGCGAGGCAAAACGCATGATATTAGAGTCGCCGCTGTTGAAAATGGAGACAATAGCGACACGGTCCGGATTCTCTTCGGCATCGTATTTCTCAAAGGCTTTTTCTAAAGTAGAGGGGATTTCTCCGGCACAATGGCGCAAGGAAAATACTTAGATTCTGTCATACATTTGCTGTAGAAGTGTGAAATAACATGCTTTTTGCATTATTTTACACGCCATTTTCTGATATTACAAATGTAAAAACGACAATTATCTAATGTTGCATAGGCAACTTACAATAAGTTCATACCTTTGCAGCGTCAAATCGTATTTGTCTACAATATATAACAATACTGAATCTGAAATGACAAAACAGTTGTGAAACTGGAACTGGGTACAACAAACAAGAATACGGTTTGTATGCTAACTAAAAATAGCGTAATAAAAACGGCATGCTATAATCAGCATTGCCGTTTTTTTGTATTTGTCCGATAGCAAGTAAAATGTCACCCCCGAGTAACAATGGCTTTACTTGTAAGAGGGGAATTTTTCCCGGTTTTAGTCTAAAAGTACAAAAATGAGACCTTCCTATGATATATATTGTCGGAAGATAATAAGTAACAAGTCAAAATTATTTTATACAAACGACA
>ERZ808270.137-NODE-137-length-45564-cov-22.027994_pt1 | contig 45564 bp, 44 predicted proteins | sample MGYA00521082_ERZ808270 | MGnify/ENA primary metagenome ERZ808270 (study PRJEB31516, sample SAMN03275594) | gut metagenome | biome: mammalia-associated habitat; material: feces | host: Papio cynocephalus | place: Kenya | collected 2012-07-27 ... | reverse complement strand
CCAGGGCGTTGCCCTGGGCTAGGTGCTTCTGGGCTTTCAGCCCGTGTCAACCGTATAACTTGAAAACATCTAACTCCTAACTAGAGACTCCTAACTAGAGACTCCTAACTTCTAACTCCTAACTAGAGACTCCTAACTAGAGACTCCTAACTTATCTTCGGATATTTCTTGAACCATCCGTCCAAGCGGAGTCTCATCACGCCAAAGAACGCCTCACCAAAGATGCCACCGTTCATCTTGCTCACACCCTCACGGCGGTTGACGAAGATGACAGGCACCTCCTTGATCTTGAAGCCAATCTTATGAGCCGTATACTTCATCTCTATCTGGAAGGCATAGCCCTTGAAACGGATGTGGTCGAGGTCGATGGTCTCCAGCACCTTGCGGCGATAGCAAACGAAGCCAGCGGTGGTATCGTTCACCTTGAATCCCGTAACCAGGCGCACGTACTTGGAAGCGAAATAGCTCATCAGCACTCTGCCGATAGGCCAGTTGACCACGTTGACACCCGAAATATAGCGGGAGCCGATGGCCACGTCGTAGCCCTCATCGTGAGTGGCATGATAGAGGCGAGGCAAGTCGTTAGGGTCGTGGCTGAAGTCGGCATCCATCTCGAAGATGAAGTCGTAGCCCTTCTCCAACGCCCACTTGAAGCCCATGATGTAGGCGGTACCCAAGCCCAGCTTGCCCGAACGCTCCCGGATGTGGAGGCGGTCGGCGAACTCGCCAGCCATCAAATTCTTGACGATGGCAGCCGTACCATCAGGACTTCCGTCGTCAATCACGAGGATGTCAAATTTCTTGTCGAGACCAAACACCGCACGGATGATTTTCTCGATGTTTTCCTTCTCATTATAGGTAGGAATGATTACTATACTATCACTCATATTCTTCTTACTTTAAAATTTTCCAACGTATACAATATATTATGTAATACGCTTCGCTTTCTATTTAAAAAACGCTTCGCTTTCTTCGAAAATCAACTTTTATTGGTCAGGATTCTCCACAAACCCCTGGTATTCCTTGTCCAATCCGTTCATGATGGCATCGTAGCTCTTGGTCATCTGGTTCTTGATGTTGTCAGCTCCCTTGCCAATAGGCTCGATAGGCTCGTGGATGGTAAGCTTGAGCGGATGCCAGAACACCCAGTACATGTCCTTCATGCGGGGCTTCACATTGAAGCTGCCATTGATGGTAAGCGGACAAACCGGCAACTGGAGGTCGTCTGCCAACATGAAGGCGCCACGGCGGAACACGCCCATATGCCCCGTAAAGGTGCGGGCACCCTCTGGGAACACCACGAGCGACATGCCCTCCTGGAGCTCCTCACGGGCTGCATCGTAAGTGGCACGAATCTTCGACGGACCACTCTTGTCCACGAAGATGTGATGGGCACAAGCCGACGCATATCCCACGAAAGGAACCTTACGAAGTCCCTTCTTCATCATCCACTTGAAGTTACGATTCAGAAATCCATATATCAGGAAAATATCGAACGCTCCCTGATGGTTAGCCACGAACACGTAGCTCTGTTTCTTCTTAAGATGTTCCCTACCCTCTACCTTCACTGGCAAGAGGAGGATGCGAATCCAAAGCTGCGACCACAACTTGCCTGGGTAGTAGCCCCAGAAGTGACCGTTGCCTATCATGCAGCCCACCACGACAAATATGCAGGTCAAGACCGTAGCCACCAAGAGGATTGGCAGGCAGACGAGCAACTGGTACAAACGATATAAGTACTTCATTTCCTTTGACTTTTAAAAACTTAAATGCTTATATTTCTTTTATCTTATTCTTCTATTCTTAATACTGATATTCTTAATACTGACAGCGCATCTTTTTACTGACAGCGCAAAGTGATAACTACGATTTCGGCTGTAGCCCCGATTCGGATAGGAACGGTTCCTCCGAGTCCTGACGTAGTGTAGAGCTGTCGGCCCTCACGCTCAAAAAGTCCGTAGTCAAACGGCGCAAAGAGCGTTGGGCGCAATCCCAGCACGGAGATTTGCCCGGCATGGGTATGTCCGCTCAAGGTGAGCTGAGGGGACACGAGCACGGTGTCTCGGCTGCCATGCATCGCATTGATGCGAGAGGGCCACGTCTCTTCCCACTGGGTAGGGATGTGCTGCAACATCAGCACGAACTGCCCGGGCTTGATGCCATAGAGTGCTTTGGCGATGTTGGTACGCCTCGGCTTGTCGTAGTTCTCGGTACCAGCCACGAAGATGGAATCGCCCCCACGGTGCAGGGTGATGTGCTCGTTGTTGAGCAGTCGCCATCCCATGTCACGCTCATCTTGCTGTACCTGGTGTTCTATGCGCTTAATCTCCTGTGGGTCATCCACATCCATATAGTAGGTGTAGTCGTGGTTGCCCAGCACGCTCACCACGCCGTCCTTGGCATGGAGGGTGGAGAGGAGATACTTGTAAGGCTCTATCTCGGATGGCTGCACGTTCTGCAAGTCGCCCGTGAAGCAAATCAGGTCTGGATGCTGAGCCATGATGCTGTCTACGTCTCGCTTAGGCAAGCTGCGACGCCAGCCATAGTAAGACCCCACATGGATGTCGCTGAACTGCACGATGCGATACCCATCGAAAGCCTTCGGCAGGTCGGGCACATAGATTGTGAGTCGCTTCACCTCCATCTTACGGAACCCGATGGTGAAACCATAGATGAAGCTGAAGAAGGCGACAACCGCCATCGCCATGCCCAGGAGGTTGCCCCAGTTTCGGGTGCCGTGCATGAGTCGTCGGCACAGTCCGCCCACAAAACTGAAGAAGGCGAAGACAAACTGCGGCACTGCCCCCAGCGCCATCACCATGAACCAAACGTCCTCCAGCATCGGATTCGCCGGCAGGAAGTTGGGCAGCAAAGTGAGGTAGCCACTGTAAGCTATCACCACGAAAGCCGGGAGCCAAAGCAGCATTCTCCTCCAAGCAACGATGACCGCCAACGATTGTTTCGACAACTTGCCGTGGTAAATCCTAGCCGCCCTGGCTCTCGCCCAGAATCGGCAGTACTGCCTGTCTATCCAGAGATAAGGCAAGATGGTGAAGATCACGACAAGTATGAATATCCTTGCTATCATTCTCTTAAATCCTTTTCGACATTACTATTTTTCATTGCAACGCTACTTTTTCATCAAGCTCGACTGCAGGAACCTTCTCATCAGTTCCACAGGAACCCCTCGACGATGGGCATAGTCGCGCAACTGGTCGATGCCAATCTTTCCTAGTTCGAAGTAGCGAGCCAAGGGATGGGCAAACATCAGTCCCGACACGCTGGCGTGAGGGGTCATCATGCCCGTCTCCGTGAGTCGGATGCCCACCTGCTTCATGTCGAGCAGTTGGTCGATGATGAAGTTGGCACTCGTATCGGGCAACGACGGATAGCCGATGGCTGGACGAATACCCTGGTACTCCTCCCGATGCTGCTGTTCGATGGTGAGATGCTCATCGGGAGCATAGCCCCAAATCTCTCTTCTCACCTGCTCGTGCAGCTTTTCGGCTGTCGCCTCGGCGAGTCGGTCGCAAAGCGTCTGTGCCATCATGCCGAGGTATTCATCGTGATGATAAGCCCCTGTTATCGCCGCATCCACCGTGGTACAGAACACGCCCACGTGGTTGGCAATCCCCTTCTCATTGGCTATTCCCTTCTGGTTGGCAATCCCCTTCTCATCGTCGGCTTTGGGCTTTCTGCCCTTAGGCAGGATGAAATCCGCCAGGCAAAGGTTCGGTTCCCCGGGAGCCGCAGGATGCTGCTGACGAAGCATCGGAAAGCGTAAGGTCGTCTTCTCTAAATGAAGCAGCAAGTCATCCCCCTCACTCTCCGCTTCGAAGAGCTCGAAGAGGGCATGGGTCTGGTAGCAACCTTGCCAAGAGTGGAGCATTTGCTCCGCCTCCTTGCGTAGCTTCTCCTTTTCCTCACGAGGCTTTCCGCTCAGCCCCCAAGCATGATAAAAGTAGAGCCAGTTGATATAAGGCTCCAACTCCGCTATCTGATAATCTTTCCTCATCCAACTCTTTTATCTAATAATCTTTCCTCATTTTCTAAACTCAAGGGGCTCTCCACGATAGGCATCGTCGAAGAATTCGCCATTAGCCATTTCGCCCAAGGCTTCGTTATCGCCCAAGACTTCGTTATCGCCCAAGACTCTTCTATTATATATAAGGTGTCCGTTGCAGAAGGTTTGCTCCACGCTCCATTGGTATTCGTGGCCTTCCATCGGGCTCCACTTACACTTGCTCTGAATCACCTCCTTGGTAACCGTCCAAGGTTGCTTCTTGCCAACCACCACGACATCAGCCTTGTAGCCCTTGCGCAGGAATCCACGCTGGGAGATGCCAAAGAGTTGGACTGGGTGATGCGCCATCAGCTCCACCAGGCGTTCGATGCTCAGCACGCCCTCGTCTACGAGTTCGAGCATCGTAACAAGCGAGAACTGCAACATCGGCATGCCCGACGCAGCCTTGCAGCATCCGCCCTGCTTATCCTTCCATTCATGCGGTGCATGGTCGGTACCTATCAGGGCTATCCTGCCGTCATTCAACGCCTTGCGAAGGGCATCACGATCCTTTCGGGTCTTGATGGCCGGGTTGCACTTGATGAGCGCTCCCTTGGTGGCATAGTCCTCATCACAGAAGAAGAGATGAGCCACACAAGCCTCGCCTGTAATCAGAGGAAAACTTACTGTATCAACATTAGATGCCTCTCCTGATGGAGCAGCATTGTCCTCCTCGAAGAACTCCAGTTCCTTGGCGGTAGTTACGTGGGCGATATGCAGTCGGGTGCCAAACTCGCGCGCCAGCTCCACGGCTAGCTTGCTGCTGCGATAACAAGCCTCCTCGCTACGTATCTCCGGGTGATGCTTCACCTCGGGGTCATCGCCCCACTTCGCCTTCGCCTCCGCCATGTTGCGATTGATGATGTCGGTATCCTCGCAGTGGGTCATCACAGGCAAATCGAGCTGCTTGGCAGTCTTGAAGACTTGCTTGAGCGATTCCAACTTATCTACGAGCATGTTGCCCGTGCTGGAGCCCATGAAGAGCTTGATGCCAGGCACGTGGTGACGGTCCAATCCACGGAAGCTCTCCACATTGTCGTTGGTTGCGCCATAGAAGAAGCTATAGTTGACATGACTCTTCGCCTTGCCCAACTGAAACTTCTCCTCCAAAGCCTCCAACGAAGTGGTCTGCGGCACCGTGTTCGGCATCTCCAGGTAAGAGGTGACGCCGCCATACGCAGCCGCCCTACTCTCACTCTCGATGTCAGCCTTGCGAGTCAAGCCTGGCTCACGGAAGTGTACATGATCGTCGATGACACCAGGCAAAACGAAACACCCCGAGGCATCGACTACTTGGTCGTAGTTGCCACGGGGTGCCTCTGGTTCATATATCTCAGAGATGATGTCACCATCCAACAAGAGGTCGCCCCTGTAAGAACGACCCTCATTAACGATGGTTCCACCTTGTATCAATGTTTTCATATATATAACATTTAGGATATTACCCTATTAAACAATATCATTATCTTTGTATCCAGCATCCTGTTCCGAATCATTCAGCTTTCTTCTCCGGAATGGTTGGCGCTGCCAACTCATTGGCTGTCGGAGCAGGAGCAGCATTAGGGTCTACCTGTGGAGCCTCCTCCATCTGCGACTGGTCGCCACCACCCTGTGCATCGCGCGTACCATTCATGATTTGCTCGTTCTCCTGGGCCTTCTGATAATAGTCCTTCACGTAAGGGTCGTTCTTGAAATGCTCAGTAGCCTTGCTCATGATGTCCTCTATCCATGGGGAGAGCATCGGATACTGGTTGCCCATCGTAACGAGGAAGAACACGCCTGGGCCCAACACGTTGTCGAAATTGTCGGTCACAAAGGTGGTAACCAACTTATCCTCCTGGTCAGCCAGTCTCGCAGCCTCGGCATTGAGCTTTGCCGTAACCGCCTGCATGTCGCTGCCGTTCATGATGGCTTGGTCGTGCTTGTGAACGAGTTCCCGCTGCTGGTTCTGCAACTGCTGGTATTTCTTGAAAAAGCTAAAGAGTTTGTCGTTGAGCGGAGTGCCACTCACCACCTGCTGGGTATCGTCGAGCTTCACTGTGATGCTTCCGCTCTCCAAAACGAGAGGCAACACAGGCTCGTCGTCCATGAAGATGTTGGCCATCTTGGTGGAATCCACGGTTCCTGTAAACTGGAATTGTCCATGAACTACGTCGCAAGAGTCGATATTCTTGAAATCATTGTTTTTCAAGACTTTAAGGTACAGCATACGCCCATCCAAAGTACTTACGTTTGAAGTACCCTGAATATCGTAGCTGCTGGCGCATGACGTGAGCGCCATCAAGGTGATGAATGCGTAAAATATTTTATTCATAAGCTCTGTTTTCACTTTCGGTGAACAAAAGTACAACATTGAGTTGAACTACAGAAATAAATTTATGCAATTTAATTGATTATTACAAGTATTTATGTTTTATTTGCACTCTTCCTTTTTCAATTCGTTGGAAATGCGATGTGTGGTATACAATTCGAGGATGGCTGCGATGAGCAGGAACACCACCCACTTATTATAAAAATAGGTGATATAGGTCTCGTAATTGGAGAACCAATTGCGCATGAAGGCATACACGGTGTCTACCATCGAGATGCCCGACAACACGAAGAAGATGTCGGCGATATACTGCATACGCTTCAGGCGATGTATCACGAGCGACTGTCCCTCGTACATCTGCATCGCCTGGATGCCGCCAAAGAGCACGGTACCCGCCAGGAACACCCAGCAAGTGACGAGCAACATCTTGGGATGGATGAACCCAAAGGCAAAGCAGGCTGCACCGACAACCATCAGTACGCCACCCAATAGAAAAATAGAACTCTGTAATTTACTCAGCTGTTTCATTGTTGTAGTCTTCATTGTTATTATCGTCATCGTTAGGCAGGTCGGTGCTCAGCACGAAGATGTCCTCGTCATTCGCCTTCATGAAGTAGCGCTCACGGGCTATCTTCTCGTAAGCCCTCACGCCATGGCGCATTTCGCGCAACTGGCGGGAGTCGTGCTCATACTGCGAACGGTACTTATCTATCTCAGAACGCAAGTTGGCTATCTGAATTTGATACTTCACGTGCTGGCGGATGCTGTTGTCATCAACAACACCTACCACCAAGACACCCACAATTATCACGATAAGATACTTATAGTGAGCGAGATAATTCCATATAACACCTAATTTTTGACTCATTATTTCTTGAATTTGTTTGCAAAGATAATATTTTTTTGTTATCTTTGCATCATCAATTAAGAAAAATAAAGGAATAATACATCTATTTCAAGCAAAAAACGATGGAAGAATACATAGTTTCAGCCAGAAAATACCGTCCGATGACCTTCGATTCGGTTGTCGGACAGAGTGCGCTTACCACCACTCTCAAGAACGCCGTGAAGAGCGGCAAGCTAGCGCACGCCTACCTTTTCTGCGGTCCTAGAGGTGTGGGCAAGACCACTTGCGCCCGCATCTTCGCCAAGGCGATCAACTGCGAGCATCCCCGCGAGGACGGCGAGGCATGCAACGAGTGCGAGAGTTGCAAGGCATTCAACGAGCAGCGCTCCTACAACATCTTTGAGCTCGATGCAGCCAGCAACAACGGCGTAGACCAAATCAAGACGCTCATGGAGCAAACCCGCATCCCGCCACAGGTGGGCAAGTACAAGGTGTTCATCATCGACGAGGTTCACATGCTCAGTGCCGCTGCCTTCAACGCCTTCCTGAAGACCCTGGAGGAACCGCCATCGCATGTCATCTTCATCCTCGCCACCACCGAGAAGCACAAGATTCTGCCTACCATCCTGAGCCGATGCCAAATCTACGACTTCGAGCGCATGACGGTGCCCAACACCATCAAGCACCTCAAGATGGTGGCTGAGAAGGAAGGCATCAAGTACGAGGAGCAGGCACTCTCCGTAATAGCCGAAAAGGCGGATGGCGGTATGCGCGACGCCCTCTCCATCTTCGACCAGGCAGCCAGCTTCTGCCAGGGCGACATCACCTACAAGAAGGTCATCGAAGACCTCAACGTGCTCGACAGCGACAACTATTTCCGTCTCATCGACCTCGCCCTGGAGAACAAGGTGAGCGAGATGATGCTGTTGCTCGACAACATCCTGGGCAAGGGATTCGATGGCGGAAACATGATACAAGGTCTCGCCAAACACGTGCGCAACGTGATGATGGCGAAAGACGCACAAACCCTCCCTCTCCTGGAGGCAAGCGAGGAGCAGAAGGCCAAGTACCAGGCACAGGCGCAGAAAGCCCCTACACCTTTCTTATATAAGGCTCTCAAACTGATGAACGACTGCGACGTGCAGTACCGTCAGAGCAGCAACAAGCGTCTGCTCGTAGAGCTCACCTTGATACAGATAGGTCAAATCACCCAACCAGAAGACCAAGACGTGCCTAGTGCGGGGCGTACGCCCCACAGACTAAAATCCCTGTTTCAGAAAATTGTTGCCCAGCTTAAGCCTGCTATTCAGGGTGCAGGTGCCGGGCAAGATGGCAGCAGTGCGACCACGACAACGGGAGCCACTTCTGCCCAGGGCACACATGCCCTTAACCCAAACACCGCCAACGCCTCCTCGACCACACAAGCAGCAGGCGATACGGCAAACGCTACCCAGACCCCTAACAAGCCACAGCACAAGACAATTAGCAGTTTGGGCAACATCAAGGGTATCGGCATGACCTTTGCCAACTTGAAAAAGCATGAGGAGAATGCTAAGAAAGTATACAATCCAATTGACCAGCTAAAAGAGACTCCTTCGACCGTCGAAGAAAAAGACATGAACAAAGAGTTCACCCAGGAGTTAGTGGAAGGTCAATGGATCAATATGTGCATGAGAATGCAAACCATCAATGCCCTCGTAGGACTTTCGCAGCGCATGAGATCCATCACTCCTCGCATCACTACTTATCCCGAGATAGAGGTAACAGTAGACAACAAGTTGTTGCTCAACGACATTATGCAGATTAAGGGACGTATTCTTTCCACTTTCCGCAACGGCCTATGCAATTCGCAACTTACGATTACCTATCGCCTAGCAGAACAGCGAGAACGCACCCGCATTCTCTCCAAGCGAGAGATTCTCGACAAAATCATCAAGGAACAACCAGCCGTAGACAAGCTGGTGAAGCTCCTTAAGTTGGCGATGGCATAGACAAAAGAGAAACAAAAGGGCGTATCATAAGTCACACCCCAAAGCGCCCTGAAAGGGCAACCTGCAACTAGCCCAGGGCAACGCCCTGGGTAATATATATAGCAAAGTCGCCTTGAAAGGGCAAAAGCATCTCATGTCCTATGCTTTTGCCCTTTCAGGGCGACTTTATTGTTGAACATTATACCCAGGGCGTTGCCCTGGGCTAAGTGCTTTTGGGCTTTCAGCCCGTATTAGATGAGCGGCATACCAGCCTCTGCACATTCCTTTCGCATCTCCTCAGGCCAAATGCTTGCCTGAATCTCGCCAATATGAGCCTTGTGGAGCATCACCATGCAGAGACGACTCTGACCGATACCACCACCGATGCTGAGCGGCAACTTGCCATTCAAGAGTTGCTGATGGAAGTAAAGCTTCTCACGTTCTTCCTTGCCTTCAATCTTAAGCTGTCGCAAGAGGCTCTCCTTGTCCACACGGATACCCATGCTGCTGAGCTCGAAACTGCGCCCCAACACTGGATACCAAATCAAGATGTCACCATTCAGTCCTGCCTTGCCATTCTCAGCGATAGTGCTCCAGTCATCATAGTCAGGGGCACGACCATCGTGCTTTTTTCCATCGCTCAACTTGCCACCAATGCCCTCAACGAACACGGCACCGTATTTCTCGCAGATAGCATCCTCACGCTCCTTAGGAGTCTTGTCAGGATACATGTCGAGCAAATCCTGCGCATGCACGAAGTGAATCTCCTTTGGCAAGAAAGGCTTAATCTGAGGATAGTGCTCGCAGGTAAGATACTCTGTACGCAAGACGGCTGCGTAGATGCGACGAACCACGTCCTGGAGGAAGGCGATGGTGCGATCCTCGCGATTGATGACAGCCTCCCAGTCCCACTGGTCTACATATAGAGAGTGCAAGTTGTCGAGTTCCTCGTCGGCACGGATGGCATTCATGTCGGTATACACACCATAGCCCGGTTCTATCTTATACTCGGCGAGGGTAAGGCGCTTCCACTTAGCCAAGGAGTGAACCACCTCTGCCTGGGCATCGCCCAAGTCCTTGATAGGGAAACTTACAGGACGCTCCACACCATTGAGGTCGTCGTTGATACCTAGGCCCTTCAATACGAAGAGAGGGGCTGTCACACGACGGAGGCGAAGCTCAGTACTCAGGTTCTGCTGGAAAAACTCTTTTATCAGTTTGATACCCATTTCGGTCTGGCGCATATCCAGCAGCGCCTTGTACCCTTCGGGTTTAATCAGTTTGCTCATTATATTATTATTTTGTTTATTATCTAGTTTTTACGCTATATTATCTAGTTTTTACGCTTTATTATCTAGCTTTTACGCTATCTATTTCTTGTTTCGTGCTGCAAAGGTACGAAATATTTATTAATCTGCAAGCATTTTTCTGTTTATTTTTGCAAAATGATAGTATTTTTTATATTTATCTATCTTTTTGACGAATCTTTATGCACTTTTTATGAGTTTTCTTCCACCTTGCCGCCCAATATCCCATGAAGATTCATAGAAATTTGAAAATATCGCCCGGAATATTTGGCTATTTCAAAAAAATGCAGTAATTTTGCACCATACATTATTTAATATACGATTCTAAAGGATTAATCATACGATTCAAAGAGAATCCACATAAGATTCAAAAAGAATCAAACTAAACGACTCCAAAAGAATCAAACTAAACGACTCCAAAAGGTCTCGTAGCTTAGTTGAATAGAGCGTTGGATTCCGGTTCCAAAGGTCGTGGGTTTGAGTCCCACCGAGACCACAAAATAATGTGATTTGATGTAGTAAAGCTATCAATTTATCTACGACAAGAAGGCGGTTATCTACCTGTTAGACAGGATATTACGAATTAAAGCGACATTCATAAAGACTTTTTGGGTCAAATGGGTGGGACGTAGACGAGTAAACGAACAGTCTACGAGTATTAAATTCTATAACCTACTGATTGTCAGTGCATATACGGTTCTTTTTAACTAATTGTTTAACAAATGGGTATTTTAGCATTGTTATCAAAATGTTATCAACCCACAGAAAAAATGTTATCAAAAATGAAAAAGTTAAAGAGAATTAATTTAACATTGGTTTACAACAGAATGCACCGAGGGAGCACACAAAAGGCTGTTTCCGTCGAAGTTCGATTCAGTTGTGGTAGCCAAAGAAAGTACATTTCCACTGGTGTGAAGGTGTGTACAAACCAGTGGAACGGAACCAAGATTGTGCGCAGCAAGGATGCCGATGCGCTCAACGCTCAGCTAAACGCATTCGTAAGCAGAGCAGAATCCGTTCGTGATAGAATGACGGAGGAGGGTATCACCGACCTCTCTCTTATCCCTACTCTCTTTGCAGGAGAAGAGGGAAAGCAAGTTTCCTTCATAGACTATTGCAAGAAACGTGCTGAGGAGCGCAAGGTGAGCGAGGGAACGAGAAAGAGATATTATGTGTTTATCAGATTTCTATCATCTTTCGGGAAGTTTACCCTATTCTCAGATTGCAACATCAGAAATATTCGATACATGGACGAGTTCTTGCACAACCAAGGCAAGGAACAGAGCACGATACAAGGTTATCATAAGATATTGAAGCTATTCATCAACGATGCGGTCGTAGATGGTTACATTGACAGAAATCCCTATTCTGTTCTTCCTTTCAAGATTCCAAAGGGAGAAAAGAAGTACGTGGAGTGTCTGAATGAAGAGCAGTTCGAAGCCATCAAGGGCTTAAGTCTGGATTCTCCTCACTTGATACGTGTCCGAGACTTGTTTCTTTTTCAATGTTACACTGGCTTGGCTTACTCCGACCTCATGGCTTTCGATTACGCTAGCTGCAAGGAAGAGAACGGAAAGGTGTTCTACCATGCGAAGAGAACAAAGACCGATACGGATTTCGTGTTTCAGCTTTTGTCGCCAGCCATCGAGATATTGAAAAAATATGATTATGTACTTCCACACATCAGCAACATGAAGTATAATGACTATCTCAAAGCTATCGGTGTCATGGTGGGTGTTCCTCGTCTCCATACTCACATGGGACGTGCAACTGCTGCTACTTTGTTTCTCTCCAAGGGTATGCCAATCAATATCGTGGCAAAGGTTTTGGGGCACACAACACTGCGCCAAACAACAAGATATGCTCGAACGTTGAGCAAGGACGTGCGTTCTGCGTTCGATAGCCTAGAGGGCAAGCTATAAGACAACGAATAAAGGGTAGCCATCACTGGCTACCCTTTTCTTCTTGTCGTTGGTCTCGCTCTCGCTTTTCCCTTATGGCTTGTCTTATCCACTCGGGTCTCTTGTTTCCCATAGCGTCTAGAAAATCATACATTTCCTCGTTGACGTGGATTACCACTCGGTTCACTAGGGCTTCCTTTCCCTTGCCCTTCCATCCCGCTCCCTCTCTGTAACCTCCCCACCCTGGGTGTAGGTTCTTAGCTTGGACCACCTTTCCCTTTTTCGTAAGGTTAAGGCGGAAGATAATCTTCTGACCATTGTACACCTCGGCATACTGGGCATCGGGGGTCGTCTGTAGCACATTTTCGGCTACTGCCTTTATCTGCTCTTTCTTGTCGCTCAACATCTCGGTCTCGTCCAAGATGCACAAATCATCATAGACTACGATTCTCGCTCTCATAGCTTTCTGAAAATTGTGGGGAGTCGGTTACACTCCCCATTACCTTTTAACTCAATATTCCAACAATAATGCTGATGAAGAACATTATCAGCACAAACCACTCCTGCTTGCTCATTTGTCCTCTGTCTCCTTTATTTGTTCAACATCATCGTCCTCGGTGAAAAACTGGATGCCCTTGCTAGCGGTTACAACCATCAAGATGTTGTCGAAAACATCTTGTACAAGGCAAATTGTTCCGAACACCAGTTCTTGTGATTCTAATATCTGCTTCACAACGTTTCTTACGGAAAACGGATTCACATGAACTTTTATTGTCTTCTCGCCACACATTCCTTTTGGGAATACTAAAATAAAATCTTCCTTTGCTTGTGTCATGCTGCATCCTCCTTTCTCTTGCTGATTGGTCTAAAGAAACCAAACTTCGGGTTGCTCTCGAAATATCCATCGTACTGCTCGTTGAAAGATTTGGTTACGCTCTTCTCGTCCTCATCGTCTAGGAAGTCCAAGTCTTTTGTCTCAAAAAGAGAATTATAGATTGCGTTCACCCATTTCCATGCTAGTCCGTTGCTAGACTTCCTTTCGAAGGCTACTCCATAGTTCATAAAACACACCTCGGTTACCTCTCCATGCGCATAACCAACATAATACATTTCCTCTGTATCGTCCTTGCTTGCGCAGTTCTCTCCGAAGAGACGAGAGAGGACTACTTTCTTCATCCCCTCGTCAATAGCTTGTCGTTTCACTCTACTCATATCTTTGCTTTGCTTTAGCATCATCGCCCAAACCTTTTGCCAGTATTACACCTGTCTCGATTCCTTGGAGGTAGGTCTCTGCTTCCTCGAAACCCATGTAGGTGCAAGAACTCAATCCGTCCTCGAAGATGTCAACACACTCGGATTCGTACCCCTCAGTGCTCTCTATCTCGAAGCATTCTCTTGAAAGGTGCTCGTTGATGTTGTTGACAAGTGCATTCAGATAGTCAATATCTCGCTTGCCCGCACCCATATTCTCGTTGTAATCAATCATGATCCACCTCCTTTTCTGTAATCAACAACTCCTCGAACACTGGGAAGTCGGTTACTTGGATTCCCCAATTCTCGATATTGTTCTCTCCGTACTCCTCAACGTCCTCGCCCTCGTACTCGTCGGCATAGAAAGCTTTGATGTTCTCTTTCTCCTCTGCCATCTTCTCCTTGGCTGCGGTCTTGGTGGAATACACTCCCACAACCTCGAACGTGTCTTGGTCTTGGTTGTCTCGACCTTGCTTTGTCAACACAAATACTTTCTTCATTGTTCTCATTGTTGCTTGTCTCCTATGTTTGATTAATAAAATATCAACTGGCTCTGCAAGTCTTCGCAATACTGCTCTGCGTATGCTCTTGCATCACTCTCACTTGCGCCGCTATTCATTGCAGCGTAATAGGCATCGTTGTAGATGTCGTGCATTACTTCACTCATTGTGTAAATCCTTTCTTTAAATCGTTAAACTTATTCTTATCTTGGTGGGCTGCCAGTCTCTGCCACTGGCTCGGTGGCTGTCTTGCGATTCCACTAGCCCTATATTAAGCAACAACAATTATTTCTATCTGATAGGCTGCAATACTCTAGCCTTTGGAACGTTCTTGCCATTCAGTAAGTAATTCACTCTGTGCGGCTCTCTCTGCTTCACAAACGTCTCCTTGACCAAATATCTGCGGTTCAAGTGGTCTGCGATGGTCGCTCCCTTGAAACATTTCTCCAGTATTATCATAACTTAGCCCTCCATCAAATGTTTAACAAGTTCATCCTTGGTGGCGAAGATTTCGTCAAAGCCATAAGCGATGTACTGGTTGCCTACGTTCAACAACACTTGGTTGTCGTTTAGTGCTCGCTTTAGCTTGTCCTCTAGTATTCCTCTATTATCAAAACAATAATAGTTGGTGAAATTAGGGTTGATGCCACTGGCTACAATGTGGAATACATCTTCACCTAAATCTCTAGACTTGTAATCAGCGAAGAATTTGTTATTGTCCGCTGAGCGTGTCAAAGTCAAGTGAACAATCTTACCTTCAATAATCTTGTTATTTCTCATTGCGTACACTTTCTGACCGATATAAAAGTCGGTCTGCAAGGTTATAGCTGCCCTTGGCACAACTTGTACTTTGTCCGTGTCTAGCCAAAAACCTGCAACCAAAGTATTTCCATGTGCTATGTCTTGGGCGATTCTGTCAAACACCTCCTTGTCGGTTGGCTCTCTATCGAAATACTCTCCGTTCTCGTCCTCTTCCTCAATATCGTAAGTGTATTCGTATCCGTCCTTGTCTGTGATAACAAGTCCGCATGCTTGCGCCTTTACCACATCTTGGATGGTTGTTACCTCGAAACCTACAAAATTTCCTACTGCTATTGTATTCATATCTTATTCTCCTATAATTTAAATTGTTCGTTACTTGCTATTGTTCATTGGTTTGATTTCTCCGTGCTTGACTGCATCCTCGTAAAACTCTTGTGTTAGAAGATTCTGTGAGCCATAATAGCGGAAAATCGTGTCTAGCGCTTGCTCTGTTGGCATTCCTAGTAATACACCTTTCAAGTATCGGTGTATTGCTAGCTGCGTTTTCTTATCTTCTGTTCCCATAATTCACTCTTGCGTTATAAGTTCTTCCGATGATGTTATCTACCAGTGCTTGGCGCTCATAGTCGGTGCAGTCCGCAAAATCCGTCTGCTCCTCATAGAAACGTGCTGCGCTCTTCAATTCGTGAAGGCTCGCTTTGGTGAAGTCCTTGGCTGGGTTCAACTGGCGAAGACTCTCGCAAGTCTTGCAATACTCGATGAAGTCAACCAACTCCTTGCGCTCCGTCTCACGTGCGTGTGCGTGCGCATAACTGGCGATTGTTACCAAAGGTAGGATGGCTATTGCCATCACTACCAAAACTTTCTTAATGCTCTTTCTCATGCCCATTTAATTGTTGCTGATATTATTGAATTCATTTCTAACTTAACGACTAGATTGTTGTCGTGAGCGAGTTCTTTTACGAAATCTTTCAATCTCTTTTCCATTTCTCGCTTGTTGACATATCCCGAGAATAAGATATAAATCTGTCTCTCGTTCCAATAGTACTTTGCATTGGCAATAGTATTATTGATGTACCCGACAACTTCTGTTTTGTTCTTTTCCTTGGCGGTGTATTTTCCGCCATCATACAGAAGACTTGCCATTTGGTCGAAGTCTAGGAAATTACCTACATAATTTATCTTCATTGTCTTACGAATTAATCTTTTTATCTAGTCTCTTTAATACCTTGTCGGTGTCCTTGCTGAAGCTAATACTGGCTTCAATAACTATCTTGTCTCCTATTGCCTTGCGATAACTATTTGTTGTTACCGCTGCAAGAAGTTCGGATAGTACGTTAAACTCCTTGTCTGTTAGTTCAATCTTAATTTTCTCCATATGGCATTAATTTTATGTCTATATTGTAAGGAAGTGTGTGCATTGGCTTATCCTCCTCGTTGGTGTACTTGAAGAAGTTCTTCGATTGGTCTCCTCCAAATTTATTAATGGTGGATTCTATCGTACCTTTGCATATCTGATGCGTTAACTCAACACTCCAATAATGGTAAATCGAAGAAAGTTGAAACTCCATCTTGTCTAGTCTAGCCAGTGCAATAAGCCCGAAATCGGGATTTACGAACAACATGTTTTGACCTACGAAAATAGCGTCTATTCTGTTGGTTGCGTCCTTTGTTACTCTAATTACTTTCATTGTCCTATTATGTTTAAATGTTCATATACTCTTCCTTGGTGTGGTGTCCATTAAACCAAATGTCGTTTGATTCCTTTACGTTACCTCTCCATCTGTCTACGTTGTGTAACTTATAGATGTTATCAACATATCTATCGAATATGGATTTAACCTTATTAACCTTTTCGAGTACCTTGTTTCTAACCTCTTTGCTTGGTCTTCCGTCCTTCCATGAATCGCACATCAGATAATTCATGATGTATGTTAACTGCTTGTACAACTCATAAGGCGATTTTTTCTTATTCTTCATTGTCTTGTATTGTTTGCGTGGGGAGTGCGCTTGCGCACTGGGGGCGCTGCCCCCTTATCTCCCCACTGGTTATTTACTCATCGGGTAAATGTTTACCCTTTTCAATTGCCATTCTAAAGATAAATCCAATAATGGCTCCAAGTACATAAGGTGTTATATCTAGCATATCACTTGCCCTCCATCATCATTCGTTTGACTTCCTCGTAAGACTGGTTAACCAACATCTTGCGAGTTCCCTTGCTCTCTATTGGGTTTATGAATACTAGCATACATTCACCCTCAAATGGGTATAAGTAAGCTAGATTACTGGTGTTCACAAGTCCTGTGATTCCACCGCTTGTAAGTTCGATAAACATATTCTGTTCCTTTCTTTTAAATTGTTCTGTATCCACTAACTAACACTTTGTTGTACAAGTCGTAAATCTCATCGAAAACCTTTTGTGTTTGGATATGTATCTCACATTTACCCAAAAAGCCTTCCGTCTCGGATGTCTTCAAAGACTTTGTGGCGATACCCTCCAAGATGTCACGTAGTAGAAAATACTCGCTATCTGTTAGCTTGATATTCTTCATTGTTGTTCCTTTCTTTTAATTGTTATTACTAGTGCGGTCTCACGGCTTGAACGTGAAGTGCTCCTCTATTCGCTGACCGCTCCTTGTGTTACTTGTGCCCGAAAAGGAATATCTTAACTAACTGGTGGTACGTCTTAATGTCATCCTTACAAAGGTGTCTCAAATCGTCCAACAAATACTCCTTGCACTCTCTGTTGCCCTCTCTGTAGGTGGCTTGAATGTCCTTTACGTTCGTGCTGCCGCACTCTAGCCAGTACAAGAAGATAGCCCCTAATGATTCGTGGCAATTACTCTCATCATAGAATTTCTTCTGTTGCTCATAAGTCTTGTTCTTTCTCATTGTCTATTTAACTTTAATGTACATAATTCTATAATAAACGTCTCGTCCCTCCTTAGAAGATTCTGTATGAGAATAGCGCTCCCAAGTATGGTAGTACTTTCCGTTATGTCGTGTTCGTCCTATCCATCTGTAACCGATTTGTTTATTAAGTTTCTTCGAATACTGGATTCTCTCCTTAGTGAAAGTTGCGGGAGAATAATGCTCCTCAACAACTTTCTTTCCCTCGTTTGTGCTCCACAAAGTTTGGTATAATATCTTGTACCCCATTGTCTTAACCTCCTATTAATTAATACTTCCGTCCTCATATACTTCGATGTTCCAGTTGTCTGCAACATCTTCAAGTGCATCCGCCATCTTGTCGGATTCCATAACGTTGGATAACTCTTCTAGAAGAGCGTCCGCTCCTTGTACTCCCTTAAGGTTCTGCAATAATGTGTAAACCTCTCTCCAATCTCTTTAAACTGCCATATTATTAACCTCCTATATTAATAGTTTAACTTATTCTTTAATGCTCTTATCTCTTTGATGAGGGAATTAGCGAAATGCTCGGGATATGCTCCCATTTTCTCGTATCTTTGAATTGTTGGTATTCTATCGTCTAAAGCGATGGTGATTATCTGTACCTCATCACTTGTAAGTGTTATTGTTTTCTCCATTGTCTTGTGTCCGTTAGGCTCGGGGGAGGGCGAAGCCCCGGGGGCTTGCCCCCTTATCTCCCGAGGGTGTTACTCACTCATTTCATATACCCAAAATGTAGCTATTCTTTTCTCACCTTGTGCGATATTCGATAGCTTTGCAAAATTGCCTGCATCCTCCTTGTTATCGAATTGTCCCGATACATCAGTACTCTTTGTTACATTGTACTGCTTGATAACTAAATACTTCTTCATGTTGTTGTTGCTTTAATAATTAAACATCTAGTTAAAAAGGTGCAGGTGTACGTTTGCTCCCAACGTCTGCAAGCTATATGCAGCCTAGCTCCCTCTCTTAACGTTCGTGGGTCAACGTGTTTCGATATTTAACCACTCTAACACGAGTGTGTGTTTACTTCCGCCCTAGAAGAGTGTTTGAGACTTCTTTGTCTGTGCGCCTTTGGCAGTTCTGCGCTAACTGGGTTGCATTTTCCTTTGATGTTTTAGAAGTTCTATCTCTTCCCCATTTCCCGACTAAGCTGTTACTTTATAGAGGTAGTTAAACGTGATTGGGCTAAACGTGCCATCGTTCCTCTTTGAAATCTCGTTGTAACTTGATTCCGAGTGCAAAGTTAAGCATTTATGCTATACTTTCCAAATATTTCAGCGAAAAAGTTATGTTCGTTAACTATATTTTACACAAAACTATAGCATTTAAACATAACTTTACATTTAAAGTAAGTATTTATACTATATTTAAATGTTAAATAATGGAATAGTTATTGTTATATGCTATATTTTTATTATCTTTGCCCAAAAATATAGATAATATGGTACAATTGAGAATAAAAGAGTGCTTGAAAGCACATAATATGCAGCAAAAGGATTTGGCAAAAGGTATGGGCATAGAGCCTATATCTTTAAGCCAAATGTTGGCTCGAAAGAAGTTTGGAATTGATAGGTTGGAACAAATGGCAGATATAATCGGCTGCAAGGTGTCTGAATTGTTCGAGGAGGAGAGCAAAGAAGACTTTGCCGCATATATCCGCTACAAAGGTATTCATTATACCGCTGATAACATTGAAGAGTTTATGAAACAAGTTGACGAAATAAAAACTATAATGAAATGAAGAAGTTGAAAGATATAATATTAGGCTTGCTCGGTGCTTGCTTTGTTGGTGTTGTACTGGTGTATTCATTCAAGCATACTTTCTTTCATAGCGTAAATGAAGACGTTGAGCGAAAGGCAGAAGAACAGAAAGAAGAGTATCATAGAGAGTACGAAGAAATGGAAGTTTGGGCAGATTCGGAAACGAATTACTATCACTTTGACTATTACTGCAAAGGGGTTCACGAAGATATGACCGACAAGATGCCATTGTATAAGGCAGAACAACAAGGGTTCGAACCTTGCCACTTCTGTACAGAGTGAGGGCGCCAGCCCCTCGGACGTGGGGAGCGGCGCAGCCGCTGGGGGCGTTGCCCCCTTATCTCCCCGAGGTTCTTTTCACCCTCTCCACATAAGATAGAGAGAAGAAGAAGAACAAACAACAAGAGAGAAGACAAATGAGAAGACAAAACATCCTGCAAACCCTGCAAACTATGCAAACCCTAAGACTTGACCTAGACTTGACACGGAGTTGGTACGGACTTGACACGGAGAAGGTCAAGAGAAGACTGTGAGAAGAAAAGTGTCTAGATTCTGCTTGAAATATCCTCTCTAGCCCCTTGTTTCTAGATTGTGGGTAAATCTGTGCAAAACTCTGGAACATGCCTAAAAAGGGCTGAAAATGGCTCTAGATGGGCTTAAAATGGGCTTTAAACGGCTCAAACTTGCGAATTTGGCTGAAATCTCGGGGAATCGGGCGAAATCGCTAAAAATCGCTCGAAATGGTTTGAATGCGAGTGCAAAACAAACAAGACTGGGGAAGACTGGAGGTTAAATCTTCTTAATCGAACCTTATGCGCATGTGCGTACATATTTAATGCAAACCGAAAATCTAGGTAATTAGGACACGAAAAGCACAATTATCAATTATATTTACACTTTGCTTTTATTCACCATCGGGAGTGATTGAGACTAAAGTCTTAATTACTAAGTACTTGTATTTTCTTTACAATAATCGCTTTATTTGACAAAATGGCTCGGTTGAGGGCTGAATGAGTGAATGGGGTGAGGGTAAAATGCGCCCCGACTAACACATTTATGAGGTTTTGAGGACAAAATACCCTCATCGTGGTATCGGCAAAAGCGACCTTCAAATATTATATATTTGCCCTCGAAATCATCAAATAATAGCTATTATGACAGAAATATTACTTAGAATCCCGAAGAACTTGACTGCATCCCCAGTGATGGCAGACAAGAAGGAGTGGGTTGCCACTGCTGCGATGTTGGCTGGCTCTGTCGCTTCTTCCATCTTTGGTGCGAATAAGGCGAAGAAGGCAGCGAGAAAGGCGCAAGCGGAGAATACTTACCGTTCGAACGCTGAAAAGGCATGGTACGACAAGAACTACAACACGGACTACCTAGACACCAAGGCGGGGCAGAATCTTATGAGAAGAGCCAAGGAAGTGCAAGACGATTATGTTCGCAAGGCTGACGGAGCGGCTGCGGTTGGTGGTGGCACTGCCGCTTCCGTGGCGATGGCTAAGGAGCAAGCAAACAAGGCTATGGGCGACACGATTGCCAACGTTGCAGCCCAAGACACTGCGAGAAAGCAACAAGTCGAGGATGCCCACTTGCAGAACGTTCAGCAGTTGAGCAGAGAGAGACAACAGATTGAGACCGACAAGGCGAATGCCACTTCCCAAGCAGCCCAAAACATGAGCAATGCGCTCTTCTCTGCGGGTGTGAACCAATTGGGGTCACAACTCGAAGGAGGTAAAGGACTGAATAAGAGTGGCTTAGGTGCAAGCACACCTAATGTTGATACCCAAAAGATAACAGAAGTGAGCAAACTCGCACCTAACCCAGTGCCAAAGCAGCCAAGCGGTGGACTCGATGGAATGGGCAACGACCCTCTAGGGCTAGCGACTGGTGTTCACTACAAAGGCAAGGTGTACAAGTAACGAGGTGGCAAGTCGGTTGGAGGTGCATCCAAAAGGTGAGTGGACGAGCGACCGAGGCAAGGCAAGGTGGACAGGCAGACAGGTGTAAACATCGACCCCAAGACCCCCACCCCCTTTGACCACCGTTGCAAATTATAGTTGATAAATACATAAATAAAAATGTCCTCCACCCCCCCACCCCCTCTTTTCCAAAATGGGTTTTCCGATTTTCCCCACCCCCTTAAAAATCGAGAAGTGTTAATAAGTTTAAAACAGAGAATATGAAGAAGGTTTTAATCAATAGAAAGAAAGTTGACCTCACAGATTCAACCCATTGGGAATTGAAGGAAGTGAAGGTGTCTGCTTTGTGCAAGATAACAAGAGAAGGTCAGCTTGGCTTGTATAACTGCAACACGAAAAAGTTTGAGGGCATAGAAGGTGACCTGATTGAGTACCACAATGGCAACAAGTTTTATCGAGGTCACGTTGTTGACTACACTTGTTTTCAATTTGTATGCGCAGCAGAATACGGTCGTGTTCTTTTAACAGCCTATGATGCTTATAACCACATGAAGGTTTTAGAGCACAATGGCGAAATTTCAGAAGTTTAAACGTTTAAATAGAAAAAAGATGCTACATTGTGATACGTATTATAAGTTTCAGGAGATTTGGATAAGAAATCAGAAATCTACAGAATATAGGGAGAAGTCTTTTTATAAGTTTAATCCAAACGAGTCACCCTTAGCACAAATTGCTAGAATTAATAACGGAATATTGAATTAATATTTAAATAGAATAGATTATGACATTAGAAGAAGCAAAGAAGCTATTGAAGAAGGAAGGTTTTGTACTTACAAAGGTAGATTACGAATCAGTTCCTTCGGATGCTTTTACAAAATATGAGAGTCCTGACGTTGTAGAAGCAATGAAGATAGTTCAAAAAGCTAGTTATAGTATCGGTATGGTTCTTGACGAATTTGATGCCCGCAAGGCTCGTTTGAAGAAGGAGTTTGAGGCGAATACTACGGCTCCTAGAGGAGACTCGTCAGGCAGAATAGGCGAAGGTGGCATCCCTTTGAATGCAACAGAAGGAATGCATTTGAAGTGGGCAGATAATAAGAACACAGCCGAGAATCCTGCTTTGAATGAGTCTGCCAAGTTGTTCAACGATGCCTTGCTTGACGAACAGGCAAAGAAGATTGAGCACTTGGACGAGCTTTCCGCTTCTCGCAACAAGATCATCGTGAAGCAGAGCAAGAAGATTAGCAAGCTGAGAAAGGTTATTCGTGACAAGGATGCTGTTTTGTCTGACGTATCAGAGGAGCTTCGCCTTTCAAAGGTTCGTGAGGATAAGTTGACCGAGGTGTGCCAGAAATACTTGAAGGAGATTGAGGGGTTGAAGAATCAACTTCATGATTTGCAGCAAAAGCACTTTGCCTTAATGGACGAAAGAGACCAGACTGTAGGAGAGTTAAAGGCAAAGATACGAAACTTGAAGAAGCCTCGCATTCCAACTCCAGAGGAGACTAAGCCTTACCCTGCCGAGGACAATCCAGAGGATGCTAATCCTAAGTACAATATTTACGTTGAAGATTGGGTCTGGAAAGCTTTAGGTAAAGAGCGCAAGAAGCCTACCGAGGACGATATTATGGAAGGCTGCAAGGAAATGTTGCGTTTGAACATCAAGTTGATGCGTGATTTGTTTGACGAATAATCGTTAATATATGAGCAAGTTTAGACCAAACAATAATAATAACAATAATGGTTCTCAGCCTCAGCAGCAGAGAGTGCCTATTGCCACTACTGGACCTAGCTACATGGTTCAGCAGATGGCGGCACAGAACTTTGCGATGAGGAACGGAGGACAGTTGCCTACTACTATGGCTGGTTCGCCGAATGGGAATGCTCCTGCGGTGGCTGCGGCTCCTATGAACATGAACTTTTTTCAGCAGAATGGCGGTGCGACTGGCAAGTATGAGGCTCCTGTCGTGCAGCAAGAGCCAGACCTTACGCCTTCCACTCCTGCCCCTGCCCCAGAGTATGGGACGGATGGAGTACAGTTCGCCAATCCTTCACAGCCTCAGCAGAATGATATGGATTCCTTGTCGGCGGCTCTGAATGGCGCTGGCGTTTCTCATCCTCAGCAACAGGTTCCCGAGTTTCACGCCGACCCTTCACAGAGGGACGGAGGTTTCTTTGGGTGGCTCAGCGGATTGATTCCGAAGAATAGACCGGGTATGAGAGAGGGCGAGACTCCAGATGAGTATGATCGCCGAATTACAACCAACAGGGAGCGTATCGCTGCGTTCGCCGATGCCATCCGGCACATGGCTAACATAGTGAACACAGCCAAGGGTGCGCCTCTGCAACAGTTCAACGACCCTACTAGTATGCTTGAACAGGGGTACCAGAACAGAAAGGCGCAGAGAGCGCAGAAAGCTGCGGCGGATGCCAGTGCGGCTTACAAGATGGCTAACCTTAGCTTGAAGGAAAGGGCGGCTGAGGCTGACAGGGCGTATAAGCAACTTAACCTCAACTTGAAGCAGCAAGCAGCCGACCGTGCAGCGAAGAGCGATGACTTCAATCAGAGATACAAGGAGGCAGGATTGCAGAGACAACTCGACAACGACAAGTTCAACCACGATTTGGCAGGTAAGAAGTTTGACGAGACCAAGCGACATAATGAGGTTTCCGAGGGGCAAAGTGCGGCTCGTATCGCTCTGGCTCAGGAACGAAACAGAATCGCTAGGGCAAGGCTCGCCCACTCTATTGCCACTGGTGGCAGCGGTGGTGGAGGCGGTAAGGGTGGCTCTCTCACCAATCTTTCTTCTCCTTCTGGGCATTTGAACCGAAAGAAGGACTTGAACAGCATCGAGAAGAAACAGATTACACAACATCTTATCCAGAACGGATATATCAACAAGAAGAATCTCGATGCCTACAAAATGTACCAAAGTATGGGTAATACACAACTTGCCAACGACTTGCAGAACTGTTGGATTGCTTATGCTGCCAATATGCCAGGCAAGAAGGGCGATGCCTTCCGTTCTATGTTGAAGAACCATTATATGTATGGCGAGACCAGCACTGTTAGTACGACAAAGGCTCAACCGAAGTCGGCACCAAAGAAAACTACTAGCGGAAAGCCTGTAGGCGGTGGTGTCTCTGGTGGCAAGAGCAAAAATGGTTACAAGAACACGAAAGCACTTGGATTGTAGAACAATAAACATTAAGATAATATATGAGTGGAGATAAATTTGACCAGTTATATAATGCACTGAAAGCAGACGGTGCGGTGTCGGGAAGCAGAGCGAATTTCAGAAACTTTGTGTATGCCAGTGGCAAGCATGGCTATCTGAACCGCAAGAAGCTTTACGATGCGCTCCATGCCGATGGTGCGGTGTCTAGTAAATCTTACGAGGAGTTTGCGCAGAGATTGGGACTTCACGCTACCAATCCTCAGCCAAGGGTTGCGACTTCACAGCCTCAGCAACAGGCAAGCAGACCTCAGACGGCGGCGCAGATGGCGATTTCTCAGGGGTATAGAAAACAACAGCATCAACAGCCTGTGGATTACCTTCACAGACCGCAAAGCCAGCGTGGCAAGGCTCCTGTGGGTGCGCCAAAGAACGCTTCTCCTTTCGTTCAGTCCCTTTATGAGATTGACAATGCAAAGAAGGGAGCGGACTATCCTGTAAGCTACTCTTCCCCTAGAGGCGTACAGCAGGTTTATCAGCAGAATCAACAGGTGAGAAAGCAAGCGGCGAAGACCGCTGCAGACCATATCGCCAACGATGAGTATCGCCGTCAGAGTCAGCCGATGATTGACAACGGAACCGTGGGCGTAATGAAGCCTATGGGCGAGATTGAGCAGGAAATGAGCGACTCGGCTAGCAAGTTCGTGGATGCCAACTTGGGCGATTACATCAATAACGCCGTGCTCAGTGAGCAAAATGCAGCTGCACAGAGAGGATTGGACGCTGCAAACAACGTTCCTTTGTCAGCTGGAGCTGGAGGAATGGGCTTGATGGTTAAGGGTATGGCTTACAACAAGGAGGTCGATCCTGACTTGATGGCGAAGCACTTGACCGACAACGCTAGGAATGGATTTTTGAAGATGTTCCAAGACCCTAACTTTGTGGCGAAGGTGGAGAACGAGGCTACAAGACTTGGCGTTACTCCAGAGGCTTACATGGAGTCTATTATTCCACATTTGAAGGACAGATTGGCTACTAGCTTGCAGCAATCGGAGTATCAGAAGGCTCTACCGAAGAATATGCTCGACAACATCGCCAACAGATTCATCGACTCCAACACGATTGGCAAAGCTCTCAGACTGGCTACACAGACTCGTGGGCAGAGAATTTTGAGCGAACAGGCTTCGGCTGCTACAGCTGAGGGCAAGAATCCATACTATAAGGGTGGAACCGTAGAAAATGTGGCGGCTGACGTAGCTGGCATGGTGGCAGACCCAATATTTGGGGCATCGGCAAAGTTGGGCGGTGCTGTATCAGGAAAGCTTATTGGCAACAGTACTAAGATTGGTGCGTTGATGGCTAACGGCAACTTGGCGCAGAGACTTGGATTGTCTGGTGTACAGGCTGTGACTAGCGGAGGCGTAACTGGCTTCACGTTCGGTGCGACAAGCGGAGCTATACAAAACTTCTCAACTGGAGAAGATACATCACTAGGTGGAACCTTGAAAGCTATGTTGGCGAGCGGTGCATCTGAGGCAGGTAGTTTTGCTACCATGAGCTTGGCTGGTGTTCCTCTTGGACAATTTGGGCGAAGCATCGGACTGAAAAGCGTGAAGACCACTCCTTTGACCAAGGATTGGTTTAAGTATGGCTCTGCCAAGATAGGAATGGAAGCAGCCAAGACCTACATGGAAGGTATGGGTATGTACCTCGGTGGCTATGTTTCTGGCAAGATTGAGGGACGTAATCAGGAGTTCAGTCTGTTTGATGGCACATTGGAGAGCCTTCCAACTGCCATTGGATTCAGATTAACTCATTTGGCAGAAGGCTTGAAGGGCAAGCGATATGATAAGAACGGAAAGCCTCTAAACTGGTGGAACTCCACTATGGTGAAGTTTAACGAGTTCCTGACTTCCGACAAGGCTAAGGTTTCGCAATACATGATGACCGAGGGAGAGAAGCAGCAGATTATGAACTCCATCGATGAGACCAACGCTGCTAACCCGGGGCTGTTTGGGAACGTGTTCGATGCTGCCATGAAAGCAAAAACGGAGCTGAAAACAACTGGTGGTATTTTGGAGAAGCCTTTCATCGGCGAGCCAACTTCATTTGGCGATGTTGAGAGAGACATGAAGGTTGTCGAGACTGTCTATGATAAGATTATCGCCGACCCTAACGTGTCTTGGGATGCCAAGGCTAAGTTCTCTGCTATGGTGATGGGCGTTATGCCTTCCTCTCGCCCATTGATGGACTATGTGTTGTTCACCAATGAGGTAGTTATGAAAGATAATCTGAACCGAGGTACACGCAAATACATCAATGAATATTCGAAATATGGCGAGTTGCTTTCAAAGCGAGAATACACGGATGCCGATGAGAAGGATAAAGCTCTGTATACAATGAAAGCTTACAAGGAGCAAGCTAGACTCTGGAATGCTATTTCCGCTGTTACTAATATAGACAAGAATAACTATGACATGCAGAATGATTTCTATATGCAGGGAATCAAGAATGCCGTTAGTAACGCTGATATTCGTGCCTTTGTTGACGGATTGGGTATTAAAGGATCTGCCGTAGAACGTGAGTTTACTAACTATGCCATGGAGAAAGGCAACGTGTTGAAGATATTCGACTCGGTAGCCAAGCAATATGGTATGGAAACCGCTGACCTTGTAAAGGCTTTCAATAAGTCTGCCATGCGCAGAACAGACAGGGAGCAGGAGGCTTGCATTCATCTTCGCCAGATAATGGAATTTACGGCTTTTCCTCCTAACAAGGTTCACGCAGAGCAGAGCAACCTGAACGGAAAGGACGTGGCTAGCGACAACAACCTTGGCACCGAGCAGCCAAACGGCGAGGCGGTAAAGCAGGAGTTGAATGGACTGAGACAGGCTGAGGCTGAAATGGACGTACTGATGAGGGATAACGATGTGTTCAGCCAGAACTTCAAGAAGCTACAGAGCCAGGGGCTTACCAACCCTCAGATTTACGACTGGATGGTTCAGAACGGACTGACACAGGAGCAGCTGGAACCATTTGCCCATTATATCAATGCGAACGCTAGAGTGCTGGGTATGCAGGAGGCTACCAAGCAGAAGATTGAGGAAGTGGTGAGCGGTGTCGTGCAGGATTGGAGCTACAAGGGTGAGTTGAACGGTAAGAAGATGAACGGCGAACAGGTGGTTTATGTGCAGGACAGCGATGGCAGAGTCTTGATTGTTGGCTCTGGCGATGTGGCTTTCGACCCTACCACTGGTCGTGCGAAGGAAGATGTGGGCGACTTGCTTATCTGCCTAGACCCTAACACAAAGGAAATGGTGTACTTGAAGACGGACGATGTGACCTTCATGCGGACTCAGATGCCTGAGGATTTCGCCAACGAGTATCGTCAAAGATTGCAGATGATTAACTCTCAGCCTTACAATGAGGCGGCTCAGGAACAGGCGATGCAGGATGCAGGAAAGCCTCAACAGGAAGCTCAACCTAATGAAAGCAAGAATGAAGAAGGAAAAGAAAGTAACGCTGCTACAGGCGTTGAAGGAACTGCACAAGGAGCAGCTGCAAATGTTGAAAGTACTGAAAGAGCAAAGGAAAATGCTCTGGAAGAAGGGGCTTCTGTAAATCAAGAAGCTGAGCAGTCTCAGCAGACGAGAAAGTTTGCGGATGGCACCGATGTTCCTATGACTACTGATAGCAAGGGAAGACCTACACCTGACTATGGGGCGATGAAGCCAGAACAGGCGGCTGAGATTCTTTCGCAGGACTTGGGGGATAGTGCCGAGCCTTACGTGGATGCACAAATCAAGCAAGCAGAGAAAGCTGTGAAGGATGCCGAGAAGATGAAAATTGACATGAGCGGCGAGCCTAATGATGTTATCGAACAGCAGAAGGCAAAGGCTAAGACCATCGAGGCTGCAAAGAAGCAGCTTGAACAGGCGCAGAACATCAAGAAGGCGATGACTGCCAAGGCTGTGGCTGAGACCATGGGCAAACCTACCGAGGAAAAGGTGGAGGGTGCCAACGAGGCTAGCAGCGAGGTAGCCAAGAAGTTCCAGAATGCGCCGAGATTGCAAGGCAACCACGTAAGCAAGCGTCTGCCAAACGGCGACAAGATTAGCGGACACTATGAGATTGTTCCTGCCGAAAGCTTGACTCCTTCGCACGATGCAATGAATGACTATAAGAAGTCAGAGGGCTTCCCTGTGGATGCAGAGGGAAGAACCATCAACGACCGAGACTATGAGCACGACAAGGCGGCGCAACAGACCACCGACCAGATGGCTCAGAAGTACAGCGGACAGGCGATTACTCAGGTGCCAACGGTATCTGACGAGGGCATCGTTTACGATGGCAACGGTCGTACTATGGCAGGACAGAAGGCTGCAAAGAATGGTACGGATGCGGAATACATCGAGGACTTGATGGACAATGCCCAGAACTACGGCTTTACCAGAGAGCAGATTGAGCAGAGCGGAATCGAGCATCCACGCCTTGTGATGGTAACTGATGAAAGATTGCCTTATGATACGGCTACCTTCTCCATGTTCAACAGAAACGAGAAGAAGACGCAGAGCAACACCGAGCAAGCTGTAGCTAAGGCTAAGACCTTGACTAGCGAGGAGGTGGGTGCCATCGTTGCCGACATTGAGGGAAATGGTAGCTTGGATGCTTTCTTTAACAATTCCAAGGCAATAAATGACTTGGTGAGAACGTTAGTTGATAAAGGTGTCATCGGACAGAACGAGGTGGCTGGCTTTATGGATGGTCCAGATAGACTGTCGGCACAGGGCAAGGAGTATGTGAAGAATCTCTTGCTTGGCTCTGTGTTCAAGCCAGAGACTATCCGAATGCTTGGAGAGGATAGCAAGATCAAGAACGCTGCCATCAATGGCATTCGTGCCATCATGGATAACTTGAAGCTGGGCGACTACTCTCTGCGTGACGAGATAGACCAAGCCATCCAGTTGCTCTATGAGGCTAGAAGAAACGAGATGAGCGTAGATGACTTGCTGAAACAGAGCAGTGCATTCGAGGAGAACGCTAGGGATAGATTCCCGATGATGGCACAAGCTATGGCTCAGGCTCTGGAGGGCAAGGCTTCTACCTTCCGTGAATTGATGAGCGAGTACAACAACATCGCCAAGAACTACAACACCAACGAGGGCACCTTGGATTTCTATGATAAGTTAACGCCTGAGCAGGTTGTGGAGGAGTTCCTCAACGCTAGCAAGGCTATCAAGAATAACAACATTAAACTATATGGCAATGAAACAGGACATTCAGAAACAGAAAGAGGCAATGATGCTGCTGGCAATGAAGAACCTTCAAATGAAGCAGGAGGTGCAGCTGGCACAGAAGGAAATGGGAATGCTGAAACAGAACCAGAAATAAAGGTTAAGAAAGCATTGAAGCGCATCGCTACCGAGATTACCAAGCAGACAGGTATCGAGGTGGTGACGGATGAGCAAAAAGCCAAGAAAGCACTTGATGAAACAGAAAACATCAAGGTACAGCGTGCATCCGCAGGTAGCACAGTTAGTGGTATGGAAAAAATGCCAAAGGGTTTGCAAATGAATCCTAGCGTATTGACCGACCAGATACTTAACTATCATGGCGATCATATCGCAAAGCTACTTGGTGAAGTACCAGAGGATAGTACTGTTAAGTATTTCTCTGCACACAATGGAGTTTGGTATTTCTACCGAGTAGATCATGACCGCAATATCATCCTTGATGGTGCCATTTCTGCCAACAAAGACAATTATCGTGAATACGAACAAAAGATAAAAGAGTATTATGGAATTGACGGCGGCGCAGAAGCTATTTATAATTATGTGCAAGAAGCAGGGTTTGACACAGGAGCAAACCGCAATTTGCATGACTATTTTCTCGAAGGAGGAAATACGAGACATTCTGCAATGGGTGAGCGACCTAATGAACCGCAAGGGAAAGCCAGAATTGAAGACAACGGAACTGCTGGCAGAACTTTACGACAGGGCGTTGGCGAAGAACAAAGCGGAGCAATTAAGGAGTTCCGTTCTGCCAACGGAGAGGTCTATGGATTCACAGTAGATGGCAAGATTTATCTTGATACCAAGAAGATGAAGCCAGAGACTCCTCTGCATGAGTACACCCATTTGTGGACTGAGGCTTTAAGAAGCAGCAATCCTACTGAGTGGGAGAATGTGAAGGGTCTCTTCGATGAGGTCGATGGACTGAAAGAAGAGGTTAAGAAACTGTACCCAGAGTTGAAGGGCGATGACCTTTACGAGGAAATGATTACTACATTCTCTGGTCGTGAGGGTGCCAAGAAACTTGAAGAGGTTGTTCGTGGTCTCGCTGCCGAGGATGGCAAGACCGTGGAGGAAAGTTCCAAGGCTACAGGATTTATTGCTAAAGTGAAGGAAGCTTTGCAGAAGTACTGGAAGGGTGTGGCTGATATGCTGCATATCCACTTCACTTCTGCCGAGGAGGTTGCCGACAAGGTACTGGCTGACTGGGCTAGCGGTTTCAATCCTACTAACTTTGACGATTTGCACGACAAGGAGTTGGAGAGTCGTATCAAGGTAACGGACGAGGAAACGGAAACGCCATCTAGTAACGGACCTATCACCAAGCAGAAGATTCTGATTGATGGCGACAAGGAGGTTACCAAGGTGGATGCGCCAGACGAAAAGGGAGAATATACCGGTTCTTACTATGAGTATGACGGCAAGAGATTCGGCGACTTGAAGGAGGTGGCTGACTACATTGATGGGAACGGTAAGCAGGAGAAACTGCCAGTGATGCCTAAGCCTGTAGAGCCTAGCAACCCGATTGAGGCTGCCGCCGAGGACTACAAGAAGGAGCATCCTTTGAGCGAGGATGAAATCTTGAACACTACGGTATTCGATGATTTGCCAGAAGACCAGAAGCAGTATTGCATTGATGCGGCTTTGGACTATCTGAATGGCGAGGACACTTCGGCTATTTCCGAGGCTTACTATAGAAACGCCTACGAGAAACGTTCTAGCCGTCCTGCCGAGACAGCGAAGGTTGCCAAGGCAGACAGCGAGACTGTCAAGGCTGGACAGGCTGAGGTTTCTGCCGACCCAATGGAAGGAATCAAGAATGCCGCAGAGGGATTCGAGCAGGAGAAGGCTGAGAGGGAAAGAAAGCAGAAGGAGGCTACCCAGAAGGTTCTGAACGTTATCAAGGCTTCGAACGAAAAGGCGAAGACCAGAAAGCAGTTGGAGGCAGAGAAGAATGCAGCGGACAATGAGTTTGAGGCATTCATGAAGGAACTACGCAAGAAACAGAGCGGTCAGCTTAACTCTGGCTTCATCGACCAGAACTTGATTGAGGCGGCACCAAAGATGTTCTCTCTTGCAGCAAAGTGTGCCTACACTCGTATCAAACTGGGCATGTATGATGCCAAGGAGGTGGTGAAGGATTTGCGCAACCGCTTCAAGGATGCTTTCGATGGATTCGACAAGCGAGACGTGGAAACCTTCTACTCTGAAATCATGAACCAGAAATGGCGTGATGGTGATAAGAGAATGAGCCTCAACGAGTGGGCAGAGCATTACAGAAAGCTTTCTCCTGAATATAAGGAGAAACTGGAAGGCGACTCGAAGGATGCCGAGGAAAGGAAGATGAGCGAAAAGAAGTTCATTGACCGTGTGAACATTCGACTTGGATTCGGACAGAAGATAAACGGCATCGTTGAATTGAGAAAGATGGCTGAGGAATGCGGCTTGAAGGATGTGAAGGACACAGACCTTCAGGAATTGGCAGAGACTGCCATTGTGCAGAGAGCTAGAGGTATCGCTTCGTCTGCATCCACAAATGATGCCAAGAAGTTTGAACTCATCAAGAAGCTTTACGAGAATCAGCCTAGCCTCAACCAACGTGATTCTGAGCGAGTGATGAAGCAGCAGTATTCTACCCCTGCCCCATACGCTTTCTTGGCAGACATGTATGTGAAGGGAGGCGGCAAGGAGGTGAAGAGCGCATTGGAGCCTAGCGCAGGAAACGGTATGCTTACCATCGGCTTGCCTATGGACGTGGTGCATGTGAACGACATTGACGCTCAACGTTTGGCGAACCTGAGAAGACAGGGCTTCAAGAACGTGACGAGTCAAGACGGTACTCAGCCTTTCGCCGACAAGGACGTGGACGTGGTGGTAACTAACCCACCATTCGGTAGTGCAACGCCAAAGGAGTATGACGGCTACAAGATTTCCTCTCTGGAGGGTCAGATGGCTATCAATGCCTTGGAGAGCATGAAGGACGATGGTCGTGCTGCCATCATCATCGGCGGCAAGACGGAATATGCCAAGAATGGAAGTCTGAACCCAAAGGATAAGGCTTTCCTTGGGTATCTCTACAGCCACTATAATGTGGAGGACGTGATAAATGTGGATGGCAGTCTCTACGCAAAGCAGGGAACGACCTACCCTACACGTATTATATTAATAAACGGAAGACGCTTGGACGAGAATGCTTTTCCACCTGTGAAGAGCAAGGCTAGAGCGGAAACCGTGAAAGATTATGACGAACTTTATAAACGAATTAACGATGATATACTACGAGGTGAACGGATGGAAACTTCCATCGGAGGAGAAAAAAGAAGTGCTCGACCAGAACTTGATAGACAAGGCTCTGCTGACACTCATGAAAAGGGATTACGAATGGGACAATCCAGAGGAGGTGAACGCAAGACTACAGATGGACTTGGAGGAGTATCTGACGAGACTTCCGTACGAGTACCCGACAATGGATTGGGAAATGGACGAGGAGCCGAGCGAGAGCCAGATGGAGGACTTTATAACGGAAATCCTCGAACAGACGGAGCAGGGGCAGAGCCTACTCAGAGCGAGGGGCGAGGAGATAACTTCAATGGACACGGAGTCGGAGGAAGCGTACATCAGCCAAGCGGAACTGGACGAACAAACGTTAAGCATAATGCTGATGGATCTTCCAGCGTATTAAAGCCTAGGTCTACACAAGAGCGCAGTCTGTCTTCCGAGAAGGTTGGTTATGCCCCGAAGAGTGAGAACCCTTTCACTCTGCAATCTGTAATGCCTGCTGACCAACAAAAGGCAGTTGCAGATAATCTTGCAAAACTCGGCGATGCAGACCAATTCTTGGTTGACGAATTGGGATATAACGACAAGGATGACTTGTATTCTCACCTTGCAGCAGAGCAGGTGGATTCTGTTGCGCTTGCCTTACAGCAAGCCAAGAAGGGCAACGCCTTCATCATTGGCGACATGACAGGTATCGGCAAGGGAAGACAGGCTGCATCCCTTATCAGATATGCGAAGAAACAAGGTCAGGTGCCAGTCTATTTCACCAAGACAGCAGGATTGCTGAGTGATGTATATCGTGACTTGGTGGACATTGGTAGCCCAGACCTACGTCCTTTCGTATTTGGTAGTAGCGATGAAGCTAAGATTACTGACGGTGATGGAAAGCTTGTTTATAAGCTTCCTACAGACAGCGAGAAAGAAAGAGTTCTTTCTTACATTAATAAGTATGGGAAACTTCCAAAAGAATACGATTATGTGTTGACTACTTACAGCCAAGTAGCCAACGGTGTGTACGAGTTTGACGAAAACGACAACCGCAAAGAACGTAAGCTTAAGAAGGGAGATACATTTGGACCTAGCCATTTTAATGGACAGGCTAGACGTGATGCAATAGAGAAGCTTATCTCCAATGGTTATTTGATTCTTGATGAAAGCCATACAGCAGGTGGACAGAGTAACCAAGGCAACTACTTCCAACACATTATTCAGAAAGCCAAGAATGTAACCTTCTTCTCGGCTACGTTTGCCAAGCGACCAGACAATATGCCTATCTATGCACTTCGCACAGCCATGAACCAAGGTGGTTTAAAGGCTTCCGAGTTGATTGATGCAGTGAATCGTGGTGGTGCTACCTTGCAGGAGATTATGAGCCAGACACTGACGCAATGCGGTCAGATGATTCGCCGAGAGCGAGACATGACAGGCGTAACTATCGACTGGAAGCCTATTGATGATCCTGTAGTTGTGTCTGAACAACGTGAGCAATACGATAAGACCATCGAACTATTCAATGATATTATCAACTTCCAGAAGGCATACGTAATGCCTTATATCAATGAGCGTAACGAAGAGCTTGCAGCCATTCAAGCATCAATGGGATTGAAGAGAGGAACTAAAGCTTTAGGCATAGCCAGTACTCCTTTCGCTAGCAAGGCATTCAACACTGTACAGCAAGTACTTCTTTCACTGAAAGCTAAGGAGGCAGCAAAACGTGCAATTGATTATTTGAATCAAGGCATCAAGCCTGTCATTGCGTTGAACAATACTAATGAAAGCCAAAGTGGGGAAATCAAAGAAAACGTAGAGGTTGAAGAGCCAGACTTGGGAACATCTTTAAAAAAGGGACTCGCAGGTACATTGCGTTATACTAAAAAGAACGCAAAGAACAAAGAGGAGTCTGGTGTAATTGATATTTCTAGCCTCGGCGATGATGCCATCAACGCATATAACGAGCTGATGAAAAAGATAGAGAATGCGAGCACTGGTCTTGCTTTATCTCCTATTGATGTCATTAAGAACGAACTACAGAAGGCTGGTTATAAGGTTGGCGAACTTACAGGTCGCAAAACGGAATTTATCTATAATGACAATGGTTCTGTTTCCAAGGTAAAGCGAGCAAATACTGATAAAAAGAAGTTGGCTAGAGAGTTTAACGATGGCACACTTGACGCTCTTATTCTCAACAAGTCAGCTTCTACGGGTATCTCACTCCATGCCTCTAGCAAGTTCAAAGACCAAAGAAAACGTGTCATGATCGTGGCACAGCAGCAGCTTGATGTTAATGACGAGGTGCAGATGCGTGGACGCATCGACCGAACTGGTCAAGTAACCAGAGGTGCCTACGAATATATCGTGTCTCAGATTCCTGCCGAGCAGCGACTATTGATGATGTTCAAGGCTAAGTTGAAGTCGTTGGATGCTAACACTACTTCTTCTCAAAAGAGTAAATTTAATCAGATGGATGTTGCCGACATTACAAACAAGTACGGCGACAAGGTGGTGCGTGAATATATGGCAGAGCATCTTGACCTCTATTCGAGAATGGCTGACCCATTTGGTTGGGAAAAATCCTATGGCGAAGACCTTTTTTCTATCGACACTCAGAAGCTTGCTACTACAAGGGTTGTAGGAAGAAGCGGTAACGGCGAGGCAGGTAGTGATGCCAGCAAGCTTCTTGGTCGTATGGCTCTCTTGAAGGTTGCAGAGCAGGAGAAGATGCTGAACGAAATCGGTGAGTTATATGCCAACGAGATTCAACGTCTGAACGAAATGGGCGAGAACGACTTGGAGATTACCGAGTTGCCTCTGAAAGCCAAGACCATCAGCAAGGAGGTTTGGAAGGAAGGTGCCGAGCCTGGAGGCGACAATGCCTTTGCCGACAACACCTATATAGAAAAGGTGAACATGGCTATCTTGAAGAAACCAATGAAAGCCAAGGAGGTAAAGAAGGCGCAGGATGGACTGACTGGTGGCAAATCGTGGGACGAGTACAAGGAAGAGAAGTGGAAAGCTATCGAAAGCTATTTTGTCAACAAAGGAGCAGAAGAAGGCGCAAAGATAGAAGAACGTGCTAGAAAAGCAGCAGCCAAAGCTAGAGAAAAGTACATAAAGGATGCCAAGCGAGGACAAAAGGATTCAGGTATGACCGATGAGCAGATTGCGCAAATGGCTATTTACCAACAAGACAATATCTATAAGCAGGAAAGCGCAAAGAGCGAAGACCTTATAAAGAATCTAAAGAATAAAGCTGGTATGTTCTTGCGTGTGCTTGAAACTTTCAATACCGAAGATGCTTACGTGCTGCCTGTAGATATGAACAAGCCAAACGAGTTGAGCGGATTCGGAAATAGTTATGGTAGGCTGATTGACATCAAGATAACAGATAACTTCTCTCCAAATGCCTCCACCGTGTCGTTTGCAACGTTGGACGGTAGAAGAAAAATAACCTTCCCTATCTCTGGTATGGTTGGCTCTGGTGAGAATCGTACCGATGTTATCGCTGCCATCGACCGAATGACAAGACAAGCTTCAGGACTTGGCGACAAGCATCTGCGTGTGTTGAGCATGGACGTGAACAACTGGGATAAGCTGGTAAGCAACGAGAGTAGAAAGGATGGTTACATCGTAACTGGTAACTTGATGCAAGCCTTGATTGACAGTAAGAACCAAGGTGTGGGCGGTCAGCTTGTGAAATATACTACGGACACTGGCGAGGTGAAGACTGGTATCTTGATGCCGGACAGATTCAAGCCTACCGATGTAGCGAATGAATATCCTATCTCTAGTGTGGCGGACAAGTTTGAACTACCTTCACATAAAGGTGGAATCGAACAGGCGGTTTCGTCTGACGGCGATGTTAAGGTTATTCTTGGCTTCGACCATGGAGATACTTATTATCAGATTCAGGTTCCAAAGAGCAAGGCTAAGGGTGGCAAATACTTCCTTGACAAGGATTTGCTCAGTATGGTAAGAGGACATAACTTTGAGACCAGAGGAAATAGGATGATGGCTAACATTGACGAGAATCAGCTTCGCCCTGTTCTTGCCAGACTTTCTAACCTTGGTGTGAAGGTAAGAGAGGAAAGAAAATCATCGGATGATGGCACACACTTCCGTGAAGACCATGGCTTGCAGTATTCTAAAACAGATACAAAAGATGTTAAGAATAGTAGAATCATTCCCGAAGATGTGGATAAAGCTGTATCTTCGCAGATTGAAAAAGATTACGACTCTGCCATTAACGAGGCATATAAATATGTCAGTGAGAAAGACAAGAGTAGGCTTCATTCTGATGTTGAGCGAGACTTGCGTGAGTTCTCAAAGATGCGCAGAGAAGATATTGTTAATGATATAAAACAAAGAGAATATGATTTTAGGGAGTGGGAACGTAGCGGAGCAACGCCTGATAAGGGAGGCTTTGTCGGATATAGATATGCTCGGTTTAAAGCTGCCGAAGCAGCAGCCAAACGAGAGCTGGACTATAGAGACGCTAGAGCAAAGCATCTCGCAGATACTTACGGATTGCAAGAAGGAAGAGAAAACAATCTTGATGAGGTGGCTCGAATTTATCGAGAACTTCAAGAAGAGAAAGATAAGGGACGAGATGCGTTGTTCTCAAAAGCACTGGATATTGTAAAGCGACTAGGCACTGAGTTTGGTGGCATAAATGATGCCCCTGCAGAAAACTATGCTGGTGTATCTACCACTCAACGAGAGGTGGCTTTGTTTATTGATACGCTTGCAAGAACTAGTACGAGAAGAGAAGCCACTGCTAAGACTTTGCTTCACGAAATGATACACCAAGCTACGGTTGGCGCCATAAACCTTGTGCGTAGAGGAAATGCAGAAGGCTTACTTACACCTAAGCAGATTGATGCCGTAAATACCATTTTGGATATTTATGACAAGGCTGTGGCTGATGGTAGAATTCATTATCAAGAAGGTGTCAAAAGCGACTATGGAGGCAAGAATCCTTATGAGTTTGCTGCTCAAATGGCAGATACTGTTCAGCGCAAAAAGCTTGACTTTACATTTGGGCAGAAAGTAATGAATGCCTTTAAGGAACTGTGGAATAAAGGCGATAGGTCTTGGAAGGATGCCTTCAAAGATGCTTGGGGAAAACTCTTAGAGACATCTGATAAGAAAAAGATGGATAAGGCAATCAGCGACATCATGGAGGATTTCAATGAGACTATTGATGATATTTCTATGAGAGATATTGAGTCTAGAGGAGGAACCTTCGCTGACAAACTTTCTAACGATTCTCCTGTTTCTTCCCACATTGCCCAACTGTCAGAAAAGGTAGGTGACAAGGTGAACATGGTTCATTCTGCCGATGAGGTAACCAACAAGCAAGCAAAGGAAGCCATCGAGGAAGGCAAGCATATCACTGGCTGGTATGACGAGAAGACTGGCGAGGTACATCTTTACATGCCTAATATCCACGACCGGTACACTGCCGAGAAGACTATCTGGCATGAGGTTGTGGGACACAAGGGAATGAGAGAGTTGTTTGGTGAAGACAGATTCAACAGGTTCCTGCGTGATGTGTGGTATGACTTGGATAAGCCTGAGAACGCCGACTTGAAGAAGTTGGTGATGGAGGAAATGAAGTACAATCCGTTCAATGTGTATAATGCCATTGAGGAGGGTATCGCCCGACTTGCCGAGGAAGGAAGAGGCGAGGCTGGCTTCTGGAACAACATCAAGAATAAGGTTTCTGACTTCTTGCACGAAATCGGTTATCGCATGGCTCCTAACACCAAGGATGTGAAGTACCTGCTCTGGTTGAGCAAGAACTTGCAGAAGAATCCTAACGACCCTTATTGGAAGATGAGAGCCGAGGCGGTAAGATACCGTCTCGACCATGAGGATGTGCCTGACGTTATCGCCAAGGGTGGTATGTATCAGAGTAATGATGGCAAGGCTCGGGACTTGGGCGACTTGCCTAAGGCTGAGTACCAAGAGGCAACTGACGGAAAGATTCATTTCCGCACTACCCCATCGGCTGGCACGGCTCTTGATAGATACCATCGTTCGCTTGATGAGCACGGCTATATGTTCACTGAGAGTTATATGGACAATATGCTTTCGCTTAAGAACTTGATGACGGCGATTGCGCCTGGCAAGAAGATTGAGGATATTGCCTCTTCGGAGAATCCTTATATCTTGCAGAACACGATGCAGGGAGCGATGAGCGATGCGGCAAGAATGTTTGAGCGCAACGTGATGAAGCCTCTCGACAAGGCGATGGCAGGGGTGCTTGATGCCTTCGAGGGCAAGAATGACGATGAGAAGATTCGTAACTTCAACCTCTACATGATTACCAAGCATGGTTTGGAGCGCAACCGTATCTTGTATGTGCGTGATGCCTTGAAGGACATGCGCATGGACGAGAAAAAGAAGAAGCTTGCCGATACCATTGAGAATGATTGGGGCAACGAGAAGGCGACACTTGACGAGAAGTTGGAGCGTGGCGACATCGACTTGAAGGAGTATTACAAGCAGATGGATGACTTCATCCGTACTTACGTGGATGAAACGAATAAGTTTGATGCCGGCGAACACGACTATTCGGGCATTCACGCCATTCAGAAGGTGGAGAAAAGTTCCGACCCTTACGATGATGCGGAGGCTATACAGAGCGTGATGGACTCTGAGGGCAGAATGGAGGACATCAAGAAGGGCGCAGTGAAGGACTATTGGGATAAGGTGAAGACTGCAACCCAGTATTCCATCGACTGTGACTATAGGAACGGACTGATAAGCAGGGAGCTGTATGGTCATGTTTCGGAGATGTTCAACTGGTATGTGCCTCTGAGAAAGTATGACGAGGCTACGGCGGAAGATACATACGGATATATCACCGAGAAGGGCGACCCTAAATCTTACATCGGCAAGACGATCATGAGGGCAAGGGGTCACAAGTATCTGAGTGAAACGAACATCTTGGCTCAGATTGGAGCGATGGGCAACCGTGCCATCAAGAACGGCGGACAGAATGCCATCAAACAGGCGTTCGCTAGATTCATCAGAAACAACTCGAACAATAATCTTGTGACGGAAACTAGCGTTTGGTATGTAAGCGACCCTATCACTCAGACCACCGTGGAGCGTTACCCAGATATTCCTGACGATGCGACCGCTGACGAAATCAGCCAGATTGTGAGCGACTTCAATATGGAAATGAAGGACTTGCAATCGAAGGGCTTGGCTACGAAGGTGTATCGCAGAGGAAGAATCGGGTATAAGTTCCAGAGAGCGGAGAACAAATCTCAGCACATAGTCGATGTGATGATTGCAGGAAAGAAGCACTCCTTCATCGTGAATGGCAATCCTAGGGCTGCACAGGCTCTGAATGGATTGCTGGAGCATAAGAATGAGACTGGCATCGGTAAGATTGCTGGCAAGATTTCTAGATTTATGGCTCAGACCTGTACGTCTTACAACCCAGAGTTTGTGATGAGAAACATGATTCGTGACTTCGAGTTTGCTTCTTCTAACCTCTTGGCTAAGGAAGGTGCAAGATATACTGGTATCTTTGAGAAGTACTATGCGAAGGTTGGTATCATAGAGGGTATCAGAAATTCTAAGCTGAGCGACTTCAAAGACACAGGCGGTTTCGGCTTGTTTGTCAAGTATCGTAACGGAACGCTTGACACTTCCGACAAGATTCAGAGATATTTCAAGGAGTTCATGGAGAACGGCGGCGAAACAGGTTGGGTACAGATTAAGAGCATGAAGGAATGGACGGAAGAGTATAAGCGTGACATCAAGGCAGAGCGCAACAAAGCTGTCAAGGTAGGAAAAGGATTCTACAATGCCATCTTTAAGAACTTGGAAAATGTGAACGAGATTGCCGAGAACATGGCTCGTTTCGCTACCTATTGTGCCAGCAGAGACAGCAATCGTTCGGTAGTACGTAGTGCTTACGATGCGAAAGAGGTGTCAACCAACTTCAACCGACATGGTTCTGGTAGTGAAATCAAGAGCTTCAAGAATGGTGAGATGGGATGGTTCGAAGAAAAACGCAAGCAAACCTATCGCTACACCTCTGCTTGGTTCAGAAATACCTCTATGTTCTTCAACGCAGGTATTCAGAGTACCAACTTGCTTGTAAAGAACTTGAAGAACAATACAGCTGGCACCTTGGGATATATTGCAAGCGGTCCTATGATTAGCGGTATGGCTATCGCTCTGCTCAACAACTTCCTTATCGCCAACGAGGACGAGAAAGACCGCAAGGGAGTGAAAGACCCATACGGCGAGTTGCCAGATTACATCAGAAGAAACAACTTATGTGTATATGTGGGCGGCGGCGAGTTTGTTACCATTCCGCTTGCCATCGAGGAAAGAGCCTTCTATGGACTTGGCGACTTGGTGGCAGGACTTACATTCTCGCCTAACATTAGCGGACAGAAGAACCCTTTCTTGGATGCAGTGGGCTGCATGTCGCAATTAGTTCCTGTGGCTGATTACCTTGGCAATGCTTCATTTGGTAAGCATCCTGTTCAAGAGACGGTGAAGGCTGTGATGCCTTCGGCTACCTCGCCATTTATCGAATGGGCTTACAACAGCGACTGGAAAGGTGCTCCTATCGAACGAGACAACAAGTTTGACGAGAATCAGCCAGCTTGGATGCTCGCTTACAAGGGTACTCCTGACGTGTTGTTGGACTTAAACAAGAAGGTTAATGCGTGGACTAACGGTGTAGCCCCAGGTAATGAGGATATGCTTGGAAACAGCTTCTTGGATGCGGTTACTAATCCTTCGGGATTGCAGCACTTCTATAGTAGTTATCTCGGTGGTGCGGCTACCTTTGCGGAGCGCACGCTTGGGCTTATCAAGCATGGCAAAGATACCGAGACCAAGGATGTTCCTTTCGTCCGTTCTCTCTTCTATACGCCGAGCGAGCAGACTAGCTTGCAGAGGACGAAGAGCAAGTGGTATAACTACAAGGACGAAATGGAGGTTACCATGGCGAACGTGGATAGACTGAAAGCGAAGAACGTTCCGATTGACAAGAGACTATCGAACATCGGGGAGTATTACCACTTCCAGAACTCGAAGGATGCTGTGAAGGTAAGAGTGATTGAGCTTGCCGAAAAACAGATGGAGCAATGGAAGAAGCTGAGAGACAAATCCTCTGATACCGAGAGCATCAAGTTTGCTAATGAGAATATTGACAGGATCATGATGGATGCGGTGGAACAGCTGGATAAGCTGAACTAAAATAAAAGGAGTGGGCGCAAGGCTCACTCCTTATTTTTATCTATAATATATATAATCTTGGTTCTTCTTTTTATAGCAAAAATAGATATAATAAATAATTGTATATAATACTGCTTCTATCATCGTCAAGAGAATAAACATCCAAGCCTCGTTATGATTGGAAGGGAAAAATATGTAGTTAAATTTTAATTGGACACTAATCCATAACACTAAAAACGTAACTACGTAGAATCCAACAACAATAGATACGACAAAAGTCAAAAAATGCTCATCATATTTTCGGTAAATATAATCAAGCAAATTCAATTCTTTGGTATAATACGTTCGTGCAACTATAAAAGGAGAGCAAACGACTGGGTAGAACAAAGAGATGGTTATCATCTCGCTTAAATAGTCCTCTCCAAAAAAATAATAATCCAAAAGAGCCATCATTGAGCAGCAAACAATATTCGATAATGCCCAATACAAATATCTATATTTTATTCGATGGTAACCATGTTTTTCGCTTCCTAGACCTTTAGAAAGCATAAAAGGAATTAGTATAGCTATGATAGGGAAAGCTTGTTGATAAATTAAATCTCTCCCATTTTTGAAAAACATATACAATTCTGGCACTAGCATTAAAGCCCATACCATATATCTTATATACCTATTTAATAAAAATCTCTTGATACCAGATTTCTGTTCCATACATTATTTATTATTATGCTGCATCCTATACTTTTTACTATAGCAAATGTGGCAAGGAGTTCGAAAGGAGCTGTCGGCTTCCTTTTTACTAATCTCTACAATAGCCCCTCCGCAATTTCTTAAACCTTTACAATACTCTGTTTTATGGTATCTTCTTGAATAAGAACCAGTACATATATAAACAGTATCTGTACAAGATGCCAACAAACAGAGCATTATTGCAATCAATATTTTCTTCATACTAAGCAAAAATATGTTTGATTATATGAAATAAAATATCATATATCGCACAAGAACCTAATAGCGAAATTAATGTTTTATACTCGTTCTTCTCACTTATGCAGCGATTAATAAGTAAGGCTACTGGTATGATGATTATCATATCAAGCAAAACTATTCCTGCTTCTGAGATTAATTTTACAATAGGCGTTGGGTGGTACAAATCATCAGCCACACCTTCATCCCAACCAAATACAGCTTTATAATCGCTGACTAATCTTAAGATAAAGCATCCTAGAAAGACATAAATTGATAATAGTAATTTCTTCATATTTATAATTTTTATTTTAAATCACGACATGTTATTGTAATATTTCCAAAAGGCATGCTATTACAATCTACATAAGTATAATTAAATTTAATTCCAAGTTTTGCTAAGTATGAGACATATTGAGAATATGTTACAGAATTGTCCCAAGTTCTTATTTCCCTCTTCCAACCAGTAATGACATTTTTCTTAATTTCAGACAATATATAATTTCTCTGAGAATCAGTAAAATCATTATATCTGTCCGCCATTTTGTAATGATAAGAGAGCGTCCACCCTGTAAATGTTACATACATAAGAGTTGTAGTATCATCCACACGAATCGGTGTTTGTTGATTCATTTCCCTACACATACTCATAAAGTAATTTTTTAAAGTATTCTTTTCTTTTGGTGAAATATACTGCGCATAGTTATTTATTGCCACTATACAGAAAAGTAAAAGTGTTATAATTTTCTTCATATTGATAAATGTTATAAGCGTTATTTTCTGGCAAAAGTAGTAAAAATATCGGTAAGTTGTATCGGTCATGCCGGGGTTTCTTTAAAATTTAGAATAATACTAAATAAGTGAGCAGTTTCTTGCTCATCGTAAATCATTGATTTTCAATAGATATTTGCTTACAAATTTATTTTTGAGCATAGTTAGGTCACGCCGAGGATTTGGAGTACCTTTGCAACAAGTTCAATAGTGGACGAAACGATTAATCTATCATTTTTTATGGAAAGCAAAACTTATGTTTTCGGAAATGAAGGTACTAGCGGCAACAATGGTATGCTAGGACTTCTTGCGCCACTGCTCCAGAAGCAGGGCGTTGACCCAAACGTGCTTCTCGCCATGAACAGCAAAGGCAATGGTGGCTGGGGAGATTGCGGTGGTATGTTTATCTGGGTTATCTTCCTGTTCTTCTTGATGGGATGGGGTAACAACGGTTGGGGTGGCAATGGCTTCGGCGGTGGTCGTGGTGCAGGTCTCGCCAACGAAATCAACAACGACTACGGTCGCTCTCTCTTGATGGATGCCATTGGTGGAAATCGCAATGCCATCAGCAACTTGGCTACTCAGCTGAATTGCACCGAAGGACAGATTCAGAACGCCATTAGCAACCTTACCTCTCAGGTTCAGAACGTGGGCAATCAGGTGGGTATGAGCGGTATGCAGACTATCAACGCTTTGCAGCAAGGCAATATGCAGATTGCTTCTCAGCTCGCAGACTGCTGCTGCAAGGTGAACAACAACATCACGGCAATGGATGGTAACATCAAGTTGGCGATGTGTCAGCAGACTGGCACCTTGAACAACGCCATCAACAACGTGGCTGTAGGTCAGGAGCGTGGTTTCTCTAGCGTAGCTTACGAGACACAGAGACAGACTTGCGACATTCAGAACGCCATCAAGGACAGCACTCAGACCATCGTTGACGGTCAGCGTCAGGCTGAACTCAGAGAGATGCAAGACAAGCTCGACCACTTGCGTGAGGAGAACAGCACCTTCAAGTCTAGTGCAATGACCTCTCAGATTGTGGGTCAGGCATTGGCTCCTGTTAACCAAGTGCTCGCAGGATTGCAGAGCGAGGTGGCTGGCATCAAGTGCAAGTTGCCTGAGACAGTTACCTTGAACTATTCACAAGCAACCGCAGTCCCGAACTGTGTTGCTGCACAAATGGGACTGTATGGTCTTAACACCCTTAATAATGGAGGGTTCTGGGGTTAATCTACATCGGTAGATTGAGAGTTCTTTGACTTATTGATAAGAGATTTGTAGTCGGAAAATAACATCCATTCATCACTAGTGTCTATTAAATAATGAGCACAAACGTAAATAAATGCTAACTGCCGT
>ERZ808270.136-NODE-136-length-45628-cov-7.007088_pt1 | contig 45628 bp, 42 predicted proteins | sample MGYA00521082_ERZ808270 | MGnify/ENA primary metagenome ERZ808270 (study PRJEB31516, sample SAMN03275594) | gut metagenome | biome: mammalia-associated habitat; material: feces | host: Papio cynocephalus | place: Kenya | collected 2012-07-27 ... | reverse complement strand
GAGCACAACCTTGCCAAGGTTGGGGTCGCGAGTTCGAGTCTCGTTTTCCGCTCAGTTTTGATAGAAGGCAGCTTCCGTGATATTTTCTCGCGTGAGCTGCTATTTTTTTTAATAGATCCGCTCTTTTGAATGATTTGTTGGAAGGATTAGAATGAGGGTGGGTGGAAAACGCTTCTTTTATACAATGAATATTTACGTTCGATATTTTAACCAAGACGCTTTAGTCTATAGTTATGATGAATTGATGGACTTTCTCTCTTCTATTCATGAAATACCCATCACTCCGCGTCTCGAAGAGGATGTTCGCGCTTATGTAGAAAGCGATATGCCTTATCCCAAGCGCTATAAGATACGTCCTCGCGTGTACTTTATTATGATAAAGACTACAGCGCAGACTATGGAGGAGTTTAAGGCTCACCGTAAGGAATCAGATAATAATATCGAGACAGTACAAGCGCCCAATGTGGTGCAAGTAGATCCTCTCGTCAATAAGAAAGAGTTTAAGATTGCACAATTGGCAGAAGAGCGCTATGGTTGGTATTTGGGAACAATTGTATTTAAAAGAGTGATTCTTATAGCAGGCACTACGAAATTCCGTTATCAAGACACAACATTTCAAGCTTACGTAAAGGCCAACTCTGGTAATGAATGCTACAATCGCATTATAGAACATCTGAAGAGTCGTCCAGAGATTGATTTGCGCAGTCAGTTCCCGTCTGCTCGCGGTAGCAACTTTACCTTTGAATACGTAGGCGCAGAGTTACCCACAGAATAACATATAGAATAGCTTAAAGTTATTGGGCGGAGCTAATGGTTGAGAAGATATTTGCCATAGCTCCGCCTATATTATTAAGTTTTTTGTATGGCAGTATTATCATAGGGCTGATTATGAAAAACACAGTAGATAAAGCCATCATTGTAGGCGCATCATCAGGTATAGGTCGTGAAGTAGCACGTCGTCTTTTGGCTGACGGGTGGACACTCGGATTGGCAGCTCGCAGAACCGAGCAACTACAAGAATTACGACAATTGGCTCCTCATCGTGTCAGCATATGTAAGCTTGATGTAAATGTTTCCGATGCGGAGAAGCAATTGCTTCAGCTCATCTCAGATATAGGTGGTATGGATTTGTACTTTCATGCTTCGGGCATTGGTTTTCAGAATTCTATACTTGATTCTCAACTCGAATTGGATACGATTCAAACGAATGCTGTGGGCTTCTGCAGAATGATAGGTGCGGCTTTCCGATATTTTGCCAAGCAGGGTAGGGGGCATATTGCTGCAATTACATCTATTGCAGGAACGCGTGGTCTTGGCGTGGCTCCAGCCTATTCAGCTACCAAAGCATTGCAGAATGTCTACTTAGAATCCTTGGTACAATTAGCTCATATGCGAGCGTTGCCTATTTGCATTACTGATATTAGGCCTGGCTTCGTGCGAACACCATTGCTTGGCGATGATCCGCATTTCCCCATGCTGATGACTTCTCAATCGGTCGCTCGCCATATTGTTCGCGCTGTATATGCTCGCCGTAAGGTGATTGTAATCGATAATCGATGGCGCTTGCTCACCTTTTTGTGGCGTCTTGTTCCTCATTGGATTTGGCGAAGATTATCAATCGGAAAGTTGTAGCTCGCGATTGATGTAGTGATGATATCTGTCTGAACATGGAAAAAAAGAGAACGGAAGCATGAGGGAAAAAAGATGAAGAGGATGCAAATCGAGCGTTTGCATCCTCTTCATCTTTGTGCAGAATAATATGGATGTCTGGACGTCTTTCTGAAGTGAATCAGTACTCCCGCTCACCGAAAATAGCCGTGCCTATTCTTACAAGGTTGGCGCCTTCTTCCATGGCGATAGGATAGTCGTGCGACATACCCCATGAGCGCTTGCAGAAGTTGGGGTCGTCGGCAAAGAAGCGCTTCTTCGTTTCGTTGAAGTAATCCCATGCTGTGCGGAATTCTCGGTGAATTTGTGCTTGATCGTCTGTATTGGAGGCCATGCACATGATTCCAACTATTTGCACGTGATTGAGTTTCTTCCATTCCCCCTCTTCAAGTAGCGCTGTGCAGTCCTCGGGAGTAAGGCCATATTTAGTGGCCTCTTGGGCAAGATGAAGTTCTAATAGACAGGGAATTACTCTGTTGTGCTTAGCTGCTTGCTTGTTAATCTCGGATAGGAGCTTAAAACTATCTACGGCGTGAATCAACGAGATGAAAGGCGCGATGTATTTCACCTTGTTTACTTGTAGGTGACCGATGAAATGCCATTCGATGTCTTTAGGCAGCGACTCGTATTTGCCTTGCAACTCTTGTGCTCTACTTTCGCCAAAGATGCGTTGGCCTTGATCGTAAGCCTCTTGGATGAGGCTGGCGGGATGAAACTTGGATACAGCCACAAGGTCTACGTCTGGCTTAATTGTGGCTTTTACTTGCTCTAAACGTATCATTGCTGTATTAGTTTTGTTTGTGAATGGTTTATGCTTCGTACTCAGGCTTGTCTTCTTTCTTGGTATGAACGGCATAGTGGAAGATGTCCATGATGGCGGTTTCGGTGACCGAAGCAATGGTGTAGTCCATCATAGAGCCTTTCATGCCTTCGTCCAGACGCTTGATAGAATCGCGTAGGTCGCTGGCTTGAACAAGTACGTTTTGTGAAGTCTTTTTCTCCTTGCCGCTCTTTTCATCGAGTGTGATGAATAAGAGTTTTGCTCGGAAGAAACGATCGGCAGAGTCGTCAGTAGGAGCTTCAAACAATTCAGCATAGTGGGCACGCTTGATATCGCTTACTTCGAATGCACCAGTCATAAACGGAGTAATCTCCTCGATGATGCGGCTTTCAGCTTCGGTAAAGTTGAGAGCGTCTACCAGGTAAGGCTCGTTTACCTTCTTTACTAAGCCATTCTCCATTGTCTTCTCGTATTTTACTTTGCATTCAAACCATTCGTTGTTCATTGTCGTGTGTGTTGTGTGTATATTGTTTATGTATGATCGCTTTTCCTCCTATATGAGAGGAAAGGGTTGGCAAAATTAGGAAATAATTTTCACTTGTCTCTTCTTCCTCGTGAATTTTCCGTAGTTGATGGCATGCTTGGGGCAAATGTGAAAACAGCGTAAGCAGTGTGTGCAATGCCCATTCCATTGTGGATTTTGTTGAGAGTCGGATGAAATGTTGTGCAAGGGGCATTGACGCACACACAGTCCGCAGTGGATGCATGCATCTGTTGCACGGAATCTTTTATCGCTGATGAGCCACCGATTGAAAGCGGGACGCAAGATATAGCTCTTTAGCCATGGCATTGAGCCTCTCTGTAAATCCTGATCAGGGGAAGCATCCTTTCTTAGGATTTTCTCAGCAATGAGAGGTAAACGCTCGTGTACAATCTTATTTTTCTTCGTGACCACGTCTTCGCTGTCGGTGTCGAAACCAGGCAAGCAAACGTAAGTATTGCGCATTTGAAGGGAGTAGCATGTTGTGAGATGCCAATTTCTGTCCTCAAGGCATTTTTGCAGGATGCGGTCTGTATAAGCCATGTCGTCGCCGCAAGTAAGAATGGCGTATACGAAGCAATCCTTGGGTAAGGCGGTCGGCAACTTGCTGATGAAATGCTTCACCACTAAAGGCAATCCCCAAGCATAGACAGGAAATACGAAACCGATGACGTCGGAATCTATCCTTTGCGCCGATGCATCAGCTTCTGCCATATCTTCAAGCATATTGTCGTCCGTCAGTCTGGCTAATTCCTTGGCTACATATAGCGAGTTGCCCGTTCCTGAAAAGTAGTAAATCATTAGAGGGTGGTTCTAAAAATTCTGTTTTTGATTTTTATCTATTCTGCCGAATGCCTTGCACGCTCTCGAAAGTGTCCTTTTGTTAGTAGCCTCAGTCACATAGCCCGCTATGCTCCTTCAACTACTAACCAAATTACACTTCCGATAACGCACAATTCATTACGGCAGAATTTGTAGAACCACCCTAGAGTAGTTCCTTGGTGAATACAAAATGCTTATGGAAGACCTTCTTAGCTTCAGACACGGGTCTGTCGAAAATGCCAAAGATCGTACTGCCACTTCCGCTCATAGCGGCATACAGTGCACCCATATCATATAGTGTCTGCTTAATGGCAGGCAGTTCGGGATGATTGGGGAATACAGAAAGTTCAAAATCATTGACAATCGTTTCCTTCCAATCCTCGATAGGCTGTTGGATAGCATCTTTAAGCGCAAACTGGGCAGGCTGTGGCGTAACGTGAGCATAAGCCTCTTTTGTAGAAACAAAAACGTCGGGCTTTACCAGCACGATGTGTTTGCCTTTAAGAGAAAGGTTGATAGGAGAAAGTACATCGCCTATGCCTGTGGCGTAAGCGGGCTTGTCTTGAATGAAAAATGCGCAGTCTGCCCCGAAGCAAGCTACACGTCGTTCCATTTCTTCCGTGCTTAGTCCAAGGCCGTATGCCTCGTTGAGTCCTCGCATCATAGCTGCGGCATCACTGCTTCCGCCTCCTAATCCAGCGCCCATGGGAATATTTTTGTAGAGGAAAATATCGAGCGGTGGAAGGTCGAATTCTTCCTTAAGCGAAAGGAATACTTTCACTACTAAGTTGTCTTCAGCCGCTCCGCTGATAGAAGCACCACCTATTGACAAGCGGAAAGGTACATCCTCGTCGGTGATTTCTTTAAACTCTATATTGTCGCGCAGTGGAATTGGGAAAAATACGGTTTCTAAGTCGTGATAACCATCAGCTCTGCGTGCAACCACGTTGAGTCCGATATTAATCTTGCAATTGGGTAAGAGTAGCATGTGTCGGGTATATATTAAAGAGCTTTCACTTGCTGCATATGCATGCCTTCATATAAGGATCCGCAATCTGATGAATAATCACATCCTGCAGTGCATGTAGTGGCATACTTGCATAAGCACGATGGCAAAGGTAGTGCTTTTCTTTTACATAAGCGTCTTTCTACCTATTCAGATGCACGGAATTGTGCGTAAGTGGGGCTTATGCTATATGATAAAAGACACAGTTTCTCGTGTTCTATCAATAGATGAGGCGAGAAGCGTAAAAGATTGGTAGACGAGAGTGCTTCATATGGCATAATAGTGGGTTTATCCGTTCGGTAGGATATAAAACCTATGCATAATAGGGTGCAAAGCGGCCTTGCAATGCAAAAAACGGCCTTTTCCTTTGGCTCTTCGCGGCTGTATTGTTATCTTTGCTTGCAAATTTTTACAATATGGGATTATTTTCGAAGATATTCAAACATAAAGCACAGGCAAACGAAACTGGTTGGCGAGTGGGCGGAATGGAAGATTTTATGATGCTTATTCGCGTATATTATCAGTCAGTAATGGCTGCAAACTTGGGTATATCCAACCTCGCAGCACTGCCCGACTTGCGCGTGTTTAAGCAGACGCTCCACGTGCAAACTGTTAACAACAAACTTGGTGTTGGCGAGAAGAATAAGTGTCGTAAGATGCTCATGGAAATCTACGGACTTGAGGAATTCTTCTTCAAGGAGATAGATGCAAGCATCAAGCGCCATTGCCGCAATGTCAATGATGTGCGCAACTACCTATTCCAGTTCCAAGGATTCTCACAAGAGCTGATGATGCTCATGGGCAATCTGATGAAATGGAAGTTCCGCATACCCTCAATGTTCCGTAAGGCTCTTTATGATCTTACAGCCAAGAGCGTGAATCAAGTGCTCACGAAGGATACATGGAAGGATGAAGGCGTGCGCAAAGCATGCTTGGCTATCCGCCACTACCAGCAGCAATTGGGCTATAGTGCCGAATGGATGACGGCTTACGTATACAACGTAGTCATTTTGGCAAAGAAAGAGCCCAAGCCTGCCGACACAGACGAGAAGTAAAAACGCGTTTCTTGAGACATTCCTTGCAAATGTGATTCCTTAATGTCTGCATGGAAACTCAGAAACATTCAACCCCCAAAGCATGACAAACGAACAAGCAACAGCTCTTCGCGATTTCGAAGCGAGGGTACGCCAACTCATGATGGCGTATAAGGCTGAACAGCAAGAAAATGCAAGGCTTCGACAGCAGCTCGACACCTGTCAGCAGCAGCTTAAAGAAGCCCACGGCAACGTCTGCCGTTTGGAAGAAGACTATAAGGCACTCAAAACGGCGCGTATGATTGAGGTGAGTGGGGATGATGTAAAAGAATCGAAAGAACGCATTGCTCATCTCATTCGTGAGGTGGACAAGTGCATCGCATTGTTGGACGTATAACACACGGATCAAGATGGATAGCAAAAGTGACAAATTGGTCATCCAGTTGCTCATAGGCAAGCAGGTGTTCCCCATCACTATCAAGCGCGAGCAAGAAGAAATCTATCGTAAAGCCTCGCAAATGATCAATGAGAAACTGGGACGCTACGAACAGTCGTATCCCAATTTAGGCTATGAGCGGTACACTTCGGTAGCGCTACTTGACTTCGCTGTGCAGGTGCTCCAACTCCAGTCGCAGAAAGACCAGTCTCCTTATGAGGAGGTCGTAGGTCGTCTGACCGAAGAAATCGGTCAACTCTTGTATCCTCGCTCAGAGGAGACCGAGAATGAAGTGAAACCTTAAAGCAAGCCTTGGTTGCATCAATCCTACTTTAATAAGGGCGGATAGCAGCGAGGCATAATTCTAATTTATATTTATTCAAATCCGAAATGATCGAAACAATATTGCTCATCGTCGGCATAATCATTGGCGCAGGTGCAGGATATAGCTTCTTCCGTTACGTGCTGAAGAAGAAGTACTTGCGCATGATAGAAAATGCCAATAAAGAGGCTGATGTAATCAAAGAGAAGAAACTTCTCGAAGTAAAGGAGAAGTTCTTGAACAAGAAGGCTGAACTCGAAAAGGAGGTACAGCAGCGCAATCAGAAGATACTTCAAGTAGAAAACAAACTGAAGCAGCGCGAGATTGGTCTCAATCAGCGTCAAGATGACTTGAGCCGTAAGAAGCAGGAACTTGAGAATGCTCACAATAAGCTCAACAATCAGCAGCAAGCCCTCTCACGTAAAGAAGAAGAACTCGAAAAACTTCAACTCAAGGAACGTGAGAAGCTTGAAGAACTCAGCGGACTCTCTGCTGATGAAGCTAAGAAGCGCCTTGTCGACTCCTTGAAGGACGAAGCTCGTAGCAATGCACAGAGCTACATCAACGATATCATGGACGATGCCAAGCTGACTGCTAATAAGGAAGCAAAGCGCATCGTGATCCAGACTATACAGCGCGTGGCAACAGAGACGGCTATCGAAAACAGCGTGACCGTGTTCCACATCGACAACGACGAAGTGAAGGGTCGCATCATTGGTCGTGAAGGTCGTAACATCCGTGCTCTCGAAGCCGCAACAGGTGTAGAAATTGTAGTAGACGATACGCCAGAAGCCATCGTTATCAGTGCTTTCGATCCTGTACGTCGTGAAATCTGCCGATTGGCTCTTCATCAGCTCATTGCTGACGGACGTATTCATCCCGCACGCATCGAGGAAGTAGTAGCTAAGGTGAAGAAGCAGGTAGAAGACGAAGTAATCGAAACGGGTAAGCGCACTGCCATCGACTTGGGTATCCATGGCCTGCATCCTGAGTTGGTACGTATCATAGGTAAGATGAAGTATCGTTCGTCTTATGGCCAGAACCTCTTGCAACACGCTCGCGAGACTGCCAACCTCTGCTCTGTAATGGCTGCAGAACTGGGCTTGAACCCGAAGAAGGCAAAGCGTGCAGGTCTGCTCCACGATATAGGCAAAGTGCCTGATGAAGAGAGTGAACTGCCTCACGCACTTTATGGTGCCAAGTTGGCAGAGAAGTATAAGGAAAAGCCCGAGATTGTCAACGCTATCGGTGCTCACCACGACGAGATGGAGATGACTACCCTGTTGGCTCCTATCGTTCAGGTGTGCGATGCAATTAGTGGTGCTCGTCCGGGTGCTCGTAGAGAAATCGTTGAGGCATATATCAAGCGTCTGAATGATCTGGAACAAATCGCTTCAAGCTATGAGGGCGTAACGAAGACCTATGCTATTCAGGCTGGTCGTGAACTTCGTGTCATTGTCGGTGCCGATAAGATTGACGATAAGCAAATCGAAACGCTCAGTTCCGACATTGCTCGTCGTATCCAAGACGAGATGACCTATCCCGGACAGGTGAAGATCACCGTAATCCGTGAAACGCGTTCTGTAAGCTACGCTAAGTAACTCTATCCACGCATAACTGAATCCCTTCATTTCTGAAAATAAAACAAAGCGGAAATGTGTAATGTAGTACCCAATTCGTTCCTTTATATAGAGGGAAGAATGGTAACAATACACATTTCCGCTTGTTAGCATCTAATTACGCATGAATACGCGAAAACGAAATCCTTGGTTGTGGATACCCTCGCTCTACACAGCAGAGGGCATTCCTTATGTCATAGTCATGTCGGTGGCCACCGTCATGTACGAACGTATGGGGCTGAGCAATGCACAGATTGCTCTGTATACTTCTTGGCTCTACCTTCCCTGGGTGATAAAGCCCTTTTGGAGTCCATTCGTCGACATGATGCGCACTAAGCGCTACTGGATTGTCTTGATGCAACTCGTCATCGGTGCCGCATTGGGTGGACTGGCATTTAGCATGCAGCTGCCTTCTTTCCTACAATGGTCATTGGCTTTTCTGTGGCTGATGGCATTTAGCAGTGCCACTCATGACATTGCAGCTGATGGCTTTTATATGCTGGCGCTTTCGCCCAGTGAGCAGGCTCTCTTTGTAGGCATTCGCTCCACGTTTTATCGTATAGCCAGTATTGTAGGGCAAGGCTTGCTCATCATGCTTGCAGGTACACTCGAGTCGCACTATAAGCCAGCCATGGCATGGTCTCTCACGTTTGGACTGACGGCCGTGTTCTTCCTCCTCCTTTTCCTTTACCACGCTCGTATGCTCCCGCATGGCAGTGGTGATCATGCTATCAAGGATGTGTCGTGGGGCAATGTGATGCAAGGATTCTTAGAGACCTTCGTATCTTTCTTCCGCAAGCCACAGATAGTTGTAGCATTACTGTTCATCCTTCTCTACCGACTGCCTGAAGCATTGCTCGTCAAGATATGTCCGCTTTTCCTTTTAGGCAAACCCGATGCTGGAGGCTTGGGGCTTTCCACGCAGGATGTAGGATTGGTGCAAGGCACAGTCGGTGTGATAGGACTCACGTTGGGTGGCATCTTAGGAGGCTTTGCGGCTGAGCGTGGTGGCTTGCGTCGATGGCTATGGCCCATGGTGTTGAGCATTACGCTTCCCGATGCTGTCTACATCGCTTTAGCTTATTTCCAGCCAGAAGGATTGGAAAGTGTCAGCATCTGCGTGTTTGTAGAGCAGTTTGGCTATGGTTTTGGTTTCACTGCCTATATGCTTTACCTCATGTATTTCTCACGTGGAGAATCTTCCACCGCTCACTATGCATTCTGTACAGGCTTTATGGCTTTGGGCATGATGCTACCAGGCATGATTGCGGGTTATCTGCAGGAAAGCGTGGGCTATCTCAATTTCTTCATTATAGCAATGGTATTGTGCGTGTTTACGTTCGTTGTTGCTGGTATGGTGAAGATAGACGACGATTATGATGCCGAGGATGAAGACGCGGAAAAGGTAAGTGATTAAGATTAGCTTATGAAGTAAATCTCGTTTAAGCGAAGTCCCGCTTACACAGCTATTGTAGCTCTGTAAGCGGGACTATCTTTGTGTTCAGTTTCGGGGTGGGGCGAGTGCTTGTGCATAAGTTTAACCTCGTGGACTACGCATGCCTTCCTTCAGCGACATTGCCCACCAGATGTATGAGTTGATAAGGCATGAGAGAGCAATACAGCAAGTGTTGACGATGAATCCCACCACGGTAAGATAGGCAGGCATGTGCCAGCCATCACCAGCCCAATCAGACTGTGCTGCGGCAAGTTTGCTCAGTGTGTATACGATCACGGGCATGAGTGCTGCAGCATTGGCAATACCCGTCAGAATTCCCGAAAGAATCAGCAGGATAAAAGGCACGCCCCATGCATGATTCAGTCCGCTCGTGATGCTTCGTTTCAAATTGTTGCCCATCAGCGTGTACTGTATAGCAGCTTGCTTATAGGCAGGAAGCAGATAGATGCCCCACAGCAAGGCTACGACGAATATCCATCCAGAAATCTTAACCGAAAGCCAACCTGCAATGGCAGCCACAACGATAAAGGCTAAGATGAATGTTGCGGCTATGGTCAAAGCACGCTTCATGTAGCCGCGTTCAGTCTTCGAAAGTTGAATGTGAATCTTTTCTTTGGGCATTGCATTCGTCTGGCTAAATGCATGTATCGTCTTCGTGAGCCGAGCCTTGTAACACAGTCCGCCGAAGATGCACAGCACCAGTGTGAGCACGAGATAAATAGCCATCATTGCCGACGGACGAGCTACCCAACGAGCAGCTTCTGCATCGCCATCGCTCATCAAGAGCAACCATGCAGGCATGGCCTGACTGCCAACATATTGCAGTACCACTTCCAGCAGGAAAGCCGCCGTAAGTCCAGCAAAGAGCAGAAAGGGGAAGAGCTGCTTAAGATAGGCCTTCCAATTGAGGGCAATCATTTTCCAAGCGTCGGATAGACAAGCTTTGACGCTGCGATCTTTATAATAAGTGAGGTTGGTTTGCATTGTTGTAGATGTTGTACTTAAGTTTCTGATTCAGCCCGTCCATTCTAAATCCGAAACTTGAATGTTGTATATTCGATGTGGCAAAGTTACAAATTCTTTGTATAAGGGCAGTACATATGTTAGCACTTTTATGGTCTATGGCTTCGGTACGTAAAAAATGACGTGTGCATCGGTTCACTTACATACTTTTTTGTATCTTCGCAATCTAATCATACATATCACATAATATGAAGACTACAACATTTCTTGCGGCTTTTGCTCTCGTGATGCTTACTTGCTTCTCATGCGGTGGAAAGAAAAGTCCAGCAACGCAGCAACCACCTTTGCAGGATTCTGTGGCTGAGGGTGCAGCGCTTGATGCTGAAGAACCCGATACGACGATCTATGGCACTTCAGGCGAAGACTTCGGAATGAGTACATTCAATATGATCACCGACAAGGGCGACACTCTCTATCTGTGTCGCACAGCAGAGGATGGCACGGACGGACAGATCTATGGCGACCTTAAGTATGGTGAACGCTATGCTCTGACCACCCGCGATCATGGACAAGCCGTCGGCGTACTGATCAACTTGACTCAACTTGATAAGAAACTGAAAGATTATACGATAAAGAATGGTCACATCATCGTAAAAGGCGATACGATCGATGCAAAGCAACTCTTTCGATAATCGCATGGAATAGCAACGCACAACAAACTAAAGATATCATGTTCTCAGGAATCGTAGAAACAATGGCTCGCGTAATCAACGTGGAGCAGGATAAGGAAAACAAGCATTTTACGCTCGAATGCCCCTTCGGACACGAGCTGAAGATAGACCAAAGTGTGGCACACAATGGCGTATGCCTCACTGTGGTACACCTTGATGGCGACCGCTATGTGGTGACCGCAATGGACGAAACGTTGAAGCGTTCCAACTTAGGCGATATTAAGCCTGGTGATCGTGTGAATGTGGAGCGCTCTATGATGATGAACGGACGATTGGATGGCCATATCGTGCAGGGACACGTAGACACTACAGCCACTTGCGTAGACGTGAAAGACGCTGATGGTAGCACAGAGTTCACTTTCCAATACGAATCGACTCCCGAGATGGAAACTCAAGGTTATTTCACTGTAGAGAAAGGTTCTGTGACGGTCAATGGCGTGAGCCTCACCGTGTGTGAATCGAAGCGCAACTCTTTTAAAGTATGTATCATCCCCTACACCTTTGAGCATACCAACTTCCACGACGTAAAGGTCGGTACGAAAGTCAACCTTGAGTTCGACATCATCGGCAAGTACATCAGCCGCTTGGCACAACTCAAGAATGAGAAGTAAAGCACTCTTTGCTGACTTTGCAGCTTCCCACTCAGTTCTGTGGGCGACGCGTCCTCGCGTCGGCATTGCTCATGATCATGAGACTTCTTCAGCCAATACTGGGGGCGACGCGTCCTCGCGTCGGCATGAGGCTAAAAACCACCTGCAGACTCTAATAGACTTCTTAACTGCAGATTGCTGCCGACGCGAGGACGCGTCGCCCCCGGTATTGGCTGAAGAATCTGCTGATTGCAGGCAATGCGCGCGAGAACGTATAGCTTTAAGTTTACGATAGTAAAAGCCTGCAGAGCGAAAGATAAAGTAGAACTTCCAGATTGAGAAACAACTTTCAAAACTAAAATAGATAAGCATATCTCATCATGCGTGAACTCTTGTGTATATTCCTTGGCGGAGGTTTAGGTAGCATCTGTCGCTACTCTATAGGAGCATTTCTACTGCAGAGCCAAGGACGCTCTTTTCCGTGGGCTACCCTCGCTGCCAACGTGATAGGTTGTCTGTGTATAGGACTGCTTACGGGATTTTTTGAGCGTCGACAAGCCGGCATCGTCTATCTACTGCTCGTCACGGGCTTCTGTGGGGGCTTTACCACATTCTCCACCTTCTCCAACGAAACGTTTCAATTCTTGCGTCAGGGACTCTACTCCATGGCGCTACTTTATATCGTTCTTTCGCTCGCTGTGGGATTAGCCATGCTCTTAGCAGGATTCGCAGTGGCACGCAATATTTAATACTGCATTATGCAAAAGAAAGCTCTTTTTGAATACGTGCTGAACTATTTTCAGCAGACAATGGATGCTACGGAGACAGAACTGCATTTCTCTACTCCCTTTGAACTCATCGTAGCCGTAGTGCTTTCTGCACAATGTACTGATAAACGCATCAATCAAGTCACACCACGCCTCTTCGCCGATTTCCCCACGCCCGAGGCTATGGCAGTGACTACGCCCGACGTAATCTATGATTATATCAAGTCTGTGAGCTATCCCAACAACAAGGCAAAGCACTTGGTGGGACTGGCTCAAAAGCTTGTGAAAGACTTTCATGGTGAAGTGCCCTCTACGCTTGAAGAACTTATTACGCTTCCAGGTGTGGGACGGAAAACGGCCAATGTGGTGCAAGCCGTAGCTTTTGGCAAAGCAGCCTTGGCGGTCGACACGCACGTGTTCAGGGTGAGCCACCGCCTCGGACTTGTGCCTCAGCGTTGTACCACTCCCTATAGTGTGGAAGTGGAACTCAAGAAGCATATACCCGAAGCGCTCGTAGCTTCAGCTCATTATTGGCTCTTGCTCCATGGTCGCTACACGTGTGTGGCCCGTAAGCCCAAATGTGCAAGTTGTGGACTTCGTGATGTGTGCAAAAGCGCGATGGGATAGAAGAAAGCTTCCATCGCTTCGTGGCAGACGCGTTTCGCGTCGGCATTAATAGTAGTCCCTTCATAGCGGACAAGTAGTAAACTCATAGGAAGTGGGGGCGAAGTGTCTCGCTTCGGTAGAGCGATGAAGGGCTCGAAGCCCGAGTCGATCTTTCATAGTCAAGCTTCGGCATTGAGCCTCGCGTGACTAACCGAAGCGAGACGCTTCGCCCCCACTTCCTATGGGCTCACTCCTGAAGCCGACGCGATCAATTATAGAAGTCCTTTTTGTATGCTCAGTAAGAGTATTTTTTATGGGTAGAACGCCCTCAAATTTCCCTCGTGAATTAAGACTTCTGACCTTGTAAGTCAGATGTTTCCAGAACTTCTTGATTATCATGCTTAAACGATGGTCTTCCCGTCTGCTCATAACGATTCTGCCATCGTACACCGCCCGGTGGCAGCACTGCCACCGCCCAGTGGCAGCATTGCCACCGCCCGGTGGCAGCATTGCCACCGCCCGGTGTACGGTGAGATAAAGTACGTTCGCAAATGATAAGATGTACGTTTGCAAATGGTATGATGAACATTTACAAACGAATGGGAAAGCGTTCGTGAAGCGTTGAAAACACAAAAAAAGGACAAAAGAACTGTCCCTCTCGCATGGAGGAACAGACTCTTTTGTCCTTTAATATTAGAAAGTGCTGGATGAATTACTTAGCAGCAGCGGTACGGCGTGAACGGCGCTTGGGCTTTTCCTCTGCCGGTTTCTCGATCTTTACACCAGCGAGTTCGGGGTCGATCATGATACGGCCGCAGTATTCGCACACGATGATTTTCTTGCGCATACGGATGTCGAGCTGACGCTGAGGCGGAATCTTGTTGAAGCAACCACCGCATGCGTCACGCTGTACGTAGACGATGCCTAAGCCGTTGCGAGAGTTCTTGCGGATACGCTTGAATGCTGCGAGCAGACGGGGCTCAATGCTCTGTTCCAAGTTCTTAGCCTTTTCGCGGAGTTTCTCTTCTTCAGCCTTAGTCTCTGCGGTGATGTCGTCGAGTTCCGACTTCTTCATGTCGAGGTCGGCACGGCGCTCTCCGAGTTGATTTTTAGCTTTTTCGATGTCGGCTGTCTTCTGCTCGATGGCGCGCTGAGCTTCACCAATCTTCTTGTTCTGCAGCTCTACTTCGAGGCTTTGGAACTCGATTTCCTTGGTGAGCATGTCGTACTCGCGATTGTTCTTCACATCGTCGAGTTGAGCCTTGTAGCGATCAATGGCAGTCTGTGCTTCTTTGATCTTGGCACGCTTGGTCTCAATGTCGGCATTGAGCCCTTCTACGTCCTCATTGTACTTGCCAATGCGGTGGGTAAGGCCTTCGATCTCATCCTCCAGGTCTTGTACTTCCAAGGGGAGTTCACCACGAAGGATCTTGATGCGATCGATTTCAGAGAGCATGGTTTGCAACTGATAGAGGTTCTTCAGCTTCTGTTCAACGGACATGTCCGCTACGTCTTTCTTTGCCATGATAGTATATAATTATGATGTTTGTATTATTTTTAGAATGTCAGTAGATTGAGGTGTATGGATTCAATTGTATCTGTGAGCGACGCGTCTCGCGTCGGCATGACTATGAATAGTTCTGTTGTGGCATGCTTCCATTCTTTGACGCCGACGCGAGACGCGTCGCCCACAGAGCTAATGATTATCATCCGAAGCTTCAATTTACCCGTATGGGATTGGTCATCACGCTTGTCTCCACCAACCGTAGTTCGGGATGTGCTTCGTGGAGAATGCGGTGGAGCAACTGGATGGTGTATTGCTCGCTTTGATAGTGCCCCATCACACCGATGAAGATGTCTGCTTCATGTCCGAAATAGAAATGATAGCCCATTTCGCCTGTGAGGAATGCATCGGCGCCTTGGTGGATAGCCTCGCGGAGCAAGAAATCGCCTGCTCCACCACAGAGAGCTACTTTCTCGATCAGTCCGCCGTTGCGCTGAAAGTCGTTGTGCATAAGGCTTTCTACGTGGAAGGCTTGCTTGAGCATCCTTACGAAGTCAGCTTGCTGCATGGCTTGGGGTAGTGTGCCGATAATGCCGCTTCCACCTTGCCCGTTGGGGAGCGGTTGCAGAAATCTTACGGACTGCAAGCCTATCTTCTCGGCTATCATGAAGTTGACACCGCCAAGCGCATTGTCTAAGTTGGTATGGGCGGCGTAGATGGCTATGCCTTTTTGGATTGCCATCGTTACGCAACGTTCTACTTGTGTCTCCCCAGTGATGTGGCGAAGCGGACGAAATAAGAGCGGATGGTGAGCCACAATGAGGTTGCACCCTAAGCGCTCAGCTTCGAGGATTACTTCTTCGGTGACGTCAAGACACAATAAGACCCCTGACACATCTTCGGCCTCTGTTAATCCAATCTGCAAGCCAGCATTATCGTAGCTTTCCTGCAGCGGCAGTGGCGCGAACCGTTCAAGGGTCACAGCGACTTCCTTAATCTTCATCAAATCTTACTTAAAGGATGATGTATGTTATGATATTTCAGTGCAAAGGTACGCATTTCTTCTGAAATGAAGCCCGATACGATGCTTTTTTCGCGCTTTAGAGTCTAATAATATTAGTTTTCGAGTTCAAGCTGGTCCTTGATGTGTTCATAATAGGCTCCTCTGGGGCAACTCATTGAAAGCGTCTGCTTTTGTTATGCGAAGTGTTGGGTTAATGAGGATTTTTTGTAATTTTGCGTTGGAAGAACAAGTAAATCTCTGCTTCTCTCCATGCTCCCTTTTATCTTCATATTTACTATTCATGAAAAATAGCCTTCTATATATCATAGGCTTTGTAAGCCTTATCTTTTGCTTTACTTCTTGCACCGCAGAGCAGAAGAAATATGTTATCGGTGTGTCTCAATGTTCGGACGATTCTTGGCGCACGAAGTTGCAGCAGGAATTGGAACTTTCTACGTATTTTAATGATGAAGTGCAGCTCATATTGTGCTCTGCCAATGATAATGTGGAGAAGCAACGCCAGCAGATTGATTCTTTGGTCAATATTGGTGTAGACCTGCTTATCGTTTCGCCGCAGCAACTCGACGATCTATCTTCGTCCATATCTCGAGCAACGGAGCGGAAAATCCCCGTAATACTCTTTGATCGCAAGAGCGATGTTAAGAATTATACGGCTTTTATGGGGGCTGACAACTACCGCATCGGGCAGATGTTAGGCGACTATGCTGCGACATTGCTGGGCGATGCTGGAACCATCGTTGAGATTGGTGGCGAACATGGCTCGTCGCCAGCTATTGAGCGCCATCGAGGATTTACCGATGCAATAAAGCGCTATCCAAACGTGCACATTATTGGGTATGAGGAAGGGAATTGGAAACAGACGTCGGGGAATGCTGCTATGGAGAATATCTTACAGCGCCTTGAGAGAGAAAATCCCGATTTTACTATCAATCTTGTGTTTGGAGGTAATGACCGTATGGCCGAGGGAGCTCGCGAAGCCGTTAATCGTTATGTAGTGATGCATCCTCAATCGGCTTTGGCACGACAAAGTCCTGTGAAGTACCTTGGAATTGACGCTTTGCCCACGCCTGGAGGGGGAATGGAGAAGGTGCGTGACGGCATTCTCACAGCCTCTGCCATCTACCCAACTCATGGAGATGAACTCATGCAGTTGGCTCTGAATATCCTTGAGGGGAAAGCTTACGAGAAGAACAATGATATGGAAACAAGCCTTGTCACCTCCGACAATGCCAACGTATTGTTACTACAGAATAAAGAAATCGAGAATCAGCACCGCTATATTCAGAAGATGCATGCTCGGGTAGATGGTATACTCTCGCAACTCAGTGTCCAGCGCCTTGCTTTGTTTAGCATTATCTTTGTTGTACTTGTGGTGAGCACGTTGTTGGTGGTTTCAGTTCGAGCCTATCGCACAAAAAAACGTCTCTACGAACAACTTCGCCAAAAGAATGAAGAAATTAACCATGAAAAGGCAACCGTGGAGCGACAGCGCGATGAACTGGAAGAGCAGCGTGACCAGTACCTTGACGCGACTACCAAGAAAGAGAATGCTGTGGTAGAAGGCGATATTGATGGCGAATTAGCAGACGGATCGCGAAACACGTTTATGGAAAATTTCATGCAGTGTCTTGATGAACGATTTACCGATCCCGACCTTTCTGTGGAAGACATCGGGCGTGCTATGTGTCTCTCGCGTGTGCAGCTTTATCGACGTGTGAAAGCCATTACCGGAAAGACCCCCGTAGAGTTTATCCGTGAAAAACGGCTTAAGGAAGCCAGCCTCCTGCTCACCGATGGTTCATTGTCGGTATCTGAAGTGGCATATAGAGTAGGGTTCTCCGCTCCTTCCTATTTCACGAAATGCTATAAGGATTTCTATGGAAAATCACCTTCGGGAAAGAAAAAATGATTCAAATCCGATTAAAAATGTTACATCGACCGATAATTACAAGCCGTTGTAACATTTTTTTTGCGTGCTAAGGGCTTCATCCTCTACTTTTGCGACAGAAAAACGTCTGCGACAGGCAGGCCAGATACGAACTTGGAGACACACCAATGTTCGGTTATCATGAAAAACTTTCTACAAATCTCTAAAACCACAAAAGTGATGAAACCAACCAAAAAAGCACTCTTCGCTTGTATGCTGTGTACACCTCTTATGATGAATGCACAGAGTGAAGAAACCTCTGAAGGAAAAAACGGAAAAGAAGAAGGCAACCGCAACGTAATGCTCAATGCATCGAGCGCTAACGGACCGCGTGAAATTCAAATCGGTCTTCCTTCTACAGACGTTAATGTACTTGAGAATGGTCTTCCCGTCACCTTCGCCACCAATCCACATAGTGTTAATTCTAATTGGCGCATGGATGCCAGCCACAGCCATGTAGGGTTGCTCAAAATTTCAGAAACTGCTATCACCACTGGCAACATTGGTTATGCCGTTAACTCATGGACGAAAATCGGAGAAAAAGGATTCCATGGTTCGCTCAACTATAAGGCCAACCATTTCGGTATGCAGGAATTCTCGTTCAATGCCAACGGATCGCTGACCGACAACTGGCTCTACAGCGCCAGCATCTATCAAGATTTTGATCCAGGTACATTTGACATTAAGAGTTCCAAACTGCAAGATCGCACGCAAATCTACAAGTTTAGCCTTACCCATCTCTATGGTAATGGACGTGGTCAGTTCTCTGCCATGTACCATTACAGCAACAGTCATCCCGTGAGCAACTACGCCACTCAGTCTGCTCCCTTTATCTATGTAGGTGATGGCAGCGTAAAGGAGTATGGCAAGTTTAAACTTGGAACCACCTCTTACCTTCCCATCGATGCGAATATGACCTACCGCGATATGCGAACGGGACAAATCGGCCAAATCTCTTTATATGATGCCTCTGAAAACCGTTCCAGCCAAGTATTCCTTTCAAATAAATATGCTTGGGACAACGGACTCACCTGGACGGCGTCTGCTCGTTATGATCACGCCCGAGGTGCTTTTGTCTATCAGACCCCAATGAGCTTGACTAATGTGAAGAACAATTCTGCTTACAATTATCAGTTTATCAATTCGCTTGGAGAGCGCGAAGCCTATACGGGAGAATATGTGCAGTCGCGTATGTCGTGCCTCAATGCTGGCGATATCGACGAGATGCTATTTACTACGGAACTCAGCAAACGTTTCAAACATAGCACCCTGCGCTTCGGACTCAACGAATGGCTCTATAATATTGACTATGCTTCAAACACTACCATGTATGACCAGAGCGTACCAGCTGACGGAAGCTATCCCGTGCGCGTGTTTGATGCTAACAAGCGCAATTACTATTTCTACGATTTCAACAAAAACGCTTCCGAGTATTATAAAGGAACAGAAAACAAACTTGCGGCTTATCTGACGCACGATTGGGATATCTGTGACAAACTCAATGCTTATTATGGCGCTCGCTTAGAGTGGCAGCGAATCAATGGTGAAAACGCTGCCGTGCGCAATGCCGCAGGAGAATACGTTGGCCGCTTCAGTGACTATTATCTCGGAGCTACTGCTGCCGATGGTACTGTAATTAAGCCCGCCAGCCTCGATTACAATTGGATTAATTACGACTTTACGGCAGCCTTGACCTATAAGATAACCAAGCAGTTTGGACTTACGGGCGACTTTACCTACATCGTACAACATCCACGCATTGAAAACTTCGCTCCTGCCACATTGCCCAACACGAATAAAATCACTGTTCCTTTGGGTCGAGGTGGTATTTACTACAACAATAAGTGGATTAGCCTCACGTCGCTCTTCTCTTACATCTCGAAGACGAACAATAACTCTACGCTCAATCTACAGCATGGATCAGAAATTATGGCAGCCCCTATGAGCTACGACATTCAGACTTGGGGATGGACCACCGATGCTATCATCCGTCCTTTCAAAGGATTTGAACTTCATGCACTGTTCACCTATCAGAAGCCGACTTACAAGAAATATGAAACGTCAGTGAAGTTTAGCGATGGATATGAAGGTAAGATCAATGCTACGGGAAATATTGTAGCTGAAATTCCTCAAGTACTCATCGAACTTGATCCGAGCTATATGATTACTCCCGATCTCAAGATATGGGCCAGCTTCCGCTACTTTAGCAAGACTTACGCCAACATCAACGAAGCCTATTACTTCAACGGACGTTGGGAAAGTTTTGGCGGCGTAAATTGGAAGGTCAACAAGATGCTTGACCTCGGTTGTACCGTAATCAACTTCCTCAATCAAACAGGCGCTAAGGGCAGCATCGCCGGCGCTGAACTCATCACCAAGGAAGAGGCTGCAAATTACAAAAACTGCCTCATGACAGGCAGCTATCTCCGTCCGCTGACCGTAGAATTTACAGCCAAACTAAATTTCTAAGCAAGCAATTACAGACAATAATAGGGCAGGTGCTCAAAGTTTATAACGTTTGACGCATTGTTCAGTGTTGATGTTTGAACACCTGCTTTCATCATTCACATCTACATCTATTTTATTTCTACATTCTTTACTATCATGAAAAAGATAATGACTCTTATGGCAGCCACCTTTGCTGCTGCTGGTCTTCATGCTCAACAAATGAACGTCTCGACCGTTGGCGATACAGCTGTAATCACCATCACGAATCCTACCAAATACCTCATTCTGCCTGTAGAAGAGAATATGCCTGAAGCTCAAGTGCTGCTCGATCAAGGTAAGAAAACCGACACTTGGATGGACGTGCGCTTGGCAGTCAATGGTGTTGACTACGAAGTACCCTTTGCTCTGAACAAGGGTAACAAGGCGGTGGTGAAAATCGCCCATCTCTCAAAAAACGCCATGGCGCTGAAGAAAATGCGCCTTAGCGATACCTGGAGTGTAACAAACACCGACTACTATCGCCCTGTTTATCACCATACACCGGCCTATGGCTGGATGAACGATGCCAACGGACTGACCTACAAGGACGGGGAGTACCACCTCTACTTCCAATATAACCCCTACGGATCAAAATGGGGTAACATGCACTGGGGTCACTCCGTAAGCCGTGATCTCGTACATTGGCAACATCTTGATCCAGCTATCGCTCGCGATACACTTGGACACATATTCTCTGGTAGCACCGTGGTCGATGTGCACAATACTGCGGGCTTTGGCAAAAACACCATCATTGCCTACTATACTTCTGCCAGCGACAAAAATGGTCAAATTGAGTGTATGGCTTACAGCAAGGACAATGGTCGCACGTATACCAAATATAAAGGGAATCCCGTTCTTCGTCCTTTTGACGGACTGAAGGACTTCCGCGATCCGAAAATCTTCTGGTATGAGCCTAATAAATCGTGGTATATGATTGTCTCTGCCGACAAGAATATGCGCTTCTATAAGTCGAAAAATCTCAAGAAATGGGAATATGTCAGTCAATGGGGAGAAGGCTTCGGTGCACAGCCCAATCAGTTTGAGTGTCCCGATTTCTTCCCGCTTCCTGTAGATGGAGACAAGAGTAAGATGAAGTACGTCATGATTGTCAATATCAATCCAGGCTTCGTTTATGGCGGTAGCGCAACACAATATTTTGTGGGAGATTTTGATGGCAAAAACTTCCATTGCGACTCAAAGCCCGAAACCGTAAAATGGCTCGATTGGGGTAAGGATCACTATGCCACCGTCACCTTCTCCAATCTTGGTGAACGTGTCGTGGCAGTACCCTGGATGAGCAACTGGCAGTATGCCAACATTACCCCCATTCGTCAGTATCGTGGTGCCAATGCTCTGCCACGCGAACTCAAGCTCTTCTCCAATAATGGTGAAACCTACCTCTCTGCCAATGCTGTGAGCGAAACAAAGGCTTTGCGCAAAGAAACAAAGGAACTCGGAGATATCGCTGTAGACAATGCAAATCCTTACATACTTCGCAATCTTTTCAGCAACAATGATGGTGCCTTTGAGATTGAGGCCGATGTTACACCGGGCACAAGCGACATTGTAGGGCTGAGTCTCTTCAACGACAAGGAAGAGCGCACTCAGATTTACCTCGATATGAAGAACAAGCGTCTTATCATGGATCGTTCTGAAAGCGGACTGACTGACTTTGGCAAGGGTGCTGAGCGTCATGCTATCGAAAAGGCTGCTGAGGCCGCTGGACAGATGAAGGGTAAACTCTCGCAAGACTTAGTGGTCAACTACAAAAACGACTTTGCTCTTGGCACTTGGGCTCCGCTTTCGCTCTGTGGAGAAGAGCAGGATCTCAACAGCTGGAAGGAAGACAACCACGTAGAAGTGAAGAAAGATACTTACCATTTAGACATCTTTGTTGACAAATGCTCTGTCGAAATCTTTGTCAATGGCGGACGCATTGCGATGACCAACCTCGTTTTCCCAACAAGTCCCTACAACAATATTCGTTTCTGGGCAGAAGGCAACAAGGCAGAGATATCTAATGCCAAAGTCTACAAACTTGGCTTATAAGAAGCCAAAGAATAAAATTATGCAGCTCCTTCTTTGAATGACTTAAATACCTCCTAAAAATGAAAAGTTCCAACAAACTGGCCGTAGCCTCTGTGATGTTCTGCTTTTTTTGCATGGGATTTGTTGATCTCGTCGGCATTGCAAGCAACTATGTCAAAGCAGATCTCCGCCTCACCGACTCCGTAGCCAATATATTCCCCTCGCTTGTATTCTTTTGGTTCCTCATCTTCAGTGTGCCAACTGGCGTGTTGATGAATAAGATAGGTCGAAAGAAGACCGTTTTACTATCGCTTGCCATTACGGTGGTGTCGTTGCTCCTACCGCTCTTTGGCGAGAGCTTCCCTATCATGCTTTGCGCTTTTTCATTGCTAGGAATCGGCAATGCTTTGATGCAGACTTCGCTTAATCCCCTCGTAACCTGTGTAATGAATGGCGGACACCTTGCTGCTGTGCTTACCTTTGGACAGTTTATCAAGGCCATCGCTTCCTTCATTGCTCCCTATCTCGCCATGTGGGGTGCCACTCAGGTGTTGCCCTCCTTTGGCTATGATTGGCGTATACTTTTTGCCGTTTTCCTCATTGTTGGTATCTTTGCCACAGCATTGCTTGCCACTGTTGAAATCAACGAGCCTCAGGCTACCGATGCAACAATAAGCGTTGGCCGTCAGTTCTCGCAGGCCTTTTCTCTCCTGGCAAAACCTGTCGTGCTGCTCACGTTCTTAGGCATCATGTGTCATGTTGGCATTGATGTAGGTACTAATACTACTGCACCAAAGATTCTCATGGAACGCCTTAAAATGCCGCTCGACGAAGCTGCCTTTGCTACCAGTCTCTATTTCATCTTCCGTACCATTGGCTGCTTTAGTGGTTCTTTCTTTTTGCGCATCATGAGAGCTCGCTCATTCTTCCTATTTTCCGTGGTGCTCATGGCTGCCTCTATGGCCTGCTTGTTCTTTGGCGATGGAAAAGCTGTGCTCTATGTAGGCATTGCATTGGTGGGATATGGTAATTCTAACATTTTCTCCATCTGTTTCTCCAACGCTCTCTTGGCAGTACCCGAGAAGCAGAACGAAGTGAGCGGACTGATGATTATGGGCCTATTTGGCGGAACGCTCTTTCCCCTCGTGATGGGCGTGGCTTCTGATGCCATGGGGCAGGCTGGCGCTGTACTTTGCATGGCAGTCGGCGTAATATATCTATTTGCATACACTTCTAAAGTAAAACAATAAAAGATAATCATGGAAAACTATATCGTAGGTCTCGGTGAGACACTCTTCGACTGTCTTCCCGATGGAAAAAAACTCGGCGGTGCACCCGCCAACTTCGCCTACCACGTTAGCCAGTTCGGTCTTAATGGAATGGCTCTCTCTGCTATAGGTGACGATGAAGATGGTCGCCAAATTATTCGCGAACTCAAGGCTCATGGTTTGAAATATCATCTCGAAGTGGTAGATCAGCCTACAGGGACTGTACAGGTCACGCTCTCTGGCAATGGCATTCCACAGTATGACATCTGCTTGGGGGTAGCCTATGACAACCTTCCCTGGACGCCTGAAATAGAGCGAATTGCTCGCAACACCCGTGCAGTATGTTTTGGATCTCTGGCTCAGCGAACAGCTCAGACTCGCTCTACTATCTACAAGTTTCTTGATGCTATGCCCCCTTTGGGCACTCTTAAGGTGTTCGACATTAATCTGCGCCAGAATTGGTATTCTAAGGAAGTTATCGAAGAGTCGCTCTCGCGATGCAATGTACTTAAAATCAACGATGAGGAAATCGTAAAGGTATCTGCTCTTCTCAATCTTGGAGAAATCGTGAGTATTGATCCCGCGAAGGAACTTCTGCAGCCGATTAACTTTGAAGACCAGGTACAGCAACTCATCAACACTTATAATCTGCAAATGGTGGTGCTCACCTGTGGCGCTTTTGGCTCGTATGTTATCACATCCGATGAGATGAGTTTTCAACCTACACCGAAGGTAAAGGTAGCCGATACGGTTGGTGCTGGCGACTCCTTCTCAGGTGCTTTCTGTGCTGCTATTCTGGCTGGCAAGCCTGTAGCAGAGGCCCATAAAATTGGTGTGGAAGTGTCCGCCTACGTGTGCACACAGCCAGGCGCCATGCCGGCCTACCCTCAAGAACTCAAAGAAAGAATAAGATTTGGAGAGTAAGTAATAGTAACAAGATTTTCAAAACTAAGTTTGTATTGAAAGCGCATCATCATGTGTGGAGGTTTCCAATATAAACTTAGTTTTTTTTGTAACTATCATTTTGTGGGGTAGGGAATATGCCGCTTCTCACATATGAAGGCGATATCCCGCATATACAAAAAAAGTTGATCCAATAAAGATTGGACCAACTGATTGATTATCTAACGATAAGTGTGTTCTAAACTAAAGTTGCAGGCTTAATTTGCCTGTACGGAAGCAGTTGCCTGACTTCCTTGAATTTTGTTCAACTCACTGATGAGGTTTTGGCACATAGTACCATTGCCCATCGACTGATAACGTTGGATGCGATATTGCAGCATCACGATCATCTTGTTCTTTTCCATTTTGTTTTTGCGTCTTTTGTTGTCCTCCGCGTTTCGGAGAACTTGGATTAAACTTCCTTTCTTTTTCTCTTAATTCACTGCAAAGATACTGCCAAATCCGTGCCCCATGAAACTTTTAGGCCATGAAATGCCGTCTGTAACTAATTTTTAAGCAATAGAATGTTTGTATGAGAAGTAGTGATTGCAATTGCACATCTTTTTTTGCGTGCAGTGATGAGAATGGTAGGATAAATGTTTATATTTGCACGATGTAAGAGGCTATTAGTCACGCTTGGCTGGCATATGTCATTCTTATAAAGGAATGCGAGTTCAGGTTAGTTCTGAACTGCTTGAGGGTTGGCCTGCAACTATGGCTTATTTTTTATCAAATAAAATTGATCATATGGAGAAAAGGACCTTGACTATTCAATACGAGGCGTGTGGTTTTGACGAGCTTAGTGAGCAAGATCGTGAGTTAGTGGAAGCTGCACGCAAAGCTACTTATACGAGCTATGCTCCGTATTCGCACTTTTGTGTGGGAGCGGCTGTACGTCTGAGCAATGGAGAAATTGTGAGTGGAAGTAATCAAGAAAATGCAGCTTTCGGTGCTGGCACTTGTGCTGAGCGATGCACGATGTTTTATGCCAATGCAAAGCATCCCGATGAGCCGATTCGTACAATTGCTATTGCAGCACGAGGTACGGATGGAGAGTTTACGCTTTCACCTATTTCTCCTTGTGGTGTATGCCGTCAAGCATTGATAGAGGCGCAGAAGCGTGCGCAGCAGCCTATACGTGTGTTGCTTTATGGACGACGAGAAACATTGCTACTTGATAGTATCAGTTGCTTGCTACCGTTTCAGTTCGATGAAATTGTATAAATAATGGCTTAGGAAACGCGTTGGCGGAATTTGTAGACGGGGTGACAATTTAACAGGTAAGTCTGTCAAGTCCAATCGTTCTCGTTTTTAACGAAACAAGTAGTCTAAGACCTATTTACTTGTTAACTTGTTTGCCCGTTAACCAGGAATTCCGCCAACGGTTTTAGAATTGTAGTAACAATATGCAGAAAGGTCAAAAGAAGACAGATTAATAGCAGTCTTCTCTTGACCTTTCGTCTATTCTATATAACGTATGGTGCTCATTATTCCATGGCAGAGATGCTGACGTCTTGAAATTCATCAAGCAGAGCAATGAGGTTGCTATGACTATGACGCCGCTTCATCTTAAGTTCTAAAGCTGCCATGTAATTAGTTTGACCATCATTGTGACATTCTTTCAGTTTGTAAGAGTATATGTCCATCTTCTCTTTCTTGAGCTGAATCATAAAGTCTTTTATCTTTTCTTTACAGGGAGTCGTAAAAGAGAGTTCCACTGTTGTTGTTCCGATGCGTGGCACAAAATAGATTAGCACTTCTAATCCGAGAATAACAAGGATAGTTGTGATAACGGCTGCGGCATACATACCTGTGCCACAGGCCAATCCTATGGCTGCAGTGACCCATAGCCCCGCTGCAGTGGTGAGCCCGCGTACTACGTTCTTCTGGAATATAATGGTGCCAGCGCCCAAGAATCCTATTCCCGATACTACCTGTGCTGCAACACGAGAGGAGTCCTTGAGATCAATTCCAAATCCGTATTGTGACACGATGCAGAATAATGCACTTCCCAATGCTACTAGAAAATGTGTGCGGAATCCTGCTTCTTTAGAACGATATTCACGTTCTATGCCGATGCATCCACCAAGAGCTAATGCTACGAGTAATCGAAGGGTGATGTCTATTATCATGATTCTTTAGAAAATAAAGAGGATAACGTCATAACTTCTGAAGAGAACTTATTGTATGGGAATTAGGTTTCAATAGAAGATTAATATTATGCATTGGGAGTGCTATCAATCTGTTCTTTGCTCAGTCCAGTATACTTCATGACCTGTTCCAACGCCATGCCGTCCGAAAGCATCCGTCTCGCTGTTGCTATTTTCTCAAGATTGATGCCTTCTGCTCTACCCTCTGCTCTACCTTCTGCTCTACCTTCTGCTCTACCCTCAGCTCTACCTTCTGCTCTACCTTCACGTTTAGCCGTGTCGATAGAGTTCTTAATATCGCGGTAGGCAAACTGGCTTGCTTCATATTCTCGTAGTTCGAGAGGAGTCAGTTTGGCAATCTCTGCTTCTTCAAAGAGACGATCGAACACTCTGTCGCGTAGCGCTTTCGGACGCTCATCAAGTTTGTAGAGATTCTTTAGGGCAAAGAGCCATTTATCGTAGAGCGTTTCAAGTTCGTCTAAAGACTTATCAAACTTGGCAATCTCCACGTAGATGAATTCTAACTTATCGTAAAAGACTTTGTGTGTGGCGGTATCGCAGAGTTGTACATGGTGGCTGAGCTTTTCCTGATCGAAAGCTGCTTCGTGCATATTGAAGTTGAGCAAAGCTATGGTGTAGATATGACTTAGCTTAAAGTCCCAATCCTTGCCCTTGGGCGCTTGTTCGCGTATAGGGAATGTGGAGTAAAACAGAGAGCGATCCTTGAAGTATGCTTGATAGGCATTTTGCATTTCTACGATGAATCGTTCTCCATTCTCTCCTTCACAATATACGTCGAATATAGCTTTGCGATCGGTAAAGACATCGCCCACATTCTCTGAGTTGAGATACTTCACGCCTTTTACTACTTGCTTTCCAGCAAATAGACTATTGAGGAAGCATATCAGCAAGTCCTTGTTGATCACTGTGCCAAAGATTCGCTTGAAACCAAAGTCTGTCAGCAAACTAATATATCGTTCTTCTGTCTGTCTCATGAGAGTTCCTATTGTCTTGTTGTTGCAAATGTAGCACATTTATTTGCTACAGAGCGTTTTTGGCTACAATTAATTGCTTTTTTTTGAGTAGGGATAAGCGCTTCGCATGTACGGGATCTCCTTCCTTAGATTCCGCTGATGATATAGAGGGTGAATACATCCGGAGAGAATAACAAGAAGGCGGTTCTATCGTCACAATGTCATGTTGAAACGATAGAATCGCCTTTTCTCTGTTCGGGAAAGTCTGTACAGGTTAGAGCCTGTCCGAGATTAGCCCTTAGCTGCTAATGGCGCAGGTTGTGTATATACGCGTGCTGCGAGGTCCTTGTCTATCATAAACAGGCCATAGCCGTTGCCGTTGAGCATCTTCAGATTGTCTATGATATTAGTAGCATTCTCTTCTTCTTCCACCTGCTCGTCGATAAACCACTTCAGCATGCTCTGTGTGGCAAAGTCGTTCTCCTGAGTAGAAAGGGCGTAGAGGTTGTTGATGAGATTAGTCACCTTCTCTTCGTGGGCAAGGGTCGACTCAAACACGTCGAGTTCTGACTTCCATTCTGTAGGCACTTCAGCGATAGGCTTAAGCGTGACTTTTCCACCGCGTTGTACCACGTAGTTGAAGAATATGCGTGCGTGATCTTGCTCTTCTTGGAATTGCACTTCATACCAATGAGCCATGCCCGGTTTTCCTGTAGCAGAGCACCAAGCCGACATGGACAAGTAAAGATAAGTCGACCAGAATTCGGCGTTGATCTGCTCGTTGAGAGCTTCTTCAATCTTTTTGTTAAGCATAATAATGTGAGGCGTTTAAAGGTTTTCTTGTTCGCAAATGTACAAATTAAAAGGGAATGTGCGAAGCAGACTCCACCCAAATTACATTAAAACTTCAACTTTCCATACTTATCCTTATACCATATTTGCCAAGCATTGACCATGTTTTGCCAGATCACGTATGCTCCCGGAGCGACAGCGGCCAATGGGTTGAGAAAGGTCAGTGTGAGCCAAATGCCCACTACCGTGTTTTTCTGACCAAGAGCCTGTCCCGCGCTGATGCTTGCGCCAAACGGTCTCCCCACGGCCTTGCCAATGGCGAATTGCGCGATGGTGACCGCAAGTGGCAGTACAAGTAGTCCCACAAGCATCAAGCCCGACACTTCTGAGTGGATGATATTCTTCATCGTGACGCCCATGACGATGGAGAGGTTGACACACCAAATGTAGAATCCTAAGTTCTTCTTCGCTTTAACGCGTTCCACGAAGTGGGGCACTATCTTGCGGCTCAGTAGAGCTAACAGTAGAGGCACGACAAGCACTACCGTAACGTTGCGCAACACCATCAGCGCTGCCGAAAGAAAAGTGATGTCTGCCTCCTTTTCCACCATGGGGAAGAATAGCGGAATAATCACCATTGTAAACACGTTGGCTATGATTGTATAAGTGGTGAGCGAACCGATGCTTCCACCTAACTTCTCTGTCACGACGGGGGCTGCGGCGGCTGTCGGACAAATCACGCAGATAAACACGCCCTCGAGAAGCAACTTCGCATCTTCGCTATGGCTCAAGCAGATAAGCAATACAAATAGCCCTGCCAATCCTGTACGAATGCCTTGCAGCAAGAAATGCCACAAGCGCGGCTTCATCTCTTTTATCTCAATCTTGCAGAAGGTGACGTAGAGCAGTACGAATATGATGGCGGGCATCAATTTTGTTACAAACGGCCCTGCCACATTGCCTATGGGCTCAAGTATAGGCACGTAGCCAAAGAGTAAATACATCACTGTGCCAAACAGCAAGGAGCAGGGCAGTGACCATTTCTTGAAAAATGCAATAATGTTCATATTGGAATCGTTCTTTAAGTAAGCACCAGAGATTGCTCGGTGTCGCATTATCTGGTCTGTATTATATTGCTTTCCTTCCTTTTTGTAGCCTCATTCCTAATAGATATGATGCTTTGCAAGACTACGCTCAGTATGACCAGTCCTATGCCCACGTAGAACGATGCGTTCAGTTCACGAGCTTCGCCAAAAGCAATAAAAGCAAATAGTATGGCATAGCAAGGCTCCAGATTGTAGGTGAGTGTTAGCGTAAAAGCTGATAGCTCGCGTAGCACGATAATTTGTAAGATATAAAGGCCTACAGTACAAAACAATGCTAAACTCAAGAGCCACCACAAGTCTGCTCCCATAGGCACTACGCATACTGGCTGAGAAGATGGGAATATCCATAGGTAAACGGGAATGATTGCGGATAGCCCGATTAGTCCGCCCATCATTTGGTAGAGCAATGCAGTTCTTGCTTTTACTTGTGTGCAGACATGCTTGCACGAAGTGGCATAGAGCGAAGCCACTGCTGCTGCGACTATGCCCACGCTGATACCCAGTCGGTAGCGAGAGTCGAACGAGAAGATGCATACCAGTCCCACCATTGTAATCAGCGATAAGAGCATTTCTATGGGCGAGAATTTCTTGTGGAAAATGAGCGGTTCGAATATAGAGGTGAAGAAGCCTATGCTGGCATAACACACCACGCCAATCGACACGTTGCTCTCCTTGATTGAAGCATAAAACAGAAGCCAGTGCACGGCTAAGAGCGTGCCGCATCCAGCAATCTGCAGTAGTTGCTTCCCTTTTACGCGGGGTAGCCCTGTAAACACGAGCAGTATGATCACGGTGAAAAACACGCGATACCACGTAAGCGTGGTCTCGTTGAGCGTTACCAATTTGCCGAATAGCCCCGTAAATCCAGCCAAGATCACGCTAAGGTGGAGCTGGATGAAGGCTTTTTTAGTTCCTGAAGAGTTCATTGTTTAGTTAAGAGGTGTGTCGGTGAATGGTCTTTTTGTCCGAAACTTCAGCCTCTGACTGTGGGCCAAGTGCTCAGACCATATGTGGTTATCCTATTCAGAGCATCCTTCATACGGATTCCCCGTGTGCAAAGTTAGTTATTTTGCAAGGAAAATAGGCTTTGAGCCGTCAATATATAAGTATCGATGAAGCATTCTTGCCATGCTAATGCTGGCTTAACCCTACGTATAAATGGCTTTAGACTGTAAAAGTATTATTAGTTTAGAGTTAATTAACGCAATCGGGGGAGGTAAATTAAAGCATTTACTTAGTTTTGCACAGAATTTATTAACTAACATCTAAATATATGAAGAAAGCTTTACGAATACTATTCGCCATGTTCTTCTTGTCGAGCATGGCGTGGGCGGGGAGTCCGGGTGTGACTTTTTTGCTGCGTAGTGGTCAGAAAGTAAGTTTTGCTTTTGCTCAAAAGCCTGTCATATCGGTTAGCAATGCCGACTTGTCGGTGTCGGTCTCTGGTGTGCAGAGAGTGAGTTATGCTTATGCCGACGTGCAGCGCATTTATCTGAGCGACGATGTAGCTTCGGGCATAGCGCCTGTGCAAAGCAATTCGTCTCAGCAGAGCGTGACGTTCAGTTGGCAAGATGGCGTGCTCGGAGCCTCGGGCTTAAATCCTAATGAGCAAGTGCGCGTCTTCGGTCTTGATGGCAAACTCGCATTGTCTGGACGGGCACAAGCTGATGGCTCTGTACAACTTTCCTTTTCTTCCATTCCTCAGGGCGTCTACGTAGTTCGTACGCAGGGTGGCCTTAGTTACAAACTCTTCAACAAGTAAGATTCTATGAAAAAACTTTTCTCTCTATTTTTCTCTTTGCTGCTTGCAAGCATCTTTACCACCGCCTCTGCTCAGCAGAACATCTTTGTCTGGAAGAACGGTGGCAACCTCTCCGTCATCTCTTCTGAGAATGTGGATAGTGTGTCGTTCTCAGTTGGCTCTTGGCTCTTCAAGATCACCACTTCTACGGCCGTCAGCGTCACTACCAACTCTTTTAAAGCTATGGCCAGTGTTTCGCTCAATGAGAACGTCAAGTCTCTCTCGGTTTCTCCCGAAGTGGGAGTGTGCTATTCAGATGAGAACTCTCAGCCCACTTATAGTGATAGCCATGAAGTCTTAGGTAGCAGTATGACCGACTATACGATTAACATCAACTATATTGATCCTGGTACGACCTATTATTATCGTACTTACGTGAAGTTGCTTGGTGAGGTCTATTATGATCCGAATGTGTATTCCATTACAACGCTTGGTACGAAGCCTCAAAATAAAGTCATCAATGGCCATAAGTTCATTGACCTCGGTTTGCCAAGCGGTTTGCTATGGGCAGAATGTAATGTAGGTGCATCTACTCCTTATGCTGACGGTGATTATTATGCTTGGGGTGAGACTCAGACGAAATCATCTTATTCATGGAGCACCTATAAGTGGGGTAGTTCACCTGCAAAATATAATTCTTCCGATGGTAAAACCACGCTCGAGGCCTCAGATGATGTTGCCACAGTCAAGTGGGGTAAGGAATGCCGCATGCCCTCGCGTGCAGAGTTTCAAGAACTCTACAATAAATGTGATTGGACATGGAAGTCCAATTACAATGGTGCAAGCGGGTATCTCGTAACAGGTCCCAATAATCAAACTATTTTTCTCCCCGCTTCGGGCTATCGCAGCCTTGGAGGTCTCGGCAGTCATGGCTCGTGCGGCTACTACTGGTCGAGGTCGCTCAACGCCAGCGATACCGACTGCGCCTACTACCTCGACTTCAACAGCGGCTACGTCTACCCGAGCTACAGCAACGACCGTTACTATGGCCGCAGTGTTCGCCCCGTTGCAGAAAAATAGACGTGCGAATGCACGTCTTTCATAGGAAGTGGGGGCGAAGTGTCTCGCTTCGGCGCATTGGCGAGGCTCGATGCCCGAGCCAATGCAAGAGATCACGTGTAAGGTCTCTTTTGCCACGCTCGGCTTTGAGCCTCGCGTGCCAAGCCGAAGCGGGACACTTCGCCCCCACTTCCTATAGCTTATAGCTTGATATACAGGGATGCCGACGCGGGGACGCGTCGCTCACAGAACTGGCAGTGGTTGCCTCTAATCCTCATTGTGGTTGCCTATAGTCTTCATTGTTGCGTCAGTACGTTGGGCGGCGTACTGCGGTACGTTGGGCGGCGTACTGGAGTGCGTTGGGTGGTGTACTGGAGTACGTCGGGCGGCGTACTGGAGCTTCGATATAGGTCCGTATAGTTGATTACGTGTTTTTCAGAAAAATAGAACCGCCTTTAATCATTTTGCTCGGCAGGCACTCTCACTACGTCCACTACATGACTCCCTGCGCCAATAAGGTCGGGGCGCTCGGAAATGCATTTCTGGTAGTCTATGAATCGGGCAAAGGTCTCTTCACTCATATGGTTGAGGCGAGTGCGCATATAGTCGGCTGCGCCATCGGGCGAGAATATGGTGACGCGTTCAAGTTGTGATGCTTGGTCGAGCCGGTCGATATCTTCCAAGCGTACATAATCATATAGCTCGCCCTCGGGCGTGCGCACATGGAATGTCTCGTCTACGAAGCCTTCGTCCATGAGTCGGCCGATTCTCTCTTCATCAAAGCAGTAAGAGAGAATGCTATATTCATTCATCAAGTAGGCTACAAAGATCAAGCCTCCAGGCTTTGTCACACGCTTGGCTTCGCGAAGCGCTTTCAGCTTTTCCTCATCACCGATCAGGTGGTAGAGCGGACCGAGAAGCAAGGTGACGTCGGCAGCATGGTCGGGCAGGAAAGGCATGGAGCGAGCATCGCCTTGTACCACGTCGGCCGATGGCTCACGCTTGAGAAATACTTCGATGTTGCGGCGCACCAACTCTACGGCTTTCACCCGATAGCCTTCTGCCATCAGCGCAGAGGAATATCGTCCAGTTCCCGCACCGATATCGAGCACGAAGGAGTCGGGTTGGAGAAAACGACGCAGATGGTGCATCGTGGTCTCAAACTCTACGATGCCGTGACGACGCTGCAGACGCAGGTCTTCGGGGTGCTTATTATAGTGCTTTTCGATGTTGGATAAAGCCATGATGGAGTGGGTAAAATATAGGAGTATTGATTATAAAAAATCTTCGTGCGCTAATGGTATGGGGGCATTAACGCACAGACAGACAATAAATATGACTAAGAAGAAACGCTTTCAGCGGAAGAACAATGCGCTAAAAGCAATGTACAGGTAAGTGAGCAACATAGCGATGACGAGTATCTTGCCACTCGTTGGGCGCATGCGATTGGCAGCAGGGCTAAGGGCGTGCTTTATGCGAAGAGGATGATGCTCTATGACCACTCCTGTGACGGTGAGCCGATAGAAAGCCCATCCCACGAACAGTCCCCAAAGGGTGCCTACGGCAAGGTCGCCCACGTAGTGTACGCCTAAGTAGACGCGTGTCCAGCAGTTGAGTAGCGCCCATGAGGCTAAGCTTATAGTGAGGAAGCGACGGCGAGCGAGCAGGGATACGAACATCGCTATGGCCCAGGTGTTGGAAGCGTGCGAGGAGAAGAAACCATAATTGCCTCCTCGGTAGCCATTGACCACATCGACCATGTACATGATCTCGGGATTATGAGTGGGGCGCCATCGAGCTACTAAGGGCTTAAATACCGACGATGCCATCTGATCGGCCAAGAGGATGGATAGGGCAATGCCAAGCACTACGTGCCATATGCCGCGCAGATTGTTGTCGCGCACAACGACGTAAAGAAGTACGATGGCAAGGGGAATCCACGTAAGTGTGCGCGTGGCCGTCCAAGCCACCCCGTCGAGAAACAACGACTGGCTTCCATTGAGCAAAAGAGTGAGTTGGCGATCCATTGTTTTGATTGTTGTGTGTATGATAGAGGGGAATCCCAGCCAGTTCTGTGGGCGACGCGTCCCGCGTCGGCATGAGAGGAAAAACTGTTTTTATCTCAGAATATATTCTTACTGGCAGATGCCGACGCGAGACGCGTCGCCCACAGAACTAAGTGGGAATTTTCTGATTAACTGGCAGATGCCGACGCGAGACGCGTCGCCCACAGAACAGGTAAACTTGTTTACTAATTCCTTAAATCTTTCAGCGAAGCGTCATTGTTGCTCCAACAGGTGCTTCCGTCGGGTAGTTGCAGTTGTTTCCATCCATTAGGCTGCACTTCGGTGATGTCGACGAGCACTCCCTCATGGAGTTCTCGCAGAACTTTTGCCGAAGCTGTAGGAGCATCGTATACCTTGGTAGATTGCATGATCACGGCTTGTTGCTCAGCAAAGGAATGGTTCGCCTCCGTGTAAGCAAAGATGAAGCAGCATATGCTGACGATGAACAGGGCAATGCTGGAGCCGAAGCACAGCTTGCGCACGGGAGTGCTTGACAAAAGCTTGAATCCTGCTACAAAGGCCAGCATGAGGAAAAGCAGAACGATAGCTGTGATGCCCCATGTAGTAGCGCTGAAGTGGCGAATGAGCGCACGCGTCCAACTGAAGAAGAATATCTCTGAAGGTTCGTCAAATTGATCTTGCAGTTTGCTCTGCGTGAGTTGCAGGTTGAAGGCCGCATCAGCATCCGATGGATTGATACGTAGGGCGCTTTGATAGCCCCATACAGATAGAGCGTAGTTGTGCAAGCGATACTGGCAAGAAGCGTAGTTGTAGTAGAGAGGGGCTTGCTGGGCAGCTGTCAGCGAGGAGTCTTTCAGCAACTGATCGTAGGCAGCGGCAGCTCCCACATAGTCTTTCTGGTCATAGAGTCGCTTAGCATCCGTAGGGGTGAGGGCTTGGCTGATGAGACTAAAGCAACTCATTAATATAATAAGGAGAATGGATTTGCGCATACGAGTCTATTTTTTAGAAGGATGAAGTTCGTGAGTCAGACTGTTGATCACGCTGACGGCCTCGTCGAAAGTAGCTTGCTTGTCCTGGCTACTGCCTGGGGCATACTGAGCATACTGGCAGGTCTCAATGAGCTTTAGCAAGCGATCGGTCAGGGAAGCATCGATGCCTCGCTCGCTGAGCTCAGCCTGTATACGCTCGGTGCTGAGGTCGGCTTGTCCTATATTAAATGTGTCGGCTATGAATCCGTGAAGAGCATTGATTACGGCAGCATGGAAGTCGCCCGTAGCTTTGCCAGAGAGGATGGCTTGTGCGGCTCGCAAGCGCTTCATGGTCTGTTTGCCCGCATTGCGTTGCTTGCGGCCGATGACATCGGCACGGCTGGCGTTCCAAGCATTGGTGAAGCACCATACGGCGAAAGCAGCGATTATCCACAATGCTACTAATACCCAAAATCCGGCCTTCCCCCATGCAAAGATCGAGCCTATCTCGATCTCGTGAAGAGGACGGATGTCGCTCTTGAGAAGCGCCAATTGCTTGTCAACGTCGGCATTGGAGCGCTCACCCTTTGCCACGTGGAGGTGGATGGGCTGCGTGTGCAGGGTTTGATAAGAGTTGGTAGCAGTGTCGAAGTATATGAAACTTACGGAGGGAATGGTATAGTCGCCTACGTTGCGAGGCACGAAAGTATAGTCGAAGGTCAACTCTCCGTGCAGACCGCTGGTGCTTACCTTGGTGTTGTCATTGGTCTTAGCATCGTAGGTATCGAAGTCTTTGGGGAAGTTGATGGTAGGCGCGGTGATCAGTTTTAAGTTGCCCAGTCCGCTCAATGTGATACGATAAGTAGCCACATCGTTGGTCTTCACCGTGGGGTTGAGCATCTTACTGCTTATAGAGAACTTGCCTACAGCGCCCGAGAAGTTGGCGGGACGTGGAGAGGGTAGGGGGTCTACGTGTAAGGTGATCTGTGGTACGGTACGTTTCACTTGCACGCTCATCGTGCCTCCGCCATTGAAGAAGAGGTCGGCGAGATCCATCGTATTGTCTTGTTGTACTACAGCACAATTGAACGTGATGCTGGGGATGACGATGTTGCCGCTCTTCTGGGGAAATACTACGTATTGCAGAATAGTACCCGTACGGTAGGTGGCATTGCCACGACGTTCAAGGCTGGTCTGGATCTGATTGCCCGGAAGTGGAAGTTCCTGCGAGATGAGTCCCTTGAAATCGGGCTTCTGCATCAGGCTGGTGTTGGAAAGTCCTACACCTACGCGAGAGTGAATGCGATAGGTGAGCAACACGGCCTCTTGTTCTTTCACGCGTGTGCGGCTTGGCGTGACGTCGATGAAGAGGTCTCGCTGAGTGACGGGGCTTCCTGCTTGTTGCACTCCACTGCTTGCTTGCTGAGAGGTGCTCGCTTGGTGATTGCTTTGGCCACCAGATGCGTTGCCACCTTGACCGCCACCTCCTTGTACGTTCACGCTGATAGAGTTGCTTCGAACGGTACGTCCGTTGACGCTGATGCTGGCGGGGCCAATGGTAACATGGCCACTCTTGCGTGCAGAGAGCACGTAAGTGTACGTTGTACTCTCGGAGTGCGACGTCTTGCCATTGATCATTTGGTAACTGCTCGAAGAATAGCTTGAGGGGCCACTCAATATCTCAAATGCAGAGAGTGAGGGCGGTATAAAGCCTGACACTCCCGAAGCATTGATTGTAAAGCTGAGTCGGTAATAGCCTCCCACATCCTCTATAGATGCGGAGAAACGTTGTGACCATGCTTGCAGAGGTAGAATTAATACGGCAAGCATGATGAGTATTTTGCGTAGCATGTGGGGCATAGTTAGAATCTTAAGTTTTTAGGCCGTAGGTCTTGTAAGATTACCAGTTCTTTTCTAATGAGCGCTGACGTGGCTGCTGCTTCTTGAGCCTTTCCAGTGCACGACGCTCGGCTTGTCGAGCTAAGTTCATGTATTGCTCGGTCTGCTGACGGTCTTGCTGCTGTTGCTGTTGGTTTTGCTGTTGCTGCTGTTGCTGGTTCTGTTGTTGCTTGTTGTCTTTGTTCTGTTGCTTGTTTTGCTTCTGCTGTTGCTTCTGTTGCTGCTTCTGCTGCTGTTGCGATTGAGGATTGTTCTTCAGTTGTTTTTGACACAAAGCCAGATTGTAGCGCGTCAGGTCGCTATGTGGGTTGAGGCGAAGAGACTGCTTATAGTGCTCAATGGCTTGACGCAGCAGTTGCTGTTGCTGTTCTCGCGAGTGGAGCGCAGCAGTCTGGCTGATGTAGCCGCGATTGTGCCAAGCCATAGCACGCATTTGCGGATTGCGCTCAAGTTGCGTCACACGATTGTAAAGGCTGTCGGCTGCTTGCACATTGCCTTTCGTCAGATAGACATTCGCTAGATTGAACATGGCGCGGCTATTGCTTGCGTCTTTACTCAAGACCTTGAGGTAGTAGGCCGTGGCAGCATCGGTCTGATTGCGGTGGAAACGCTGGTTGCCCATGTGGGTGTAGCGATATATGGCGTTTTGTGATTGTGCTTCAGTGGAGCCTATGCCGCAGAAGCATGCTATTAACAAAAGAATTTGCCAGAAGGAATGACGTATCATTTGCTGAATATTTTGAAGCGGCTTGTCCAGCTGCTCTTGGTTTCACTGATACACGTCTCAATGATGAGGAGCACGAGCAAGATGATGATCATGCCCTGAAACTGCTCATCGCGTGCGGAATATGATGTCGTCGATGATGCTTGCTTCAGTTGGCGCAGTTGGCCTTGAAGCTCATCTTGTGCACTATTGCTTTGGTCAAGGTGGAGATAGATGCCATGTCCGGCTTGAGCTACGGTGCGACACATTTGTTCGTTCAGTGCCGTGTGAATCACCTGCCCATTGGCATCGGTCATGGGACCTTGGGAAGTAGGAATCTCGCTGCCTTGGCTTGTTCCTACTCCGATTACGTAGACATTGATGCCTTGCTTATAGGCCTCGCGTGCAGCTTCTTCAGCTCCGCCTTCGTGGTTTTCACCATCGGTGATGATGATGATAGCTTTACCCACGTTCTTCTCACTCGAAAAACTCTTACATCCTAAGTTGATAGCAGCGGCGATGTCAGTACCTTGCATCGTGACCATACCTGTAGAAAGCGCATCAATAAAGGTCTTGGCTGCAGCATAGTCGGAGGTAATAGGGAGCTGCGGATAAGCTTCACCCGCGAATACACCGAGCGCAATCTTATCGTTCTTCATCTTGTCTACCATGTTGCTTACCAACAGTTTGGCTCGATCAAGTCGTGAGGGCAACACGTCGTTGGCCATCATCGAGTTGGATACATCGACCATGACCACGGCTTCTATGCCTTCTGCTGTATCAGTCTGTTGCTTCAGCCCGTACTGTGGACGGGCAAATGCCACGATGATTGTGGCTAATGCCAACATGAGCACGCCAAACTTTACGTGACGACGCATGAACGAATGACCTGGCATAAGGGCATATACCATCTTGGCATCGCCCATTGCCGACGCTCTTCTGCGCGAGCGCATATAGCTATAGACATATACTGCTAAGCAAAGGGGAATTAGCAGTAACAGGTAGAGATATTGTGGATTAAGAAACTGGAACAATGTCGTAATCGTTTAATAGTTTTCGTATTGCAGCATGCTGATAGCTACCATCTTAAGAGAGCGTAGTAATCTCCACGCAATGTTATATAGAGTTTCTGCAACCTAAATTTTTCCTATAATATAGGTACGAACTCAAGCTTTCTTATCAGCGTGGAAAGTCGTCTTTACTAAATTCTCTTGAACCATGTGGTGCGAAGCAGTATCTCTATGAGTAGAACCAAGATGGCTGCTAATGCAAAGGGCTGATAAGCTTCATAATGACGGCTATGCTGGCTGACCTTTAGCTTGGTCTTCTCAAGTTTGTCGATGTCGTCGTATACCTGCTTTAATGAGGAACGCGATGTTGCTTGGTAGAAGATACCTCCAGTCTCATTGGCAATTTGCTTAAGTGTAGAGGGATCGGTAGTGTCGTCAATCTGTTGGGTGTACACTTCGCCATTAGGAAGTTGCGCTACGGGCACATTGACCTTTCCGTTGCTACCGAGCAATATGGTATAGATCCTGATACCCAAGTTCTTAGCCATATCGGTGGCCATTAGTGGGGAAATCTCACCCGTATTGTTGGCACCATCGGTGAGGAGGATGATCACCTTACTCTTGGATGGACTATTCTCAAGGTGGGATACTGCGCTCGCGATGCCCATGCCAATGGCTGTGCCTGGCTGAATTATGCCATCGTTCTGCAGGTTGCAGTTGGCTCCCTTAAAGCTTTGCATCAAGGTACCATGATCTGTGGTGAGCGGACACTGCGTAAAAGCCTCTCCTCCAAAGAGAGTGAGACCTATGTTGTCGTTGGGACGATTATTGATAAACTCAAGTGCCACATCGCGTGCAGCAGAGATTCGGTTGGGGCTGATATCTGGAGTGGCCATACTTGTAGAGATATCTAATGCCATCATGATATCAATGCCCTCGGTCTGTCCGGTGCGCCACGAACTTCCTGTCTGAGGGCGAGCTAAGATAATTACCGCGAGGACGTAGAGCAATGTGCGCAGAATGAATGGTAGGTGTACTAAGCGAGTACGCCAAGTATGAGGCACTCTGCGAAGGGCTTCGGTAGATGCCCAGCGAATGTGGCTCTCGCTCGATGAACGGAACAAGAAGTACCATCCAACCCAAGGGATGAGCAGGAGAAGTAGTAGAAAATATGCAGGATTAGCAAATGTCATGTGTCGGATTATGCAAATGTGCTGTAGGCAAGCCAGAGGTTATATGCCGTCAGCGCAATGAACAATGCTGTAAGTAAAACAAGAAGTACGCGCATGATGTTGCGCCATACAATCTGTTGCTTATTTGAGAGTGATTGGTACTCCACGCGTGGTTGCGGAAGTTGTTGGGGCTGGAGCTTGGTAGACTGTACATAGTCAAGCGCCTGGACGAGATTGCGATCTTGCTCAGGGAGAGAGGGAGAATGCTTAGCAAACTTTACCAAGTCGGCAGTGACGAGAACGCTTTTCAATTCGTTGATAGCCTCTTCATTACCATCTTGATTGAGATGCTCAATGATTTCGGATGTAGTCATTTCGCGGGCGCTGAATCCGAATCGCTTCTCAATGTAGGTCCTAAGTGTAGAGGTCAGCTCCATGTAGTACAGCTTGCTATCGGCAGCAGGATTCTTCTTTATATGATCAATATCCTTGAGAGCGGTTACGTGGGCTGGAACGGGCGGATGAATCACAACGCGACGGGTAATGAGTCGAGGATCGGAAAGACGAATGCCAATCGCTAAAGCTACACAGAGTGCTACTAATGCTCCTAAAGCCAACAGAAGCATTTGCCATGACCATTCAAAGGGCTGATCGATGACATCGTGAGGACCATTGAACTTGTCTACGTGTGTGGTATCCACTTCTACGGTGTTGACTTTGAGACCCAAACTTCCACGAGTGGCATACGTCTTCCCATCCACCTTGATTTGAAAAGGTGGAAGTTTGTATACTGCAGAGTCGAAAGACGTGATGGTGTAGTACCTTGTAAGTTGTATGCGCTTCCCGTCATTCAAGCGCAACGTGTCAAGCTGACTATTATAGACCACTTCGACGCCGTGTGTCAACTCTTGTTGAGGTTGGAAATAGGGAAAGTCGATCTTCTGATTGCTGTTGGCACTACATTTCACGCGTACACGTACTTGTTGGCCAATGAGTATGCTTGTTGTATCCATTTGGGCTTCTGCCACCACCTGTGCATGGGAAGAAACGAAAACGGAAAACAACGATACGATAATCAGTGCAAACCTGAATTTGATATGTAATGTAAGTTTGGTCATAACGTGAATAAGCGAGAGTGTGATACTATCGCTGTGCGAATAGATTCATGAGTGGGCGTACATAGTCAGCATCAGTTGCTACCGATGCATAGTCCACTTGGTTCTTTCGAAAGAGGGAGTCTAACGTATTGCAGTGGTTGAGCCACCATTGTCTATAGTACTTTCGTACAGCAGGGCTCGACGTATCAATGTATTGCTCGTGTCCAGTCTCCATATCTTTTGCCCTAATCAATCCTACGTCAGGAAGTTGCGCCATACAGTGGTCGAAGAGATGGAGAGCAACAACGTCGTGCTTGCGTGAGGCAACCAGCAGTGGACGAGAATAATCTGACTGATCCAGAAAGTCGCTTAGCACAAAAGCTATAGAGCGCTTACTCATGATCTTTACCAGATATTCCAATGCGACAGCTACGTTGGTACGTTTCCCTTGTGGCTCAAAAGAGAGTAGCTCTCGGATGATATAGAGAATGTGCTTTCTTCCCTTTTGTGGTGGAATGAACTTCTCTATGCGGTCGGTGAAGAAGATAACGCCTATCTTATCATTATTCTGCATAGCAGAGAATGCTAATGTGGCTGCTATTTCTGTGGCGAGCTCTCGTGTAGTGCGCTCTTTGGTACCAAACGTTTCACTTTCAGAAAGGTCTACTAGGAGCATAAGTGTAAGTTCGCGTTCTTCTTCAAACACCTTAATATAAGGCTTGTTCATACGAGCCGTAACGTTCCAATCAATGTCTCTCACGTCGTCGCCAGGCTGATATTCGCGAACTTCTGCAAAGGACATACCACGTCCCTTAAAGGCAGAGTGGTATTCACCAGCAAAGATATTGTTGGTGAGCGCTCTTGTCTTTATTTCTATGCGTCTGACGCGTTTTAGCAGTTCTGAAGTTTCCATGAGTGTTAGGGTACCTCCACTTTGTTGAGAATTTCTTTCACGATGTCGTCGGCCTTTACGTTGGCCGCTTCAGCTTCGTAAGAAAGGCCGATACGATGACGGAGCACGTCGGCAGCGATGTCACGTACGTCTTCTGGTATAACGTAGCCTCTGCGCTTGATGAATGCACAAGCTCTTGATGCTAATGCGAGGTTGATGCTTGCACGAGGAGAACCACCGAAAGAAATATAGTGCTCTAAGTCTCCAAGTTTATACTGTTTCGGATAGCGAGTGGCAAATACGATGTCGGCAATATATTGCTCGATACGCTCATCGATGTATACCTGCTTTACTGTCTGGCGGGCATCAACGATACGCTGTGTGTCGATGACAGGACTTGGTGTTACAAAGCTATCGTTAAGGTGAGCGCGGACGATCTTCTTTTCTTCTTCTAAGGTGGGGTAGTCTATGATGACTTTCAGCATGAAACGGTCCACTTGAGCTTCGGGAAGTTCGTAAGTGCCTTCTTGCTCAATGGGGTTCTGTGTTGCGAGCACAAGGAAAGGCTCGGGAAGAGCGAATGTGTTATCTCCGATGGTCACTTGGTGCTCTTGCATAGCCTCCAAAAGAGCACTTTGCACTTTAGCAGGAGCACGGTTGATCTCATCAGCCAATACGAAGTTGGCAAAGATAGGACCCTTCTTCACTTTAAAACTTTCGTCCTTCTGGCTATAAATCATTGTACCGATAACGTCGGCGGGGAGAAGGTCGGGCGTAAATTGTAGTCGCCCAAACTTTGCATCAATCAAAGAGGCCAAAGTTTTGATAGCTAATGTCTTTGCCAAACCTGGCACACCTTCAAGTAGAACGTGTCCATTGGAGAGCAAGCCTATAAGCAGCGAGTTTACTAAGTGCTTCTGACCTACAATCGTGCGGTTCATGCCTTCAGTCAAGTCTGTGATAAATCTTGATTCGGCTTCAATCTGCTCATTGAGTTGACGTATGTCTATTGATGTTTGCATCTTATCTGTATGTGGGTGTTTAAGTTATATGGAATGCAAAAGTAATTCTTTCGTTTTTATTCTTGCTCCCAATAGATTTAATTTAAGCTAAAGAGAAGGGCTTTTCGGCAGATGTAGTATAGCATTAATGCGTATTATGCCATTATTCTACAAAGCGCCCAACCTTAATTGACGAAGTTCCACGATACGCCGAAGTGGATGGTCATTCGGTTGAGAGGGTAGTGGGGCACGAGGAAAGGCTTGCCATTACCAGAGGAGTAATTTACGTGCGACGCCATGATATAGAAGCGTGTGCGCTTCAGATGGAAGTTTGCATAGGCATTGATAATAGGATAATTGCCTACAGACGTGGCGTAGGCAGCATCTTGCACTACGTACTGTCCGATGATGGGAGAATAAGCTGGTGCTTTATAATTTGTAAAGTAGCGCATATCAACGCCAATTTCTGTGCGCAGCACCTTTGCTATTCGGAACAGCAAGTAAGCATTGCTATATGCCATAAATGTGGGTACAGGAAGTACGCTCTTGTTGGTACTTGCCTGATAAGTCAACTCGTTATCCCAATTGAACACACCGGCATGCAGGTTGTAGCCGAGCGTGAGTGCAAGCAGTTGCACGTTCTTGTTAGCTTGTGCCACACTTACAGCGTGGTGGTAAGAGGTATATTCATCTGCATTGGTAAACGGGGTGAGTGTCTCTTGGAAATATGTATAGTTTTGGATGTTCTCTAAGCTTGCGCTCACAAACAAGTCGCGATAAGAAAGTCTTGCGTTGATGCGGGCGTGAAACATTTTCTTCAAGTCATTATTATCCCACCATGCATTGCGTGAATAGTAATGTCTGTAGTAGAACGAGGGGCGCTCATTGCGTACGAATCCATCAAGCTTAAAACGGATAGAGTCTTTCTTGAGCGGTATGAACAATTGCGCATCAGCCTCCACATTAAACTCACCCCAATCACTACCCGTAGTGCGTAGTTCTCCTAATACATTGTAGCGGATGATCTTGCTTTGTTGCTCTATCAGCTGTGCTCCTACTGTGAAGTAGTTCTCGGTGAACTTCGTCTTCTGCGTGAATTGCATTTGTGCGGGCAGGCGAAAATCGAACTTTGCCAGTTCGTGCTTGCCATATAGGCGAAGTCCCATCTTCATCCATCGGTTCATACCTTCATGAAGTTCCACGGCAAACGTGTTTTCTACTCCCAAATGGTGAGTACGGTCGAAGGCTGAGTCACCAGGCAGGTAGAAGTCGGAGAAATAGCCTGGATTGTCTGCATTGTTGCTCTCGTTGGAGATAAACTTGCGTGTGTTATCATCCACTCTCAATGTGTGTATAAAGCTGCTTACGGGTACAAACTCGCTCGTAATCTTCAGTGTATCTTCTTGCTGTTGTACTTCTGCCTTGCTATCATCATTGTGTGGTGTACGTGGCAGACGTGGTTGTATGGCCTTTGCTGTATCGTTGAGGCTGTCTGTCTTCTGTGGGTTTGGTTCGGATATGGGGCGTATAGGTGGTGTTGGTTTCTTAACTATATTTCCTTTTGCGTCGCGATACCTTCTGAATCCCAGACTATATCGATGAGTCAAGAAGAACTGATTGCCTCCGATCTTGTTCCATGCACGTGCCAAATTAATGGGCATATCACCTGTGCCATATCGTGTGGGGAATGTCTCTGGACGATTCACGTAGTCATCATTCTCGATACCACCATTCTCGCGCGTCTTTAGATAGGTATGTTGGAAGAATGCATGCATCTGGTACTGTTCCCCCCGATACGAGGCAAAGAGCGTACCATCAAAGTCGGCAGTAGATTGTCCTTGGTAGTAGCCGCGACCATACAGATAGTCCGCTTTCATTCCCATGCCAAGCTTCTTTCCAGCATTGACAGAAAATAATGCTTTGATGCGGTCTTCTCCATTCTGCTTGTTGCCACAAGAATGGTAGGTAAGATTCGTGAAGGGCGACTTGGTATTGGTAAACAATACATCTTGGCCTTCACTCAAGAAGAAGCTATAGGGTAGCTTAAAGATGAACGGATTGCTTTGCATGTTTTTGCCCTCTTCGCTAAACAAACGGCTGATGCGAGGACTCCCTAAGTTGCCTGTATAGTTGTAATGCCCATGCATGCCCATCGTCTGGTTGCTGTTTTGGAAACCATGGGGGATGGTGTCGTATTCAGCAGGGATGATATCGCCAAATCGGGGATTGATATGCCAAGCATAAATGCCTTCGGGCACGTCAATCGTCTCAGTGCTATCGTTACTGAATCCACTGTTGCGTTGGTCGTCGTAGTCAGGACCAATCCCTTGTCCACGGGCAGTAATACCATTAATGGTACGGGCCACTTGTGCTTGCGCTCTGTAGCTTTGGCAGATCATTAAGGTGCATACGATAGCCCACAGGATATTCTTCATCATAGTGTAGTATTTCTCGTGCAACTTAAGTTTCTGATTTAGCAAAGCGGGCTGAAAGCCCAGTGATTTCCATAGCC
>ERZ808270.135-NODE-135-length-45668-cov-8.719334_pt1 | contig 45668 bp, 27 predicted proteins | sample MGYA00521082_ERZ808270 | MGnify/ENA primary metagenome ERZ808270 (study PRJEB31516, sample SAMN03275594) | gut metagenome | biome: mammalia-associated habitat; material: feces | host: Papio cynocephalus | place: Kenya | collected 2012-07-27 ... | reverse complement strand
TAGAAATTTTGTATAGTGCTCACTCTCTGATAATAGAGGGGTGGGAAACTTCAGCTATTAATCTTCCCCTTCAGCAAATCTACTATGGTGCGCCAGGCACTGGTAAGTCGTATGAGATTGATAAAATCACGAAAAAGTATGGAGCTATCCGCACAACGTTCCATCCCGATAGCGACTACTCAACATTCGTCGGTGCATATAAGCCAATGATGGAAGAGGTGGATGTTCGGATCGTGCCTGTGGCTGTTGCCGAAGGTATAAAGTTCGATACAAACAATGGGACATACAAGGAAAAACGTATCACTTACAAGTTTGTAAAGCAAGCCTTCCTGAAAGCATATCTTTCCGCTTGGAAGAAATATGCCGAGAGTGACGAAAGTGGGGTTGCTCCACAGTTTCTTGTGATAGAGGAAATCAACCGAGGCAACTGTGCGCAGATATTCGGTGACTTGTTCCAACTTCTTGACCGTCAAGACAACGGATTCTCCTCATATCCCATTGAGACAGATGCTGACTTGCAGAGGGAAATAGCCGAGGCGTTTAAGGCTGAAAAAGACTACATGTTAACAAAAGAACTGAACCTGCAAGGTGTGGTAAAAGACTATGTTGGCAACTTGGCGGAAGATATAATGAGCGGAAAGATTCTCTTGCTGCCCAGCAACTTCTATATTTGGGCAACTATGAATACCAGCGACCAAAGTCTGTTCCCGATAGACTCTGCTTTCAAGCGTCGCTGGGATTGGCACTATGTAAAGATTGCTGATGCAAAGAAAAACTACAAAATAAAGTGCGGAGACGATGTCTGTGACTGGTGGATATTCGTTCAAGCTGTTAACGAGAAGATAGCAGAGGAGACAAGCAGCGACGACAAGAAACTCGGCTACTTCTTCTGCAAGCCACAGAACGAAGACGAGCCTATTGGCGTGGAGCGTTTTGTAAGCAAAGTGCTGTTCTACCTTTGGAACGATGTTTTCAAGGACGGAAACACCGACGACTTCAACGTAAGTGACGACAAAAGCAAAACTGCCACTTTCGAGGCGTTCTATAACGACGACAACACTGTGAACGTAGAGAACGTTCGCAAGTTCCTCGTGAAGATTGTGGGCGAAGACGTTTTGACGAAAGAGGGCGATGACGTGCCTCCACAAGAAGAGTTTGATGACCCCGTTAACAAGATAGACTATACCAAGTATTCCTTTGATGGAAATGATCGTCTCTCCAAGAAAGATCTTGGCGTAAAGATTGTGGAGAAATACATCAATGAACACGCTGACGAAACATTTGCAGATTTACAAAAAGCCTTGGACTTCGGGGATAAAGTTGAGAATAAATATCAGTACCACGGAATTTTAGCACGAACAGAGGAAGTAACGAATAGTTACCTGAACTGCTTTGTAAATAAAGAAATAACCTCAAGCGATGGTGTGAAGTACAAAGTTCTCTCATGGTGGAATAAATACAATATTAGTTTCATCATAGACTTTGCGAAGCAGCAAGGTTGGGAAGTAACAGGATCAAAAGGCTAAGTTATGCGCATACTGATAGAAGAATACCAATACAATTATGAAGACGTGGCAAACGTCCTCAAAGGGCTTGGTGTGCTTCAAGATGTGGATGGAAAGGTGAGTCTGAGTTATGTGGGCTACTATTTCAATCCAGACCCAGATGTGAACGACTGCGTGTTCATTCTGCCTAAGGTGTTGCTTGAAGGAGAGTATGGCGACGAGAAAGTGTTTGGACATATCGACCCCAAAAACTTGGTTAATGCGGATGATTGCAACGAACTGACTCTGCAGGAACAGACGTTCATCTATAATTTGAGCGTATGGATTTACAGAGCCATCTGCGTATTCAAAGACCACGAGTACGACCGCATGGGTGGCAAGAAGACAACGCCAAGCATCGTGCAGCACAAGCAAGCGCCCATGATGGGAAAGACGCACAAGAAGCGTAAGGGCAACACTTTTCTGGATGTCCTTCTTGCCTGCTGAAATGGAACAAGGACAACGAGAGCTATGTGATGTTTATCGTAAAGAATCTGCATAGTGGCTATAACAAAATCAATTGGACACGCACCATATCTAAAAGCCCAGCCATCGTTCAACAAGTAAATGGCTCACTCCTTCAAGAGGTAAGTTATCTGAACCCTGTGAATAAGAAGCGTACCATCAACTTTGACGAGGAGTTGCTTGTAATCTATTTCAGCATCTTGCAGCACATCCACGACACCTATGGTTTCCCCGTGAAGCTGAATGTCAATTTTGACCTATTGGGAGAAAAACAATTCAAGCGATACCTTGGAGGATATGGAAAGAGACGGTTGAAGCAAATCAAGTACAAATATTTCTCCGACAAAGCCAAAGAACTTTGGGAGTTGTGCTATGCATTCTTCGACCGTCCAGACAACATAGCATTGAATGTTGACCAGCGAGAGTACTTGTTGGTGAAGAGTTTCCATGTCGTATTCGAAGCTATCATTGATGAATTGATAGGTGACAAAAACTTACCGCAGGAATTGAAAGACCAGCCAGATGGCAAGCGAGTTGACCACATGTATCAATATCAAGAGTTGACCAACAATGACACCGATGATGCCATCTACTATATTGGCGACTCAAAGTATTACAAGCGTGGTAATTCCCTTGGCAAGGAAAGCATATACAAACAGTTTACCTACGCTCGAAACGTGATACAGTGGAACATAAATCTCTTCAGCAACGGCACGACGGAGGAACAGTTGGGACACATCAAGCTACGTGACGATGTGACAGAAGGTTACAACATTATTCCAAACTTCTTCATCTCTGCCAACCAAAATACGTTGGAGCAAAGCGATGATATTCAACTCATTGATGAAGACAAGCCCGAGGGACAACGTCGGCAACAATACTATCTCAGCCGACAGTTTGAGAATCGTCTGTTCGACCGTGATACATTCCTATTAGCACACTACGATGTGAACTTTCTTTTTGTGGTAGCACTCTATGGACGCAATAATGCATCGAGAAAATCAGCATGGCGTGACAAGGTACGGAAGTTGTTCAGAAAGCAGATACAACAGATGCTGAAAGACAACTTCGATTTCTATGCCATTACTGCTCATGCCGATGTCGATTCCAACGTCTTTGTCAAGGAGAATTTCCAAACAGTATTGGGCAAACTGTTCCATCCTTTTGAGGACAGGGAGGATAAACGAGGTTATAGTCAGGCATATTACTCCTTAGCACTGCGCAAACCTGAGAAAGAAAAGGAATATTGCCAGAACGTTCTAAAATTGAGTGTTGCCGAAGCTGAAGAAGCTATGAAACGAGTGGCAGACGAGAACGAACGCACGAAGTTTAATCTTGAACAAGCATTTTATGTGGCAAAGTGTGACTTGGGAATAGATCCACGGACACTCCCTGAAAGCGAAATGCCTATCGTAGAACCAAAGCAGCATGTGAAAGTGGAGCACAAATTCCTCACGATGCATTATCTGGAGAACTATGCTAACACCGACATTCTGATAGGTTGTTTCAATGGATATGAGCAACTCAACTGGATATTTGGCAGACAAGGTTCTAAACGAGACGATGCTTACAATGTTCGTATCGGAAAAAATGTCAGAGGTGGCGTTGTAAAGAGTCGCGACCAAGTGAAGCATGCCAAGTTCGTGTTGCTTTATGAATTTGGTAAGGAAAACAAGGGCGTGCGCTGGGCATTCCGTGTAAAGAACATCGGTGAGATGACCAAGGAAAAGATGATAGCCACTGGCTATACAGCCCCACACCACGACCGCTATCTATGCTATTTTTTCGATGAGGAGATAACACTTGGAGAATTTGACGTGGCGGCAATTATTGCTTCGGCAAGGTCTAATGATGCAACATACATAGACGGCCAGCCAATATATATGGCTGGCAAAGAATTGATAAAATATAGAAAATGAATAAGATGAGCCATGTACTATTCATTATCATTTGCGCTTTAGTAGGCATTTCTGCATTCGGGCAAACTGCTAAACAGAGGATAGACTTCCTCAAAGAACATCTTGTATATCCAAAATACGAGATTGGTGATACTGTTTATGTATGGTTGCAAACTATGGATGACAAGCCTGTTGGTTATATGCCAGGCATAGAAATCAAGAAGTATACAATAGTAGATATAGCTTTGACAAATGGAGGAGTATATAAACACGACTACACCTTGTCGCAGTCTTACCTTCAGGAAAATGCAGACAAAGAACTTGAAGGGCTTTACCTTTTACAATATAAATATCAGTTGCTCCCTTGTGATGTAAAACAGATTGTAGGGAATATCTATCCCGTTTTGATTGCAGAAGATAGAGTGTTCCTTGACTACAACAGTTGTCAGGAAGCAGCAAGAAACTACAAAGAAGAATAATAGAGATAATGATGAAAAGTAGTTTGCCTATAATAGAACCAGAGTTAAAAGCACCTTTTGCTGGCGATTTGTTGAATAGAGGTAGATGCGCATTAGTCTTCAGAAGTATAGTTGAAACTTTTGGAGAAGAATGCGTTATTAGCCTTAATGGCAAGTGGGGTACGGGAAAAACTACATTTCTCGCCATGTGGGAAAAATATATGGAGAATTTGGGGTATAAAGTAATCCATTTTAATTCTTGGGAAAATGAAGATGCCGAAGACCCTTTAATTGCTCTAATTGCCGAGTTCAAGAATATCGCAGGAAAAGACCATAAAAAATGGAAGGCGGTAGCCTCTAACATTGGCAAAGTAGTACTTGCAACGCTTCCGTCTATTGCAGGTAAAATCGCAGGAATAGAGCTACAAGATATTATCAAAGATGGAGCGGACAAAGCTGTTGACATCATAAACACCCGAATAGATGAATATTGTAGGCAAAAAGCTATCCTCAAAGACTTCAAGCTGTCTCTTGCTGAATATGTAGAAGAAACTTGTAACGGCAAACCATTAGTTTTTGTCATAGATGAGCTGGATAGATGTAATCCTTGTTTTGCTGTAAAGACATTGGAACGCATAAAACACATCTTTGAGGTAAAGGGTATCGTGTTTGTCGTAGCTATTGATGAAGTTCAACTTTGTCACTCAATACGAGGGTTCTATGGGTCTGAACAGATTGATGCCAAAGACTATCTAAGGCGTTTCTTCAAGATACAGTATGATTTGCCAAATGAGGATTCCACGGATATTATCCAAGCAATAATGTCAAGGTTTGCTTATGACAAGATGCCTAAGGTTAACGAAAACTATAAAAGTTGCTACAAAGACTTGCCAGACTTGTTCTCTTTGTTGTATAAAGGGAAGCAAATGAGTATTAGACAGCTAGAACAATACATTCTATATGCAAGACTTGCTTTAGCTAATTGCAAAGGGTTATATGTTGCCCCTACATCTGTTGCATTCATTGTGTACATAAAGATGTTTGAACCCAACTTCTTTGAGGAATATTCCAAAATGCGACTTTCACACGATGAAGTAATAAAGCATTTTGAAGAGAATTACAATGACGAATTCTTCAATGCAAAGAGGAACTCCCCAACTTATCTTTTTAATAATGCTGTTGCAGATATGTTGGCTATAAGATGTGGATTTGAAAATCTAAGCGAACTGTATGAAACCCCTATGGAAAGTATGGGATTGAATAATATGAGATTGAAAGTGAAAGTCTCAAAATTTGACAAGGAAAGTTTTGCTCGTTATTTTAATGGCAAAAGTTCACAAATGGTCGGATTAAATACATTGTTGTCAAAAATAAGTCTGGTTCGAGATTTTTCTTCCTAACAGATAAAACCGCCTGACTTTAAGCCTTCTGCCTTAAGTCTGGCGGTTTCATTTTCTATGGTATTGCGCTATCATCACAGCAATGACACCGCAAAAGCCAAGAGTAAAGAAGGACCAGAAGAGCCACAGAATATAGTGACTAAGATACAAAGTATAGCCTATTGGTGAAGTGAATGGGAACATCTTTAATCACCTGACTTTTAGTGCGTCCCTTAAGTCAGGTGGCTTCATTTTCCAGCATTGCTGTATTATTATCTTTTAGCGCATATATGTGGCAATCAATATCTTCTCAACTGCGCATTATCATACGCCAAGAATATTGTCAGGAACACAGACACAGCAAGGAGGCAAGCCATGCAGATTATGAGAAATGTGTGAAAGTGCTTACTTCGATACATTCTCTTTATCCAATACCAGGGATATGTCATGAATATAAATCGGGGCAAGGCTTTCATGGTTTGCGGTATGGGTGGTTGCTCTATTGTCTTGGATTTCTTTGCTTGCATAAGTTCCAACATTGCTGCATATCGCTTTTCCGTAAGTTGGATATTGCGATTAAGAGTCTCTGCATTTTTGTTGCAGTTGGCTGTGACTGTGTTATACATATTGGCAAGTTCTGTGAAAACAGAGACGAGCTTGTCCACATACTTCTCGTCATCATAAAGGCGAGACTGCAAGGCGGTGCTGATAGCGTCAGATATAAGGCTTGCCGCTTTTGTTTCGACAATTTGTTGCAACGGAGTAGATGCTATGCATGTTATCTACTTTTTAGTATGCATTAGTATGTATTGGTAGGAACAAGTCCCACATTATCTACTTTTTTGTTGTGTTGCAAATGTGCTGCAAATAAGCGATAAACAAGCGCATAATAAAGGCATAAGAACCAAGACCCCTATAAACGCAAAAAGCGTGCAACTCACCAGAGCTGCACGCTTTTGCTTATTGTTTATTATGTGTTTTCTTCTCGGCACTACTTAACCTCCTCGAAGTCAGCATCCTGGATGTTGTCATCCTGCTTTGCACCGTTGTTGTCGGCCTGTGCGCCTGCACCTGCGTTAGCCTGAGCACCTGCGCCCGGCTGTGCGCCACCCTGGTACATCTGTGCTGAGGCTGCCTGCATCACCTGGTTGAGGTTGGCGATGGCAGAGTCGATAGCTGCGGTGTCGCCTGCCTTGTGGGCGTCCTTAAGCTGCTGGAGAGCCTGCTCGATGCCCGGCTTCTTGTCGGCAGGAATCTTGTCGCCGTTGTCCTTGAGGAAGTTCTCGGTGGTGAAGATCATAGAGTCAGCCTGGTTCATCTTGTCCACCTTCTCGCGCTCAGCCTTGTCGGCAGCAGCGTTCTGCTCAGCCTCGGCCTTCATGCGGTCGATCTCCTCCTTAGAGAGACCAGAAGAAGCCTCGATGCGGATGGCCTGCTCCTTGCCTGTAGCCTTATCCTTGGCGCTTACGTTGAGGATACCGTTGGCATCGATATCAAACGTAACCTCAATCTGAGGAACACCACGGCGAGCCGGGGCAATACCCTCAAGGTTGAACTGACCGATGCTCTTGTTCTGTGCAGCCATTGGACGCTCACCCTGAAGCACGTGGATGGTCACGGCTGTCTGGTTGTCAACGGCTGTAGAGAATGTCTCGCTCTTGCGTGCCGGGATGGTTGTGTTGGCGTCGATAAGCTTTGTCATCACACCACCCATTGTCTCGATACCGAGAGTAAGAGGAGTAACGTCGAGCAATACGATGTCGCCTACACCGCTCTCCTTGTTCAAGATGGCACCCTGGATAGAAGCACCTACGGCTACCACCTCGTCAGGGTTAACACCCTTTGAAGGCTCCTTGCCGAAGTAGTTCTTCACGAGAGTCTGAACGGCTGGTATACGGCTTGAACCACCTACGAGGATTACCTCGTCGATATCGCTGGTCTGGAGCTTTGCGTCGCGCATTGCGTTCTGGCAAGGAACGAGACAAGCCTGGATGAGGTTGTGGGCCAACTGCTCGAACTGTGAACGAGTCAGAGTCTTAACCAAGTGCTTTGGAACACCGCCCTCAGCAGAGATATACGGAAGGTTGATTTCTGTTGATGTTGTGCTTGAAAGCTCAATCTTGGCCTTCTCGGCAGCCTCCTTCAAGCGCTGCATAGCCATCGGGTCCTTAGAGAGATCGATGCCCTCGTCGGCCTTGAAGCCCTGCACGAGCCAGTCGATGATTACCTGGTCGAAGTCGTCACCACCCAGGTGAGTGTCACCATTGGTAGAGAGCACCTCGAACACACCGCCACCGAACTCAAGGATTGAAATATCGAATGTACCGCCACCGAGGTCGAACACGGCAATCTTCATGTCCTTGTTGGCCTTGTCAACACCATAGGCGAGGGCTGCGGCAGTAGGCTCGTTCACGATACGGCGAACGTTGAGGCCTGCAATCTGACCAGCCTCCTTGGTAGCCTGACGCTGTGAGTCGGAGAAGTAAGCCGGAACGGTGATTACGGCATCCGTAACCTCCTGGCCGAGATAGTCCTCAGCGGTCTTCTTCATCTTCTGCAGAACCATAGCCGAGATCTCCTGCGGAGTATACTTGCGGCCGTCGATGTCTACACGGGGATAGCCACCCTCGTTAACGACTGAGAACGGAACGCGTGTAACCTCTTTTGCACACTGCTCGTAGGTCTCACCCATGAAACGCTTGATGCTGTATACGGTGTTCTTCGGGTTGGTGATAGCCTGACGCTTTGCAGGGTCGCCCACCTTACGCTCGCCGTCCTTGACGAAACCAACAATAGAAGGAGTTGTACGCTTACCTTCTGAGTTGGCGATAACTACAGGTTCGTTGCCCTCAAAAACGGCAACACAAGAGTTTGTAGTACCTAAGTCGATTCCAATAATCTTTCCCATAATTGTATATTTTTTTATTTTTATTCGTTATTAATAATGTTGCTTGAACTTCCCGTCGGTCCATATTTTCATACTTTCCGATGGCGTTCGCTATATAATATACAAATGGTGTGCCAAAAGTCATTTGCCTTATAAACTACTGACAGGCGTAGTGGCTAAGTCCCTGTCATTATGGCAGATATGGATGAAAAATAAAGTCTTGTATGACAAATGTTGCAAATAGGGGGTTAAAACTCTCAAATTGGGATTATTCGTTTTATGCGGAGGTCTCTGGCCTCCGCATAAAACGAATAATACTAATGTCTTGATATATAATTAATTGCGGATAATGGGTGCTGCGGAGGCCAGAGACCTCCGCTACGGGTAAAACTGCAAATCAACCTTTTGACACACCCTTCTCCTCCTACGTATTGCTGCAATTTGTTTTCTTTATCACTCCATATTCCGGATGGACCTCAGTTAGTACATATAAATCTTATAGCCCTTCACGCTGCCCGGAGCACCTTGTTCCATGCGCGGCAGGTAGTCCAAGGCAGTGACGGTGTATTCAGCGCCGAGGTCGATGACAAGCAGATGAGGAGCCGTAGCGTCGCTTTCCGTCTGCCAGTAAGTAGACTCCTGAAGGTCGAACGCCTTGTCGCCGGTGTGATTGCCTTGCAGATTTTCGGAGTCGGCATACTTCACCTTCCACTGGTCGCGCGACAAGCGTTTGCCCTCACTGTCTTTCAGATAGATTTCGGCTACAGCCACCGGCTTGCCGTCGTGGGTTGAAGCACACTCGATGGCAACATAGCGTCCTTTGGCAGGAGCGGCAAATCTTACAGTCTGCCATCCGTTGCCCGAAGCCGTCTCGCCCTGAGCCACAGGAGCGGCAGAGTTGAGGTCGGGCTTGTCGCCGATATTGTTGTGCTTGGCCGATTTCTCAAGCTGCAACTGGTCGAGCTCGGGTTTGGTCTGTCCCCACACTGTCGGTTCTTTCGGTCCAACCACGTCGAGCACCACAATCTCGTTGTCGCCCTTCTTCAGCCAGCATCCCGGACAATAGAGCGTCTGCTGCGGTCCGATGCGCCAGAAGCGTCCAAGGGCATGACCGTTGACGTAGACCTGTCCCTTGCCCCATGTCGACATGTTGAGGAACGTGTCGCCAGTCTTCTGTAGGCGGAAAGTGCCGCGATAGTAGCCGATGTTGGCTGGAGTGTTGTCGGCACTGGCAATGTCGTTGTGTGGAGTGGCGATGGCGCGTGCGGCAGTCTGATAGTCGTCGGCTATGCGTCGCATGCGCCAGTCCTTGAGATTCCACGTAAGCTCGTCGCCGTCGACATCGGCAGTGAGCGTCACGTCGCCCACGAGACCCTTGAAGTCCTTTATAGCCCGTCCGAAGTTGATGCGTCCCATAGCCTCGACAAGCAGAGTGAGTTTGTCGCCCTTGCTTGTGGCAGGGAGTGGGAGAGAGCGTTCGTTCTTCACGCGGTCGATCTTGCCGATATACTTACCGTTGACGAATACCTGCACGAAGTCGTGTCCGTCGATGTGCAGCATGGAGCCGTCGGCAGTCTCCGGCAATTCCGTGTTGTATATCATTGAGCCATAGCCCATGTTCATCTCTTCGAACGTCTGCGGCTCGCGGCTTTCAGCCGTGCTGTCTACACCTATATATATAGGAGCTACATTCTTCAGCGCAATCTTTGGTACACTAATGATATTGGCAGCCTTAGCCGGTACGGCAGGCAGTTTCTTGTCGGCATACTTCTCCAGAGTCTTGCGCAGCAGCCAGTATTTCTCCGTAGGCTCGCCATACTCGTTGATAGGCGCGTCGTAGTCGTAGGAAGTCACGTCGGGAGCGAAGCCCGGCGAGTTGGCACCAGCCCAGTGGCCGAACGACGTGCCTCCGTGGGTCATGTAGAGCGAGAACGAAATGCCCTTTGACAGCATCTCGTCGATGCCCGCCACCATGTCGGCAGCAGGTCGAGTCTCATGTCGTGCGCCCCACTTGTCGAACCATCCGCTCCAGAACTCCGAGCACATGAGCGGAGCATTTGGGCGCAGCTCGCGCAGACGGCGGAACTGGTCGTCGATGTTAGCCCCCGTGCCGAAATTCATCGTCCACGTGAGGTCGTCGAGTCCGTTCTTCTCGAAGTTGGAGTTCCAGTCGCACTGGAAGAGCGTTGTCTTCGCCTTTGGCGTGTCCCAGTATTTGCGCAGCGTGTCGCGAATCTGCGACACGTAAGGCTTGTCCTCGCCGTAGCTGCCATACTCGTTCTCCACCTGCACCATGATGATAGGGCCGCCATGAGCTATGGTGAGCGGAGCCAGTTGCTCAGCCACCTTCTTCTCGAATCGGTCTACACACGCCATGAAGTAAGGGTCTTGCTCGCGCAGGCGTATGTCCTTCTTCTTGAGCAGCCACCAAGGCAGTCCGCCCATCTCCCATTCGGCACACACGTATGGTCCCGGGCGCACGATGACATACATGCCGTTCTTCTTAGCCAGTCGGCAGAAGGCAGCCACGTCGTTCTGTCCGCTGAAGTCGAACTGACCCTCGCGCTGCTCATGCAGGTTCCAGAAGATGTATATGCAGATAGTGTTCATGCCGAGCGCCTTGCACATCTTGATGCGGTGCTCCCAGTACTGTCGCGGGATGCGCGGATAGTGAATCTCGGCAGCCTTTACCACGAAAGGCTTGCCGTCGAGCAGGAAAGTCTTGTCGCCCGTGGTGAACGTGTTCTTTGCCGCCGGCTGTGCGGCGACATTCCCTGGCGTCATTGCCATTCCGCCTGTTGCAAATGCTGACATGAGCATCATGCTGGCCAATATTTTTTTCGCTTGTTCCATATATTTTTATTTCTCTACAAATGTCGTTATACTTTTTGGTGCGAGCGTAGTGTTGCCGTCGCTTGTGCCTACAGGAGCGAGACACTCCTCGGAGATGTCGCTCGTGCGATACATCAGCCATGATTTCTGTCCTTCGCCTTCGACGTCAAACTTCACAGGCTTCATGTCCTCCGAATAGTTGATAGCCACTATAGCCCATTTTCCGTTAGCATTGCGATAGGCAGAGCACATCACGCCTTTGGGGTCGTTGAATCCCTCATTGATTTCATTGCCAAGCCCGTCTGTCGTGCGTATGTCGAAGCGCTGTGCTCCGGGGCGCACGAAGCGGCTGTAATTGCCCAATGCCCATAGCAGTTTTGAGTCAACGGCATATCCCGTCTTCCAGTTGTCGTTGCTGTAGATGCGCAGCAGTCCGTCGCGGTAGTCGCCGCCAGCCGCACGCCACCAGCTCCAACTTTCGGCATTGGCAAAGCAAAGGTCATGGTGTATGACACGGGCCACATACAGAGCAGTCTTCATGGAGAAGTCGTAGCCGCTACCTCCTCCAATCTCCTTGTCGTTGCTCATTATGCATATCTCCGTCTGCCAGAACTTTACGTTTTGCTTCTTGCAAGCCTCACGCAGCTGCATACGACATTCGCGCATATACTCAACAGGCGTGTTGGTCCAATAGCTGTGTCCGCCGATGAGCCGAGGCAAATGAGCGACATTGCCTACGTATGTCTGTGTGCTGTCTTTAGTGAAGAAAGCCTTAATCTCGTTGCCGCGTTGCCAGCCAGCATCATGAGTGCCGAGCAGACAGCGGTAGTCGCTCGACTCGTTGATGAGAATGTCGGTGTTGAGTTTCTGTTTAGAGAGAGCCTTGCCAAGTTCGCGTGCCACGTGCGCCACCTCACGGTTGGTGGCAGGCGAGCCTTCCTGCTTCGGTCCTATCCAGTTCCAGTTTCCGTCGGGCTCATTGCATGGGCTGATATAGTTGATGTGCACACTGTCGTGCTCCTCAATGCCGCTAATGGCGCGAGCCATATACTTGGCGAAATCGTCGTAGCAATCGTCGCGCAGATTGATGGTGCCTCCACGTCCGGTGTTGGTAGCCAGACCGTTCTTTGTGAAAAACACCGGGGCAGAGTTGCAGAAAGCAAGAATGTAGGGCACCCCGCGCTGCTTTGCCAGTTTGAGGAAATGTCTCTGTCCCGCTTGCTTAGTCCAGTTGTATGTGCCGTCAGCGTTGAGCACACATTCGGTGCGTGTGGCTTCGTTGATGCACGCCTTTTCGCCCTGCTCCGCACTTCCGGCACCCAAGTTAAACCGCCATATCGAGAGTCCGATACCCTTCGGTTTGCCCTGCGAGTCGTTGTCGGTCGAGAACAGCCAGTCGGCTATTTTGTTTTGCTGCTTCTCGTCCCACAGTCCGATATACTGCATATTCCAGGCATCGCTTGCGCCGAAATGCTGTATATGTTGCTCAGGCGAGGAAGGCATAATGATATACTCCGTTGCAGTGCGCGGAGTCTGTGCAAATATCGGCATTGATTTGAGTGGGCATATAGCCGTGATACCCAAAGCGAGCGTCAGTTTGAATAAATTCATATCTTAGATTTAAATTTTATAGATTTATGATAATTGCGATTGTTCTAATGCAAAATTACGCATATATACCCTCCTTGCCGGTTGCTATAATAATAAAAAAGGAGGTGATATTCTGATTTGTTTCAGAATATCACCTCCTTTTAAATATAATCTTATTTTAAAGACTCTGCACGTACTGCTTGGGAGTCATCTGCATCTTGCGTTTGAAGAGATTGCGGAAATTCTTCACGTCGCCGAAGCCACACTGTTCCGCCACGCGCTCCACGCACGTCTGTCCCTCCTTGAACATCTGCACAGCCTTGAAAATCTTGTAGTCGTTGACAAACTCGATGAGCGACATGCCCGTCATCTGCTTCAACTTCTTGTAGAGCGACGAGTGGCTCATAGCCAGTTTCTCTGCCAGGAAGTCGACGCTGAAGTCGGGGTTGGTCATGTTCGTGTCGATAATCTCGCGGCAGCGCAGCAGAAAAATCTGCTCCTCCTTCGTGTACGACCGCTTCTCGCGCGACAGTTCGGTTGTAAGCGCGGCGTTGTCGCTCTCGGCAATCATGCGGTTGATGCGGGCCCGCAGGAGTTTCAGCGACACGGGCTTGGTGAGATAAGCGTCGGCGCCGGCATCGTAGGCAGCAATACGCTCCTCCTCGGAAGTCTGCCCGGTGAGGATGATGACCTTTATATGCTGCAGTTTCTTGTCGTTCTTCAGAGTCTGCAGGAATCCCAGTCCGTCGAGTCCCGGCATCATCATGTCGCACACGATGAGGTCGGGCAGCGAAGCCGCAGCCACCTTTAGTCCCTCGTCGCCGTCGTATGCCTTCAGCACAGTGAAGTCGTCGATAAGATTGCGCTCAAGAAGCTCAATGGTGTCGCGGTCGTCGTCGATGAGTAGCAGCGTGTGCGTGGCAGACGGATTGCTCTTCACTGCGGCCTTTGTCTTTGTCTCTTGCTGCAGCCTCGGTTCGTCGGAAGATGTTGCGCCCTCCAGTCCCGGAGCATTCGCAGTGTCGGAAATACCCTTTCGCTCAATGTCAGTCGTGATGGCAGCATCATTCAGCGCGGGCGTAGCATCGTCAGTCGTGGTAGCGGCATCAGTTATTGTGTTGCCTGTGGCGCCGGGCGTAGGAATGGAGAAGAAGAACTCCGAGCCCACGTTCACCTCACTCTCGAGCCACACTCTTCCGCCGTGCATCTCCACCAATGTCTTCACAAACGACAAGCCGATGCCGTCGCCCGAGCCATAAGCCTTGCCACGCTCCGTGCGGTAGAAGTTGCCGAAGATGTTCTCGCGTGCCTCCGGCACAATGCCTATGCCGTCGTCCTTCACGCTGAACACCACCTCGCCCTGTCGCTCCGTGATTTTAAGTGCCACGTGTCCGTTGGACTTTGTGTATTTATAAGCGTTCGAGATGAGGTTGTTGATACACATCTCCACCTTCTCGCGGTCGATGTCGACCATCACCTTTCTCTTGGGCACGTCGAGCGTGAAGGCGATGTTTTTCTGGTCGCACAAGTCCTCATAGTCCTCAGCTATTTTCTTGGCAAAGTCCACTACGTCCACACGCTCGCGCTTCAGCTGCAGCTTTCCCTCGTCCATCTTTCTGAAGTCGATGGCGCGGCTTATGAGCTGGTTGAGCTTGCGTGTGCTCCGTTGCATGGAGTAGAGGTACGACGACGGCACGCTCACCACAGAGTTGCGGCGGTCGATAAGCTCCTCGATCTGTGCTGCTATGAGGAACACCGGCGTGCGCAGCTCATGCGTGATATTGGTGAAGAATGTCATCTTCGCATTGTCGAGCTGCCGTTGGCTCTCCTTCTCCACCTCTGCAATCTCCATCTTGTGGCGCATCTTGAGTTGGTAAAGATAGATGCGCACTGCCAATGTGATTATGGCAAGCACAATAATAGTCCACAACAGTTTGGCCCACCACGTGAGATACCAAGGCGGCAGCACCTTTATGCGCAATGTCGACACACGAGTCCAGTCGCCCTTCAGATTGGTGCATCGCACAAGCAGCTCGTAGCTGCCTGGCGGCACATTGGTATAGCTGGCCGTGCGCTGCGAGGTCATCTCGTTCCACTCCGTCTCCATTCCCTTGAGATAGTAGGAGAAGCGGAGCGCATGCGGCGCAGTGTATTCAGGCACGGAGAAATTAACGCTGAAGAAATTCTCGTCGCTCTCAAGCACAACCTCCCGGGGATTGTTGCCGCTAAGGTTTATCACGCGGCCATTGGTCACGTCGAGCGAACTGAAGCTGACGTCGGAGAACAACGTGCGCGGCCTCATGGGGACATCCATGTACATGACAAGTCCGCGAGTGGAGCCGAAGTACATCAGTCCGCCATTACAGCACAATGCATCATAATTATAGGTTACGGGAATGTCGTTGTCGGTGTCGCAGCGCATGAAGATGTCGCTCGACGGGAAGTAGTAGTAGAGTCCGTTGCCCGTAGAGAATACCATGTAGCCATAGCGCGACTCGGCAATGCCCGCCACCACGTAGTTGTCGAGTCCCTGACTCTCGCCATACTCTTTCATCTCGCCACGCCGCTCGTCGATGCAGCAGAGATTGGCATCACACATCGACACCCACACCCGTCCGTGGCTGTCTGCGTAGGCATACTTCACGTTGTTGGAAGGGAGCTTGAAACGCTTGGAGTTCATCGTGAAATGCTCCACTACATTGAGCGTCTTGCGGCTGACCTTATACAGTCCGTTGCTGCTTGCCATCCACACGTATTCGCCCCTTACGCTGAACGAATGGCATTGCGAGCCTACAAGTCCAGGCACAATGCGCATCTTCCCCGTGCGTGTGTCCATCACGAACACGTCGCGGCCGCCAATCCACAGCACGCCGGCGCCGTCGTAGCACACCGACCATATCACGTCGCCGCTCTTGCTCTTCAGCGGCAGCCGATAGTTGGTGAAACTGCCACTGTGTATGTCGTATGCCACGAGTCCCTTGTCGAACACAGCCATCCACACGGTCTGTCCGTCGGTGGCTGCCGACGTGATGTTGTCGCCCCAAAGTCCGCTGTTCGCGGATGTCAGCACCGACAGTTTCTTCGTTGAAGGCGAATAAATGCCGAGTCCTCCGCCGTCCATACCTATATATACCTTGTCGCCACTGGCAGCGACTGCCGTCACGAGGTCGAAAGGCAGAGTGTGGGAACTCTCGCTGATAGACGAGAATATCTCTTTATGGATGGAAAGGAGCGAGATGCCAGTGCGGTAGCTGCCTATCCAGAGATTTCCGCTGCGGTCGTGCAGAAGCGAATAGACAGCATCGCCACAAATCCCGTCCTTGTCCTGAGTAATCCATCTGTCGCCGTCGGCAGAGCGCAACATCACTCCGTGTCCGTCGGTGGCAAAAGCCGTGCTGCCCGCTCCGTCGGCCACAGCCCTAAGGTCGGAGGGCACTTGGTCGGACGCAGGCGACAGTCTTTTGTTGGCTATCTGGTAGGCATAGCTTTGCGTGCCTATTCCGCTGCCCACGAAAAGCCTCTTAAGGCGGTGGCTATAATAGGCAGAAGTCTCGCGCCGCCACTTCATCTCAGCCTTGCGGCTCGAGAGAATCTTCCGCATGTCGGGTGTGAACAAATACATGATGCCGTCGCCCATGGCGAACACGCCGTCAGCAGTGGGTGACAGGAGATATATTTTCTTGTTCGTAATGCGCTCCATGCGTGTGGCATTGATGCTTACGGCCGAGCCATTTTCGTTTGTGGCAAATATCCTTCCGCCGACATTTATCAGGGAGGTGAACAGTTCAGTGTCGAGCCCTGGTGTTGCGGACGTGCATTTATGGAATTGGTTGTCGGCGAAGTCATAGAAGTCGACACCCCGGTCGCTTGCCACATATATGCCTTGGTCCAACGGGAGCACCACGTGTATGTTGTTGTTGGAGATTGTAGATTGATTGAGGTTGTCGTGCCGGAAAACACTGAAGAAAAGTCCGTCAAATCGCACAAGTCCATTGGATGTGCCTATCCATATGAATCCGCGATTGTCTTGTGCAAGGCAATTGGCAGTGTTGTCGGGCATGCCTTCATTTATGCCATAGTTGATAATGTGCGCCTGTGATGACAACGCAAGCGCCAATATGCTATAAAGCAGAAGTAGCGGTCTAAGAAACGGTCTCATTTAGGTGTATAAAGTTTTCTGTCCTTAATTAGTATGTAGCTTATCGGGCGCAAAATTAACAAAAAAAATGAATTTAGGCAAATGTCAAAAACAAAAGCAGATATGGGAAGTTAAAGCAGACACCGTTTTTTTATTTGTCTGTATGGCTACTTATATTGTCGTGTCACGTCCGTGACGAGCGTCAGCCACGCCCGTGATGAGCGTTCACCACGGCCGTGATGAGCATTAGCCACGGCCGTGATACACAAAAAGAGGGAACCGCTCTTTGCAGAGCAGATTCCCTCTTCACTCAATTTTCACCTAAACTAATACCTTTAAAGAACCTATTTAAAGTTATCCTCTACTATAATCATTTCAAAAGCTATTATAATTTAAATCAAAAGCTACATTTCGATTCGTTTACTTCTCGGCCGCATGACCTGCCACTGTAGGCCAGTAGGGGTTCTGATAGAGCACACTGTTCTCCACCGTGGCATGGTCGGAAGCCGTGAGGAGGAACTGGCGTATAGGTAGAGGCTCCAGGTAGTGGGCCATGTGCCATGTGAGTCCGCCGAGGAAGCTGTTGTTGATAGTGTTGATCTCCTGCGGGCGCAGATAGTTGCTCAGACGCGGTGAGGAAGTTGTTGCTGATTTGCCTGATCCGTCGCCGTCGTAGAAGAGCTTGCCGCTGTAGGCAGGATCGTTGTGCATGTCAGAGCCCCAGAGGTTGATGCCCTCGATATGTACCGGGTTGGCCATCAACTGGTCGAGCGAGCGCCAGCGCTGCAAGTCCATCCAGCGGAGTCCCTCAGCCACAAGCTCACTCTTGCGCTCACGACGAATGTTGTAGAGCACGGCATCGGTGAGTTTCTTTCCTGCCGAGTAGGCACCCCAGTCGCCATCCTCACGCGACATATCTGTGGCGTTGATGGTGGTCATAGGGTCGGCGGCGCTGCCAGTAAAGCCGGCGCACTCGCGTACAGTCTTCCAATAGCTTAGAATCTTGCCTGAGTTGACATTCTTCGTAAGCTCATACTCAGCCTCCATATAGTTGAGCAAGGCTTCAGTTGCACGGAACACTACGGCTGCAGTGCTGCCACCACCGTTCACACACTGTGTGCGGTCGAAAGTGCCACCCTTGCGCAGGGCGTAGCCAGTGCTATAGCCCTTGTCCTCGCTACCGTTGGTGATGTCGGGCATAGGCTGGTTGATGACAACGTGGTCGGCAGTAGACGACATGTTGCGGAAAGCATTCTTCTGTCCAGGCACCTTGAGGAATACCGAGAGGCGCGGGTCGCGATCCTTGGCAACGGCTGCGATGCTGCTGTCGTCGTAGGTGTATTCTGAATCATAGCGCGGCTTGCCGTCCTTCATCAAGTAGGTCTCCACCATGCCACGTGTCACACCAATGTTGTAGTTGCCGAACTGAATGGACACTTCCACGTTGTTGACAACACCGAGAGTAGAGTTGTACTCACGCCACAGAAGCACTTCGGGCTTCGACGAGAGGTCGGTAGAACCCCATAGTTCCATGTAAGGATTGGCGGGATCAGACTCGCTCTGCGGAACCACACCAGTGTTCTTCACCAGTTCGCCCTGATACTTGTCTGCCACCTGCTCGGCAGCCTCAGCCGCAACCTTATAGAAGTATTCCGACTCTTTCTCCACCGAGCCAGTGGTATAGGCGAAGCTGCTGTTCTTCTTTGCTCCCGGCCACTGTGCGTCGCCAGGCACGAAAGGCGTGCCGGCGAAGTAGCGGAGCCAAGAAGCCTCGTAGAGAGCCACGCGCGACTTCAAGAGCATGGCTGCATCGTAGGAGATGCGTGTGTGGCGACTCTCAAAGCCATCCTTTGCGAGATAGTTCAGAGCCTCGTCGAGATCAGAGAGAATGAAGCGTGCCACCTCGTTGCACGGGCTGCGCTTGTCGGCCTCGACAAGCATTGCCTCATCTGCCTCGAAAGGCTCCTTGAGGATAGGCAGGTCGCCGAATTTCTGCATGAGGTCGAAGTAGGCGAAGGCACGCAGGAAGTAGAGTTCGCCGATATACTGGCGTACGGTTGCGTCGCTGCCACTTACGGTCTTTGCCTCATAACTCTTCAAACTCTCGCTGAGCCAATAGTTGACGTTGCGTATGTTGGTCCACTTCCAATCGCTGTTGGTGCTCGACACAAGCCAAAGGTTAGTGCCATACTTATTGGCTGGCGTGCGTCCCATCTGGTTGTCGGTGTTGTTGTCCCAGCCGAAGATACCGCTGCACCATATCTCTGATGAGTTGCCAAGTTTATGATGAGACGGCAGAATATCGGTGTAGAGTCCGTCGACAGCTGCCAGAATCTTAGTGTCCTGATTGATGAAACCGTCGGGTGTCACCTTTGATGGAGGTTCCTGCTCAAGCCAGTCGCTGCAAGATGTCATGGTGGCAGCCATTGCGAGGGTTATCAATGATAATCTATATAGTTTCATATCGTTGTATTATTATTGGTTGATGGTAAATTGTTTACACTCTTTAGATTAGAAAGAGACGTTCATGCCGAACGAGAACGTGCGTGAGAGCGGATAGCCGTTCACGCCAGAACTCTTGTCGCTGATAAGTTCTGGGTCGAACTGTCCAGGCATGCTTGTGATAGTGAAGAGGTTCTCGGCAGAGAAGAACACGCGCAGGTTGCTGATGCCCCAGTTGCGGGTTATTGCAGCCGGGATGGTGTAGCCCACCTGAAGATTCTTCATGCGCACATAAGCGGCGTTGAGCAGATAGCGGCTCTGCACCTGAGTGTTCTTTGAGCCACCATTCTCCACGGGGCGCGGCAGCCAAGAGTCGGTGTTGGCACTCTGGTAGCCGTTCTTCACCGACCATGAGTCCTCGTTGCGGAAGTAGTCCTGCACGGCTGTTATGCCAGATGCCCACCAGCGTCCTGAGCCAGAGCATCCGAAGAGATATTCTCTGCCACCCCAATCCTTGGTGATGGCGAAGTCGCGCTTGAGCACACCCTGGAAGAAGGCACGCACATCGAAGCCTTTCCATGAAGCCGTGAGGTCGAGACCGGCAAGGAAGCGAGGCGTTGAGTTGCCTATCACCTTGAGGTCGCCGTGGTCGGCAAGTGTGCGCGAGCCGTCGTTCACGTAGCCGTCGTTGTTGAGGTCGCGATACATGATGTCGCCTGCTGCCCAGTTGCTGCCGAGAGCCGACTGGTCGGCCTTTGCGATATGGGCGCTCATCTCGTCGTTGGTCTTGGCGATGCCAACAGTCTCATAACCCCAAATCTCGTTGATGTAGCGTCCGGCAATGTAAGTGTCGACACTGCCAGTCGGGTTATTTGGATAGCGTGTGATCTTTGTGCGTGCGTCGGAGAGGTTGAATGTAATGCCATAGTTTAGACCATTCTTCAATGCGTCGCGCCAAGAGAGTTGCAACTCCCAACCCGTTGTGCGGAGGTCGGTGTTGTTGGTCACAGGCACATCGGCACCGAGAATGGCAGGAAGTTCAGGCGCGTTGCCCACCATGTCCTTTGTGTTACGTACGAACCAGTCGAACGAACCAGTCAGTCGATTGTTGAAGAATCCGAAGTCGAGACCAATGTCGTAGCTCTCAATCTTCTCCCATGTCAGTGTAGGCGATACAAGTCCTGGAGCTGTCACCGTCGAAGGCTTTGCGCCGTTCTGCAGCCAAGTGCCAGCGTTAGGGGTGTAGTTGAGCACCTGGTATGTGCGATACCAGTCATCGGTGTTCTGGTTGCCGAGCGAACCGTATGATGCACGCAGCTTGAGCTGGTTTACGGTCTTTGCCAATGGCTGGAAGAACTTCTCGTTGGCGATGTTCCAGCCAAGCGATACAGACGGGAATGTGCGCCACATCTGGTCGCGGCGGAAACGTGACGAACCATCGCGACGTATATTGGCCTCGAGCAGGTAGCGGTCGTCGTAGTTGTAGTTGATGCGTCCGAAGAAACCGGCAGTCTGCCACTGGTCGCGGTTGCCCTTCATGGTGGCAGTCACTTCCTTGCCGTCATATCCGAGTCCGGTGGTGATGTCGATTTCCGGGTGGTTGGGGTCGATCACGCCAGCACGGTTAGCCTCGAAATAGCGCTGCTTGAGCTGCTCAGCCTGGAAACCAGCCATCACGTGGAAGTTGTGCTTCTCGGCAAGCGAGAAGTCATATTCGGTGTAAGCCTGGAAGTTGAAGTAGTTCTGGCGCTTGCTGCTCTCGTGCACCTCGGCGTTGGCATTCGACGTACCATTGGCGGTGTTCACGTAAGGCTGACCGTTCACATCGTGGTTGTAGGTAGTCTCCGTGTCGTAGTGGTTGTCGGTGTAGTCGGTGCGGTAGGTGAAGTCGAGATGCGTCTTCCAGTTCTTTATCGGCTCAATGGTGAAGTTCACCTGATTGGTGAAGATGTTGCGCTGAGTCTGGTCCTTGCCGCCCTGTGCGAGGTCGAGCACTGGCGACGGTGAAGAGTAGTAATATCCGTTGCGGTCGTAGAGAGGCAGCGTAGGCCATCCCTGGCGAGCGAGGTCGTTGTAGAGAGCGTCCTTCAGGTCGGCAGGACGCACAAAATCGGTGCGCGTGAAGCGCGTGTTGTAGTTCATGTCAAGCCAGTTGGTGAGCTTGATGCCGAGCTTGGCAGTAGCATTATAGCGGTGGTAGTTGTCATCGCTGAGCTTCATGAATCCGTTGTTGTCGAGATAGTTGAACGAGGCGTAGTAGTTCACCTTGTCGCTTGCTCCGCTCACGCTTGCGTTGTGCTCCATTGAGAACGACGACTTCTTGAATATGGCGTCGTAATAGTCGACGTCGTCGCAACCGTTGGCATATCCGTCAGCCCAGTACTGCGAGTTGCCGCTGCTGGGGTCGATGGCATAGAGCAGTGTGCCGTCGGCAGCCCGGCGAACGCCATTGCTTACTGGTGTGGCATTATGGTAGGCCACGATCTTGTCCATCTGTGCTGTGCTGAACTGCGGTGAGCCGCCGTCGGCAGAGCTGAGGTCGTTCATCCAGCTGGCGAAGTCGACAGAGTTCATCATGTGCTTGCCACGTATCATGCCGCTGAAGCGGAACGAGTTGTTGTAGTTGATGCTGACCTTGCCTTGCTTACCCTTCTTGGTGGTGATGAGAATCACGCCAAACGGCGCACGCGAACCATATATAGAAGATGCGGCAGCATCCTTCAGAACAGACACGCTCTCGATGTCCTGCGAGTTGAGCGTGTTGATGTCGCCCTCGGCTCCGTCGATAAGTACGAGAGGAGAGCCGCTTGTGCCCTGGCCGATGGTGCCAGTACCACGCACGTTGATGCTCGGGTTGGAGTCGAGCGTACCGCTCGAGGTGCTGATTTGCAGACCCGGGATAAGTCCTTGCAGAGCCGATGCTGCATTCTGTACCGGGCGCGATGCAATCTCCTTGCTTGACACAACCGATACGGCACCGGTTAGGTTAGCCTTCTTCTGTGTGCCGAAACCTACGACAACAACCTCGTTGAGGGCCTTGCTGTCTTCCAAAAGAACAATCTTCATGGAAGGTGTTGCCTTGACAGTCTGTGGCTTGAATCCTACGTATGTAATCTCAAGCATGCTGCCAGGTGCGGCATTCATAGTGAAATGACCATCAATATCTGTGACTGTGCCTGATGCTGCTGATGAGCCCACTACCTTTATGGAGGCGCCAATAATAGGTTCACCCGCATTGTCAACTACGGATCCTGCAACCTTTGTGTTTTGCTGCTGTAGAATGGCAGCTGGCGAACTTGCCATAGACGTCAGCGGACTTGCTGCCAACAATGACGGAACAATAACCGACGAAAGCAATACTCTTCGAGTCGGTGATGTGGTTTTGTCCTTCTTCATTTTTGTTTGGTTTAAGTTTGTGGTTTAAGTTTTTCTGGTTGCAAAATTAATATATGTAAGCGATTTCCAATAGTGATTAAGTTGTAACAAAAGGGGTTTTTTTAGTAAAACAATGGCTTGAGGTGCATAATTTGTACATTTCGGGCGTTTTTCTTACATTTCCACCTATGAATCTATACCTATTTGTAATGATTTTGTAACTATTTTTATATCATTACTTGTATGAGCAGGAAATAAGGTTTACCTTTGTAAACGATTACACACAATATATAAATATCTAACTCTACAAATTTTATGATTCTACAAAATTTGCAAAACGATTTCAAGGGTTCCAATTGGAAGCACGAAATCGATGTGCGTGATTTCATCCAGGCTAACTACGAGGCTTACGACGGCGACGAGTCGTTTCTTGCCGGTCCCACCGACCGCACGCGCCATCTCTGGGATGTGCTCTCCGAGATGTTCGAGGTGGAGCGCGAGAAGGGCGTCTACGACGCAGAGACACGTCTGCCGCAAAGCATCGACACCTACGGCGCCGGCTACATCGACCGCGACAGTGAGGTGATAGTCGGACTGCAGACCGACGCTCCTCTGAAGCGAGGCATCTTCCCCAAGGGTGGCATACGCATGGTGGAGAAAGCCCTGCAGTCGTATGGCTACGAGCTCGACCCTATGACGAAGACCATATTCACCAAATACCGCAAGACCCACAACGAGGGAGTGTTCTCTGCCTACAACGACGACATCAAGGCGGCACGCCACGCCCACATCATCACCGGTCTGCCCGACGCCTACGGTCGCGGCCGCATCATCGGCGACTACCGACGCATCGCCCTCTACGGCACAGCCAACCTCATCGAGGAGAAGAAGCGCTACTTTAAGCGCATCGACATACAGGAGTTCACCGAGGAGATTGTGCGCCAGCGCGAGGAGGTGACAGAGCAGATAAAGGCGCTCAAGCAGTTTGAGCGCATGTGTGCCGCCTACGGCTTCGACGTGACGCGTCCTGCCGAGAACGCACGCGAGGCAGTGCAGTGGACCTACTTCGGCTATCTTGGAGCAGTGAAAGACCAGGACGGAGCAGCCATGTCGCTTGGCCGCGTGTGCGCCTTCCTCGACATCTACATCCAGCGCGACCTCCAGCGCGGCGTCATCACCGAGGCTGAGGCTCAGGAGCTCATCGACCAGATGATAATGAAGCTGCGCATCGTGCGCTTCCTCCGCACCCCGGAGTACAACGACCTCTTCTCGGGCGACCCGATATGGGCTACAGCCTCTATCGGCGGCATGGGCATCGACGGACGCTCGATGGTGACGAAGACCGACTATCGCTTCCTTCACACCTTATATAATATGGGCCCGTCGCCCGAGCCCAACCTCACTGTGCTCTGGAGCGAGCGTCTGCCCGAGCCGTGGAAGAAGTACTGCGCCAAGGTGAGCATCGACACGAGCGCCATACAGTATGAGAACGACGACCTCATGCGTGCCGACCTCGGCGACGACTACGGCATCGCCTGCTGCGTGAGTCCGATGAAGATAGGCAAGCAGATGCAGTTCTTCGGTGCTCGCGCCAACCTCGCCAAGTGTATGCTCTACGCCATCAACGGCGGACGCGACGAGATGACGGGCGAGCAGGTGGCTCCGCGCTTCGCACCCATCACTGCCGACTATCTCACCTACGAGGACTTCATGCCGAAGTTTGAGCAGATGATGCGCTGGCTCGCCAAGACCTACGTCAACGCGCTGAAGATTATCCACTACATGCACGACAAGTACGACTACGAGGCGTTCGAGATGTCGCTCCACGACGGCGATGTGGAACGCACACGTGCCACGGGCATCGCCGGACTCTCCATCGTGGCTGACTCCATTGCTGCAATGAAGAACTGCAAGGTGCGCATCATACGCGACGAGTCGGGGCTTGCCGTCGACTACAAGATTGAGGAGGGCGAGTACACGCCGTTCGGCAACAACTGCGACGCTACCGACTCTATCGCCGTTGACCTGACGGAGAAGTTCATGGAGTATCTGCGCCAGCACCGCACCTACCGCAACGCCGTGCCTACACAGAGCATACTCACCATTACGTCGAACGTGGTGTACGGCCGCAACACGGGTGCTACACCAGACGGTCGCGAGAAGGGTGTGCCGTTTGCCCCGGGTGCCAACCCGATGAACGCACGCGACGTGAAGGGTGCCGTAGCAGCTTTGGCTTCCGTTGCCAAGTTGCCGTTCCAGCACTCGCGCGACGGCATCTCCTACACGTTTGCCATTGCCCCGTCGGCTCTCGGCAAGACGAAGGACATGCAGGCCGACAACCTCGTGTCGCTGCTCGACGGCTACTTCACGCCGACTGGCGGACAGCACATCAACGTCAACGTGTTCGACCGCGAACTGCTGCTCGACGCCATGGATCATCCCGAGAAGTATCCGCAGCTCACGATTCGCGTGAGCGGATATGCCGTGAACTTCGTGAAGCTGACACGCGAGCAGCAGCTCGATGTGCTCTCGCGCACGATTAACCAGGGAATGTAACTGGGAGAGGGGGCGCCCTCGCCCCCGACATGGGAAATATGCTGAAGTTTCGCATATTAAGAAGTTAGAGAATTTAAAGAATTTAAAGAAGTTAAAGAAGTTAAAGAATTTAAAGAAGTTAAAGCCATATGCTTTATGACTAAATATTCAATAAAAAAGACTTTTGGCTATCGCTCGGTTCTACCGCTTGCCTAAGCAAGAACTTCTAACGACCGAAGGGAGTGATAACTTCTTTAACTTCTATAACTTCTGAACTTGCTCAACTTGAATAATATATAAATCGGGGGCGAGGGCGCCCCCTCTCCCAGTTAATTATGAACAAGAATATTATTGGACGGATTCATTCCGTTGAGTCATTCGGCACGGTCGACGGTCCCGGTGTGCGCTTCGTGGCGTTCATGCAGGGCTGTCCACTGCGCTGCCTCTTTTGCCACAACCCCGACACGTGGGCTGCCGACGCCGAGTGTCAATATGAGATGACGCCACGCCAACTAATGGACGAGGCTCTGCGCTACCGCTCCTTCATACGCAAGGGCGGCGTGACCGTGTCGGGCGGCGAGCCGCTTATGCAGGCAGATTTCGTGGCTGAGTATTTCCGGCTGTGCCGTGAGGAGGGCATACACACAGCCCTCGACACAAGCGGTGCCTACATGTCGGAGCGTGCCATGAGCGTGCTCGACCATACCGACCTCGCCTTGCTCGACATAAAGACAATGAATCCTGAGCTTTATCCGCGCTTGACGGGACAGAGCCAAAAGAACAATCTTGGCTTTCTCGACCAATTGGAAGAAAGACATATTCCTACATGGATACGCCACGTCGTAGTGCCTGAACTCACCGACGACGACCTTTGGCTCGACCGCCTCGGCAAACACGTGGCACGCTACAACTGCGTGGAGCGCATAGAGATATTGCCCTACCACACGATGGGCACGGCGAAGTATGCTCGCATGGGAATAAACTATCCGCTTGAAGGGGTGGAGCCATTGTCGGCAGAGCGTGCACGACAGATACGCGAAATACTGTCGATGTACAAGCCCACATTATGACTTGTGCTTCCATTCACAACAGGCTTCTTATTGTTCTCCTTCCTTTTAATTGTTCTCCTTCCTTTTAAAGGAAAGTTCGTTTCTATCAAGAAGGGGGTGTGTCAAAATATAGAATTGCAACTTGAGAGTTTTTACACACCCTCTTTATTTCTAAACAAGTCCGACCTTAAAATCCAGTATAAACCTGTCTTCCTGTCTAAAAATCCCAGTGCCTTCCAATCAATGAAAGCCTGTCTTCTTGTCTTCCTGTCTAAAAAAACTGTCTTCATGTCAAGCAAAAGTAGAAAAACACGTGTCCCGAAGATGCAAGGACTATAACAATCGTAGCTCTTGTCTCTTCGGGACACGTGTTTTTTTATACTTAAGTTTCGGATTTGTGGAATTTAAAGTAAATAAAGAAGTTATAGAAGTTAAAGCCGTATGTAATATATTACGAACATTTATTTAATTCCATTTTTTTTACTATTGGCTATAACTTCTAAGCCGCCTCAGCGGCGATAAATTCTCTAAATTCTTTACATTCGAGTAAATCAGAAAGTTGAATTTTATATTGTTCGATGATTGTCAGGAGCGTTTATGCGTTTTCAATCGTCGTAGATATATACGCGATGAACGTTTTCTTTTCCCCCGTTACAATGCTTTTATCTCCATAGTCTTTTCCAAACCTCGTTCAGCGTCCTTCACCTTCAGCACGATGTTGCCCTTCTTGCCGTTGCTTTGCACTACGACGACGAGCTTGCCGCTGAAGAGTTTCATCTCATGGTTGGTAAACGGTTGGAGTGATGTGGCGTCGCCGTTGCAGGCAGCACGGAACAGTCCCGCTCCGCTCACGCTGAACGTGAGGTTGTCAGTAGCCGTAGGGCAGAAGGTGCCGTTCTTGTCGGCAAGTTCCACGGTTACGAAAGCGAGGTCGTCGCCGTCCGCCTTAATCTGCTGGCGGTCAGCCATAAGCCTCATGTCGACCGGCTCCGAGGCGGTGCGTACAATCTGTTCGCCCTTAACAGAACCGTCGTAGTCGTATGCCACAACCTTAATTTCGCCCGGCTCATATCGCACGTTGTTCCAACGCAGACGATAGCGGTCGAGGCGCGATGCAGGATTCTTGATGATGCGTCCCTGGCTCTTGCCGTTGACAAAGAGTTCGGCTGAAGGCCAGCTCGTGTAGCAATAGACAGGCGTCAGCTCGCCCTCCCTGCCGGGGAATGTCCAGTGGGGCAGTACGTGCAGCGTGGTGTCGCTGGTTTGCCAGCGCGAGCGATAGAGCCAGAAGCGATCTTTAGGAAGGCCGGCGAGGTCGCAGATGCCGAAGTAGCTTGAGCGTGAGGGCCAATATTCGTCGTATGGTGTCGGTTCGCCGAGATAGTCGTAGCCCGTCCATACGAACTCACCGATGACATAGTTGCGGTCGTCCTGCATCCGCCAGTCGTCGTCGGGTAGGTTGCTCCACGGGCAGTACTCTACGTCGTATGACGAGCATTGCCCGTCTGCGTAAACCTTAGAGTCGCTCACCTCCACTGGGAACTTATAGACGCCGCGCGACGACACGGTGGATGCCGTCTCCGAACCGAGCAGGAATCCCTGTGGCAGCTGCTTGATGTTATTGTCGTACTTATACACGCGATAGTTGAAGCCCGGCACATCCATCACCTTCGCGAAGCCCGATTTCAGTGCGTCCTCAGCACGGTCCATGCCCTGCGTAACAGGGCGTGTAGGGTCGAGTTTGTGACAGATGTCCTGCAGGTGTTTGGCAATGTCGCGACCCTCGGTGCTCCATTGTTCCGGAATCTCGTTGCCGATGCTCCACATTACGATGGACGGATGGTTGCGGTGGTTGAGCACGAGATTGGCAATGTCGCGGTCGCTCCAATCCTTGAAGTCCTTAGCGTAGCCGTTCTTGCACTTGGGATAGATCCACATGTCGAAACTCTCCGCCATTACCATCATACCCATTGAGTCGCATATCTCCATCTGCCATGTGGAAGGCATGTTGTGGGCGGTGCGTATAGCGTCGCAGCCCATGTCCTTCATGGTGCGTATCTGTCGGATGAGGGCAGCCTTGTTGATGGCAGCTCCGAGCGGACCGAGATCGTGATGGAGGCATACGCCCTTAATCTTGCGAGTGATGCCGTTGAGCTGAAAACCGTCATACTGTGCCACGCTCACCGTGCGGATGCCCACCTTCTGTCGTGTCTCGTCGATGAGCTTGCCGCCATGGTAGAGGCGTGTGACAAGCTTATATAAATAAGGTGACTCCGGCGACCACAACCGTGCATTGGGCAATGAAATCTTTGCCGTGTGTTTCCCCGTGGCGTCGAGTTGGTTGTTTTTCACGCTGATCACTTCCTTTCCTTCGTTGTCGAAAAGGATGTTCTCCACGACATATTCGCCTTTGCCCTTGACGTTAATCTGCGTCGTCACGTCGAGAGCGGCGTTGGCCACTGTTGCATCGGTGTTGACCTTATAGAGGGCGATGGTGCGGAAATAGCTGCCCCAGGGATCGATCGTGGTGGCATTGGCATTAGTGACGAGTTTCACGGGACGGTAGAGTCCGCCGCCGGGATACCATCGCGAGCTTTCCTCACGGTTGTTGAGGCTCACGCTGATTTCGTTTTTCCCCTTGTGGAGAAAAGGCGCGGCGTCAATGCGGAAAGCGTTGTAGCCATACGCCCAATGACCTGCAAGATGACCGTTGATGTACACATGAGGGTCTGCCATGGCGCCGTCAAACTCAAGGATAGCCGTCTTCGGTATGCGCTTGAGGTCGATAGTTGTGCGGTAGAAGCCTCTGCCAATCCAAGGCAGAGCACCAGAGCGCCCCGATTTCTCCGTCTTCTCCTTCTCGCCGTTCTGCTCGATGGCGACGAACTGCAGATCGTATTTCTTATCGAACGGACCGCTGATGGCCCAGTCGTGAGGTATGGTTACGTCGGTGTAGCTCACGCTGTCGCGCGAGAACTGCCAATGCTTCAGATTGATTTCGCTGCGCTGTGCTGAGACAGAAAGAGCTGGGGAGAGAGCCAGCAGGCAGAGCACGCCGAGAAAATTCGATTTCTTCATATTCATAATGCTTATAGAGTATTGACTTATTTAAAGGCGTTGAGGGCAGCAGTGGGCTTGCCGTCGTTGTCGAAAGCTCCCATTCGATAGTCCTTCCATCCGTTGCATGCCTCCGGTTCCCAATAGAAAATGCCGAGACAGTTGTCGTCAGCCTTGCATCCGTCCACCATCTTCTTCATGACGGCGGCAGCGTTTGTAGAGTCCCATGCCATGCCAATCTCGCACAGCATCACCTTCGTGCCGTAGCGTCGGGCGATAGTCTTGATGTTGCTGAGACAAGATGATGTAGATGTCTGCCAATCGCTGTCGGTGGGGTAGAGCGACATTCCAATGACATCCCATTTTGCGCCGCAAGCCTTCAGTCCGTCAAACATCCACGTGAAGTGGTTGAGTTCCTGTCCACGGTCGAGATGTATGATGCACTTCGCATCGGGATAGATGCTCTTTGCGGCGTCGTAGCCCGCGTTGTTGAGCGCAGCATAGGCGGCGAAGTTGTCGTTTTCAACCTTGCCTATGGGCCACAGCATACCAATTGTCGTCTCGTTGCCTATCTGTATCCACTCCACGTCGACATTCTTTTCCTTCAGCATTGTCAGCACATCCTTTGTGTGTGCCGCCACGTCGTCCTTGAGCTGATTGAGGTTGTGGTTCTTCCATGCCTCAGGAATGTTCTGCTTGCTGGGGTCAGCCCACCAGTCGGAGTAGTGGAAGTCAATCATTATCCGCTCGCCGAGAGCCTTGGCACGTAGCGCCTTGTCGAGCACGTCCTGCTTGCCACACCATCCGTCAGTGGGGTCTACCCACACGCGCAGTCTGACGGCGTTGAAGCCTACATCTTTCAGAAGCGACATGCACTCCTGCTCTGCGCCGTTAGAGTTGTGGAATTTTATGCCGTCGTGTTCCATCTCCGTGAGCCAACCGATGTCGGCGCCCTTGGCGAACGCCACCTGTTCGGTGGGGGAGGAAGGAGGATTAGAAGGCTGCTGGGGAGTATTGGAATTGCTGTCGTTGCCGCATGCCGTGAGGGACAATAGTCCGAGTGCAATGGTGGCAAAGGGTTTAAGAAAATTGTTCTTCATAAAGCGATTGTTTGAATAAAGTCGATATGTTAGTAACTTATGTTTCGGATTTGTGGAATTTAAAGTAAATAAAGAAGTTATAGAAGTTAAAGCCGTATGTAATATATTACGAACATTTATTTAATTTCATTTTACTATTGGCTATCGCTCGGTTCTACCGCTTGCCTAAACAAAAACTTCTAAGCCGCTATCAGCGGCGAAGTTTCCTTGAGCTTCGCGAAAAATTTCTCTAAATTCTTTACATTCGAGTAAATGAGAAAGTTGAATTAGTAATCTTTGTTTTTAGTGAAGGTTGAAGTTCCGCAACGGATATTACAGTCTTCCGTAACGAATAAACTGTCATTTGAATGTTTTCAGTATGCCTTCAAAAGGCAAATGGCTTTTGGTAGCGGGTAAAGGAACGCCCTGCAAGGGCAAAAGCATTGGAGTCAAGGGGCTTTTGTCCTTACAGGGCGTGTTGCGTATCACTCGTATATCCATTCGCCCTTCACCTTGCTGTTGGCTTCGGCGGGATTGAGGGCAGGCATTTCTGACACGCTTCTGCGGAAATAACCCACGAGCGTGACGTCGAAGATGAGCGTTGAGTATGCGGCGCCCGGCGTGTCGCTTGAGTCATAGGCGAGCTGGTAGGGGATGATCACCTGCCAACGGTCGCCGATGTGCATATGCTGCAAGGCGGTGGAGAAGCCATTCACCACTCCGTTGACGGCGAATGTGGAAGGCTTTGCCACGTCAGGATTGAAGTCGCCCTGCCACGACTGGTCGAAGATCTTGCCCTGCGGGTAGTTGGCTGTGGGCAGAAGACGACCTTGATAATGCACCTTCACCGAGTCGGTGTAGAGCGGGCATCCCGACCCCGTACCAGCTGTGAGCACATTGGCGAGCACATAGTCGTAGCTATGTGTTGCCACGTCCTCATTGAGCGACCATGAGCGGAGCACCTTCCAATTGGTGGAGCCTTCGTTAACGAGCTTCTTCACTTCGGTGTACTTGTTCTCGAAGTAGTTGTCGTTGGTCTCCTTCCAGTTGGGGAACTCGTTCTCGTCGTTGCTCTTCTCGCTGCACGACGCCATTCCGAACGACAGAAGCGCCGCCACGGCGAGGAGCATGAAAACATGGAATTTCTTCATCTATAACCTGTTGTCATTGTTACTGGAGCTTCTTCAGGAGGCTGGTGATGCTCACCTTGTCCTCGATGATGCTCTGGAGTTGGTCGATGCTGACGCGCTCCTGTTCCATAGTGTCGCGGAAGCGGAGCGTTACGGTGTTGTCCTTCAGCGTGTCGTAGTCGACGGTGACACAATAAGGCGTGCCGACAGCGTCCTGGCGGCGGTAGCGCTTGCCGATGGTGTCCTTCTCGTCGTAGTGGGTGTTGAAGTGGAACTTGAGGTTGTTGACAATCTCACGTGCCTTCTCAGGCAGTCCGTCCTTCTTCACGAGCGGCAGCACGGCGAGCTTTGTAGGAGCGAGTGCCGGCGGCAGAAGCAACACGACGCGTGTCTCACCATTCTCCAGCTTCTCCTCGCGATAGGAGTGGCACATGACGGAGAGGAACATACGGTCGACGCCGATGGATGTCTCGATGTCATACGGAGTGTACGACTCTTTGGTCTGCGGGTCGAAGTACTTGATGGAGCGTCCGGAGAACTTCTCGTGCTGCGTGAGGTCGTAGTTGGTGCGGCTGTGTATGCCCTCCACCTCCTTGAAGCCGAACGGCATCTTGAACTCGATGTCAGTGGCGGCATTGGCGTAGAAGGCGAGCTTCTCGTGGTCGTGGAAGCGATAGTTCTCTGCACCGAAGCCGAGAGCCTGGTGCCATTTCATACGTGTCTCCTTCCATTTCTTGAACCATTCCATCTCAGTGCCCGGCTTCACGAAGAACTGCATCTCCATCTGCTCGAACTCACGCATACGGAAGATGAACTGACGCGCTACAATCTCGTTGCGGAATGCCTTGCCTATCTGAGCGATACCGAACGGAATCTTCATGCGTCCCGTCTTCTGCACGTTGAGATAGTTGACAAAGATGCCCTGTGCCGTTTCCGGACGGAGGTATATCTTTGTGGAGCCGTCAGCCGTGGAACCCATCTCTGTGGAGAACATAAGGTTGAACTGGCGCACGTCAGTCCAGTTCTTTGTGCCGCTGATGGGGTCGACGATGCCCTCGTCCTCAATAATCTGCTTCAGCTCTGCGAGGTCAGGTCCCTGCATGGCCTTCGTATAGCGCTCGTGGAGGGCGTCGCGCTTCTGCTGGTGCTCGATGACGCGTGCGTTGGTGGCGCGGAATTGAGCCTCGTCGAAAGAGTCGCCGAAGCGCTTGCGTGCCTTTGCAATCTCCTTGTCGATTTTCTCCTCATACTTTGCAATTTGGTCCTCGATGAGGACGTCGGCACGATAGCGCTTCTTGGAGTCGCGGTTGTCGATGAGTGGATCGTTGAAGGCGTCAACGTGTCCGCTGGCCTTCCAGATGGTGGGGTGCATGAAGATGGCGGAGTCGATGCCCACGATGTTCTCGTGCAGCAGCACCATGCTCTTCCACCAGTATTCCTTGATGTTGTTCTTGAGTTCAACGCCGTTCTGTCCGTAGTCGTAGACTGCGCCGAGACCGTCATAGATTTCACTGCTTGGGAACACGAAACCATATTCCTTGCAGTGGCTCACGATTTTCTTGAAAACGTCTTCTTGTGCCATTTCTTTATATGCTTTATGTTGTTTGTTTATAATTAAAAGGTATTGTCTGTCAATTTCCATTCACTGGGGCTGATTGACTTCTGACAACTTATGTTTTGACGCAACCTCTACTTGTTTTAGTTGCAAAGTTACGCTTTTTTGGCTGATTTCCTAATCTTTAAGGAGTTAAATGTTATGAAAGGTGGCGTAAGTGTCGGCTTTTTTGTAACTTTGCACGTATGGACAAACAGCAACAGCTTCAAATTGACGAACAATTTATGCGCCGCGCCTTGCAGGAGGCAGAGGCTGCGCGTGACGCCGGCGAGATACCCGTCGGTGCTGTCGTTGTGGCAGGCGGACGCATCATAGCGCGTGCCCACAACCTCACGGAGACTCTTTGCGATGTCACGGCACACGCCGAGATGCAGGCAATCACGTCGGCTGCCAATCAGCTTGGCGGCAAGTATCTTCCCGACTGCACGCTCTACGTCACTGTGGAGCCGTGCGTGATGTGTGCCGGTGCGCTTGGGTGGGCGCAGGTGAGGCGTGTCGTCTATGGCGCTTCCGACGAGAAACGTGGCTTCATGCGTTTCGCCCCGAAGGCCTTGCATCCCAAGTGTGAGGTGACGTCGGGCGTGCTGGAAGAGGAATGTCGCACGCTGATGACTGAGTTCTTTAAAGGAAAAAGGGGATGAACATTCCATGGCGTCGTAGCCTGTTTGTCGTTGTTGTGGCTAATACTGTCAGCAAAATACCTTTCAACCCCAATGACGTGTGAGCCTTAAAAATGTACAAAAAAACAGGTCTGTCGCAAGAAATACGAAAAATTTGTAGTAAGTTTGCATAACAATACACTTCAACAATGGGACGTCTTAAACTTATAATGGCTCTCGTCAGCCACTACAAATACGCCATCACCATCGTGATGGGCTTGCTTCTTGTCGGCTTTGTTGACGAGAACAGTTTCCTCCATCGTGTGCGGCTCGAAATGCAGATAAGCGACCTTGAAGACGAGATAGAGCGCTACAACGCTCAGAATGAGAGCGATCTGAAGCAGCTCAAGGCGATGAAGCGCAGCACACGGGCATTCGAGAAGATAGCGCGTGAACGCTATTTCATGAAGGCGGACGACGAGGACATATACGTGCTCAGCGACGACCCGAAGGAGAAAATTTGATTTTTTGAGTAATTAGAACATATAAAGAAGTTGACGAAGGAGTAAGAGCCATTTGCTTTGTGGCATAAGTATTGGTAAGTAGCCTAATGGTTTTCGTTCGGCTTTGCTGCTTGCCAAGCACGAACTTCCGAGTGTCAGTAGGCAATAAAGACTTCATTAACTTCCATATATGCAAACTTGAATTAGTTTAATAAAAAAGATGAAACAATTAAGCAATATACAAAGTGCGTTATTCCTAATAGGCGGCGTGCTGATGGTGGTCGGAGCAGGATGCTTCGTGTTCCTGGTATGGCAGCCTATAGTGTGCTGGGTGTTTCTCGTGGGTGCATTGCTCTTTGCCTCTATGCAAGTGAGCCAGACTTACGAAGGCAGCAACATCACTATAAAGCGGCTCAAGAAGATTATGACCGTGGCAGACATCTTCTTCGTACTTTCCGGACTCCTCATGGTGGACAGCGCCTACCAGTGGTTGCGCGACTATTTCACGGAGTACACCACCTACCTTGAGATGGTCTACAACAAATGGGTGCTTATGCTTCTCGTAGCCGCCATACTCGAAATCTACACCATGCACCGCATCTCCTCCCTTCTTGCCAAAGAAGAGAATAGCGACGAGCTTCCGTCTGGCAACAAAGAAGAGAATAGCGACGAGCTTCCGTCTGACGACGAAGAATAGAAGCGCAAACTCATTATGAACGGTGCCCCCGTCTGCCGGTGGAGGATTATTAACAAACGCTTAAGGAGCAACAGTGTTGGATATTGGCGGACATTAGTCAGTCGCTCCTTTGATGTTGTTAAAGAAGAATAATCATAACTTAAAACTCGTAAAAAATCATCCGTTATTCGACAATACACGTTATCTTTGCAGACAGGTGTAAGCCATACACCTCATAGCATGAAAAGTCAGAAAACATACATTCGCATTATGGACAAACTTCTGTACGCAGTTCTCTGCGTTCTTACTTTGGCGTCGTGCGCCAAAACCTATAACATACAGGGCACGTCTAACGTGTCCACACTCGACGGACGAATGCTCTATCTAAAGGTGCTGAGCAACAATGATTTCAAGAACATTGACTCCTGCGACGTCGTGCACGGACAATTCCAGTTCAGCGGCACCTACGACACCGTGCGCCTCGCCAATATCTTCATGGACGACGAGAGCGTGCTGCCCCTCGTGCTCGAGAGTGGCGACATAACGATAAAGATAGACAACACGCAGCAGAACGTCAGCGGCACGCCGCTCAACGATGAACTCTTCAAGTTCTTCAACAAGTACAACCAGTTGAAGAACCAGGAGGCAGAACTTCTCCACACCCACGACCGCGCCATCATGGACGGCAGCGACATGGACGCCGTAACGAAGCGTCTCAACGCCGAAGCGTTGCGCATCTCCGACGAGGAGGACAAGCTCGTCACAACTTTCGTCACCGACAACTTCGACAACGTGCTCGGTCCGGGCGTGTTCTTCATGATGACCATCGGCTATCGCTACCCGGAGCTGACGCCCTGGATAGAGGACATCATGAGTAAGGCGACAGACAAGTTCAAGAACGATCCCTACGTCAAGGACTATTACCAAAAGGCGCAGGAGAACCAGGCCATCATGAACGGCATGAAGTCGCCCGACGCCTCCATGCCCGACGCCCCAGCCCCTGCTCCCGACGGTCCTACACCCAACGAGCTTGCGCAGCCGGCTGAGTAAGCCATTGCAATGTGGGCGACGCGAAAAGCCGCGCATTATAAGCAAACTTTCAGTTAATACATACGAAAAACCATTATGCGAACATTAATCTTCGGCGGAACGGTCGTCAGCGACGGAGCCTCGCGCAAGGCATCCGTTGTAGTGGAAGACGACATTATCGCCGACATCATAGAAGGCTGTGAGCAACCCCGTGGCAACTACGACAAAGTCGTGGATGCGACGGGGCTTTTTGTGTTGCCCGGCATCATCGACTCCCACGTCCATTTCCGCGACCCCGGACTCACGGCAAAGGCCGACATGCAGACAGAGAGTCGCGCGGCAGCCTACGGCGGCGTGACCACCTATTTCGACATGCCCAACACCAAGCCGCAGACGACAACACTCGAAGCTCTCGACGCCAAGTTTGACGATGCTGCGCGCAAGTCGCACGTCAACTATTCATTCTTCATCGGCGCCACTAACGACAATCTCCATGTCGTCACCGCTGTCGACCCCCACCGAGTGCCGGGCGTGAAGCTTTTCATGGGCTCCTCCACTGGCAACATGCTCGTCGACCGCCGCGACACGCTCCTCAGACTCTTCCAGGAAGTGAGCCTTCCGATTATGGCCCACTGTGAGGACACCGACATCATCAACCACAACATGGCAGAGGCGAAGCGTCTCTACGGCGACGACCCCGACGTCGTGCACCATCCGGAGATACGCTCCGCCGAGGCTTGCTACAAGTCGACGAGCCTCGCCGTCAGTCTTGCCGAGCAGACGGGTGCCCGCCTTCATGTGGCTCATCTGACGACGGCACGCGAGCTGGAACTCTTCGGCAAGTCGCCGCGCATCACGGCAGAAGCCGTCATTGCCCATATCTTCTTCTCCGACGCCGATTATGCCACGCTTGGCACGCGCATCAAGTGCAACCCCGCCGTGAAGACCGCTGCCGACCGCGATGCCCTGCGCCGCGCCCTCTCCGATGGTCGCATCACTACCATAGGCACCGACCATGCCCCACATCTCCTCGCCGACAAGCAAGGCGGATGCTCCAAGGCAGCTTCGGGAATGCCGATGCTTCAGTTCTCGCTCGTCGCCATGCTCGAGCTTGTCAGCAAGGGTGTGCTCACGATAGAGCGCATGGTGGAGCTGATGGCGCACAATCCAGCACGCCTCTTCGAGGTGGCTAACCGCGGTTTCCTACGTCCGGGCTACAAAGCCGACATCGTCATCGTGGCGCCCCATTCGCCGTGGACGGTCACGCCCGACTGCGTGCAGAGCAAGTGCGGATGGAGCCCTATGGAGGGACACACGTTCCAATGGCAGGTGTGCACGACGATGTGCAACGGCCACATTATATATAATGAGGGCGTCTTCGACGACAGCAGTAGGGGAGAGGCAGTGTTGTTCCGCGCCTGACATCGCCTGGCTCTTCTTATTTACCATGAACAAATATGAACGACAACGAAAATAAATGTCTTGCCCATTACAACCTGAGCTATGACATATCAGCAATACGACCCTTCATCAACTGGCTCTATTTCCTCCACGCTTGGGGACTCTCCGGCAAGCCGCAGGAGGAGAAGGACAAGATGAAGGCTGAGGCGGAGCGCATGCTCGACAGCCTTGAGGGCCGCTACCACACTCGCGCCCTCTTCTCGCTCTTCGTCGCCAACAGCGACGGCGACGACATCATTGTCGGCGACACGCGCTTCCCCATGCTGCGCCAGCAGCATCCCTCCGAGAACGGCGGCCCTAATCTTTCGCTCGCCGACTTCATCCGCCCTGTCGCCTCGGGCATTGAAGACCGTCTTGGCGTGTTCGCCACGACCGTCGACTCTGCCCTTGAGCACGACTTCCTTGCCGACGATTTCCAGCGTATGCTTGCCCAAACCCTCGCCGACCGACTTGCCGAGGCTACCACCGAGGTACTCCATCGCGACGTGAGAAGACGCTATTGGGGCTACGCGCCCGACGAGCAGCTCTCCGTCAGGGAAATGCTGCGCGAGGATTTCCAAGGCATACGCCCCGCCGTGGGCTATCCGTCCCTGCCCGACACGAGCGCCAACTTCATCATCGACCGCCTCCTCTCCCTCGGACAGATAGGCATACGACTGACGGAGAGCGGTGCCATGAAGCCCCATGCCTCCGTCTCCGGACTCATGTTCGCACATCCCAAGGCCCACTATTTCGACCTCGGCAAGATTGGTGACGACCAGCTTCACGACTATGCACGTCGCCGCGGGTTGCCCGTGGAACTCGTGAGGCGCTTTCTCGCAGTAAGACTACAATGACAATATGATAGCACGCATTTCAATACTGATATTTCTCGTAACGCTCCTTCCCGACCTCTATCTCTATAGGCGTTATCTGTGCCGCCGCGTCAGCATGACGCTATGGATGCGACTACTGTGGTGGGTGCCGGGAGTGGCGATGGTTGCTTGTACGGCAGTCTACTCCATGATAGACAATTTCGCGCCCGACAATCTGACGCTCTTCGACGTCTATCTCTTTTTGCTTGGCTTGCTCGTCGTGCCGAAGTTGCTCTTCGTGCTCGTTTCCATAGCGGGGCGAGCCGTCAAGCGGCTGCTGCATTTGAATGTCAACTTGGGCAACTACGCCGGACTCGTCGTGGTGCTCGGTTGGCTCTACGTGCTCTTCACGGGCTCGTTGATTGGTCCGGAGCGACTGCGTGTGCGCCATGTAGAGATAGAGTTCGACAATCTGCCTGCTTCCTTCGACGGCTACCGCATCGTGCAGTTCTCCGACGCCCATCTCGGCTCCATGAGTCAGGAGTTTGCGGAGCGTGCCGTGGCGCAGATGAACGCTCTCAATCCCGACCTTATAGCCTTCACAGGCGACCTTCAGAACCTCCGGCCACAGGAACTGCCTCCTCATGCCGCCATTCTCTCACGCCTGTGTGCCAAGGACGGCATCGTCTCGGTGCTTGGCAATCATGACTATTCGCAGTATATGCGCCGGCTCAACGCTGCGCAGCGTGCCGACTATGAAGCAATGACGCGCGACTTTGAGCGCTCCGTGGGGTGGACACTTCTGCTCAACGAGAGCCGTGTGGTGCGCCGTGGTGCCGACTCCCTTGTCGTGGCAGGCACGGAGAACGACGGCAAGCCGCCTTTCCCTGCCAAGGCCAATTATCAGCGTGCGCTCAGCGGCATCGGCAAAGGTGCCTTCATCGTGATGCTGCAGCACGACCCCTCGGCGTGGCGTCGCCATGTCTTGACGGAGACAGACGCACAGCTAACGCTCAGTGGCCACACCCACGGCGGACAGCTCTCGCTGTTCGGCTTGCGCCCAACACGCTTCACCGGCTCGCCCGACGACGGACTCTATCGCGACGGCAAGCGCTGCCTCTTCGTCTCCACTGGGCTTGGAGGCATGCTGCCCTTCCGCTTCGGGATGGACCCGGAGGTGGTGGAGATTACGCTGAAGAGAGCAAGAATCCAATAGTTTTGAATTGTAGGTTTCGCCGATTAAGAGTTTCTTTATTTTTGAGTTTTATATAAGATAAGTACAGTAATGAAATACATTTATCGCATTTACCAGCTATTCATCGCTCTGCCGTTGATAGCCGTCTTCACGTTATTGACAAGCATTGTCGTCATCGTCGGGTGTGCCGTCGGCAACGGACATTTCTGGGGCTACTATCCCGGCAAGTTGTGGGCGCAGTTCATCGTGCGCGTCCTCCTGCTTCCAGTGAAGGTGGAGGGCAGGGAGAATTTGGAGAAAGGCCAGTCCTACGTCTTCGTCGCCAACCATCAGGGGGCGTTCGACATCTTTCTCATCTATGGCTTCCTCGGACGCAACTTCAAGTGGATGATGAAGCGTCAGTTGCGTCAGATACCACTTGTTGGCAAGGCGTGCGAGTCGTGCCATCACATCTTTGTCGACAAGCGCGGACCGAGCCGCATACGCGAAACCTACGACCGTGCGCGTGCCACGTTGCGCGGCGGCATGTCGCTCGTTGTCTTCCCCGAGGGAGCGCGTACGTTCACGGGTCACATGGGAGTGTTCCGTCGCGGTGCCTTCATGCTCGCCGACGACATCGACCTGCCCGTAGTGCCGCTCACCATCAACGGATCCTTCAACGTCATGCCCCGCACGCGCGACATGAAGTGGGCTATATGGCATCCGCTCCGCCTCACCATCCACAAGCCGATAATGCCCATCGGTAAGGGCACGGACAACATCAAGCATCTCGAGGAGGAGAGCTACAAGGTCGTCATGTCAGGACTCGTGCCCGAATACCAGGGCTTCGTTGAGAATCCCGACCAGTAGAAGCAATCAGGCAGGTAGTGAAGGACAAACGGCAAGAGAGGCAATTTTCCGGCAATGGTGTTCATGTACCATTCTTGGAAAACTCGAATTTTAGTTTTTTTATTCCTTTCGCCTTCTTGCTTTCCGCAAATCTTTGTACTTTTGTGTTTTCGTAACATCACGACAATTATGAACAACAGCGACAGCATAGTAATCATACCCACCTACAACGAGAAGGAGAACATCGAGAAGATCATTCGTGCGGTGTTCGCCCTCGAAAAATGTTTCCACATTCTCGTTATCGACGACGGCAGCCCCGACGGCACAGCAGCCATCGTGAAGCGGCTAATGGCAGATGAGTTCGCCGACCGTCTCTTCATCCTTGAGCGCTCCGGCAAGCTCGGACTCGGCACCGCCTACATCACAGGCTTCAAATGGGCGCTTGAGCACGGCTACGACTACATCTTTGAGATGGACGCCGACTTCTCCCACGACCCCCACGACCTGCCGCGTCTCTACGCCGCTTGCCACGACGAAGGCTACGACGTCGCCATCGGCTCACGCTACGTGAGCGGCGTCAACGTCGTCAATTGGCCTATCGGGCGCGTACTCATGAGCTATTTCGCCTCTAAGTACGTGCGCCTTGTGACGGGCTTCAAGGTACACGACACCACCGCCGGCTTCAAGTGCTACAGGCGCTGCGTGCTCGAGTCGATTCCGCTCGACGAGATACGCTTCAAGGGCTATGCCTTCCAGATAGAGATGAAGTACACTGCCTACAAGATGGGCTACCGCATCAAGGAGGTGCCCGTCATCTTTGTCAACAGGCGCGAGGGTGTCAGCAAGATGAGCGGCGGCATCTTCGGAGAGGCATTCTTCGGAGTGATGAGGCTCAGATGGGACGGATGGTTCAGGAAGTATCCGAAGGCAAAGCATTGATTGATGATTTATGAAAATTAACGAAATCTGCGAGATATACTCTGCCCTGCCACAGTGCGGGGCTTTTTTGAAGGCAGCAGGCGACAAGTCGGTGAAGCACGTATTCCTCAGCGGAATGCTTGCTTCATCGGCTTCTGTCTTTTTCGCCGCTGTGGCAAAGCGTATGCACACCGCCGTCTTCGCCCTTCAGGACAACGACGAGGCTGGCTATTTCTATCACGACCTTACGCAAATCCTCGGCACCGGCAACGTGCTCTTCTTCCCGTCGAGCTATCGGCGTGCCGTAAAGTACGGGCAGCGCGACGCCGCCAACGAGATATTGCGCACCGAGGCGTTGAGCCGTCTCAGTGGGCAGGACGCCTGCGACGACTTCCTCTATGTCGTGACGTGTCCGGAGGCACTCAGTGAGCTTGTCGTCTCGAAGCGTCGTCTCGACGAGAACACGATAAGCCTGAATGTCGGCGACATCGTTAATCTGACTGACCTTGGGAGGCGCTTGCGCGAACTGGGCTTTCAGGAGGTTGACTACGTCTACGAGCCGGGGCAGTTTGCCATGCGAGGCAGCATCGTGGATGTCTATTCTTATTCGTCGGAACTGCCGTTCCGTGTCGACTTCTTCGGCGACGAGGTGGACACAATCCGCACCTTCGAGGTGGCCGACCAGTTGTCGAAGGACTCCATGCAAGGCGTCAAGGTAGTGCCGGAACTGGTGAGGTCGGCGGAGGAGAAGCAGCCGTTCACGTCGCTTCTGCCCGACGACACGCTGCTCGTCGTGAAAGACCGGCTCTATCTCTGCTCGGCTGTTGAGCAGATCTACAATGACGGATTCTCCCAGCAAGCGCTCACGGAGCGTCTTGAGGGTGCGACGGAGATGGAGCAGCAGCAGATTTTGCGCGACATGCGCAAGGAGAACAATCTCGTTGCGGGCGTTAGGTTTCGCGAAGAGATAAGCAGGTTTCGGACGGTGGAGTTCGGAGCAAGTCCTTCCGGCACGCCACAGGTGACAATCGGCTTCAACATCTCCCCTCAACCGCTATTCCATAAGAACTTCGAGTTGCTCACGCAGTCGCTTGAAGACTATCTTCTGCAAGGCTACCGGCTCTATATTCTCGCCGACTCGGAGAAGCAGACGAAGCGTCTGCGCGAAATCTTCGACAGCGACGAGCTTCGGCAGGCGCGTCTGGCGCGCCTCGACAAGGACCGGCAGTCGGAGAGTCTTAGCATCGCCGACGCTCTCGACTTCACTCCCGTCGACCATACGCTGCACGAGGGTTTTGCCGACAACGACCTGAAGCTCTGTTTCTTCACCGACCATCAGATATTCGACCGCTTCCATAAGTACAGCCTCAAGTCGGACGCTGCCCGCACGGGAAAGATGGCGCTGACGATGAAGGAGCTGCAGGAGATGGAGCCTGGCGACTTCATAGTGCACGTTGACTTCGGCATTGCCAAGTTTGGCGGACTCGTGAGAGTACCCGTGGGCGACACCTATCAGGAGATGATAAGACTCTATTATCAGCGTGGCGACATCGTCGACGTCTCCATCCACTCGCTCTACAAGATTTCAAAGTATCGCAGCGCCAGCACGGGCGAGCAGCCTCGCCTGAGCACGCTTGGCACGGGAGCCTGGGAGCGTCTGAAGGAGCGCACGAAGAAGCGCATCAAGGACATCGCGCGCGACCTCATCAAGCTCTATGCGAAGCGTCGTCACGAGAAGGGCTTCTCCTTCTCCGCCGACTCCTACTTGCAGCATGAGCTTGAGGCGTCGTTCCTTTATGAGGACACGCCCGACCAGCAGCGCGCCACCCACGACGTGAAGGCCGACATGGAGTCGGCACGACCCATGGACAGGCTTGTCTGTGGCGACGTAGGCTTCGGAAAGACGGAGGTGGCGATACGTGCCGCGTTCAAGGCGGCGTGCGACTCCAAGCAGGTTGCCGTGCTCGTGCCGACAACGGTGCTCGCCTTCCAGCATTACAAGACGTTCCGCGACCGCCTCTCCGGAATGCCCGTTCGCGTCGACTATCTCTCTCGTGCCCGCACGGCAAAGCAGACGAGGGAGGTGCTCGCTGACTTGAAGGCGGGGAAGATAGATATAATAATAGGTACGCATAAGCTCATCGGCAAGTCGGTGGAGTGGCACGACCTCGGACTTCTCATCATCGATGAGGAGCAGAAGTTCGGCGTGTCGACGAAGGAGAAGCTGCGCAAGCTGAAGACCAACGTCGACACGCTCACGATGTCGGCGACGCCTATACCGCGCACGTTGCAGTTCTCGCTGATGGGAGCGCGCGACATGAGCATCATGCGTACGCCGCCGCCCAATCGCTATCCGGTGCAGACGGAGCTTGGCGTGTACGGACATGAGATTATCGCCGACGCCATCAATTTCGAGATGTCGCGCAACGGACAGGTGTTCTTCGTCAACGACCGCATCAGCAACCTGCCGGAGATAGAGGCGATGATAAAGAAATACGTGCCCGACGCACGCGTGGCGATTGGTCATGGGCAGATGCCGCCGGAGGAACTGGAGAAGGTGCTCATTGGCTTCATGAACTACGACTACGACGTGCTGCTCTCCACGACAATCGTCGAGAACGGCATCGACATCTCCAATGCCAACACCATCATCATCAATGACGCCCACCGCTTCGGACTCTCCGACCTCCATCAGATGCGAGGGCGCGTCGGACGTTCCAACAGGAAGGCGTTCTGCTATCTGCTCGCGCCGCCTAAGTCGGTGCTCTCCACGGAGGCGCGCCGCAGGCTTGAGGCTCTTGAGAACTTCTCTGAGCTTGGCAGCGGTTTCAATCTCGCCATGCAAGACCTTGACATACGCGGCGCTGGCAATCTGCTCGGGGCGGAACAAAGCGGATTTATGGAGGACCTGGGATACGAGACCTATCAGAAGATTCTCTCACAGGCTGTCACCGAACTGAAGAATGACGAGTTCGCCGACATCTATGCCGAGGAGATTGCGTCGGGCAATCAGCTCTCAGGCGACGAGTTTGTGGAGGACTGTGCCGTTGAGAGCGACCTTGAGATGTACTTCCCCGACACCTATGTGCCGGGCAGCTCTGAACGTATGCTGCTCTATCGCGAGCTCGACAACATCACAGACGACAACGATCTCAATGCCTATCGGCAGCGGCTTACCGACCGCTTTGGCCCCATTCCGCATGAGGGCGAGGAGCTGCTTCAGGTGGTGGCGCTGCGCCGCTACGGCAAGCGGTTGGGATGCGAGAAGATAATGCTGAAGCAGGGACGTATGCAAATGCAGTTTGTGAGCAATCCGAATTCTGCCTACTACAAGAGTGCCGCCTTCGGCTCTGTGCTCAACTATATAGGCAACCATGCCCGACGCTGCAACCTCAAGGAGGTGAAGGGCAAGCGTGCTATGGTAGTGAGCGGCGTGCCGAGTGTGGGTGAGGCTGTGAAGGTGCTCAAGGATATATTGGGATAGAGAAAGATATGGACATGAAAGAGAATGAAGAGTGCAAGTGTTCCACGACTCTTCTTCTTGTGCGCCACGGTGAGACTGTCGACAACGTGCGAAAGATTATGCAGGGTCAGACGCAGGGCGAACTTACGGAGCATGGGAAGGAGCAGGCGAGGGAACTTGCCGCGAAAATGGAGAATGAGAAAGTTGACGTGTTCGTGTCGAGCGATTTGAGGCGTTCTGTCGACACCTGTGCCATCGTCGCCGCGCCTCATGGCGTTGGACGCGACGGCATCGTGCAGACACCGCTGTTGCGCGAACGCGACTGGGGCGGCTTCACCGGACGCTACATCCCCGACTTGAAGGACGCTGTTTGGCCCGACGACATAGAGACGATTGACGAGTTGCGAAACCGCGCTCAGCGTTTTCTCAACTTCGTGAAAGAAAATTTCCGTGGAAAAACGGTGCTTGCCGTAGGACATGGCATAGTAAACAAGGCCATACAGAGTGTCTGCCTTGGCAAGCCGATGAATGAAATTCAGCGCATGGAGAACGCCGAGGTCAGACGCCTCGTGATTTAGGCGGAATAACTGGGAGAGGGGGCGCCCTCGCCCCCGACATGTTAGGCACAAATAACTGGGAGAGGGGGCGCCCTCGCCCCCGACACGTTAGGCACAAATAACTGGGAGAGGGGGCGCCCTCGCCCCCGACATGTTAGGCACAAATAACTGG
>ERZ808270.134-NODE-134-length-45832-cov-14.721869_pt1 | contig 45832 bp, 37 predicted proteins | sample MGYA00521082_ERZ808270 | MGnify/ENA primary metagenome ERZ808270 (study PRJEB31516, sample SAMN03275594) | gut metagenome | biome: mammalia-associated habitat; material: feces | host: Papio cynocephalus | place: Kenya | collected 2012-07-27 ... | reverse complement strand
AACCAAAACGCTCAGGAAAGTGAGCTAAAATTGGTACAACGAACTGGACACCCTATCTAATTTCTCATGAATATGCCAATATTGATGAAGTTATCGTCTTTGATACTATAAAAAATGGTTTGCCGGAACTATTGACAGTTGTAAATGAACTGTTGAAAAAATTCTGATGGCTTTCTTGATTATCCATAGCCTTTTAATATGAAGTTCGGAATTTATTTGGTATTTTTGCAGACCACTTGGTCTTTATGAATTCGAACATCATGACATTTGACGAGATAATCAGAAAATATTCCTTTTTGCCTGCTGCTGATATCAGCGGCAAACTTAATGATACTCTTGAGGGTAACACTACGGTTGTAGTTACCGCACCGCCAGGAGCCGGAAAGTCTACACTCCTTCCACTTTCTGTAAATGCCGGAAGTAAGAGAAATGGTAAAATCCTTATGCTCGAACCACGACGTATCGCCGCACGACAGATAGCATGCCGAATGGCAGAAATGATTGGCGAAGGAGTGGGGCAGACCGTAGGTTATAGGGTGAGATTCGAAAGTAGGGTATCTGTCCAGACCCGTATAGAGGTAATTACAGAGGGGATACTGACCCGTATGCTCGTTGCCGACCCTACTCTCGATGGAGTGGATACGGTAATCTTCGATGAGTTTCATGAGCGCAGCATAAATACAGATCTGTCTCTCGCTCTTTGCCGGTATTCACAACAGCTGTTGCGCGACGATCTGAAAATTGTGGTCATGTCGGCTACAATTGATGCGTCGGCAATATGCAAAGCCATGAATGCTCCTTTGATAGAGTGCAGCGGGAGAATGTTCCCGGTGAGAGTGGAATATGCCGACGAGGCACAGAACGGATTCGATGATCTGCTCACCGATTCTGCAAGAATTGTCGCTCGTGTCGTGTCGCGTGTTTTGCATGAGCAAGAGGGAGATATCCTCGTGTTCCTTCCGGGACAGGGAGAGATTCAGCGTTGCGTGGAATTACTTGGCGACTCGATGGAAGGAACAGTAGTATTCCCACTATACGGAAATCTCTCTCCTGAGCAACAGCACAGGGCAATAATGCCACTGCCGGACGGAAGGCGCAAGGTGGTAATTGCCTCTCCTATTGCCGAGACATCGCTTACTATCGAAGGAGTCAGAATTGTTGTCGACTCAGGATTATGCCGACACTTGGCTTTTGATGCTCGAAGCGGATTGAGTCATCTCGAAACGGTAGAAATCAGTCGTGATATGATGGTTCAGCGAACGGGACGTGCCGGACGATTGGAAGACGGTGTGTGCTACAGACTTTGGCGACAGGTGGAGGAACACAAAATGGAAGACCAGCGACGCCCGGAGATTGAATACATTGACCTCGCTCCGCTTGCTCTCGAAGTTGCAGCCTTTGGCGAAAATGATATATGGCAGTTGCCGTGGCTCACTCCGCCGGATAAAGGCAGAGTGGCGCAGTCGTTAAAGCTGCTTCGTCTGCTTGGGGCTATCGGGGCTGACGGGAATATAACACCACTCGGAAAACAGATGGCTGCCATGCCTTGCCATCCCCGAATTGCCAAGATGATATTGAGTTGTAGAACTCCAGAGCTGAAGAGTCTGGCATGCGACATTGCCGCTTTACTCGAAGAAAAAGACCCGATGGCGAATTCCGCCGATACGGATATCTCCATGCGTATATCTTCGTTGCGAGGAAGCAGGAAACGCCAATCGCTTGGCAAATGGAAACGTATTGCCTTGATAGCTCAAGAATACCGAAGGATGGTTAGAGTGGCTGAGGATAATACCGATGTTGTTCCGTCTTGCGTGGGTATTCTTGTGGCGAATGCCTATCCGGAGCGTGTTGCCATGGCTCTTGACGATGCTGGCAACTTCCGCTTGGCAAGTGGAGAAAATGTAAAGTTGGATTTGGCTGACTCCATGTCGGCATATCCCTGGATTGCCGTTGCTTCTTTGTATTCTCACGGTAAGTCTGGTAGGGTATTCCTCGCTGCTCCTGTAGAGAAAAGCGACTTGCCTGTTTATTCCTATGATAATGTGTCGTGGAACAGCAAGATGGGTTGTGTCGTGGCACAGAGGGAAAAGCGTATGGGGTGTCTGGTTGTTGACAGTAATCCTATTGCGGATATCGACAGGAAGACTATTGTGGATGTGGTTTGCAATGCCGCAAAAAAAGACGGAACGGGCATGTTCGACTGGAATGATAATGTTTCCAGACTTCAGCTAAGAGTGATGAAAGTGGCAGAATGGCATCCGGAACTATCGTTGCCGGATCTATCCACTTCGCATATCCTTGAAACTGCCGACGAATGGCTTCCGTTTTATCTGGAGAATAATGGGAAGATTAGGCAAAATGTTGCAGAACTGAAAAAAATCAACATGTATGATGTTCTTTGGGCGATGATTCCGTATGATTTGCAGATGCAGATAGAACGCCTTGCTCCCACTCATATCGTGGTGCCTACGGGAAGCAGAATAAAGGTTGATTACAGACAGGGAGCGGCTGTTCCTGTATTGAGCGTCAGACTGCAGGAGTGCTTTGGTATGGAGAAGACTCCATGCGTGAATGACGGACGGCAACCATTGCTGATGGAATTGCTGTCGCCAGGATTTAAACCCGTACAACTCACTCAAGATTTGGAAAGCTTCTGGAATACAACATATTTTGAAGTTCGGAAAGAATTAAAACGACGGTATCCTAAGCATTATTGGCCAGAGAATCCGCTTGAGGCAGAGGCTGTAAGAGGGGTGAAAAGGTAGTTTGCAACCCGATTGCAAAACTTTGTTCATAATTTTGCGGCAGAAAACTAAAACATAAAATATATGGACAAGAAAAAACTATTGAGAATTATTCTCACTGCCGTGTTGCTCGTTGCGGCTGTTGTGGTTGAAAAAACCATGGGACTTGAAGTCTGGCAACTGCTGATTGTATATCTCATACCTTTCCTGCTCATCAGCTATGATGTTATCGGAGAGGCAATAGAGGGGATTATGGAGGGGGAAGTCTTCGATGAGGACTTCCTTATGTGTGTTGCTACCATTGGAGCTTTGCTTATTGGCTTCCTGCCTGGAGCCGAGACGGAATTTCCGGAGGCTGTGTTTGTTATGCTCTTCTTTCAGATTGGCGAACTGTTTGAGGATTACGCCGAAGACAACAGTCGAAGGTCGATTTCGCATCTTATGGAGATTCGCCCTGATACGGCAAACGTGGTAAGAAACGGGGAGACGATTGTCGTTAAGCCGGAAGAGGTGAAGATTGGCGAGACTGTAGTAGTGAAGCCCGGCGAGAAACTGCCTCTCGATGGAATTGTGGAGAGCGGCAAAACGAGTCTTGACACTATGGCGCTTACAGGAGAGACAATGCCACGTGATGTACTTGAAGGCGATAAGGTTGTGTCGGGCTGCGTAAACTTGTCGGGAGTGATAAAAGTCAGGGTAGAGAAAACTTATGGCGAGTCTACCGTAAGCAAGATTCTTGATCTCGTGGAGAATGCAAATGAAAACAAGTCGAAGAGCGAGACCTTTATAGCCAAGTTCGCACATGTATATACCCCAATCGTCGTTTATGTAGCTTTGCTGCTTGCTTTCTTGCCTCCGTTCTTTTACGGCAGTTATATGGCAGCCTTGCCAGTATGGTTGGGTAGGGCTCTCACCTTCCTCGTGGTGTCATGCCCCTGTGCTCTTGTTATTTCCGTGCCGCTAACCTTCTTTGCCGGTATTGGCGGAGCCTCAAAGCGTGGTATTCTAATAAAAGGTTCAAACTATATGGATGCGTTGGCAAAAACCGGAGTTGTGGTGTTTGACAAGACTGGAACCTTGACGAAGGGCAAATTCGAGGTTGAGGCTATCCATCCCAATGATTTTAACGACAACGAACTCTTGCATCTTGCTGCCCATGTGGAGAGATTCTCCACGCATCCTATTGCGATGTCGCTGAAAGAGGCTTTTGGCAATGAGGATGATGGCTGTAATGTGGAGGATGTAGAAGAAATTGCCGGAAAAGGAGTTAAAGCTCATGTCAACGGAAGAGAAGTGTTTGTAGGCAACGGTAAACTGATGGACAGTATTGGTGTGGAGTGGCATCAGTGTCATAAGGTGGGCACTATCGTTCATGTGGCTGTCGATGGTGTATATGCCGGACATATCGTAGTGTCGGATGTTGTCAAGGCTGATGCCAGGGAGGCTATTGACGGTCTCAGGAATTGTGGCATAAAGAAAACGGTTATTCTTACAGGCGACAGGAATGAAGTAGGCGAGTATGTGGCTAAAGAACTTGGAGTGGACGAGTGTCATGCCGAGCTGTTGCCTGCCGATAAGGTAGACAAGATGGAGGAAATTCTGAATAGTGAGAATAAAAAAAGTAATGTCGCTTTTGTTGGCGACGGCATTAACGACGCTCCTGTATTGGCACGCGCTGATGTAGGTATTGCAATGGGTGCCTTGGGATCAGATGCCGCAATCGAAGCAGCAGATGTTGTGTTGATGGACGACAAACCTTCTAAAATAGCGTTGGCAATAAGAATAGCACGCAACACTATCGGTATTGCGAGGCAGAATGTGGCATTTGCCATTTCCGTAAAACTTGCGGTTCTCATACTTGCCGCTTTCGGCTTGGCAACAATGTGGATGGCAGTTTTTGCAGATGTAGGTGTTACGGTTATCGCCGTGCTTAATGCCATGAGGGCTTTAAACACGGCGAAAGCTTGATGATTTTCTCTTTCTTAGCCTGATGGCTTGAGAGTTTTTTATAAAAAGGTATGTTTGCCCTTTATGTCGAAATGAGAATCTACAAATGATGGTTCTTCTTTCTACATTCAGGGCATTCTCCTTTTACGACAAACGATAGCGAGTGGGCATGGAAGCCTTCCGGCAATTTCAAGTCGTGGATATGTATATCCTCCAGACAGAACGACTTTTGGCATGATTCGCAATAGAAATGCACATGACTGTCTTTCATGTTGCACGCTCCGTCGCTAAGGCATAGTTCATAGTTGAGTATTCCGCGTCCGTCTTCAAACGAATGTACCACGTCGTGCTCGTGAAACAGAGTGAGTACCCTGAAAATGCTCGACTTGTCCATCGACAGTTGCAATGCCTCTATGTCGGATAGACTTACCGGGTGGTCGAGTCCTGCCAGTGTCTTGTATACAAGAATGCGGTTGGCGGTAGGCTTCACCCCTTTATGCTGCAGTCTTTCCTCTATTTCTTCTATATTTGTCATCTTGTATCAAAAAGAAATCTTAGATACTCGGTCTTGGATTTTATAAAGAATAATTATTCTTCTACGACTTCTACTTCCATGCTTATGTCCTCCTTAGGACGGTCTCCACGCAGAGTTTCGCAGTTTTGTATCTTCTCAACAACGTCAAGTCCTTCTTCCACCTCGCCGAACACGGTATATTGATTGTCGAGGAACGGCGTTCCGCCAATTGTGGTATACGTCTCCCGCTGTTCGTCGGTAAACGTAGGCTTGCCTTTTTCCATGCTTATAGCTTTTGTCTCGGCAATGAGTTCGTCTTGTAGTTCTTGAAGTCCGGCGCGGTCGCGGTTGCGTCTCAGATCCATAATCTTGTCATGGTTCTCTTTTGCAAGTTGGTTGAAGATAGCCTGTTCCTGTTGCATTTCCAGTTGCTTCTCCATTTGCTTCAGCTCTGCCGGCTTGTAAGTCTTTCCCCAAACAATATAAAACTGGCTTCCGCTGCTCTCTCTATTAGGGTTAACCTCGTCTCCAAGACGTGCAGCACTCAAAGCTCCGCGCTTGTGGAAGAGTTTTGGGTAAACGAATTCAGCCGGTATCGTATAGTCCGGTCCGCCGGTTCCGAGCATCTTGCCTTTAGGTGCTCCTTTACTGTCGGGGTCTCCTCCCTGAATCATGAAGTCTTTGATGACACGATGGAACAGCGTTCCGTCGAAATATCCCTCTTTGGCAAGTTTTATGAAGTTGTCGCGATGTTTGGGAGTCTCATCGTAGAGGCGAACAAGGATGTCACCCTCAGTTGTCTTGATTCTTACTTTTGTCATTATCTTGTTTTTTCTTTGTTTTTATAAAATTGTTTTTTCTTTATCTACCTTTGGTTGGTATAGCCTTATTAGATGGTTTCCTTTTCAGCCTTCCCTTTACCGCTTTTCAGCTTTTCAATCATAATGTCAGCAGCATTTTCTGCGGCACGTTTCTCACCAAGAGTGTTGTGGATTTCGGCATAACCTTTAAGCATGTCTTCCCTTGCCTTGCCCTCATTGGTTATCTTTTCGAGTTCATTTTTGATATTTTCCGTACTGAAAGAGTCGGCAACGAGTTCGGTAACTACCGTGCGATTAGCTATCAGATTCACGAGCGATATATATTTCACCTTCAGAAGATGACGCTTCAGGAAAGCGATGACCTTAGGAATAGGAGTCTTGTAGCAAACCACCTGCGGCACGTTGAAAAGTGCTGTTTCAAGGGTTGCCGTACCGCTTGTTACCGCTGCAGCACGAGCTTGCCGGAGTAATGCGTAAGTCTCTCCGCTAACGAGCTTTGCCTTTCCGTTGAGATACTGGTCGTATATACTTTTGTCAATTCCCGGTGCACCGGCAACGACAATTTGGTATTTTTCCTTAGCCACCGCTGTCGCCGCCTGTAGCATATATGGCAAGTTGTCTTTGATTTCCTGTTTCCTGCTTCCTGCGAGTAGGGCTATTATAGGCTTGTTCTCAAGTCCGAGTCTGTTGCAGAACTCTTCGGGACTTTCTCTGTAGTCCGCTTTGAATTCTGCCACTTCATCAGCAGTAGGGTTGCCTACATAGTGTATAGGATAGTGGTGCTTCTTTTCGAAAAAGTCTATCTCAAATGGAAGGATGGAGAACAGTTCGTCAACATCTCTTTTTATATTCTTTATCCTATATTCCTTCCATGCCCATATCTTAGGAGAAATATAATAATATACAGGGATATTGGTATTGGCGTGAATATATTTGGCGATGCTCAGGTTAAATCCCGGATAGTCGATAAGTATCAGTACGTCAGGCTGATACTCCGCAATATCTTTCTTGCATATAGCCATATTACGGAATATCGTGCGCAGATGCATAAGTACGGGTATGAACCCCATATAAGCAAGTTCGCGGTAGTGCTTGACGCGTGTTCCTCCGACGGCAGACATGAGGTCTCCACCGAAGAAACGGAACTGTGCCTCCGCGTCTTTGTCTTTCAGAGCCTGCATAAGATGCGAGGCATGAAGGTCTCCACTTGCTTCACCGGCAATAAGATAGTATTTCATTTTACTCTTCCACCATTTTAGTTTTTCAATCTTTCAATCTTTCAACGTTTTTCAATCTTTCAACGTTTTTCAAATCCCCCATTCCCTAATCTTGTCCATAGCCTGATAAGCGGTAATGTCTATAGTTGTAGGAGTAATAGCCACATATCCGTTAGCGAGCGCCCATTCGTCGGTATCCTCGGCATCAGGTTCAGTATCGCGGAATTCGCCAACCATCCAATAGTTGTCGTATCCTCTTGGATGACGCTGCTTTACGACCTCGTTTTCCCATATGCCGTTACACATTCTGCAAACCTTTACTCCGCGGAACTCCTTGATATTGGGGAAGTTGACATTCAGACAAACATTCTTTGGCAGACCTTCTTCAAGAACCCTTCCGGTGATAATCTTTATAATTCGCGACGTTGCACTGAAGTCAGCATCGGCATCATAGTTGCATAGAGAGAAAGCAATCGACGGAACACCTTTCATGCATCCCTCCCGAGCTACTCCCATAGTACCGCTGTAATGGGTGTTTACAGAAGCGTTGTCGCCGTGGTTTATTCCGCTGAGAACCAAGTCCGGACGCCTGTCGCATAGCTGACTGAAAGCCATCTTTGTGCAGTCTACCGGTGTGCCATTGCAAGCCCAAACCTGCAGATGTTCCTCTTTACGCTTCAGAGAAAGCCGTAATGGCATTTCCGATGAGAATGCACAAGAGTATCCGGAACGTGCCGATTCGGGGGCGCATACGATAACATCGCCGAATCCTCGAACATATTCAATCAAGCTTGTTATGCCTTTTGCTTCATACCCGTCATCGTTGGAAATCAGTATTAAAGGTCTTTTATTTTTCATAAATTAAAATTCTTTTGCTTGCAAAAGTACGAAAAAAGGTTTAAATCCGCCGATTATCACATAATAATATGTATCTTTGCAGTCATAAATAGCATGAAATGACAGTTTCCTTAGGCTGCATTACCTTATTATTGCAATAATTGAAAGAATAAAATGGGAAAAATAATAGCATTGGCAAACCAAAAGGGTGGAGTGGGAAAGACTACTACCACAATAAACCTCGCTGCTTCGCTGGCAACGCTCGAGAAGAAAGTACTCGTAATCGATGCCGACCCACAGGCTAACGCTTCGAGCGGTCTCGGCGTGAACTCCAAGGATGTTGACTGTTCTCTATACGAGTGTATCATTGATCATGCCGACGTTAGGGATGCCGTGTATACAACCGATATCGACGGACTGGACATTATTCCAAGTCATATTGATCTCGTGGGCGCAGAAATAGAAATGCTTAATCTTGACCATCGCGAACAAGTGATAAAACGCTTGCTTCAGCCTATAAGAGGGGATTATGATTATATCCTGATAGACTGTTCTCCGTCGCTTGGCCTTATCACTGTCAATGCGCTGACGGCAGCCGATTCTGTCATTATTCCTGTACAGTGTGAGTATTTTGCCCTTGAAGGAATCAGCAAGCTGCTTAATACTATAAAGATCATAAAGAGCAAACTGAATCCGAAACTTGAGATTGAAGGTTTCCTGCTTACGATGTATGACAGTCGTCTGCGCCTTGCCAATCAGATTTACTATGAAGTGAAACGACACTTCCAGGAGCTGGTGTTCAAGACTGTGATACAGCGAAACGTAAAGCTCAGTGAGTCGCCAAGCCACGGACTGCCTGTTATCCTCTATGATGCCGACTCTACGGGAAGCAAGAACCATCTTGCCTTGGCTAAGGAAATTATAAACAAAAACGAACAAAGTAAGTAAACGTAAATATATAAATGGGAGTACATAAGAGATATAGCGCTTTGGGACGTGGACTCGACGCCCTTATATCAACTGATGACGTGCGTCCTCAGGGAAGCTCAACGATTAATGAAATTGACATCGACAAGATAGAGGCTAATCCTAACCAGCCCCGAAGGGAGTTTGATCAGGAGGCTTTGCAGGAACTTGCCAACAGTATTCGGGAGATTGGAATAATTCAGCCGATTACCCTAAGGCAGGTCGATGACGACAAATACCAGATTATTGCCGGCGAGCGACGCTGGCGTGCATCGCAGATAGCTGGGCTGACAGCTATCCCTGCTTATATCCGTACTATAAAGGACGAGAATGTAATGGAGATGGCTCTCGTGGAGAATATCCAGCGAGAGGATCTTAATGCTATAGAAATTGCTTTGGCGTATGAACATCTTCTCTCGAATACCGGTATGACACAGGAAAAGGTGTCGGAGCGTGTGGGGAAGAGCCGAACGGCAATTACCAATTACCTGCGCTTGCTGAAACTGCCGGCTCAGGTGCAGATGGCTTTGCAGAAGAAGGAGATTGATATGGGGCATGCTCGTGCGCTGCTCTCCATCGACTCTCCGTCGCTGCAGATAAAGGTGTTTAAGGAAATACAGAAAAACGGTTATTCTGTTCGTAAGGTAGAGGAAATAGCAAAACAGCTGAACAGCGGCGAGAATGTGGTAAGCGGAAAGAAGGTGATTGCTTCCAGCAATCCGTTGCCTGAGGAGTTCAACGTGTTGAAGGAAAAGCTGTCAACATTCTTCTCTACAAAGGTGCAGATGACCTGTTCTGCAAAGGGAAAGGGGAAAATCAGTATCCCGTTTGCCAATGCCGAGGAACTGGAACATATCCTGGCGGTTCTTGATAAAACGCATGAATGATAATTTAATCCGGCTTAGCGTGTATAGCAACATTAGAAGAATATTCTCTTGCCTCGTGGCTGTTGTCGCTTCAGCTGCAGTATGGGCTGAGGAACCGATAATACGACAGTCGGAATCCTCGACTTTGTTGGAACTGCAAGACTGTTCTGACTTCTCTGGTTTCTCGAAGCCATCCGAGTCGTCATATGAGTCTTGTATGTCATGTGAGTCTTATACCTCCGACTCTTCCGACACCCTTATATATAATAAGGTGGACAGCCTTTCTGCCATGTCAAAGAAAAAGGTGAAGCGCGATTGGGCAACATGGGCTCCTGATCCTAAGCGTGCCATGTGGCTTGCGATAGTGCTGCCCGGTGCCGGACAGATATACAACAGGAAATACTGGAAACTTCCTATCGTATATGGAGGAATTCTTGGATGTGCGTATGCCTGGAGGTGGAACAACCAGATGTTTCGCGACTATTCTCAGGCTTACATGGATATAATGGACGATGATCCGAATACGCAGAGCTATAATCAGTTCTTGCATCTTGGTATGCAGATAACGGATGAAAACAAGGAGAGATACCAAAACCTGTTTAAGCGTCGTAAAGACTATTACCGCAAGTATCGCGACTTGAGCATCTTCTGTTTGATAGGAGTTTATGCCCTGTCGGTAATAGATGCTTATGTTGATGCCTCACTGTCGCAGTTTGATATTTCTAAAGATTTGAGTCTTAGGATAGAGCCGTCGGTTATCAACAACCACTCTTCGGCTAACCCGGTGAAGAGCTCGTCTCTCGGATTGCAGTGCTCGCTGAACTTCTGAGCTTTCTGATAGTTCAAAGTTATCGGTTCTCCTAGTTCTCTCAGAACTCTCAGAACTCTCAGAACTCTCAGTTCTCTCAGCCCTCTCCGAGCCTTCAAAAAATCTCTCCCAGAAAAAAAACAAGAAGATGATAAAAATAAATATAAAAAGTCTGGCTCTTGCAGCCGCCCTCCTCTTAGGAGGCAGCAACATGCTGTATGCCCAGACCGATGATGAAAAGGAAATAAAAGTAAAAGACAAGGATGGCAACGAGGAAATCATCGATGTGCCGGAGTCTATGGATACAGAGTTTGATAACCTGTTGCAGGAGTATTACTCAAAGAAATATCTGAAAGAGGATGGCGACTGCAACTACCGCGACGAGAACAGAACTTACGACAAAGAGGTTTATATCGACCGGTTGAAGAGGCTGCCGAATATCATGGAGATGCCTTACAATGAAATAGTGCAGAAGTTTATCGACAGATACACCGGACGTCTGCGCCGTTCCGTAGGTTATATGCTCGGGGCATCAAATTTCTATATGCCAATCTTTGAGGATGCCCTCGAGGCTTATGGAGTTCCGCTCGAACTGAAGTATCTTCCGGTTATCGAGTCGGCGCTCAACCCGAAAGCCGTGTCAAGGGTCGGCGCTGCCGGATTGTGGCAGTTTATGCCGTCAACTGGCAAGCAGTATGGACTGGAGATAAATTCGCTCGTCGATGAGCGTCGCGACCCGGTGAAGTCATCGTATGCCGCAGCAAGGTATCTGCGCGACCTGTATAGAATTTATGGCGACTGGAGCCTCGTTATTGCTGCATACAACTGTGGTCCGGAGAATGTGCGCAAGGCAATACAGCGCTCAAACGGAGAGACTGACTATTGGACGATATATCCATATCTTCCGCGCGAGACAAAGGGATACGTTCCGGCATTCATCGCCGCAAACTATGTAATGACATACTATTGCGAGCATAACATCTGTCCGATGCGTACCACGTTGCCGGCAAAGACCGATACCGTGCAGGTTAGCCGTGATGTGCATTTCAAGCAGATTGCCGATGTCTGCGGAGTTGACATCGAGGAGCTGCGCGCTCTTAATCCGCAGTATCGCCGCGATATAGTAAACGGCAGTTCAAAGCTCTCGTCAATCCGCTTGCCTATCGCCGTTGTGAACTCGTTTATTACCAATGAGGACTCTATATGCAATTATCAGGCAGACCAGCTCTTTACCCGCCGCTCGCTCGTAGAAGTGGCAGAAGAGAGTCAGCCAAGATATTCGTCTTCTAAGAAAACATATTCCCGCAGTTCAAAGAGCTCCCGCAGTTCGAAATACAGAGACCGCCGCGGAAAGAAAGGACGCAAGAACAAGGAGAGAACAAAGAGCGTGAAGGTAAGAAACGGCGACACTCTTTCGGAGATAGCCGAGAGAAACCACACTACCGTGAAGAAACTTCGTAAGCTCAACGGCATAAAGGGTAATAATATCCGTGCCGGAAAGAAGATAAAGGTGAAGTAAAAACTCACCGCATCCATTAACAATTAAATGTCTGAATATTATGGGTGAACAATTAAATCCAGACAAGGAGAGGGAAGCTGCCGATGCAAAAATGGTGGATGATGCCTTTCATCATCTACTCGACAGCTATTTGGCTTCGCGCCATAGAAAGAAGGTGGACATCATAACTAAAGCCTTCAACTTTGCAAGACAGGCGCATAAAGGTGTGCGACGCCTGTCGGGCGAGCCGTATATCATGCACCCTATCGCCGTGGCGCAGATTGCTTGCTCGGAGATGGGACTCGGCTCCACGAGTATCAGTGCCGCATTGCTCCACGACGTAGTGGAAGATACGGATTATACCGTAGAGGATATACAGAACATGTTCGGACCGAAAATCGCACAGATTGTAGACGGACTGACTAAGATTTCTGGTGGAATCTTCGGTGAACAGGCTTCGGCACAGGCAGAGAACTTCAAGAAGCTGCTGCTTATGATGAGCGACGACATTCGTGTAATCCTTATCAAAATCTGCGACCGTCTTCACAATATGCGTACCCTCGACGGTCAACCGCCAAACAAACGCTACAAGATTGCCGGAGAGACGCTGTACATATATGCTCCGCTCGCCAATCGTCTCGGACTGAACAATATCAAGACCGAGTTGGAAAATCTAAGCTTTAAGTTTGAACATCCCGAACAGTATCAGGCGATTGAAGAGAAACTTGCCAGCACTCAGGAATCAAGAGACTCCCTCTTCGACAGTTTTACGGCTCCTATCCGTGAGGCTCTCGACAAGATGGGGTTTGAGTATAAAATAAAGGCAAGGGTAAAGAGCCCGTATTCCATCTGGAACAAGATGCAGCAGAAGCAGGTGTCGTTCGACCAAATCTATGATATCCTTGCCGTTCGCATCATATTCAAGCCCAAGAAGAAAGACGAGGAGGTTAACGAGTGCTTTAACATCTACGTGGCAATCAGTCAGATATACAAGTCTCATCCCGACCGCCTTCGCGATTGGGTGAACCACCCTAAGGCTAACGGATATCAGGCTCTCCATGTAACACTGATGAGTAAACAGGGAAAATGGATTGAAGTGCAGATCCGTTCCGAGCGCATGGACGAGATTGCCGAACAGGGATTTGCTGCCCATTGGAAATATAAGGACGGAGTGGCGACAAATGGCGAGTTCTCTGAGGATGAAGGAGAACTGAACAACTGGCTTCGCACGATAAAGGAAATTCTCGACGACCCGCAGCCGGATGCCATGGATTTCCTCGACACCATAAAGCTTAACCTTTTTGCATCGGAGATTTTTGTCTTCACGCCGAAGGGTGAGATTAAGACGATGCCGGCTGGATGTACGGCTCTCGATTTCGCTTTCCAGATTCATACTTTCCTCGGCAGTCATTGTATCGGTGCCAAGGTGAACCATAAACTCGTGCCGCTGAGCCATAAACTGAGCAGCGGCGACCAGGTGGAGATTCTCACATCCAACTCGCAGCATGTACAGCCATCGTGGATTAATTTCGTTTCCACGGCTAAGGCTAAGACTAAGATTCAGGCTATCTTGCGCCGTGAGGGTAGGGAAGTGCAGAAACGAGGCGAGGAAATCCTCGACGAGTTCCTGAAGCGTAACTCCCTGGAGGTTACTTTCTCTGTATTGAACAAGCTCTGTGCTTTACACGGCATAGAGAAGCATGAACAGCTGTTGCAGGCTCTTGGCGAGAAAAACATTATCCTTGGTGAGCAGGACATTAAAGAACTGCAAGGCAAGGGTAAGAAAAAAACTGAAGAAACGGTTAAGGGATGGCGTCGCTATGTGCCGTTCCTCGGAAAACAGAAGAAGACTGAGAAAACGGAAAAAACCGACGAATACATCGTCTTGCCTACCGACTTCAACCGTAAGAAGCCTATCTATATCAACGACGACAATATACACCAGTATATCTTCAAGTCGTGTTGTCATCCTATCCCCGGCGATGACGTCTTGGGATATATCGACGGCAAGAACCATATCGAGATACACAAACGCTCCTGTCCGGTGGCGTCGAAACTGAAGTCGAGCTACGGCAACCGTATTCTTGACGCTAAGTGGGACATGCACCGCAAGCTCTTCTTCGATGCAACGATTTCTATAAAGGGTATCGACCGCATTGGAATGCTGAACGAGGTAACAAGTGTAATCTCCGGACAGTTCGACCTGAATATCCATAAGCTGACAATATCAAGCAACGACGGCATATTCTCTGGAGTCTTCGAACTGCTTATCCACGACCGCACGGATGTGGAGACAATTATTAAGAATCTAAAAACAATAAAGGGTGTACAGGAAGTAAACCAGACTGTGTAGACAGCGTTCTCCGAGTCTTCCCTAAAAAAACAACAACAATGAAAAATCTTTTCCTTTCCATTTTGCTCGCCCTGGCGAGCATACCGGTTGCTCAGGCTGCCAATAAATATGACAATCCCGACACGCTCTTTGTGGCACGCGACGGTACGGCAGAGTTCCGCAACATCGACGATGCACTTGAAGTTTGTCGTGCCTTCATGGAATACCATAAAGTGATTTTCGTGAAAAACGGAACGTACAAGGAGAAACTCATCATTCCGTCGTGGCTCACAAATATTGAGATTTGTGGCGAGGACCCGGAGAAGACCATTATAACTTACGACGATCATGCCAACGTCTTCATTCATGGCACCGACCGCAAGATGGGAACTTTCCGTACATATACAGTGCGTGTAGACGGCAACGACATTACATTCAAGAACATTACCATTGAGAATAATGCCGCCCGACTCGGACAGGCAGTTGCTCTACATACTCAGGGCGACCGACTCGTATTTGTAAACTGCCGTATCCTCGGCAACCAGGACACTATCTATACTGGCGGCATCAACACCCGTCTGTATTTCAAAGACTGCCATATCGAGGGTACCACAGATTTCATCTTCGGTCCGTCAACGGCATGGTTTGAGAACTGTACCATTCTTAGTCGCATCGACTCTTATATCACCGCAGCTTCCACTCCGCAGAACATAAAATATGGATATGTCTTCAACCATTGTCGTCTCCTTGCAGCCGACGGAGTGAAGAAAGTATATCTCGGCAGACCATGGCGTCCGTATGCCCACACTCTGTTCATGAATTGCGAAATGGGCAGTCAGATACGTCCCGAGGGATGGTTCAACTGGAGCAATCCGCAGAACGAGAAGACTGCACGCTACGAGGAATATAACAACCGTGGTGCAGGAGCTTCGCCAAAAACACGTGTAGCATGGAGCCGTCAGCTCTCGAAGAAAGAAGCAGCACAGGTAACACTCCAAAACGTGTTCAGACAGAACGACGGATGGATGCCGGAATGATTTGAAAGATTTACAATAATATCATAAAAAGTTTTTTGGTGATTTTACCCTCACACCCTCACACATAGCTCTCAAAGCCCCTGTTTATCGGGGCTTTAGATGGTGAGGGTAAGTGTGAGGGGTGTGAGGGTAAGTGTGATGAATGGTGGAAATAAGGAATACTATTATACATTTTATCAGTACTGCTTATATTATTTAACGTCAGCGTTACTATGTAATAAAAGGAGTATTTGGTGCTTGCACCAAAGGTGCAGGTACGCAGCACAAAAAGTGCTACTTCTATTTACTCCCTCGATTTCGTATCTTAATGAAAATTCTACTACCCCTCACCATCCAACACTTGCTTTCATACCTGAAATACAGATAAACATAAAAATAAAGGACACAGGCTACAATTCTAAACCAAACTTTTTTCAGTCAATATATAGTTGCTGATTTGTTTTATTGGTTTTCGTCTAAAACCGAAAGTTTTTGTAATACATAATGGGAAGTAAACGTTAAAACTTTGTTCTAAATTTAAAAAACTTTTTAGAATGTTTTGCACATTGCAGAATTCTATATATATTTGCACCGTAATCAAACTATAAACCGTTTTCTAAAAGAATTCGGACTACTAAAATTAAGGTTCGCTAAGTATATACACATTATATATTATAGGCATAGTGCAAGCATTGCCGAACAAGCGTGCCGAGAGTGAGATGCTACTAACTAATAATCAAAACAAAACATTTATGCATTTACAAATCAGAAGAGCCTTGACGGCTTCCGTTTTACCTATGGTTTGTCTTACGGCATTCGCCCAGAAGACAGTCACTGGTACAGTGAAGGATGCAAAGGGAGAACCGCTGATCGGTGTAACAGTGTTTGTCGACGGCAAACCGGGTTCCATTACCGATATCGACGGTAACTTCTCCATTCCAAACGCCTCTCCTTCATCAAAGGTAAAGGTATCATACATCGGTTACAAAGACCAGACCGTTACTCTTGGTAACTCTTCAAACATCAACATCGTGCTGCAAGAAGACAACGCACAGCTTGACGAGGTTGTCGTAGTTGGTTACGGTACGATGAAGAAGAGCGACTTGACAGGTTCTATCGCTTCAACTGACGGATCAAAACTTGCAGCAAAGGGAACAACAAATGCAATGGAGGCATTACAGGGATCAGTTCCTGGTGCTCAGATTACCCAGTCTACTGGTCGTGCCGGTTCTGATTTTAATATACAGATTCGTGGTAAATCTTCAATTCAGGGTACATCTAAACCTCTATATGTTGTTGATGGCGTAATCTGTGATGATATCGGCTTCTTGAATCCGCAGGATATCGAGCGTATGGATATCTTGAAAGATGCATCTTCTACTGCAATCTATGGTTCTCGTGCTACAGCCGGTGTGGTAATCGTTACTACAAAGAGCGGAAGCTCTCTTGGAACAAAGGATGAAGGTAAGGTTTCTATTTCATATGACGGATACTATGGCGTGTCTAAGATTGCTCGTATGCCTGATTATATGAATGCAAGTGAATTCTATAAATTCCGTTTTTCTCAGTTCCTTTCTTCTGGACAGGTGTCTAATGGCGTTTCTTCAGTCGCTCAGCCTGTTTGGAAAATGACTCAGCAGGATTATCTGCAGGGTATGTTGGCTGATACAGAGGATGGTTCTTCTGTATTGAAAACTATGCTGAAAAATGGAGAGAGCTATAACTGGCCAGATCTTGTAACACAAGATGGACAGAAACAAAACCATTATCTTGCTGTAAACGGAGCTTCAAAGAATACTCATTATCATTTCGGCGTAGGTTATAACCGTGAAGAGGGCGTTTATAAGAATGACCTTCAGAATCGTTATAACATGAAGGGTAGTGTTGATTCAAAGATTAATAAATACCTTTCTGCAGGTTTCAGCTTGAATCTTGCTTATACTGAGAATCAGTATGCTTCGGATGATGCAGTTAAGGATGCTTATCGTCAGGTTCCATTTGCTCGTCCATATGATGCTGATGGAAACTACAATGTAAAGCCGGGTAACTATGAGGCTTTTGGTACAAAGGCAAATCAGTTTACCGATAGTGTAAACCCGTTGATTTATCTTCGTGATGATTCAAAGGAGTCAAATACATTCCGTGTACTTGGTAATATCTATGTTCAGTTGAAACCAGTAAATTGGTTGTCATTTAAGACTACGTTCTCTCCGAACTATGTAAATTCTCGTACAGGTGAGTACACTTCTTCAAGCGGTTCACGTACAGAAACTGCAAGCCATGAGGAATATACACGCAAGGATTGGACATGGGATAACCAAATTGACTTCAACAAAACTTTCGGCGACCACTCTTTGAGCGCAATGGGATTGTTCTCGATGAGCTCTTTCGACAGAATGTATAGTCAGATTGGTAGAACCTCAACTGACGATGCTTCAATCATGACCGGTACAAAGTGGTATAATCTATACACAGGTACTATTAACGAAAAGGGTACTGGTACTGCTTATTGGGAAGAGACAATGTTGTCATACGCTTTACGTTTGAACTATTCTTACAAAGGCAAGTATATGTTTACTGGAACTGTACGTACTGATGGATCTTCAAAATTCTTGAAGGATTCTCGTTGGGGATGGTTCCCTTCAGCAGCTCTTGCATGGCGTATGTCAGAGGAAAGCTTCATGAAGAATATTTCATGGATTGACAACTTGAAACTTCGTTTGAGTTATGGCGTTACTGGTAACAATACTGTAAGCGGACACTATAATCAGGTTGGAGTTTCTGGTCCTAATATCTATGCTTTCGGTTCAACAGTAGCTAATGGATATTATCCAAGTGGTGTTATCAACGCAGATTTGAAGTGGGAGAAATCTCATGAGCTTAACTTCGGTGTAGACTTTGGATTCTTGAAGAATAGGATTAACGGATCTATCGATCTGTATTCTAAGACATCTACAGATTTGCTTTACCAAAGAGATCTTCCTTTGGTTTCAGGAGGCGGTAAACTTTGGGATAATGTAGGTAAGGTTCAGAACCGTGGTATTGAATTTGCCTTGAATACAGTTAATGTTCAGACAAAGGATTGGTATTGGACAACAAGCTTCAATTTTGCCCGCAATATAAATAAGGTAAAGACAATTAACGGTGAGGATAAAATCATTGATGCAGACAATCCTATTACTTCATCTTTGTTCGTAGGTTCTCCAATGAATTCTCTATATCTGTATAAGTGGGATGGAGTAGTATCAGACAAGAATATTGTCGTTCCAAACAATGAGGCTGCAACAAAAGCTGGATTTACTCCTGGTGATCAAGTACGTTCTTGCGACTATTATAGCAAAGTGTACGGATGGTCTGAAGGTATGCCTATAATAAGAGATAACGATGGTAATGGTGTTATTGATGCAAATGATAAGATGATTCTCGGATGTCAAGATCCTTCATGGACTGGTAATATCTCTTCTACCTTGCAGTGGAAAGACTGGGACTTCTCATTCTCTATCTATACGAAGCAGAACTTTACCGTTTACTCTAACACGTTAGCAGATACATACGATTATGCTTATCGCGGATGGAACAAAATCAAGATGGATTATTACATCCCTGCAGGAACTCTTATCGACTGTGATGGAGTAAATGCCGATGGTACATATATCAACCCTGTATATCAGGAGACTACCCACTATGGTTCTTTCCCGTTCCCTAACAGCTCTATCACTAACAATGGTGCCGGTGCTGCAGCTTATGAGAAGAACGTTTACAACGCTCTTGCTGTAGACAAGATTTCTTATTGGAAAGTTAAGAACATCACTTTGGGATATACTTTTCCGAAAAAGTGGCTGACTCCATGGGGATGCCAGTATCTCCGCTTGTATGTTAACGTTACAAACCCATTCGTATTCACAAAATACAAAGGATTCGATCCTGAGTGGGCAGATGCTGCCAAGAAGAATGATGGTCCAAGTACTGTAACATATCAGATTGGTGCAAGCATTAAGTTCTAATAACATTAAATCGAAGTTTTAAAATGAAAAAGTTTATTATAATGTCTGCCCTTGGATTAGCAACTGTTGCCGGTCTGTCAAGTTGCTCTGATTTCCTTGATACAGACAATAAAAGCACTGTAACACCTGACAGTCAGTTCTCTGATATTGCAGGTTGGAATCAGCAACTAAATAATGCATATTATGCGTTGCGTGATGTTTACAGTTCTCCTGTAACTTTCTGTCAGGGTACAGACCTCTATACGGTTGGTCAAGGCGCATCTGCTCCTGTTTTGCAGTCATACCTGTATTCTTCAGATAATGAAGATGTTACTAATCTTTATAAAAACACATATGCTGCTATTAATTATGCAAACTGTGTATTGAAATATAGCAAAGATGACAAACTTAACGATCAGGCTCGTTTTATTCGTGATTATTGCTATTACATCTTGACTCAGGAGTTCGGTGCTGTTCCTTACATCACAGATTATATTGAGTCTGCAAGTACAAATTATCCTCGTACAGAGCTTGCTACCGTTTATGAGAATGTAATCAATGATTTGAAGGAAATTATTGCAAATGGCAATCTCGAGAATGTAAGTTCTGCTGCTGATGCAAAGGGACGCGCAAGTGTTATCGGAGCGAAGGCTCTTCTCGCAAAAGTTTACCTTGCTGCAGGATGGGATTTGCAGACAACTCTTACTGATGCTACAACTGGTGCTTATACTGTTAATAGCACTGAATATTTCAATGAGGCTGCAAAATATGCAGCAGAAGTTGCTGATGCTGTTCCTTTGACTCAGACTTTTAATCAGAAGTGGGATTTTGACAATAACGAAAAAGGTAATAATCCAGAGACTTTGTTTGCTATTCAGTATGATCGTGCTACATCATCTGATAAGGTTAAAGGTGGTCATAACCAGCAGCATAATTTTGCTCTCTATATGGGTTCTAACACTCTTGGAGTAAAGGGCGTAAAGAGCGACCTCTGTCCTACAGAACGTGTATATTATGCTTTTGAAAAGGGTGATGACCGTTTTGAAGGAACTTTCATGACTACTGTTTATGGTTATGACGGTAATGCCGACAATTGGAGCAAACAAGGATATTGGGCATACTATAATGCTACTGATGCCGAAAAGGCAAACTTGTCTATTGCATTTAAGTATTTCCCATGGTATACCGAGGATTCAGAGATTGATGCTTATTGCAATGCACACGCTTCGCAGTTTGTAACTACAGGAAAGAAGAGTGCAACTAAGGTGTTTAAGGTAGCTGAGAATTCTATATGTAAGGCTTATGCCGCTAACGGTTCTTATGATGCCAAGACTTCAACAACTTACACTCAGCCATTCTCTTCTGCAATACAGAAGATTGGATGTCTCCCTCCTGTTCGTAAGTTTGACGACAAGAACACTACAAGCGACTGTGCTCAGTCTGGTGGTGATTATCGTGATGTTGTTGTTCTCAATGCAAGTGAGATTTATCTTGTTGCAGCAGAGGCTTATCTTATGGCTGGTGATGAAACAAATTCTCTGAAATATTTGAACGCTGTACGTACACGTTCACACGCTTCTTATCTTGCTTCTTTCAATGACTATAAACGTTATGATTGGGCTTTGAACGATGAAGGAGGATATGTTTCTTTTGGTCAGACCGACAGCTATGGACTTACAATCAACAAGCTTGATGTTATTCTTGATGAGCGTATGCGCGAGACGCTTGGTGAATATTACCGTTGGATAGATTTACGCCGTACACGTCAGTTGGTTCGTTATAATCTTACTTATTCTGGTCTTGCTTTGTCTAACATGACAGGAAATGACGGACAGATTAAGTGGTTGCGTCCTATTCCTGAGAATGAGATCCAGATTAACTCGGGTATATCAGCTGCTGACCAGAACCCAGGCTTCCGTTCTGTAGGCAGTGAGGAGAAAAAAGATGCAGAGTAAATCTGCTTCATTATTAATCTTTAAAAAGAATGTAAAATGAAACTGAAAAGTATATTGTTTTTGATGCTTGGTTTCCTCTGCTCGCTTAGCTTTGTTGCTTGCGACGATGATGATGATCCAGTTGTTCATACGGACGCTTCAGTACTTGTAAACGGTACTTTCTCTGGCTCTATATATGATGCAAGTGGAAATGAAAAGGCTTCCGATGTAGTTGTTACTGTTACCAAGCTTGAAGAGGAGAATACGCAGGCTGTTACTGTTAAAATCGTTTCTCCTACTTTAACAATGGATCAAGAGGCTGTATTTAATGTTGCTAAGGCTGGAAATGACCGCTATACGTTTGGTAATGGATCTGCAGCTGCTGCAAGAAACACAGGTGGTGTTATAGAGGGTAACAACATTACAATTTATACCACTTTAAGCTCAAAGTACAAGTTTAATGCGACTGCATCTGCTAAGGCTTATACAATTAAGGGATCTAAAAGTGCAGAATAATATTAATTAAAGGTTCATTGCGGAATTTCCGAGTTCTGCAATGAACTTAAAATAAAAACAACTAATAATTTTATAACTTTAAAAACAAAACGATTATGAAAAAGAGTTTACTTTTTGTAGCTGCTATGTTTGCAGCAGTTTGTGCTAATGCACAGGGTCAGTGGAATGCAGTAGCTGCTGATGCAGCTGTTGATCAGGTTGTTGCTAATGCTGGTGAGCCTACAACTGTTGCAACAGAAATTCAGAATGCTAAGGTTGTTCTCGTTGATGGTGGTGCTAACTGGACTGTAAAGAGCGATCCTGCTACTGCTGAAACTTTCGAGTCACAGGGCAAGACTTTCTCTAAGGCTTACATTCAGGGTGGTACTAATGGTATGGATGGTTCTTTGGACAAGGCTGGTACTACATCTGCTCACGTTGAGTTCACTCCTGCTATTGCAGGTAAGGTTTATGTTGCTGCTAAGTATGGTAAGAACAAGAAAATCTGGACTGCTAAGGTACCTAACTCTGTTATCGAGGCTGAGGAACTTGACTTCGCTGCTATGACAGACTATGCTACAGACGTTTGGGGTCAGTATATCACTGCTGACGGTGGCTTGAACGCTGAGCAGACTGTTACAGACGCTGACGTTTATGCAGCTCTTGCATACGATGTTGAGCCAGGCAATACTTACTTCTTCTGGGTATCTGGTTCTAAGATTATGCTTTGCGGTCTTGCTTTCGATGCTGGTGAAACAGGTATCAACAACGCAGTTGCTGAGAAGGCTAACGTTAACGCTCCTATCTACAACCTCGCAGGTCAGCGCGTAAACAACAACTTCAAGGGTATCGCTATCCAGAACGGTAAGAAATTCGTAGTGAAATAAGAAGTAGAGCAAGTTTACTTGCTATGCCTTATGAACAAGAATTCTCTTGAAAAGAAAGTTCATCAACAAATAATAATAGCGATTAGCTTTTGAAACACATCTGTCGAGTATAGACAGATAAAATATATGGCAAGTTCTTTCACGAATAAAGAACTTGTCATTTTTTTTGCTATTTACTTTGATGATGTTTTTTTTCTTTGTAATTTTGTAAACAAAGGAAAAGAAAATGGATAAAAAAAATGATTTTGTTATCAAAGATATTAAGCATAGTTTGAAAAAGACTATGCCGAAAGGTCTTGGAAAAGTTATCTTGTTTGGTTCGCAGGCTCGTGGTACAGCTAGACCAGATAGCGATTGGGATATCCTTGTTGTTCTGAATAAGGATAAACTTGAACCGTCAGACTATGACAAAATTACTTTTCCACTTACGGTTTTGGGTTGGAATTTGGGAGAAAATATATCCCCTGTAATGTACACAGAAAAAGAGTGGGAAGACAACAAAATGACTCCATTTTATAAGAATGTTCAAAAAGACGGAATCGTATTATGGGATTGACTGATAGTGAAAGAGCCTATATGGTTCAGTTGAGAATGGAAAAGGCAAAACGTTTTCTGGATGAAGCGAAGCAGATGGTAGATTTGAAATTATGGGATTTGGCTGCCAACAGATACTACTATTCATGTTTTCATGCAGCGCAGGCATTATTGTTGCATAATGGCTTTTCTGCTCATACACATGAAGGAACTTTAGCTTTGTTTGGCTTACATTTCGTGAAGACGAAGATTGTTGATGTTTCGTTAGGCAGCTTTTTCTCGCGTATGGAACAATTACGCAAGAAAGCTGACTATAACTGTAATTATGATGTTTCTGAATATGAGGTTGCTTCAATGATAGAACCAGCAAATGTGTTTGTTAAGACGATAGAGAAGTTAATAAATATGTAAATGGATTTTAAATATGAGCTTATATTTGGTTGCAATAGTATACGATATTCCTTGTTCGGCTTTTATTCTTTTTTGTTTGACACATTCTGGTAAGCGCTGGTTGCGTAAGAATAATATGATTTGATAAATCTACAACCTCGCAGGTCAGCGTGTAAACAACAACTTCAAGGGTATCGCTATTCAGAACAGCTTTATGCCGATTTTATGTAAGATAATCAAACTGCTTTTTCATCTGCTGTAGCTCGTCGCGCAGATTGATAAGCAGTTCCATCACTTTGGCATTGCTGTCAACAGCATTCTTGTTCTCTTTCAGCATCTTGCGTGCAGCGGCAAGCTTGAAGCCACGCACCTTCACGAGATTGTAAACCACACGAATCTTCTCGATATCCTCCTCAGTATACTGGCGCACGTTGTTGCCAGTAGTCTTAGGCTTTATAGCAGGAATCTCCTTCTCCCAAAAACGCAACATACTCTCAGACACGTTCAGCATCTGAGCCACCTCCTTTATCGAGTAGTATAGTTTCAGTTTCTTCTCCGTATTCAGTGCCATAGCGAAAGTCATTTATCTGTTTAGAATGAATAAGTAAGGTCAATAAAGCCTTACATCAGGATTACCCACGGCAAAGGTACGTTTTTTATTTCATTTAATCAACATATTTTATTCCAATTAATCAATATACCATAGTTATAACACCTTAAAAAACACAACAATAACAAATAATTTGGCTGTTTATCATATTTTTTTTAATTTTGCTCCCTAATATCGGGGAGTGTACCGATTGCATGCTGCAAATGCAGCAAAAGAAAAAATGTATCGTCCCTGCCAAATACAAGAATCAAGGCAAACCGCTTCGCAAAGATTAAGGCAAACCGCTTCGCAAGAATCAAGGCAAACCGCTTCGCAAAGATTAAGGCAAACCGCTTCGCAAAGATTAAGGCAAACCGCTTCGCCCCCGGAGGGGGAGACGGGAGAGGGGACGAAAAAAGTTTATTCAAGATAAAACAGATAAAAAAACATATACAATGATGACAGCAAATGAAATCCGCGACTCGTTCAAGAAATTCTTTGAGTCGAAAGGACACACTATCGTGCCGTCAGCACCGATGGTCATCAAGGATGACCCAACGCTGATGTTCACAAATGCAGGTATGAACCAATGGAAGGATATTATCCTCGGAACACGAGAGCCGGAGCCGCGCCGTCGTGCCGACACACAGAAGTGTCTGCGCGTAAGCGGAAAGCACAACGACCTGGAAGAGGTGGGCCACGACACATACCACCACACCATGTTCGAGATGCTCGGCAACTGGAGCTTTGGCGATTACTTCAAGGAGGGAGCCATCGACTATGCTTGGGAATACCTCGTAGACGTGTTGAAGATTGACCCGAAAGACCTCTATGTTACGGTGTTCGAAGGTTCAAAGGAAGAAGGACTCGACCGCGACGACGAGGCTGCAGGATACTGGCTCAAGCATGTGCCTGCCGACCATATCATCAACGGAAACAAGCACGACAACTTCTGGGAAATGGGTGATACAGGTCCTTGCGGACCATGCTCCGAGATTCACATCGACTCCCGTACGGAGGAAGAGAAGGCAAAAGTGCCTGGACGTGAACTCGTGAACAAAGACGACCCACAGGTTATCGAGATTTGGAACATCGTGTTTATGCAGTTCAACCGTAAGGCTGACGGCAGTCTCGAACCGCTGCCGATGCACGTTATCGATACCGGTATGGGATTTGAGCGACTCGTGCGTACCCTTCAGGGCAAGCACTCCAACTATGACACAGATATCTTCCAGCCAATCATCAAGGAGATTTGCAATCTCTCAGGCTTGAAATATGGCGAAATAGAGGATGTAGACGTGGCAATGCGAGTAATTGCCGACCACCTGCGTGCCGTTTCATTCTCAATAGCCGACGGACAGTTGCCAAGCAACGCCAAGGCTGGATATGTAATCCGTCGTATCCTGCGCCGTGCCGTACGCTATGCTTACACATTCTTGAATCAGAAAGAGGCATTCCTCTATAAGCTCGTTCCGGTATTGGTACGCGAGATGGGCGGTGCATTCCCTGAGCTCCCAGCACAGCGCGAACTCATCACAAAGGTTATCAAGGAAGAAGAGGAGTCGTTCCTCCGCACCCTGTCAAACGGTATCAATATGCTCTCTACAGCCATCGAGGCAGTAAAGGCCGAAGGCAAGACTGAACTCGACGGAACGCAGGCTTTCCGCCTTTTCGATACTTACGGATTCCCGCTCGACTTGACAGAACTTATCTGTCGCGAGAGTGGCTTGACGGTAGACGAGAAGCAGTTTGAGGCAGAGATGCAAAAGCAGAAGGAGCGTGCCCGCAATGCCGCTGCCGTAGAAAACGGCGACTGGATTGAGGTGCGTCCAGGCGAACAGCAGTTTGTCGGTTATGACTATACAGAATATGAGTGCCACATCCTTCGTTACCGCAAGGTGACACAGAAGAAGAGCTCATACTATGAACTCGTGCTCGACTATACCCCGTTCTATGGCGAGATGGGTGGACAGGTAGGAGATACCGGTGTGCTCGTAAGCGAGGACGAGACAATCAACATCACCGACACCAAGCGTGAGAACAACCAGTCTATACATATCGTGAAGGCTCTGCCAAAGAATGTGGAGGCAGACTTCATGGCATGTGTCGATACCGACAAGCGCGATGCCAGTGCTGCAAATCATACCGCAACCCACTTGCTCGACTATGCCTTGAAGCAGGTGCTCGGCGAGCACGTGGAGCAGAAGGGATCATACGTTTCTCCAGATACATTGCGTTTCGACTTCTCCCACTTCCAGAAGGTTACTGATGAGGAGATACGCAAGGTGGAGCGCATGGTAAACGACATGATTCGTCAGGATATCCCACTTCAAGACCATCGCGACGTGCCAATCGAGGAAGCAAAGAAACTTGGAGCCATCGCCCTCTTCGGTGAGAAATACGGCGACAAGGTGCGCGTTGTACAGTTCGGTCCGAGCGTTGAGTTCTGTGGCGGTATCCATGCCAAGAGCACAGGTCGCATCGGAATGATAAAGATAATCTCGGAGAGTAGCGTTGCCGCCGGTATCCGCCGTATTGAGGCAAAGACAGGTGCCGAGTGCGAGCAGATGATGTACGACCTTGAGGACGGCATGAAGGCTATCAAGGCTCTCTTCCACAATGCAAAGGATTTGCAGACCGTAATCGGCAAGTATATCGAGGAACACGAGGCGATGAAGAAGAACATCGAGAAGTTCCAGGCTGAGGCAGTAGAGCGTGCCAAGGAGCGTCTGCTCTCTCAGGCTCGCGACGTAAATGGCGTGAAAGTAATCGCCACGGTATTGCCGTTGGCACCGGATGCTGCAAAGGATCTCGCCTTCAAGCTTCGTGCCGCACAGCCAGAGAATATGCTCTGCGTAATCGGCAGCAAGCACGAGGACAAGCCGCTGCTCACCGTTATGGCTACCGACGACCTTGTAAGCGACCATGGTTTCAATGCCGGCAAGGTAATCCGTGAGGCTGCCAAATTGATACAGGGTGGCGGTGGCGGTCAGCCACATTTCGCTACTGCCGGTGGAAAGAACATCGACGGACTGTCTGCTGCTGTGGATAAGGTCGTTGAGCTGGCACAGCTGTAAGGCGAATTTAATTTAAGAATATAATAATCCCCCACAGGCAATAGCTTGTGGGGGATTTTCTCTCTGGCGGCAAGTCTGGAGATGCCCGAGGAGAATCCCGACAAGAAGATAACTGGCAAGGAGGTGCGCGTAACGGGCATCAATTTCCGTCCGGAGGCGAAGCTCCTGAAAGAGGTACAGCGCAATGTGCATTTCGTACGCTCCAAATATACGAACCAATCCACCGTATATACCGAGGAAAAGCTGCTGAACGGAATCACGGAGTATCTGAAGACCAACCGCTACATCACCGCCCGCATCATCCGCCATCAGTAATACACCACTCAGAAGTGGCTCAAGCATTTCTGCGAAAAGGGCTTACTGGTGAAGGACGATACGCCGCGTGCGCCAATATATTTCTTGAAATGACATCCGTTGAAGTTGCGGTAGCGGGATATACAAGTATTAAAAGTGTATTTTCCTTTTAAGAAGGAAAGAAATGTAGGAAGGTTTCCTTTTTAAAAGGAAATATCTTCTCTACCTGCACACTTAATCCGATGGCATTGAAGATGGTGCCCAATATGAGGCGATAGCGTTCCTCCATGTCCATGCTTGCCAGTTTTTTGTTGCTATAAGGTACATCAGCTATGAGCGCCTTCAATGCGACCTTGGCATCCGGTAGATTTCCAAATTGCATGGCATATAATAAGTCAGACTGGACAGACCCCACTGCACCCAAACGTTAAAATAACACATAAATGTTTGTCTTGTAGCGGATTTTAGAACGAAAAAGAGTAATTTTGCACTCTGTACCGCATTATAACATAAAATGACGGCACTGGAAACAGGTTTAGAAACGTTACATTTCATAACGATAAAGTGAGAAAGAAATCCACTATATTCATTCTGCTCTTCACTTTCCTCTTTGTGATGGCAGGCGCATACTCGCCACTGGCAAGGAAAGAGAAGAGACAAAAGACTAAAAAAGACTCTATCGCCCTCGCAGACACGCTGGGGCTTGACTCCATTATATCCGGTATCGCCAATGGCGAGCCCGATACGACAAAGATGGACTCTATGGCTCTTGCCATTTATCATCACAACAAGCATATCGACGACTCCATAAGACTGGACAGCATTAACAGAACCAAGTCGACGGGAGTTGACGCTCCGGTGAAATTCGCTGCCGAAGACTCCATGGTATACAATGCCTTGAACAAATATGCTTTCCTTTACGGTAATTCCAATGTGGTGTATCAGAACATGGATCTGAAGAGTGCCGACATGCGATTGAACATGGACAGCAGTCTGGTGCATGCCACTGGAGCACGCGACACGAGCGGTACGCTGCAGGGCAGACCGGTGTTCAAGATGGGCGACACGCAGTATGACAGCGACACTATTGCCTTTAACTTCAAAACGAAAAAAGGCTTTATTAATAATGTATATACGGAACAGGAGGATGGATTTCTGACCAGTCAGCGCTCGAAGCGCAACGAAAAGGGTGAACTCTTCTTGGAGCACGGCCGTTACACCACCTGTGATGCAGAGCATCCCGACTTCTATATTGCCCTGTCGAGGGCAAAGGTGCGCCCGGGCAAGGACGTGGTGTTCGGTCCGGCATACCTCGTGGTAGCCGATGTGCCGCTGCCACTTGCCATACCATACGGTTTCTTCCCATTTTCGAAAAGCTATTCCAGCGGATTCATCATGCCGTCGTATGGCGATGAGAGTGCCCGCGGATTCTATCTTAAAGACGGTGGATATTATTTTGCCATCAACGACAAATGGGACTTAAAGCTCCTTGGCGAGATTTATACCAAGGGGTCGTGGGGCGTGTCGGCTGCCAGCAACTACCGCAAACGCTATAAATACAGCGGCAGCTTCTTCTTCAGCTATCAGGACACGAAAAACGGCGACAAGGGAATGCCCGACTTTACGGAACAGGAGAGTTTCAAGATTCAGTGGAACCACCGACAGGACGCCAAGGCAAACCCCTTCTCATCGCTCTCGGCAAGTGTGAACTTCGCCACGTCGAGCTATGAGCGCAACAACCTGAACAGTATGTATAATCCGCAGACGATGACGCAGAGCACGCGTACATCTTCCGTGAGCTGGACCACATCGTTCTCCAGTCTCGGCATGACCATCAGCGGAACGACCAACTTGAACCAGAACATGCGCGACTCTACAGTTGCCATCACGTTGCCAGACTTGAACATCTCCGTGAGCCGTTTCTATCCCTTCAAGCGCAAGCGCATGGTGGGAAAGGAGCGCTGGTATGAGAAGATTTCCATGAGCTATACCGGTAGTCTGCGCAACAGTATCGACACGAAGGAGGACTTGCTGATGAAGTCGAACTTGATAAAGGACTGGCGCAACGGTATGCAGCACAATATCCCTATCAACGGAAACTTCACGCTGTTTAATGTCATCAACATCAACCCGTCGATTAACTTCACCGACCGTATGTATACAAACCGCGTGGAGCAGAGCTGGGACGAGCAGAACCAGGTGGTGAAACGGGATACTACGTATGGCTTCTACAACGTGTACAACTGGTCGATGAGCGTGAGCGCATCTACGAAACTGTATGGATTCTGGACGCCTAACCGTAAAATCTTCGGCGACAAGATTCAGGCTATCCGTCATGTCATCACGCCAACTGTATCATATAACTATGCACCAGACTTCAGTGCGAGCCGCTACGGATACTACAAGACTTATCAGAAGACTGATGCTAACGGCAATGTTACGATGGAGCAGTATTCGCCCTACCAGAACGGACTCTTCGGAGTGCCGGGACGAGGCAGAACAGGAAGCATCTCGATGTCGCTCTCTAACAACATCGAGATGAAAGTGAAGTCGGACAAGGACTCTACGGGATTCAAGAAACTGAGCATCATCGACGAACTGGGAGCCAACATGTCTTATAACATGGCGGCTAAGGAGAAGAAATGGAGCGACCTCTCGATGAACATCCGACTGAAATGGTGGAAAAACTATACGTTCAACATGAATGCCGTGTTTGCCACATACGCATATGAACTTGATGCCAACGGCAACCCTTATGTTGGCAACCACACAGAATGGGGAAAGGGCAGGTTCGGACGCTTCCAGGGCATGTCGCAGAACATATCATATACGCTCAATCCGGAGAAGATAAAGAAACTCTTCGGCGGAGGCAAGAAAGATGACGACGAGTCTACCGACAAGGATGACGACGACACGGGAGTGGAGACTAACGTGGACGACGATATGATGAAGGCGCAGCACGGCGCAAAGAAGAAGTCGGCAGGTAAAGCTGAGACTGACGAGGACGGATATATGAAGTTCTCTATGCCATGGTCTATCACCTTCGGTTACGGTATCACGATGAGAGAGAACACAAGCGGAAAGTTCAACACCAAGACGATGCGCTATCCGTATAAGTTCACGCAGAACCTGAACTTCAGTGGAAACATCCGCATCAGCGACGGATGGAACATCAGTTTCTCTTCAGGTTACGACTTCGAGGAGCACGACCTCTCTATGACTACGGCGTCGCTGCAGCGCGACCTCCACTGCTTCAGCATGAGCTGCTCGGTGGTGCTCGCTCCGTATACATCCTACAACTTTTCGTTCCGATGCAATGCGGCAACGCTGACCGATGCTCTGAAATACGACAAGCGCAGCGGTTACAGCAACGCCGTGCAGTGGTATTAATAGCATACTCTACCCTCACCATTCCTCATTCTTACCCTTACCCTTGCAAGAGGTTGATAGGTAATGTGTTACGAAAAAATGTGAGGGTGCGAGGGTAAAAACAGAAAAAAACTTTTTTATAAAAAATAAGGATAAAGAAATGAAGAAATTTCTTTTTTTAGCTTCTGCTGCAATACTCCTTACAGCTTGTCAGGAGAGTCTTGAAGACAGGGCAGCCAGGGAGGCAAGTGAATTTACGAGAAAGAACTGTCCAGTGAGAATCAGCGATGTTATCACAACCGACAGTCTCGTCTTCGACAAGTCTACGCTGACACTACGCTACTGCATGACGGCAAACGGAGTGGCAGACACGACGGCACTGAGCAAGACTACCTTGCGACAGGATATGGTGAAGGCTCTGAAGGGCAATCCGCAGATTCGCCCATACAAAGAGGCGGGCTACAAATTCCGCTACTCTTTCTTCTCGGCAAAACATAAGGGACAGATACTCTACGATATAACGATATCGAAGAAAGACTATAAAGAATGAGGAATTAGGAATGAGGAATTAGGAATGAGGAGTTCTCTCAGTTTTCCAAGTCCTCCCATAATTAATAAAATAAATAATACAAAGAAAAATGGCACAATTAGTTATCAACAACTACGACGAGTTTGCTGCCTACTTAGGCAAGAACCTCGGAACATCTGATTATGTAGAACTATCGCAGGAGCGCATCAACATGTTTGCCGATGCAACCCTCGACCACCAGTGGATTCACGTGGACACAGAGAAAGCCAAGGAAGAAAGTCCTTACAAGACTACCATCGCCCACGGCTACCTCACTCTCTCTATGCTCCCGTATCTGTGGAACCAGATCATAAAGGTCAACAACCTGAAGATGATGGTAAACTACGGTATGGACAAGATGAAATTCGGACAGGCTGTGAAGTCGGGCGAAAGCATCCGCCTCGTAACCGATCTGCAGTCTATCGCCAATCTGCGCGGCGTTACAAAGGCAGAAATCAAGTTCCGCATCGAAATAAAAGAGACTGGCAAGAAGGCTCTCGAGGGAGTAGCAACTTTCCTTTACTACTTTGAGTAATCTGCATTAATACCCTAATATTTTCTATATAACGTATTTTCATGGCGAAACATATAAGGGTATTAAGAAAATTTTCCGTCTCTAAATAAAAAACTGTATGAAAGCAACTGACTCTACAGACATAGAGACACTGTTTAAAAGAAACTATAACTCATTATGTCTTTCCGCCATACACTATGTCAACGACATAGATGTGGCGGAAGACATCGTTATGGACTGCTTCGTAAAATACTATGAAAGAAGCAAAGGCTCCGTTATTCTCGACCCGTTAAGATATTTATATCAAATGACCCGTTTTGCAAGCATCGACTATTTGAGAGCAAAAGGGAATATTACTGTTGATATAGATAATTTAGAAATCAGCGACTCCGACTTTTATTCCACTAAAGAACAAAGCGACAGGGAGGCACGCCTGTGGAAAGCCATAGATTCTTTATCGCCAATATGCCGAAATGTTTTTCTCCTGAGCAAACGGGATGGACTAAAAAATAAAGATATCGCTGATGAACTGAACATTTCTGTAAAGACTGTTGAAGCTCATATTACCAAGGCTTACTCCAAACTGAGAGGAACGGCAAAAAGAATATATGCGATATTGTTCCTGTAAAAGTTTAACCATAAATCACTACAGTAATATGAATGAAAATAACGAGAAAGAGTTGAAGTTTGTCGTAAAGAACTACAGACAAGGCAGATTGAATACGGAGAAAGCATGGGATAAATTCTCGGAAATATCGGGAGTAGCCAATAGAAAAAGGCAATGGAGAAAATATTCTGTTGCAGCCTCATTTACATTCTTTATCTGTGCCGCAATGGCATGTATCATCATTTTCAAAGAAACGCCTTCCGGCGTTCATAAGAATAAAGAAAAGACAGAAAAAGTACCCCACAAGCAGGATGTTCATTCCGAAAAGGAAACAAAAGTCTTCACTTTTGACAATACACCTATTAATATAGCTCTTAAAGAGATTTCGGATTATTATGGTTGCGAACTAACAGCAGAAGACTCAACGAAATGTGTTTCGGGCGAGATAGAATCGACATCACCGGATGATGCTATTGCTGTTTTGGAAGCTACGCTTAACATAAAGATTGCAAGGAAATGAAAAGATTTAAATTTGTATTGTTCTTTTTCTTGATTTGTAATCTGGCTATTGCACAAAAGACAACGCTTTATGACCAAATGCAAATTATACAGAATGAATATAAGATACATTTTATTTATGACGCTAAAATAAATACAAACAGTATATATAAGGGAGAGCCGATAAAGGGATTGACATTAAAAGAATCTCTGACAAGAATTTTCAGACAGACCAATATCAGCTTTCTTATTGCCGGTAACAATGTAATATTAAAAGAACGCAAAATACCATACTATATATTGAGCGGATACGTAAAGGACAACAACGGTGAGCCTATTGTCAATGCTACGGTAAGGGATATTATAACAGGAAGCCATGCGTCTACTGATGCTGGCGGTAGATACCGTATTTATCTGAAAGAGGGGGAACACACTATAGTTGCCTATTATTTCGGCAACAAATCTGATGAAACCAGAATATACATGAAGTCAAAAAAGAGAACAGACATCACTATAAATACTGAAAGTTTTGAACTGAAAGAAGTGGTGGTTAACGAAAACAACTTTTCCCAACAAAGCGAAAAGACAATTTTAACGGCTGATGATATAAACAAAGAATTCTCTTTGTTGTCATCACCGGACGTTATCAAGACCTTACAAAGCTTACCCGGAATAAGTGATGGCATCGAATTGACTTCCGGTCTTTATGTTCGGGGAGGAAACAATGATGAAAATCTCTTCATCCTTGACGGAGCACCTGTTTACCAAACGAACCATTCTCTTGGACTTTTTTCAGCATTCAACACAGACATTATCAAAAATATTGATTTCTACAAGAATGGTTTTCCGGCAAGGTACAGCGGAAGATTGTCGTCTGTCGCCGACATACGGACAAGAGACGGAAACACAAACAAGGTTTGCGGAAGTTTTTCCATAGGATTGCTTGACGGCAGACTACATATTGAAGGACCTATCGCAAAAGGAAGAACATCTTTTAATATTGCACTAAGAAGAAGTTGGCTGGATCTCCCGCTTAAATTAGTCTATGCTCTTACAAAAGACAAAAATGATAATGTCAGTTATGACTATGCTTTCTACGATATCAACGCTAAAGTAACGCATAGGTTTAAAGACAACTCAATTTGGGCAAGTCTATACACAAGCCACGACAAGTATGGGATAAAAGACGACAGCTCGTGGGACGGATATTCCAACACGACAAACAACAAAATGAACTGGGGAAATGTAAATGTATGTTTGGGTGGCGACTTCAATTTGTCTGACAGATTATTTGCACAGACAAAACTCATTTATGCAGAGTCTAAATCTGTATACAGATATGACGATGACGATACATACCGTGACGACAACGACATATTACACAGAAACAGTCTTGACATAAGATCAGATAAGATAAAGATGCAAGACTTTTCTGTGAGAGCTGACGCATTATGGAACATATCTTCAAAACAGAAATTAAGAGTGGGACTTTCCTCTACAATACATAAATTCAAACCTCAAGAAATGACATCATCATTCTACTTCTACAATACAGACAATAATATTGATACTACAGCCGTATGCAATGGCTCTAAAGTTAAATCAATAGAGTCAGTTTTTTATATAGAAAGTTTAACTAAACCTGTTGAATTCATAAAACTGAACATAGGTTCAAGTTTGACCATCATTAATGTGAAAGGAAAGACCTATTACATGTTTGACCCAAGGTTATCAGCAAATTTCATTATTTCAAAAGCTACATCATTTAATATTTCTGCCACGAGAATGTCGCAAGGTATCCATCGCATATCTAGTTGTTTTCTTGATTTGCCTATGGATTTTTGGACTCCTATAACTGAGAAATTCAAGCCTTCGTTATCTTATCAGTTAACAGCAGGACTAAAATCAAGAATAAAAAATTATTTAAACATTGACATTACAACATTTTACAAGAAGACATATAACATTTTCCAGTTCAAGAACTGGAACGGAATAAATCCTTCCGCCACTGATTGGGAGAAAAACAGCACTTCTGGAAAAGGATTGTCGTATGGACTTGAAACTATGATAAAGTTCCGCAAGAAAGATTTTTGCTATACACTGGCATACACATTGTCATGGAGCAAGCGCTATTTCAATGAACTTTACAAAGTATGGTTTCCTGACCAGTTCGACAACAGACATAAATTGAACATATCATTAGAATACCATCCGACAAAGAGCTTTTCGGTATTCACACAATGGACACTACATAGCGGGAATAAAACTACTGTTCCCACAGCCTATATTCCTTTACCTAATCTGTCTACCGAAAATACCAACAATGTGTACGGATTTGTATATTCAAAGCCTAACAACTACACATTGCCTGTTTATCACAGGCTTGACTGTGGATGCAATTTTACGAGAAAAGGAAACAAAAGCGGAAACGAATATATATGGAATGTCAGTATATACAATCTTTACTGTCATTTAAATACGATGTATATAAAGACTTATGCCGACAAAAACGGTAATATACATATTAAACCGAAAGGTTTCATACCGACAATTCCATCAGTTTCATACACGATAAAATTTTAAGCAATGAAATATATATTATTATTATTTGCAGTCTTATTGGCATCTTGTAAAGATAACATATACTCAGAGCCGCAACTAAATAAAGGAAAGGAAAAACTTGTTGTATATGCTTTTCCATCTACAAACGATTCTATATTCATTGATATTTGCATCGGAAAAGTCAAGAACGGAAAAACAAATAAACCTGTTATAAAATCAATAGAATGTCTCGTCAATGGAAAAGAAGATAAAATCATTTATAAAGATGACTCATACGAGAACGGCATATACAAAACTTGTTTCTGCGCTGTAGGTAAACATACGCCCGGCGATACAATAACGATTAATGTTTCGGCAGAAGGGGTATTGTCTGTAAGTGGTACTACCATAATTCCTCAGAAACCAAAGGCTGAATATGAAAATATGGATACAATCTCATATAAGGGCGACACTTATAATCGTATATTACTTAATATTCATGATAACAAGTCTATTGAATATTATGCAGCACGTGTAGTATGCGCTGTTGACAACGATAATGATCAAGAGAAATACGAGACTGTTGAACTGGAGGTTGATAATGAGCCATTACTAAAAAAATATACATCTACGAAATTTAACTTCGAAGCAAGTAACTCTTTCTATGGCAACATGTATATATTTGATGACGAAACATTCAGGAACTCCTTGACATCTTTACATCTGTATGTAATGCAACAACCACGGTATAATGCCTTCAACACAAAAATATATTCACTGTCAAAAGAGTATTTCAACATGCTAAGGTCGCTAAATAATATCCAAAATAATGACTTCGGGAAATATGGCATGGCTTTCATATATTCCACATATTCAAATGTGGAAAATGGCTATGGCTGTATCGCAGCTTACAATGTGAAAGAAAGTGGTTGGATAAAATAATAAAAACATGACTAAGGGTTTCTTCACTCTTTAGCGTCATATTATTGAGTAATAATTTAAAAATAAATTTAAAATGAAGAAATTTAAACCACTTATGGGGCTGATTGCTATTGTATTAGTATCTTGCTGTAACGAACTATCTGTCAACGATGACGAACTTGTGAACAACAATGAAATGAATAACGTTTCGGCTGTTTATATCAACAATGGAAATACCATATCAAGAGCTGCACTTAATGGAGGGGCTGCACTACGTTTCAAAGACAGTCTAACGCTTAATAATTTTAAGGATTCACTCAGAAAAATGACTGATTTTGAAAAAGAAAATGTTATAAAAGAATACGGGGTTAAGAATCTTTATGACATCGCCCAAAAAGCAGAAGATGAACTTGAAGAAATAGGGGAAAAGGCAAAATCAGAAGACGAATTCAAAAAAATGTATGCTGAATATGTAAAAAAATACAATGGAAAACTCATACAGAATGATATGGATAATGAAGACTTGGATCTATATGTACCAGATGAAGACAATATCATGTCATACATTGGAAACGAACAAGGCTTATATGTTGTTGGTAATAAAATATGCAACGCAAACCTTTCAAAAGATTTATCTGAATCAACCAGGAGATTGACAAAGGCTGTAAAAAGCAACAACTCAGAACCAGTAAACACATTCGTATACAGTCCCAAGAAACATAAAAGGGTATATTTCGATGCCTATATGCAAAATGAAAGGATGAGAGTAAGAATGTACTGCAAGAAAAAAATGTGGTATGGATGGAAAAATGACCCTAACAGATATTACTATTTTGATACGAACTTAAGCAATTTCATTTATTTGGCAGCCGGAAGGTATGGGCAAGAAATCCCAACAGGACCAATGCCAAGGTATATAATAAATAAAAACGCTCAAAAAGGTTTCGATTTTATTCTGGGTAAAATCCCGAACTATGATTATGTAACAGGCGAGATAGATACATGGACAGACATGACATCTGAACATGACTCTAAAGGAAATGAAATAACGGAAATAAAAGGCGGTCAAGTAGTCCCAAAATGTTTAAAGTCAAATGCAAAAACCGTAAAGATTTATCTAAAACAAAGAAGATATGAATAACATGAAAAGGCAATTATTTATTCTAACTTTAGCCATTTGTAGCATCTGTGCATCCTATGCTCAGGAATTTAAAATCGGTATGCATATTGGAGCCAATATGTCGAATTTTTCCAAAGGCGATACATACCGGATTAACGACAATAAATACAAAGTTGGAGCTGAAATCGGGGCTGATATTTTTTATACGACAAAAAACAAGTTTACTATTACTTTTGGTATAGGACTATTGACAGGTGGAGGCAAGTTCTCCGTAATGAGCGACTACTATTCCGGCGAAGGACAATCCACGGAATTTAAAGAAGTGAATACGAAACCTTTGTACATCCAAGTGCCGATAACTGTAGGATACAACATATCTATAGGCAGCAGAATAACAATAAATCCTAATCTCGGACTTTATGGAAGGTATGCTGTTGGCTCATTTAAAGAGAATGTAGAACTTGCCTACTCTAAAGAAAAAGAGAAATGGAATTGCTTTGATAACTATAATAATGGAGCCCACCATATTGATGCATTCAAACGGTTCGACTATGGTATAACCGCAAATGTAAGCGTTGTTCTTGACAAGCACTATTGTATGTCCTTTGGATACAAATACGGACTGGCAAAATTGTCGCCTCAATACGGATTGAAAGAAAAGAACTTATCACTCAACATTGGTTATATCTGGTAATAAAAAAGTTCGAAGCCCCAAATAAGAATAAGGAGCTTCGAACTTTTTTATATGCAGACAAATTGTCTGCACGTCACATGAAAATACGTTTGTAATATCATTTTAACAATCTCGTAATATAATATACAACCTGTACATCAAGTATTTAGCGTATTTTTGCAGCAGATTTAACAAAACGATTATGAAAGAGATTAAGAAGTCTACTGTAAGCGGACTGAAAAAGGAGTTAAGAACCGATGACAAACTGGAGAAGCTTGTTATTGATTATGCTATCAGACGAACCACGGGAAGCCGTAAAGACCTCGATGGCGTGTATTATTCTAAAAACGGACGTCATCTGCTCATGGCATCTAAAAGCCTCAACGGAAAATACGAAGTATGCGAAGGCGTAAGGGAAATTGATGCCGATGCATTCTGGGGGTGTGCATATCTGGAAGAACTCATTCTGCCTGAAGGGATTGAAAGTATCGGGCACGAGGCTTTCGGAAAATGCATTTCACTGAGGGAAATAAGCATCCCGAAGTCTATCAAGAAAATTGGCGTCAATCCGTTTATCGGTATTCATAATATTCATATAAGCAGTCTGTCGGAGAATGTTGTATGCGACGGCAAGGCTGTCTTTACCGACCACGGCAAGACTCTCGTCTCTTTCGTTTCCGACGACAGGGAATATACTGTTCCTGAAGGAGTGGAATGTATCGGAGAAAAGGCATTCTCTGGTAAGCGACAGCTGCAAAGAGTCGTACTGCCACAGTCGCTGAAGGTTATCGATGATGAGGCTTTCTTCGACTGCGATGCATTACTTTCAGTCATAATACCCGAAAGCACAGAGTATATCGGCGAATGTGCCTTTGGCGACTGCCTTTCACTGAGAAACGTTTGTTTTAATGGCGTTCCAAAGAAGATGAAACGCACGATGCTTGCCGGTTGCGAGGATATACGCAAGATAACGATACCAAAAGACTCTACCGGAAAATTCAAGAAACCGACAAGGGATTTCGAAGATAGAGTTGTTGAAAAGGCAACCGCTGTATCGTGCCAAAAATCAGAGTCGTCCGAGAACTCCGGCTCTTCAGAGACGTCTGAGTTGTCCAAGAAAGTCGAGAAAACAAAGAAAAGCAAGAAAGCCAAGAAATATTCCGTACCACCAATGTATAAAGCAAAATGAAAGACAAAGATTTAAAGAATGCTTATGTCGACCGCGATGTGAGCTGGATGTATTTTAACCACCGTATTCTGAAAGAGGCTCAGAAAGACAATATCCCCTTGCTCGAACGCTTGTCGTTCCTCGGTATTTACTCAAACAATCTCGACGAGTTTTTCCGCGTCAGAATGGCATCACTCAACCGACTACTTGAGTCTGCCGACAAGAGTGCCAAGAAGGAAAGGGAAAGACTGAAGCAAACCATTAAGACGATAAATAAACTGAATGCCACATATAGTACGGAATATACCGATACCATCGCACATGTGTTCGGACAACTGGAGGAGCACAACATCAAACTGCTCAACGAAAACAACCTGAACGAGGAACAGAAGAAGTTTATCAAGGATTTCTATTACGACAAGCTGAACGGAGCGACAAACCCTATTTGGCTCGACAACATATCAGAAATAGGGAAACTGCAAGACAACCGCATCTATCTGATAGTGAAGAAAACTGAAAAGGAGGAAACTTTCGGCAAGAAGCCGAAGACGGACTATGCTATCATAAAGGTGCCCGACAGCGATTTTGGACGCTTCCTCGTTCTTCCGCCAAGCAACGGATGCCAGAATGCGATATATCTCGACGACGTAGTACGCTTCTGTCTGCCGCTTATTTTTATCGGTTTCAAGGCAAGCACATACGAGGCTTACTCGTTTAAATTCACCAAGGATGCCGAGATGGAAATGGAGAACGACTCCGACTACGGCGTGTTGCAGCTTATCGCCAAGGGAGTGAACAGTCGAAAGAAGGGAGAACCCGTCAGACTTATCTACGACAAGCTGATGCCTAAGGATATGCAGAAGAAAATTATGGCGCGACTCAATGTGGACCACCTCGATGCTGCACTGCCGAGCGGAAGATACCAGAACCATAAGGATTTGATGAAATTCCCCGACTTCGGACACAAGGAACTGAAATACCCGAAGTGGGAACATGTAATGAAAGATGAGTTCTTGAAGGAGGAGAGCATTCTGAAGCAGATTAGGGAGAAGGACAGGTTTATACATGTTCCGTACAACTCGTTCGACTCGTATATCCGTGTGCTCCGCGAGGCTGCGTTACATCCCGACGTGAAGGAGATAAAGACTACACTGTATCGTTTGGCTTCAGACTCAAAGGTGGTGAAGGCTCTTGTCTGCGCCGCACGCAACGGCAAGAAAGTAACGGCAGTAGTGGAGCTGCTTGCACGCTTCGACGAGAAGAGCAACATAAAATGGAGCAAGCGCATGCAGGAAGAGGGAATCAACGTTATTTTCGGTGTTGAAGGACTGAAGGTTCACTCCAAGCTCCTCTATATAGAATCAAAGAAAGGAAGCATCGTCTGTATAGGAACCGGTAACTTCCACGAAGGCAACGCAAAGGTATATACCGACTATCTGATGATGACGGCAAGGAAGGATATCGTTAGCGAGGTAAACCGTGTGTTCGACTTCATCAACCGTCCGTTCTCGCAGCCTCGATTCCGTGAACTTCTCGTATCGCCGAACTCTATGAAGACGAAATTGCTGCAGCTCTTGAACAACGAGATTAAGAATGCCAAGGCTGGCAAGGAGGCTTGGATAAAGGTGAAGATTAACCATATCACGGAGCGTGATATGGTGGAGAAACTCTATGCAGCCTCTCAGGCTGGAGTGAAGATAGAACTGCTCGTAAGGGGCAACTGCTCGCTCGTGCCTGGAATACCGGGAGTGAGCGACAACATAAAGATAGTGGGTATCATCGACCGCTATCTGGAACATTCGCGGATTATCATCACATGCAACAACGGACAGCCGAAATACTTTATCGGCAGTGCTGACTGGATGCCGCGCAATCTGCTCAACCGTATCGAAGTGTACACTCCTGTCTATGATCTCGACATGCAGCGCGATTTGCTGCGCACCGTTGAGTATGGACTTGCCGACACGACCAACGGCAGACTTGTAGACGGCAAGGGTAACGACCCATTGCAAACAAGCGAGGACGGAATGGCTTTCCGCTCGCAAGAGGAGATACAGAAGAAAACGTTGTCGGCAAGGGATTGAAGAAAACTGATTTCTTTCACGCAAAAAATATTTTTGAATAAATGACAGACAAAGAAAATATTGAAATAAAAGATTCTGAAATTAAAGGCTTTGACATATCTTATAATGTTGCGGCTATCGACATAGGTTCTAACGGAGCACGACTGCTTATCAAAAATTTCTTCAGGAAAAACAGTATTGAGGAACCAAAGATCTCAAGGGTCATGTATATGCGTGTTCCTCTGCGACTGGGAAAGGATGTATTCACATTGGGCAAGATTTCGAAGGAACGCGAGGAGAAGATGCGCGAAATGCTAAAAGCGTTCAAGCATATCATGCGACTTAATGACGTGATTAGCTATCGTGCCTGTGCTACTTCGGCTATGCGTGATGCCGAGAATGGGGATAAGGTATTGAAGCGCCTCTACAAGAAGACTGGCATAAGGGTGGAAATCATCAAAGGTCAGGAGGAGGCTCGACTGCTATGCAACAATATGATAGAAAACAGCGAATGTGTTGTAGGCGACTTTGCTTATATCGACGTGGGCGGCGGAAGCACGGAGATTTCTCTTATCCACAACGGATTGCTGGCTCACAGCAAATCGTATAACATCGGAACGCTGAGAATGCTCAGCGGAAAAGTATCGCAGTCGGCTATCAACGAGATGAAAACTGACCTCTCGCTATACTCTAAGGAGATTCCCGATATTCATCTTATCGGTTCCGGAGGTAATATAAACAAACTCTTCAAGCTTACTCATACTAAGAAAGACGCTAAGGAGATTCTCGTAAGTGAAATACGGGATATATACGAAAAACTGAAGCCGCTGAGCATTGAGGAGCGCATCGAACAGTTCGGACTGAAGACTGACCGTGCTGATGTTATCATCCCTGCTGCCGAGATTTATATGACGGCGGCTGAGGCTTTGGGATGTACAAGTATCCATGTGCCGAACATCAGTCTTGCCGACAGTATCGTTGATGGTATCAAGGTGGAGCAGTTTATGCCGATAGGGGAAGACGAGGAGAAATAACTTTACCTATTTTTTTCGAAATGCTGATAGTCTTTTACCCGTCGCCAGCCTCCACCCCATGTAAAACCGTGGCGTATGAATTCCTTGTAGCATAGGTCGTTTCGGTCTATCTTATACTTGAAGTCCTTTGAGCGGTCGGCATATTGTCTGCCGTTCTGAGGACTTACTTGTATCTTTCCGTTTCGTCCGCGTCTGACGTACGGATTATAACGAGGATTGATATCTATCGCCTTGCCCCAGCTGTGGTTAGACGGCACTTTTGTGCCGGAGACATAGCGAAAATTGAAGCATGACGTGTTGTTTGCCTCCATCGCCCGTTCGTCGTCGGCTCCGTAATCGTCTATCAACACCATTCTTTCTATGGGATATTTTACCTTATACAGATTACGAAAAATATCCACCAGGTCGGCGGCGATACTCTTGTGGCATACAAGTTCGCCAACCTTTATTTCTCCTCTTATATTATAATGCAGTACACGGACGTATCTCAAATCCTGGCGTTTTACCGTGCAGTAGCTTTTATACGATTTCCCCTTCATTCTTGCAAATACGGCATCGGGGATAGGTTCGGAATAAAAGTACTTTTCCATACAGGCATGTTCAACATCCCTACTGCTGATTGTTGTTCCTGCCGCTACCTTATCTATTTCTTCAGCTCTTGTATTCTTGCATAAAGCAGACAATAAAATAAGCATAAACGCAGCGTACAGACTTCTATATTTCATAGTTTCAATCATATATTTGTTTAGGCAAAAAAACTTGTTCTTATTTTTTTAGGTTACAAAAGTAGCAATAAATTTTGTAATAAGACAAAATAAAAGTATCTTTGCACTCGCTTTGGCTCCGTAGCTTAGCTGAATAGAGCGTCAGATTCCGGTTCTGAAGGTCGTGGGTTTGAATCCCACCGGAGTCACCAAAGATAATCAAAAGAGCTTTTCTGTAACTTCTATCGGTATAGAAAAAAGTTCTGAAGGTCGTGGGTTTGAATCCCACCGGAGTCACCAAAGATAACTAAAAGAGCTTTTCTGTAGTTTCTATCGGTATAGAAGAGTGTTCGGATTGAACACTGTTTCGATACCATACAAAACGACAACTTGATATTCCATAAATGTTTATACAAAGAATGATTTACACACTACAGAAAGACACAAAAGGCATACTCTGAGAATAATACTCCATCGTGTATAAAAAAATTCAACCTGTATGGTTGGAAATCATAGTAGGTGCGGTGTCTCACCGCACAATAAGGAATGAGATATAGCATTTTCAAGCTAAAATAGTTATACTTTTCTTGCTGCTGTGCGGTGAGACACCGCACCTACTATATTGAGTATCATTTATTGATAATCTGAGCTATGATTTTCCAATCGTATAGCTCGAAAAATTTTTTTTATTGCCACTATTGCCACTAATATATATAACACTCTGATTATTAGGCATTAAACATAATGGCAATAATGATTATATTGTTACTTTATTGCCACTAAGATAGCTGTTTGGGCCGTATATTGCCACTAAAATTGCATAAAATACATCTTCAAGTTTCGGATTTAGCCTATAAATATACTAACATACTGTACACCTTGTCTTTCAAAAAAGGCTCATCCAATATTGGGAGTGATGATTAATATCTCCCACAGATAGCACAGATGACACGGATTTTTTCTGAATACAGGCTATGTCCACAGATTTAGTGTTGCTGGCTTCGCCGCAAGATTATACAGATGAGAACAGATTATATAGAATTTATCATAGAATCTGTGTAAATCAAGCCACGAAGTAGGCGACCTTACATCTGTGGAATTGCCTTACTGTCCGCATGGGAAATCCGTGGTATCTGTGCAATCTGTGGGAAAATAATATCACTCCATTTTCCGGAAGACCCCCCAAAAACATCTAAATGTCAACGACAATGAGAGACAATTTTGACAATCAACTGTACTGGAAAAATTGTCTCCTATTGTCTCTATTGTCGTTAAAAATATGGCGCAAAATAATGTTTTATATGTTTCCGCCTAAATACGAAAGTTGAATACATATTTTTACAATGAAAAAACTTCTCGGTGGCAAGACCGCCTATTACAGATACCATCGCGGCGAGAGGAAGCTCTCGCCATCACTGCAGGAGAGCATAAGGCGTCTGTTCCTGAAATACAGCTATGAGAGGGTGGAGTTCGCCCATACGGAAGAGAGGGTGATGCTGCTTGGGTAGAGTTCCAAAGCGGGAAACAATGTTTCTTTTATAGAAAAACACGGAGTGTCTTATAAGGACACTCTGAGTTTCATTGGAAAATAAAAGTGAAACTATTATGAATGTAAATGCTAAAACGTGGATACGATGAGAAAGATAACCATTACTCATCAGAATAGAGGCATCAAACGGACTCCTTCTTCTGCCGCTTCCTCGGCGTGGAGAACGGCATAAAATTCCGCCGAACGTCGAAAGTTGCTGAGTATCTGGTTATTAGAATGTAAATGTAATCCTTTAGTGTATAACAATAAGGTGGCAATAAGGTTGCAGATTATTATAATCTGCAACCTTATTAAAGTATTGATATTCAGTTGATTAATACGTTAAGTGGCAATAGTGGCAATTTTTTATAACTACTTTTATTCATATTTGTACGAGTATTGCATATATGCGTATTTATACTCAAAGATTCTTGAGTAACGTCTTGCTCTATATCATTATTTGAACAAGAAACACAAAATACCAATAAGCATATATTTAAAAGAATGAAGAATAAGTAACTAATCAGAATTAATTTAATATAAACGACAATAGAGACAATAGAAGACAATGTTGTTTATTGTTGTCTCTATTGTCGTTTATATATTTCATTTGATTTATAAATTTACTAAACTTCCGGATTTATATTCTTCCCCTCCCCCGCCTCCCCTTGCCAGGGGCGGAGCAGTTTCCTTTGACTGCTAAAAATTACATGTTTTTTATGACTCATCCGATATTTGGAGTGATGATTACAATCTCCCACAGATAGCACAGATG
>ERZ808270.133-NODE-133-length-45835-cov-26.530625_pt1 | contig 45835 bp, 40 predicted proteins | sample MGYA00521082_ERZ808270 | MGnify/ENA primary metagenome ERZ808270 (study PRJEB31516, sample SAMN03275594) | gut metagenome | biome: mammalia-associated habitat; material: feces | host: Papio cynocephalus | place: Kenya | collected 2012-07-27 ... | reverse complement strand
GGCAGTCCATGCGATGCACCTTGATGCCCTTGTTGATGGTTACGAATCCGAAGATAGGGTCGCCGTAGATAGGGTGGCAGCAGTGAGCCAGCTCGAAGTCGATGCCCTTCAGGTTCTCGTCGATTACCAGCACGTCGTCGCTCTGCTTCATCAGCTCCTCGGTAGGGTTCTCAAACTCAAACTTCTCAGCGCTCTCTGCAGGCTTCGAGGCATTGGTGAGGTTGAGGTCGTGGTCACGCTCCTCGATGTATCGCTCTATCACGGTGTTCACGTCGAGCTTTTCCTCAGCGATGTCCTTGTAGAAGTCGGAGTTCTCCTTGTAGCCCATCTTCTTGATGATGCGCGCCATGATGCTCTCGTCGATCTCCAGCTTGCGGTTCTTGAATCGGCGCTCCAGCAGCTCCTTGGCGTAGAGACCGTCCTTCTTCTGCGTCTCCTTGATGGCGAGGCGGATCTTTGCCTTCGCCTTGCTTGTCTGCACGATGTTGAGCCATTCCTGTCGAGGCTTCTGGTTGCTCTGGGTGAGAATTTCCACCTGGTCGCCCGAGTGCAGTTCCTCCCTGAAGCTCACGGCTCTGCCGTTGATCTTTCCGCCCACGCAGGTGTTGCCGATGCGGGAGTGGATGTAGTAGGCGAAGTCGAGCACGGTGGCTCCCTTCGGGAAGTTGAGCAGGTCACCCTTCGGGGTGAACACGTACACCTCGTCCTCCTTGAGGTCGGTGGTGAACTGGTCCATCAGTTGCAGGTCGTCGTTGTTCTCCAGAGCGGCACGGATGTTGGCGAGCCATTCGTCGATGCCTCCCTCTCCCTGCTTGATGCCCTTGTAGCGCCAGTGGGCGGCGAGACCATGCTCGGCGATGTCGTCCATGCGCTCGGTTCGGATCTGTACCTCCACCCACTTGTTCTCAGGTCCGAGCACGGTGGTGTGCAGACTCTCGTAACCATTGCTCTTAGGCACGGAGAGCCAGTCGCGCATACGCTTCGGGTTCGGCTGGTACATGTCGGTGATGAGGGCGAAGGTCTGCCAGCACTGCATGTACTCCTTGTCTCTAGGGGCATCGAGGATGATGCGGATGGCGAAGAGGTCGTACACGCCCTCGAAGGCGCAGTGCTGCTTCTTCATCTTCTGCCAGATGGAGTGGATGCTCTTGGTTCTTCCCTTCATGTGATACTTGAGTCCGGCTGCGTCGAGCTTCTCCTGTATAGGTTTGATGAAGCGAGCGATGTAGGCGTCGCGTGAGCGCTTGGTGGCGTTCAGCTTCTCCTTGATCATATAGTAGGCATCGTGCTCCAGGTATTTCAGGCTCAAGTCCTCCAGCTCGCTCTTCAGCTTGTAGAGTCCCAGCTTGTGGGCGAGTGGGGCGTAGAGATAGCTTGCCTCCTCGCTCACCTCGTGCTTGGCGTCGAGCTGGTCGGTGTCGCGTATCTGTCGCATCACGTTCACGCGGTCGGCTATCATGATGAGGATCACTCTCATGTCCTCGGAGAAGGAGATGAGCAGGTTGCGGAAGTTCTCGCTCTCGATGATAGGATTGCGCTTGTAGAGGTCGTGTATGCGGAGCAGTCCGCTGATGATGTGCGCCACGCTGTCGCCGTATTTCTTCTGTATGTCGTCTACGGTCTGATAGCCGTCGATGACGCTGGTCTGCATGAGGATGGCGATGATGCCGTCACGCTTCAGACCTATCTCGTTGACGGCGATCTCAGCCGTCTGCAAAGACATGAGGATAGGGTTGAGCCCGAAGACGTCGCGCTTGATCTGATGATTCTCGAAGGCATGGTGTATGTCCTCACGCAAGTGTTCCTCGTCGCCGGGCTTGAAAGAGTCGCCGGCGGCGGCTCTCAGTCGTTCGAGGATTTGGAGCGTCTGCTCTCTTTCCTCTGGGGTAAAAGTAAATGTTGGTTCTGTCATTCTTCGTTCCCTCCTTAAATATTATATATTGAATGAGTTGCTACAACTCGTCAATTTTTTTGTGACTGGATTTGGTGTTTCCTACTAAAGGTTACTTATCCATTTTTTGCCAGACTTGGTGTTGAGCCAAACTGCAAAGGTCGTGCTGATTAGTGCGCACATACCCATAAATATTGTCATTAATTCCATACTATTTATATTTTAGAATCGTTGTATTTCATGACGCTGTTGGCACAATAGGCACATCCTAATGCAGAGATGATGCCAAATGCCAAAAAGAGTATATTGTAAACTCCAATGGCATCTCCTGTAATTAGAGGTGAAAAACCTCCAATTCCTGTTCCGCTTAAGAGCAAGTTTGAAACTCCATACAGATAGTCCGCTAATAGCGTTCTGCGGTCGTGTTCTTTTACTAATTTACTAACCATATTCTGAATCTTACTAATTAAAATCTGTAAATGCTCAACGGAGAATTTGCGCTCAAATACGCCCACTTCGTTAAAAAATCATTGCAAAGATACAAAAAACTCGGGAAATATTTCCTTTTGTCAGAAAAAAGAATTAACTTTGTGGCACAGATAGCATAAATTTAACATAAATATGGTATTATGAATCAGCAAGATCTTAACCAAATCGCTGCCCGCGGCATCTCCGAGCAGCAGATTGAACACCAGTTGGAACAAATCAAGAATGGGTTCCCATTCCTCAAGCTGGAGGCTGCGGCTGCCATCGGCAAGGGTATCGTGGCTCCCACCGCACAGGAGGTGGAGCAGTATGAGAAGGCTTGGAACGACTACAAGGCAGAGGGCCACAAGGTGGTGAAGTTCGTGCCTGCGTCGGGTGCTGCCAGCCGCATGTTTAAGAACATGTTCGCCTTCCTCGATGCTCCCTACGATGTTCCTACTACTGATTTTGAAAAACACTTCTTCGACAACATCAAGAAGTTTGCTTTCCGCAAGACACTCTGCGACAAGTGCCATGTCAACAACGATAAGGGCATCATGCAGCTCATCAAGGACGGCGAGTACAAGGCTGTGGTAGCCAACCTGCTCAAACCTGAGGGCTTGAACTATGGACAGCTGCCTAAGGGTTTGCTCCAGTTCCACGAGTATGAGGACGAGGTGCGCACACCTATGGAGGAGCACTTGGTCGAGGCTGCGCTCTATGCCAGCAGCAATGGCGAGGCGAACGTCCACTTCACCGTGTCGCACGACCACTTGGAGCTCTTCAAGAAGATGGTGGAGGAGAAGGAAGAGAAGTATGCCAAGCGATATGGCATCAAGTATAACATCAGCTTTTCCGAGCAGAAGCCATCTACCGATACCATCGCAGCCAACCCCGACAACACGCCTTTCCGCAACGAGGGTGGCTCGCTGTTGTTCCGTCCTGGTGGCCATGGCGCGCTCATCGAGAACCTCAACGAGATTGATGCCGACGTAGTGTTCATCAAGAACATCGACAATGTGGTACCAGATCGCTTGAAGGGTGAGACCATCACATGGAAACAGGTTATCGCCGGCGTGCTCGTAACGCTCCAGAAGAAGGCGTTCGAGTATCTGAAGGTGTTGGATTCTGGCGAGTACAACCATGCCAAGCTGGAGGAAATCATCCGCTTCTTGCAGCGTGACCTCTGCTGCCGCAAGGCAGACATCAAGGAGTTGGAGGATGCCGAGCTCGTTATCTACCTACGCAAGAAGCTGAATCGCCCGATGCGTGTGTGCGGCGTAGTGAAGAACGTGGGCGAGCCAGGTGGTGGTCCATTCCTTACTTATAACAGCGATGGCACCGTGAGCCTTCAGATCCTGGAGAGCTCGCAGATCGACAAGAACAACAAGGAATACATGGAAATGTTCACCCATGGCACCCACTTCAACCCGGTAGACCTCGTATGCGCTACCAAGGACTACAAGGACAACGCCTTCGACCTGCCTAAGTATGTAGACCCTAGCACTGGCTTCATCTCCAGCAAGAGCAAGAATGGTAAGGACTTGAAGGCATTGGAGTTGCCTGGTCTTTGGAATGGTGCGATGAGCGACTGGAACACCGTCTTCGTAGAGGTTCCGCTCGCTACGTTCAACCCTGTGAAGACCGTGAACGATTTGCTCCGCGACCAGCACCAGGCTGTCGAGGGAGGCATCAACCACGGAGAAGGCTGCGGCAAGCATTAATAAAAACACAATAAAGGCTCAATCCCGGAATCAGTTTCCGATGGTTGAGCCTTTATTATTTGAGTTAAGTCCTAAATTACAGGAGATTTCGTCTTCTGAATCTTGTTGTTTCTAGAGATTTCATCTTCTGAATCTTGTTTCTTGAGATTACTTTAGGCTCTGATTCATCTGCGAGAATACGACTTCTGCCAGAGATGAATGTTTAGTGAGCCTACTTGTTGAAGGGAAGAGCTCGTTGTACCAGATTTCTCTATCTAATACGTTTTAGTTGTACCAGATTTCTCCACCTAATACGTTGTTGTACTCTTCGGCTGTTGATTTTCTCTCTGCGGGAGCTGTAATCTCTACAAACTCACCGTAGTTCTTGGTTTTGTTGATGTTCATAATTGTAGGTTTTGTTGATTTAATAATAATGTTCGAATGATATTTTTATGTATCACGTTTCCTTTTTTCTTTTATTGGATGCAGTATCTTTTTGTCGGATGTATTGTCTTCTATGATTGTAGAAAGTTGTCTTCTATGATTGTAGAATTTTATCTTCTATAATTGTAGAAAACTATCTTCTATGATTGTCGAATGCTGTATCATCTTTTATTTACGTCGGCAAAGTTACAAAAAAAAGTAATACGAGTCAAGAGTTTGCCTCATATTACTTTCTTTTTTTAATCTTTTTTATCCTTTCGCTGCATAATTCTTACAATGTTATGCACATCAAGGAGTTATACCGTGATTTCTCCGGCGAGCGATTCCTGAAGCTTCTGTCGCACGATGGTGTTGTCCTCGTACTTGCCTTGCAGGTACATCAGCTTCGTAACCATCGATTCCACCGTCGAGTCGTGTCCGCTTATCACGTGGGCGGTCTTCAGTTGGAATCCGGCGCCGTATCGCTCCATCTCCACGCTGCCCGTGAGGCACTGGCTGATGTTCACGATGTTCACGCCTCGGTGGGCAGCCTGGTCGAGCAGTCGCATCACCCATGGTTGGTGCGGAGCGTTGCCCGAGCCGAAGGTACGCATCACGATGCCTCGCAGGTCGGGCGATTCCAGCACGTGGCGCACTATGTTGTCCTGTATGCCAGGGAAGAGGCTGAACACGATGACGTTCGGGTCGAGCTTCAGGTGCGGCGTCATCGGGCGGGAGAACGCCGGGCGCAGAATGTGGTGGGTGTGGAACTGGAAGTTGATGCCCACGTCGCACAGGTGAGGGTAGTTGAACGACTCGAAGGCATGGAATCCCTCGGCGTTGATCTTGATGGCACGGTTGCCACGTATCAGCTTGCCGTTGAAGAAGATGCACACCTCCGGCACCATCGGGTGCCCTGCGATGTCCTTGGTCGATGCAATCTCGATGGCGGTCATCATGTTCTCCTTGCCGTCGGTGCGCAGCTCGCCGATAGGCAGCTGACTACCTGTCAGGATGACAGGCTTGGTGAGGTTCTCCAGCATGAAGCTCAGGGCGGATGCGGTGTAAGCCATCGTATCGGTGCCGTGGAGGATGACGAAGCCGTCGTATTCGTCGTAATTGTTGGCGATGAGGCTCACGATTTCAGCCCATCTCATAGGGTCCATGTCGCTGGAGTCGATGGGTGGGTCGAACTTCCTTACGTCGATGTCCGCCTCGATGAGCTGAAACTCAGGCATCGACTCCACCAGGTGGTTGAAGTCGAGCGGTTCGAGGGTTCCTGTCTCGGGGTCCTTTCCCATGCCGATGGTACCTCCCGTGTATATGATGAGGATTCTTGGTGTTGCCATATTCTTCTAATTTATCACTTGCATTTTTGCAAATTGTTATTAACTAGGGTGCAAATTTAGTGAAAATATTTGTTTCCGCAAAACTTTTTCTAAAAAAATGAGATGAAATAGACAATGTGTTATAGAATGAAATCGCATGGGTGTGTTTTGTGTTAAAGTGTATTTCTGGATAGAGCGTCTATAATATATTAAGGGTATCTATGATGATATAGGGCGTCTATGTAGGGTGTATATATAATAAGGTATAGGCTTCGAAAGTGTATCACATAATTACGAACAAGCGGGGAAAAGAAAAATAAATGAATTTTTTCTGCAAAAATATTCGCTCATTACAAAAAGAAATGTTACTTTTGCAACCGATTTAATAAAAATACTAAGTTGTTATGGTAAAAATCACATTCCCAGACGGATCTGTTCGTGAGTACGAGCAGGGCGTTACTGGCTTACAAATCGCCGAGAGCATCTCACCGGCTCTCGCTCGCAACGTTGTATCTTGCGGTGTCAATGGTGAGACAGTAGAGTTGAACCGTCCTATCAACGAGGACGCTAATGTAGAACTTTACAAGTTTGAGGATGAGCAGGGCAAGCATACCTTCTGGCATACATCAGCCCACTTGCTCGCCGAGGCTCTCCAGGAGCTTTACCCTGGCATCCAGTTCGGTTTCGGTCCAGCCGTAGAGAGTGGATTCTTCTACGACGTGATGCCAGCCAACGGTCAGGTAATCTCCGAGAACGACTTCCCTAAGATTGAGGCGAAGATGATGGAACTTGCCAAGAAGAACGAGCCTGTGGTTCGCAAGGAGGTCTCCAAGGCCGATGCCCTGAAGGAGTTCAAGGCCGACGGTCAGGAGTATAAGTGCGAGCACATCGAGCAGGACTTGGAGGATGGCACCATCACTACATATACACAGGGCAACTTCACCGACCTATGCCGTGGTCCTCACTTGATGAACACGGGCCTTATCAAGGCGGTGAAGATTACAAGTGTGGCTGGCGCCTTCTGGCGTGGCGATGCCAAGCGCGAGCAGATGACTCGAATCTACGGCATCAGCTTCCCTAAGAAGAAGATGCTCGACGAGTATCTCGTGATGCTCGAGGAGGCCAAGAAGCGCGATCACCGCAAGATTGGCAAGGAGATGGAGCTCTTCATGTTCTCCGAGCGTGTGGGCAAGGGTCTGCCTATCTGGTTGCCAAAGGGTACACAGCTGCGCCTTCGCCTGCAGGAGTTGCTCCGTGCGCTCTTGAAGCCTTACAACTACCAGGAGGTCATCACCCCAGGTATCGGTGGCAAGAGCCTCTACGTTACTTCCGGTCACTACGCTCACTATGGCAAGGATGCTTTCCAGCCTATCCATACCCCTGAGGAGGACGAGGAGTATATGCTCAAGCCTATGAATTGCCCTCACCACTGCGAGGTCTACGCTCGCAAGCCACGTTCTTACAAGGATCTGCCTTTGCGTATCGCAGAGTTCGGTACCGTGTTCCGCTATGAGAAGAGCGGTGAGCTCCACGGATTGACCCGTGTGCGTACCTTCACTCAGGACGATGCCCATATCTTCGTTCGCCAGGACCAGGTGAAGGCAGAGTTCGAGAACGTGATCGACGTGATTCTGAAGGTGTTCAAGATTTTCGGCTTCGACAACTACGAGGCACAGATTTCTCTCCACGACCCTAAGGATACCGAGAAGTACATCGGTAGCGAGGAGATTTGGGCAGAGAGCGAGAACGCCATCCGCGAGGCTTGCAAGGAGAAGGGATTGGAGACCCGCGAGGAGGTTGGCGAGGCTGCCTTCTACGGCCCTAAGCTCGACTTCATGGTGAAGGATGCCATCGGCCGTCGCTGGCAGTTGGGTACCATCCAGGTGGACTACAACCTGCCTGAGCGCTTCAAGCTCGAGTATACCGCCGAGGACAACACGAAGAAGACTCCAGTGATGATTCACCGTGCGCCATTCGGCTCATTGGAGCGTTTCACCGCCGTACTGATAGAGCATACCGCCGGTCACTTCCCATTGTGGTTGACTCCAGACCAGGTGGCAATCCTGCCTATCTCGGAGAAGTTCAACGACTATGCGCAGGAGGTTCGCAAGTATCTCGACAAGCAGGGCGTTCGTGCTCTCGTTGACGACCGCAACGAGAAGATTGGCCGCAAGATTCGTGACAACGAGTTGAAGCGTGTGCCTTACATGGTCATCGTAGGTGAGAAGGAGGCCGCCGAGGGTCTCGTCTCCATGCGTAAGCAGGGTGGTGGCGAGCAGGCTACCATGAGCAAGGAGGAGTTTGCTAAGCGCATCAACGACGAGGTGGCTGAGCAGCTCAAGGCCGCAGAGGAATAATTCTCTCATCGGAAAAAGGTATTTTTATTTCCCGCAGGATAATCAAGGATATATATAATAATGTATCGGGATTGTCCTGCGGGATTTTTTATCATACGGAACTTATACGGATGAAACGGAGCAGGCTTGCTGGTTGGAAGTTTTCGGAACTTAAACGGAATATCGACCTTTGGTCGAGAGAGGAGTTGGCGTTTTGTTTTATAAAAGTTGGAATATGTTGTTATATAAAGATTTGACAGACAAAATTCTTCGTGCATCTTATCAGATGCATCGAGAATTGGGGTGTGGATTTCTTGAGAAGGTTTACCAGGAGGCTTTGTCTATCGCATTGACAGAGGCTGGTATTCCATTTGAAAGGGAAAAGCAATTGGATATTTGTTATCATGGCAAAAAGTTAAATTGTAAGTATATTGCAGATTTTGTGGTGGATGATAAAGTAATTCTAGAGCTGAAAGCTGTAACGGAGATGGATATGGTGTTCGAGGCTCAGATTATTAATTATCTAAAGGCTACTGGATATCATGTCGGATTCTTGATGAATTTCGGGCAGAAAGATTTTTGTTTTAAACGAGTGGCTCATTTTTAGTCATACATATTGATTAAGAATTTAATCGGGGTGGATGAATCATGGCTTCAAATTTATCATGTGGGATTCGGGCTGATTTGGCCGATGGTATGGGGGCGCTAGCCAATGACCGAAGGTCAAATTCTGTTTAAGTTCCGTGATAAAAAAGTGGCAGAAAAGTTCCGTTTAAGTTCCATATGAATGATAAAAAATGCATGATAATAAGAAAATCTGTGATAAAAATCGAAAATAACCATCTGAAAATTTGGTAGTTCGATGAAAAATGTGTAACTTTGCAGCCGTTTAATCAAAAAGACAATACATATTTAGAATAGTTAATGAAAAATGACAAAATGAAAAATCAGTACCGCGTAAACGAACAGATACGCGTACGTGAAGTGAGAATCGTAAGTGATGGCGGATCTGAAGTGATGCCTACACGTAAAGCACTTGATATGGCTCGCCAAGAGGGTGTAGACCTCGTGGAGATTTCCCCTAATGCCCAGCCACCAGTTTGCCGCATAGTTGACTATTCAAAGTTTCTTTACCAGCAGAAGAAGCATGCTAAGGAAATGAAGCAGAAGCAGGTAAAGGTGGAGACCAAGGAAATCCGATTCGGACCTCAGACCGATGAGCACGACTACCAGTTCAAGCTCAAGCACGCCAAGGAGTTCTTGGCAGAGGGCAACAAGGTGCGTGCCTACGTGTTCTTTCGTGGTCGATCCATCCTCTTCAAGGAACAGGGTGAGGTGCTCCTCCTCCGTTTCGCCAACGACTTGGAAGAGGTGGGCAAGGTAGAGCAGATGCCTAGGCTCGAGGGCAAGAAGATGTTCCTCTACATGAGCCCGAAGAAGGCTGGCGTGGCTAAGAAGAGCCAGCAGAAGATGGATCGTGAGAAGCGTGAGGCTGAGGCTAAGGCTGCAGCTGACGCTGAGAAGGAGGCTAGAGCTGAGCAGAACGGATTGCTCGCCAATGCGAAGGGTGGCGATGCCCTGAAAAAGCTCGCTGAGCAGAACGAGGACTAATCTCTCCGTGAAAACCGTCTAAGTTCCGTAGAATAGAAAAATAAGAAAAAGATGCGTAACGCCCTGGTATATGCGTTGCCATCGCTATAATAAATAACAATTTAATAAATTAAAAGTAAAAATGCCAAAAGTAAAGACTAATTCCGGCGCAAAGAAGAGATTCCGTTTCACCGGTACAGGTAAGATCAAGCGTCATCACGCTTATCACAGTCACATCTTGACTAAGAAGACAAAGAAGCAGAAGAGAAATCTCGTTGGAGATACTCTCGTAGACCGCGCTAACTTGAAGCAGGTTCGCGACTTGCTCTGCCTCCGTTAATTATTAACTTTTTAGTCGAACTTTTAAAGAAAAAAAATTATGCCAAGATCAGTAAATCACGTTGCATCTAAAGCAAAGAGAACAAAAATCTTGAAGCTCACTAAGGGTTACTATGGAGCTCGCAAGAATGTATGGACAGTAGCTAAGAACACTTGGGAGAAGGGTCTTACCTACGCTTATCGTGACCGTCGTAACAAGAAGCGTGCGTTCCGCGCATTGTGGATTCAGCGTATCAACGCTGCCGCTCGCATCGAGGGTTTGAGCTACAGCCAGTTGATGGGTGCTCTTCACAAGGCTGGTATCGAGATCAACCGTAAGGTTCTCGCTGACCTCGCCGTTAACAACCCTGAGGCTTTCAAGGCTATCGTTGCAAAGGTGAAGTAATTAAAAAACTGAGGAATCCAGTGCTCGTGTCGCTGCATAGCGCACAGAGCCTCTAGATTTTGAAAAGACTGAAGATTGCATTGGCTGGAATTTCGATTCCCGCTGATGCAATCTTTTTTTGTTTCTTTTGCCCCTTAACAGGCGCTTCTGCCTTGTGTCCGCTAGGCATATTCGGCTTGCCGAATATCTCAAATTCCTATCAATTCAACTTCCCTCTAAGTACAGAGTAAAAATTCTCTAATTCTCTAATTCTTGACAAAAAACGTACAGTTTGAAAAAAAATCCTCCTTGGCTATCCCATACATCTGGGACTTGCCAAGGAGGATTTCCTATTTGATATATTCTATTTGATATATTCTGTTTGATATATCCTGTTTGATATATTTTTCTCGATAGAGCGAGAAGATGGAGTGGGGAAGCATGAATTACTTCTTGATCATCTTCTTGGTCTCACCGTTGTTGTACTTCACGATGTAAACCTGACCGTTCTGCATGTCTTGTACCTGCTGACCTGCCATGTTGTAGATAGCCTTCACGCCGTTAGGCAATGTGATGGTCTCAGCATTCTTGATGCCTGTTGAGACATCCTGGAGTGTGATGTTGCGTACAACAGATGTCTTCAAGTCGTTGGAGGTTACAGTAATTGTTACGTATGCCTGTGTGTCATCTACGGTGAGCTTCTTGGTAACGAATGCACCAGCGCCTACAGCTTCTACATCGAAGTTGTTGAGGTCAACAGCCTTGCCGTAGTTCTCAACCTCGTAGTCTCCATAGTCGTCAAACTCATCGGTGATGTCCTTGCCATCCATGGTAACCTTGGCGATGTCGGCGTTGTATACCATCTCTACATCGTCTACGTAGAGTACGTCTGGGTCTTTCTCGCTCTTGCTGCCACCACTAGGTACGGCACAAGTAGACATGGTTACGAGTGCAGCCTTAGGCATCTCGCTGTCGTTCTCGTAAGTGAATGGGATGGTAATCTGCTGCCACTCGTCTGAGCTTGCGATGTCCGACTTGTTGGCTCTTGCGATGATGTTGCTCTTGTAAGTGTCGACCTCAGGATCCTGTACCTTCTCGCCGTTGGTGAGGAGGGCGCTGATGGTGGCCTGAGGGTTCTGGTTGCCATCGCCAGCGTGGAACTTCACCCATACCTTCATGGCATCTGGCTTGTTGTTGAGAACAGCATAGAATGGGTCGCCATTACCGTCGGTATTGGTGTTGGCGAAGTCGAGGAATGCGTTGTTGTCGGTGCTAGTAGCAGTGTAGCTGCCTGCGTTGAGCTGGCCCGTGGTGATGGTTCCGTTGGCAGATGCCGCAGCGATTCCGAAGACCTTGACAGGGGTTGATACAATCTTCACGCAGCTCTTGTTCTCGGTCTGGCCGTCTTCGCTGCCTTCTTCCTTGCGTACGTCGTTTGAGATGAATGTGTGTACAGGAGAGGATACCATGCTTGCCATGGAGCCAGTAGAGCTCATGAAAGAGTGCCATCCGTTAGGCTCGTCGCTAGTTGTCTTGCTGTAGGAAGCCTTGTGGAAGTTTTCGAAGCCAGAGTTAGGCAACTGGCAGAGCTCGTTGGCCTCTTCGCCAAGCTTCACGCCCACGATGAGGGCTCCTGCCACTGGGATGTTGAGCATGGCGTTGAACTGTTCGCCCTTGAGCGCGCCCTTGAAGAGAATGTTCACGTCGCCCAGGCCTGGGCCCATCCATTCTTGGTCATTGCCTTCGGTATCCTTCTGGTCGCCAGCGGTAATCTGTATGGTCTTCTGTGCATTGAGCATGATGGTGTTGCCACACTGGGTAGCCTCTACGTCTTTCACCAAGATGTTGCCCACAGGCATTTCTCCGCCAAGATTAAAGTTGTCGAGGCGAAGTGTGTACTTGCCGTCATCCTGCTTGTCTACGCTCACTTTGACATCGCCTGCTGGCATGTCAAATCCACTCATGTTGATGGTGAGAGGGCAAGTGTAGTCCTTTGCGGACATACTCATTGCGTTGAGCGCAAATGCTACTAGAGTAAAGAATTTCTTCATAATCTAATTTTCCTTTCTTTATTAAATGTATTTTTATGCTTCATTGGCAGTTGCCGTCAATTTATTTCAATTGGCAGCTGCCGCTTGATTATTTCAATTGGTAGCTGACGCCGATGGTACCATATATAGGGTACATGGTTTGCTCGATAACAGAGAAGTCCTTCTTGAAGATGCCGTTGAGTCCCCATTTCAGGTCGGCGCTCACGCCCCATCTCTTGGTGATGTACCAGTCAGCGCCCAGGTCGATGCCAAACTGCCAGTTGCGCATGTCGTCGGAGAAATCGTATTCGCCTCTCTCGTTGGCCTCGCTTCCCAGTACGACCTTTTGTCCCGTAGGGTCTCCCTTTTCCATGCCTTCCTCCTGTCGGCGCAGGTATCCGTCGTAAGCCCATCCCTCGAATTTCTTGGCGGTGATGTAGCTTGCGTATAGTCCCATCTTGACGCGAACTTTATCGCTTAGGTCGTAGGTCATGGTGATAGGCACAGTAATCATGCTCATGTCTACTTTTGTAACCACGCTACCCGTGAAGATGCCTTCAAGGGTTTCTCCTCCACGTACTATTTTCATGTGGTAGTTCTTCACGCCTGCGTCGGTCTTCATGCCTTTGTTTTCGAATCGGATGCCGCCGATGTATCCCCATTTGCCGGAGATCGGGTGGTAGGCGTCAATGCCAAGCGAGAAGTTTGGCTGCAAGGTGTAGCTGTGCAGGGTTCGGATGGAGGCGGGCATGCCGATGGGTGCGGTGCCGCCGATGTTGTATCCGATGCGGGCATAGTAGGTGTAGTTGTGCAGGAACTTGTTCCATGCGCTCCATTCCTTGTGCATATTGTCGTCTGCCCACGTCATGTTGGCGCTGCATGCCAGAAGGGCTGCCAATATAATCTTTCTCATTTTGTGTTCTGGTGCTCCTTGTTTTAGTGAGTGCTAGGGTGTAGCCCTCTTTGGTTTATTTGCATGTTATCTTTAGCTTGTCCACCCAGAGGGTGCTGCCCACAGCTCCCATGAAGTCGGCTCCTTCGGTGCTCGAGGAGCATACGATGGCCATGCTGTACTCTCCTTTTTTCAGTTTCTCGCTGTCGAAGGTCTTGCCGTTCTGCAGTTCGAAGTTCACGACGAAGTGGGTCCACTGCTCTGTGTTGCCAATGGCTTGTTTGCCGTTGTCGTCTTTCTGGTCGCCTGCAATGGCGAGGGCCACCACTTGCGGGCTGGTCTGTACGTTGTCGCCATAGAGCACGACGGGATTGCCCTCTTGGTCGTGGTTCTCGTAGATAACGGCGTAGATGGTGCCGTAGTCGTGGCGGTCGGGGAGGGTGTTCATGTATTTGTCGGTGAACTTGTCGCCGGCTTGGTATTTGTACCATCCCTCGAGGGTGAGCGGTTCGCTTGGGAAACTGAATGGTCGGCCGAACTTGGTGGCCTTCATGGCATCGCGCAGGGCATTGGTGGCGTCGAATTGGCCTATGAACAAGTTGCCTGCGGCTATAGGCTTCTTCACCATGTCGGCTAGCTGGCTGGTGCGGCTGGTGGTTAGCTTCACGGCGGCTCCCTCATATCCGTTTTCCTCTGGCGCAGTAGGGTATTTGTTGGCTTTGGTGCTAGGGTTGCTTATCTTGTAGCCTGCGTTGCCAGTGGCCCAGAGGTCAATCTTTCGGTTGTTCCAGGTCTCTTGCCAGCTATAGTAACCGTTGGCGAGGCTGTATGTCTCGAAGTCGAACTCATGCTGTTTGCCAAAGTTGGTCTTGCCTTTCACCACGCTTACGGTGTAAGTACGGCTCCAGTTGCGGTCTTCCGATGTGACGGTATAGGTCACGGGACCCTGGCTGAAGTCTTGCTCGCTACCATTTTCCGGCTGTATGGTGGCTCCGGCGGTGATGCGGAACTTGGGAGCCAGATGGGTGATGTCTGCATCTTCCGCCACGGTGAATTCGATGTGGGTTTGGTCAGACTGCACGTCTTCCAGCGTGTCGGAGGCTGCGATGAACCACGTGTCGAGGTTTTCGCCTGCTTGGATGTATGCCTGCTCGATGTCGCATTCGGCGTTGAGCGGCTCGTCCTTGAAGCAGGAGGTGAGCGATAGGGTGCAGCCGATGGCGAGCAAGGCTGCTGATATTCTTGGATATTTCATGTTTGTCTCTCTTTATTCGGGTGCAAAGATACTATGAAAACTCGAATTACGCAAGCGTTTTTCTGAAAAAATGATGTTTTATAGCATGTTTTTCCTAGAAACGGCTCTTATACTTCATGTATATCAATAGATTAGGGGGAGAATGTACTTCAAAATGTATGAATAATAAAAAGCGCCCTAAAAAGGCAAAAGCATATCGTGATCAATGCTTTTGCCCTTCCAGGGCGTCTTTCTTGTTGGGTCTGAAACCTAGGGCGTTGCCCTAGGCTAGGGGGCTGATTGCCCTTTCAGGGCGCATGGATTAGAACTTTTGATACGGCTTCTTTGCTTGTTTGTTTGTGCTGCCGTCTGCATCGTAGTTGCTAGGTGGCTACTGGCTAATCCATGCCTTCCACGTTGTCGGCGCTCCCTGAGCCGCTGCCTGGGTTTGAGACGGATCCGCCTGTGTTGCCCTTGTCACCTGAGGATGAGCTGCCGCCCGTGCCCTGGTTGTCGCCCGATGGATGGGTGGTTCCTCCGTTTTCCTCGTCGTCCTCCAGACCGGAGTACTTCGGCATTTCCTCCACCTTGATGTCCTTGAGGAGCGACTTCACACGGTGGCCGTTCACCAGCTCGGTCACTGGCTGGTAGATGATGTAGGTGCCCTTGATGTTGCCCACTCCGAACTTCTCGGCGGTGTCGGCAGGCGATGTGCGGATGCCCACTTTGAAGCTGCCGAAGCCGTCGAGCACCACCTTGTCGCCGCTGCACAGGTGCTTCGCCATGGAACTTACGAGGGCGGTGGCGGTCACGTCCACGTCGGTGAGGGTACACTTCTCCTCGAACTCCTCGCAGAGGTCGGCGGTGTGGACGATGTTGCTGTACACGGCTCTGCCGTACACCTTGCCCTTGGTAGGGGAGTTCTGGCGGTTGTTGACTACTTTTCTGAACTTTACGCTTTTCTTCATAGTCTTGAGATGATTAAAGGTTAAACATTTGGGTTGCAGAAGCTCTGCACGCCGAGGGCGGTGGCTAGAGCTGTGATGATGGCCAAGATGAACTTGACGATTTTCTTGATGGTCTTCTTGTCCATGGTATTATATAGATGTAAGGTTGGTGCGTGTCGGGAGGCATGCGTCGGTTGCCTGTGGGGCGTCGCTCGCCTGGGGCTGCCGCTCGTCAGGTATCACGACAGTACTTGCCGTCGGTTCTTGTGGCGCAGGGTGTTGCTCACGTTCAGCCATCGCTTGAGGGTCTGGTTGCGGGGTTCGAGTATCATCTGGTCGAAGTTGCAGTTGTCCTGTATGAACTGCATGTAGTTGACGAGCGTCTGGTAGTTGGGCACGAAGATGTCGGCAGCCTCGCCCAGGGTATGCTGGCTGTTGATGACGCCTCCCACCTGCAGGTTGAGCAGTTGACAACGGTATCCGTTGGTGATGCGTATATGGCACCGTATCGCTTGCGCAGCGGCTCGAGCACCTCCTCGCAGAGCGTCATGAGACGCACGATGACGATGATGCTTGGCGGCACGTTGTCGATGCCACGTTTCTGGGCGGTGCCCGACTTGATGAACTCGTCGAGGGCGAAGTGAGGGGAGAGGAGCATCTGGTGCATCCTCTCCTCTTCGAGTTGTGTGTATTCCATAGTCTTTTCCATATTATTAAAGTTATTATTTTGTTCTTAACTACGATGCAAAGATACAACATTTTTTTGGTTTTCTCAAGGGATGTTGGGTTACATCGTGGGTTACATTTCTCCCACGGATTTCTTGATTATTCTTTGGAATCTTATGTCCCACGGATTTCACGGATTAACACAGATTTTTCGACCTGTACGGTTGATACGCCCTTTCAGGGCGTAATGGGGCTTACCCCCTCGGTTGCCACTATCTACGGTTCATTGTCTTTCGGCAGCACCTTGCCTTGCGCTTCTGCCACGCATTCAGCCTCACTCTGCCGCTCTTTGTATCTGCCGCACTTCTGGCGAACATAATATACCTGCCCCAGGTGGCTCAGCTCCTGGTCTCTCACCTTCTGCATGTCCACGATGGTGTATACCTTTTTCACCTCGGGCTTGTTGCCCCTAGTCACGGTGAAGATGAAGTCGGCTAGGTTGCCCCACTGCGCGGAGCCCGAGATGGAGTAGATGTTGAGGGGCGCGAACTCCTTCTGCGTCGCCTTCTTGTATTGTATGCGAGGGTGCGCCACGATGATGGCCACACGCCGCTCTTGCGACTCCAACCCTGTATCTCCGTCAGCATCGCCTTCACCTGTTCGGTCTCCGTCTTGCGGCTGACGTCGCCCTCCACGCTCACGAAGAGGTAAGGATCGATGACCAGGTAGTCGAGGCCGCCCTCGTGGAGCAGTCGCTCGGCGTGGCTGATGATGTAGCGGGGCGTGGGCAGCATGTCCTCCGTGCGGAAGTCCACCATGTGCGTGTTGAGATAGTCGAGCGCGGGGGTGATGAAAAGCTTCACTCTCATGGGGTCGATTCTTCCGTCGTCGCCCAATGCCTTCTTCTCGATGCATTCCGTGGCGAGGGCGGTCTTGGCGATGGTTCGGATGTGCTTCGCCTTGTTGGGCAGTTCGAACGAGAAGAACGCCACCCGCTTGCCTCGCTTGAACATCAGGCTCGTCATGAGGCAGTTCAGGAAGTCGGTCTTGCCCGAGTTTGGCAGTCCAGTCACCACGATGAGCCCTCCCTCGGAGGTGGGGTGGAAGATTTGGTCGGTGAGCGGTCCCATGCCCACGTCGTATCCGCGGACGTACTGTCCTGGCACCACCTGCATCACCTCCTCCCGGTGGTCGCCCACGCAGTATACCTCCTTGCCGCTACAGGTCGCGGGATGCATCGCCTCACCTCGCTGGCACCCATCTAGGCATACACTTCGCTGATGTCCTTGCATCCCGGTGGCAGTTCCGCAACGAGCGCCTTCGCCCTGTAGAGGTCGAGCAGTCGGCGTACGAGTCCTCGTCCCGGCCGGTCGGTGTCGCCGCACACCACGATTTGCGCTGCCTCGCCTATCCAGTCCTCGAAGGCCTCGTGGCTCACCGTGAGGTTGGTTTCTGCGCCGTTCGCCACGCTCAGCACGTAGGGGAACCCGCAGCTCAGGAGGGTGAGCCGGTCCTTCTCGCCCTCGGTGAAGATGAGCCGGTCGATGAGCTGTGGGTTCGGTCGGGTGGGAGAGATGCTGTCGATGCCGTAGGGCGGGGCGGGTGTGACGGGTGATTCCTGTAGCCAGTCCTTGCGATACTCGTCGGTGCCAGGGATGAGGGCGACGGTGCGGAACTTTACGTTCACCACCTTGCCGAAGAGGTAGTTGCAGTAGGCGATGCACGCCACTTCCTCCTTGTCCAAACTTGGGCCGACTGCCGTGTGCCATCGGGCAGTGAGGCAGATTGGTTGGCGTCAGGCTGCATGTAGAGCAGGGCGCACATCAAGCCGCTTTGCCTCACAGCCTGTTCGCTGAACCCCATCGCCCCGACGTATTGCTGCGCCATGCCCTGTAGCGAGCGCAGCTTCTCGGGCGAGAGGAGGGGGCGGGTCTTGGGATGGCGGGCGATCGTATCGGGCGAGTGGAAGAATTTCATGAACCTCGCCTGCTCCTCGTCGGTCTTGTAAGGGTAGATGGGGTAGAGCTAGGAAACTTCTCGGGCGATATGGGCTTGAAGTCGCTCGGCATCATGGGCACGTAGTCGTGTTCCTTGGGGCGCAGTTCTCGGGCGTGGCGGTAGTAGGCGGAGTCTATCTTTCCGCCCTTGGTCTGGGCGAGGGGGCGCAGCTCCTGGAGGATGCCTCCCTGGTCGCAGTGCCAGAGTCCGAGGCCTCGGCTTACGAAGCAGCGGTTGCTGTTGCAGAGGGGACATGTAACCTGTGCGCTCTTGTGGTCGCCCTTTGCCTGGGCGAGGACGGAGAGGGCGATGCGCCGCTGTTTGCCTTCGGAATGCTCATCGGATGGAGTGTATGCCTTTTGTTCTTCCTCGCTCATGAGGGTCTTCAGCTCGGCGAAGTCGATGGCGTGGTACTGGGGGCTTCTCGTCGGGGCTGGATAAATCTTCATTTTCTTATTCATGTTCATGATTCTTAGGTATATTTCTGTTGTTGTTGTCTTCTTTTCTTTGTCCCACGGATTTCATGGTTTTTATCATATGGAATACACGGATTAAACGGAACATGAACCGCCTGTCGTGTAGCGCTTATATAGGAACTTATACGGAATTTGACCTCTCGGTCATGGCCTACACCCCTGTATGAAGGGAAAAATCCGTTTGAAATCCGTATGATGATTCTTGTCGAGAGATAAAAATCCATGTAATCTGTGAGATCTGTGGGAGAAAAAGCGAGATCCTATAGGTTTCTCCAGTGCTGTTCCCAGTTGTCCCAGTTGGCGGATTCATTGGGTCTTGGCGGAGCGCCGGCTGGAATCTGCACCTGCTCCAGCTTGCACTCGTCTCTCTTGTGGTCGTAGAGACGAGTGTGGGTCAGCGGATCCTGGTATTCGTAGGCTGAGAGACCGCGGTTCTGTCACATCAGCGCCCCGGCGTTCTTGTTGAGCTCTCGTCGGATGTCGTCCAGGGCTCGGGCGATGTTCTTCTGCGTATAGCTCTTCTCCATGATTCTTCTGAGCCAGCATTTCTTGCCCTCCAGTCCAATCCTGACAAACTTCTTGCCGTTTTCCTTGTAGTAGTTGGCTAGGTAGTACTCGAAGAAGTGGTGCGTGGCGATGTTGACGGGGTGTTCCTCGCTAGATGATACCTTGAGGCTTGGCAGCAGAAACTCCGTCTTCTTGTTGACTGGTTCCACGAAGACGATGTACGCCCATGGGTCGGTGTAGATGTAGTTCAGGAAGTTGCTGATGGCTGCTTTCACCTCCATGGCTTCATCCTTTGTGGTTTCAGTGCCTTTTTCCTTCTTCTTCTCCACCTTTCCATCCCCAATCCTGGGTTTCGTGTCGGTTATAACTTTCTTCTTTATATCCTTCTTTGTAATATTATAACCGTCCCCAAGCTCGTGATTTTCATCCCCAAACTCGGGATTCGGGTCGCCTTGCAGGCAGATGGGAGAGTAGAAGGCGATGAGGTGGCTGGGGGTGTTCTCCTTGCTGTCCCTGATGAATCCGAAGCCGTCGCACAGGGTGATTTTCTCCACGAATCGCTTGGTGGAGTTGTAATGGAAAACCTTCGCCAGGTCAACGAAGTAGCAGTAGGGATACTGCCCGTTGATGTCCATAAACTCGTTCCATCCCAGAAACAGCTTGAGTATTCTGAGCTCTTGGGTCGCTGTGAATCCTGCTCGCTTCCAGCTGTAGAGATAGTTCTTTACTTCGTCGGCATCCAAGGTCTTCTTTTGGAAGACGGGGGCGCCCGATGGCGTGAATGAGTGTGTGTCGTTTGTCATATTCTTTTGTCTTTAATGTGGATGTTAATTGTCCTTTGTATATTGTCTATTTATTTACAATTCTCAGTTGAGTCGTCTTCACTTTTTGGCTTGAAGCGGCGTAGGTACTTTTCCTTGAAGTGGTTGGCGAGTGGCTGCAAATCTTCTTTTTGGGAGAGCATGGCGAGTATGGCTCTGGCATCGTTGCCAAAGTAAGAAATATACTCATCCTTCAGGTCGTTGATTCTCTTTTGCCTCACTTCTTCCAGTGACTTCTCTGATAGACAACTTGTTGGTGGGTCGTGGTATTTGGCAAGTCGTAGGTGAACGATTTCGTCCCAAAATGCCCCGATGCCGATTGCTATTCGGGTGTACATCACTTCTGATATTTCGCTTTTGCCGTTAAGCAATTGGCTGAAATGCTTTTTGCCGATACCGGCGGCGCAAGCAAAGAGTTGCGGCTTGATCCCATCTCTTTGCTTTACAAACTGGCTTAGCCAGTCCATGCCCTTGCGATAGTATTCTGACCGTAAGGCGCAAAAATTCTTGAAACTAACATTACTACTATCTGGAGTCAGGTTCTTAGGCTTGGTCTCATGGTTAGTGGTAATGTGTGTTATGTGTTTATTTCATCATATTGTAGTATGATTCTCTATTATAAATCGTACCGCAAAAATATAGTTTTTTCTAGAAAGTCTACTATCATTGTTCCCATACTAGTAGGCGACCTTTTTAATGTCTTTTGTGATTGCGAGAGATGATTTTAATATATTTTTATCTCTACGGTTGGACTATTTCAACAGTACAGGTAAAAAATAACCTTACAGCTTGGATTCTTTTTCAACCAAACAGGTAGTAAAATCTGTGTTCATCCGTGAAATCTGTGGGAGAAAAGAAAAGACCGACTCCCATTGCTGGGAATCGGTCCGTATTGCGATTTGAGATAAATTTTTTATTTAACTTAAAAAAAATAATTTTGATGGATGTTTAGGCGATTAAGCCTTGCCCTCCATCTGAGCCTTGAGCTTAGCAAGAGCGTCGATGTCACCGAGTGATGTACCAGCAGCGATGTTGTTGATAGCTGGAGTCTCATTCTTGCGACCACCGTTGCGCTTGTTGTTGCTGTGAGATGGCTTAGCGATTGGCTCGTCCTTGCCCTCCTCGAATGTACGAGAGTGAGAGAGGATGATGCGACGTGTATCCTTCACGAACTCAAGAACCTTGAATGGGAGAGTCTCACCCTTCTTGGCCATTGTGCCGTCCTGCTTGGTGAGGTGCTTAGGAGTAGCGAAGCCCTCTGCACCGTCCTCAAGAGCTACGACAGCGCCCTTGTCCATGATCTCGGTGATAGTACCCTCGTGAACTGAACCTGGAGTGAATACCTTCTCGTACTCTTCCCAAGGGTTGTTCTCGAGCTGCTTGTGGCCGAGGCTCAAGCGACGGTTCTCCTTGTCGATGTCGAGCACTACTACGTCGATTGAAGCGCCTACAGTAGTGAACTCAGATGGGTGCTTAACCTTCTTGGTCCAAGAGAGGTCAGAGATGTGGATCAAACCATCCACGCCTTCCTCGAGCTCTACGAAGATACCGAAGTTAGTGAAGTTGCGAACCTTTGCAGTGTGCTTGCTGCCTACAGGATACTTCACCTCGATGGTCTCCCATGGGTCTTCCTTAAGCTGCTTGATGCCGAGGCTCATCTTGCGCTCCTCGCGGTCGAGAGTCAAGATAACTGCCTCTACCTCGTCGCCTACCTTCATGAAGTCCTGAGCAGAACGCAAGTGCTGGCTCCAAGACATCTCAGATACGTGGATCAAGCCCTCTACACCTGGAGCAATCTCAACGAATGCACCGTAGTCAGCCATAACCACTACCTTGCCCTTCACGTGGTCGCCTACCTTCAAGTTTGGATCGAGAGCATCCCATGGGTGTGGGGTCAACTGCTTCAAACCGAGGGCGATACGCTTCTTCTCCTCATCGAAGTCGAGGATTACAACGTTGATCTTCTGGTCGAGAGAAACAACCTCGTGTGGATCGCTTACGCGGCCCCAAGAGAGGTCTGTGATGTGGATGAGTCCGTCAACACCGCCGAGGTCAACGAATACACCGTAAGAAGTGATGTTCTTAACGGTACCCTCGAGGATCTGACCCTTCTCCAGCTTGCTGATAATTTCTTTCTTCTGTGCTTCCAACTCAGCCTCGATAAGAGCCTTGTGAGAAACAACTACGTTGCGGAACTCCTGGTTGATCTTTACAACCTTGAACTCCATTGTCTTGCCTACGAATACGTCGTAGTCGCGTATAGGGTGAACGTCGATCTGGCTTCCTGGCAAGAAAGCTTCGATACCGAAAACGTCAACGATCATACCGCCCTTGGTGCGGCACTTGATGTAACCCTGGATAACCTCCTCGTTCTCGAGAGCCTCGTTAACGCGCTCCCAAGACTTGCTGAGGCGAGCCTTCTTGTGAGAGAGTACCAACTGACCCTTGGTGTCCTCCTGGTTCTCTACGTAAACCTCTACCTTGTCGCCTACCTTGAGGTCTGGATTGTAACGGAACTCAGATGCTGGGATGATACCATCGCTCTTGTAGCCGATGTTTACGATAACCTCCTTCTTGTCGATGGAGATTACGGTACCCTCAACAACCTGGTGCTCTGTCACCTTGTTAAGAGTTTCGTCATAGGCCTTCTCGAGGTCGGCCTTGCTGACGTTTGCGCTTGTGCCATTCTCAAACTCGTCCCAATTGAAGTCGTCCAATGGCTTTACGTTCTTTAAATCTGACATAAAAAATAATTAAAATTTTAAATTAATAAAGTTAGACTTTATGTGAATATTAAATAAATCGGCGCAAAATTACACATTTTCAGTGAATTACGGCTTCTTTTGGCTTATTTTCTGTCAAAAGTTAAGTTTATTTAACTAAAAACCTTCCTTTTTCTCTCATTCTCGTGTGTTTTACATTATTTATTTATAGGGACTTAGGGTTGAGCTTGGGGGTATTTAACCATTTTTGATGATGAGCGGAAGGCTTGGCGGCGGTGTGTGCGCAAACGTGGCTGAAGAAAGTGCAAAAATAGTGTTACTTTGTCGTTAAAACGTTAAAGCTATTAAAAAAAGTCTCGAAAATGCTTGCCTTCTCAAATATTTTGCTACCTTTGCGCTGGATTTAGGAATAAAATGCAAAATTATGACACTGGTCATCGCACTCATACTGGTCATGGCGTACGTTCTCATCGCAACCGAGAACCTCACCAAGGTTAACCGTGCTGCCGTCGCTATCTTCGCCGGCACGGTGGGATGGGTGCTCTATATTTGTTTCGGCATGGACTTCGTGACCAGTGAGCATCCTTCTGCATACCGCGACTTCCTGAGCTTTGGGCCCTTCCTAGAGGGGCACGCCACGCCTACGAGCACAAACGTGAAGTACTTCATCGCTCGCAAGGTGTTCCTGCCCTACGTGGGCAGGGCGGCGGAAATCGTGCTCTTCCTGCTCGCCACCATGACCATCGTGGAGGTGCTCAATAACAATGGCTGCTTCGACTTCGTGCGACAGCTGCTGCGTACCCGCAAGAGCAAGAAGATGCTGTGGATATTGGCTGTGGTGACCTTCGCCATCTCGGCCAACCTCGACAACCTCACCACCACCGTGATGATGCTCACCATCATGCATGGCATCGTACCTAACCGCCGCCAGCGCATGGTGTACGGCAGTGCCATCCTGCTGGCTGCCAACTGTGGGGGAGCCCTCACCGTGATAGGCAATCCCGAGGGACTGGTGCTCTGGAACTCTGGCGCCGTGACAGCCACCGCCTTCTCCATGGCGCTCCTGGTGCCTTGTCTCGCCGCATGGCTCGTGCCTACGGCGATGATGCAGCGCATGCTGCCCGAGAGGGTGGAGACCGAGTGGATCGTGATGCCTTTCCGTGGCGACGACACTCGTCTCAACGTGTGGCAGCGACTGGTGATGCTCTTCGTGGGCATCGGCGGACTGTGGTTTATCCCTACATTCCACGACATTACGAAACTGAGTCCGTTCCTCGGCGCGCTCTGTGTGTTGGGCGTGCTTTGGATCGTGAACGAGATATTCAATCGCAAGCTCATGAACATGGATGCGATGGCGGAGCGCCGTACCCCCTGGGTGTTGCAGTATGGCATCATCCAGATGATACTCTTCGTGATGGGCATTATGCTCGCCGTAGGAGTGGTAAAGGAGACGGGGGCCTTCGACGACCTCGCACAGGCGGTGGGCGGAGCGGGTAGCCATCCCAGCCCTTGGCTGCATGGCGTCGTGGCTGGCGTGGTGAGCACCGTGCTCGACAACTTCGCCACGGCTATGAACTTCTTCTCGCTGCACGACCTGGTGGGAGCCAACGGCTTGCCACTCAACGACCTCGTGACCGACTACAGCACGAACGGGCTCTACTGGCAGATCATCGCCTACTGCGTGATGGCTGGCGGCAACGTGCTCGGAATCGGCACCATCAGCGGCCTCGCCCTGATGAAGATGGAACACATGCACATGGGCTGGTACTTCCGCAACATCGGATGGAAGGCCCTCATGGGTGGTGTCATCGGACTCGCCATCCTCTGGCTCTCGCACAACTTGGTTGCCGGGGCCACCAACTTACTAATTTGATGATACAAACCCATAGAATCCCTCAGCAGGGTGCTACGCTTAGAGGAACTGCTTCTAACAAGGTTACCAATTTTAAAAAATAAGATGCAGGGGGCTTTGCGAGTACATGGTTGCAGGTGAACAACCTTCCCGTCGGGGATCTTTTCCTTTTTTTCTCATCCGCTAATGTTTGGAATATGTATTCAGGCAAATATTAACGGCGAAGTTGACATTCTCTTACGTTAGTATGGATAGGTTAATGTAAAGATTACGTTAGTATTAAAAATAAGGAAGGTAAAAAATATTAGGAAGCTAAAATAATATAAAGCTAATATAAATAATAAAGCTAAACATCATATAATAAGGTATATAGTTATGGCAAAGATTAAGACTATAGGCATTCTGACATCCGGAGGCGACGCCCCTGGCATGAATGCTGCTATCCGTGCGGTTACCCGCTCGGCTATCTACAATGGTTACAACGTGAAGGCCATCTATCGTGGCTACGACGGTCTCATCAACGACGAGATCAAGGATTTCACCACCGAGAACGTATCGGGCATCATCGGTACAGGTGGTACCATCCTGAAGACCGCTCGCTCCAAGGACTTCATGACTCCTGAGGGTCGCCAGAAGGCTTTCGAGACTATACAGAAGGAGGAAATCGACGCCCTCGTGGTGATCGGTGGTAACGGTTCGCTCACCGGTGCGATGAACTTCGCCCGTGAGTTCGACATCTGCTGCATCGGCTTGCCAGGCACCATCGACAACGACCTCTACGGCACCGACAACACTATCGGCTACGACACCACCATGAACACCATCGTGGAGTGTGTGGACCGTATCCGTGATACCGCCCAGAGCCATGAGCGCATCTTCTTCGTCGAGGTGATGGGTCGTGATGCCGGCTTCCTTGCCCAGAACTCAGCCATCGCTAGTGGTGCGGAGGCAGCCATCATCCCTGAGGACTCCACCGACGTCGACCAGTTGGCGCAGTTTATGGAGCGAGGCATCCGCAAGTCGAAGAAGAGCTGTATCGTCATCGTGTCGGAGAGCCCTAAGTGCGGCGCCCTCTACTATGCCGATCGTGTGCGCAAGGAGTTCCCAGAGTTCGACGTGCGCGTATCCATCCTCGGCCACTTGCAGCGTGGCGGTCGCCCATCGGCTCGTGACCGCATCCTCGCCAGCCGTACCGGTTGTGGTGCCATCGAGGCCATCATGCAGGGACAGCGCAACGTGATGATCGGCGTGAGAAACAACGAGGTGGTATACGTGCCACTCTCCGAGGCCATCCGCTCCGACAAGCCATTCGACCGCAAGCTCATCAAGGTACTCGACGAGCTGAGCATCTAATAGTATGCCCTTATATGTGATGCCAGCATCCTATATATAATAAGGTGTAAGGGTAACATATATATAATAGGTGTAAAAAATGCTCACTTCAAGTATCAGATGAGGTGAAAATGGTTTAAGTGGAACTAAAAATAGTTTAAAACGGAACTCGTTCCGAAGAAAACTTACGAATATTTTGCAGTTTCCACAAATTGTTGGTACTTTTGCAGAGAAAATAAACAAAAAAACATATAAGTACAACTTTTAAACTAATAAGCTTATGTCACAAATGAATGGACGTATCTCCCAGATTATCGGTCCTGTTATCGACGTATACTTCGATACCAAGGGCGAGAATCCTGAGAAGGTGCTGCCTAAGATTTACGAAGCTCTGAAAGTGGAACGCCCAGACGGCCGCGAACTCATCATCGAGGTGCAGCAGCACATCGGTGAGGACACCGTGCGCTGTGTCGCCATGGACAACACCGACGGCTTGCAGCGTGGCTTGGAGGTAATCCCTACGGGACACCCTATCCAGATGCCAGCCGGAGAGCAAATCAAGGGCCGTATGATGAACGTCATCGGACAGCCTATTGATGGTATGAAGCAATTGGACATGACAGGTGCTTATCCAATCCACCGAGAGGCTCCTAAGTTCGACGAACTGTCGACCCACAAGGAGATGCTCGCCACCGGTATCAAGGTCATCGACTTGCTCGAGCCTTACATGAAGGGTGGTAAGATCGGTTTGTTTGGTGGCGCCGGTGTAGGTAAGACCGTGCTCATCATGGAGCTCATCAACAACATCGCCAAGGGCCACAACGGTTACTCCGTGTTCGCCGGCGTGGGTGAGCGTACCCGTGAGGGTAACGACTTGATTCGAGACATGCTCGAATCTGGCGTTATCAAGTATGGCGACAAGTTCAAGAAGGCCATGGAGGAAGGCAAGTGGGACCTCTCGCTCGTCGACCCAGAGGAGCTAGCAAAGAGCCAGGCAACCCTCGTGTATGGACAGATGAACGAGCCACCTGGGGCACGTGCCTCTGTAGCCCTGTCGGGTCTGACCGTAGCCGAGGAGTTCCGTGACCACGGAGGCAAGAACGGCGAGGCAGCCGACATCATGTTCTTCATCGATAACATCTTCCGTTTCACCCAGGCGGGTTCTGAGGTGTCTGCGTTGCTGGGCCGTATGCCGTCAGCCGTAGGTTACCAGCCAACCTTGGCTTCGGAGATGGGTGCCATGCAGGAGCGAATCACCAGTACCAAGAACGGTTCCATCACCTCAGTACAGGCCGTATACGTGCCTGCCGACGACTTGACCGACCCTGCTCCAGCCACCACCTTTACCCACTTGGACGCCACCACGGAGCTTTCTCGTAAGATTGCCTCCCTCGGTATCTATCCTGCCGTAGACCCTCTGGGTTCTACCTCTCGTATCTTGGACCCACTGATCGTGGGCAAGGCTCACTACGACTGCGCTCAGCGAGTGAAGCAGCTCCTGCAGCGCTACAACGAGTTGCAGGACATCATCGCCATCCTTGGTATGGATGAGCTCTCCGACGAGGATAAGTTGACCGTGAACCGCGCACGTCGTGTGCAGCGTTTCCTGAGCCAGCCGTTCACCGTAGCCGAGCAGTTCACCGGCTTGAAGGGTGTGATGGTGCCTATCGAGGAGACTATCAAGGGCTTCAACGCCATTCTCGACGGCGAGGTGGACGACCTGCCAGAGCAGGCATTCCTCAACGTGGGTACCATCGAGGACGCCAAGGAGAAGGCTAAGCAGTTGCTCGCGGCTGCACAGGCGTAATTTTCTAGTTAGGAGTTAGGAGTTAGGAGTTAGGAGTCGCTCGGGCTGCTGCTTCTTTGTTTCACAATTTAAAACTAGAAGATTATGTTAAAGTTAAAGATAGTTTCTCCAGAGAAGGTAGTGTTCCAGGGTGACGTGGAGAGCGTTCTCGTGCCGGGTACTCTCGGAAGTTTCGAGATATTGACCGACCACGCGCCTATCATCTCCTCGCTCGAAGTGGGCAAGGTGGAATACGCTACCGCGGAAGGCAAGCAGACCATGGACATCAAGGGCGGATTCGTCGAGGTAAAGAAAAACGAAGTAAGCCTTTGCGTGGAAGTATAATTTAGTTAGGAGTTAGGAGTTGGGAGGTCTGAGACCTTTTTGACTTCTGGCTTCAAGGAAGATAACAATGGATAAACAACAGTTACAGCATATCAAGCAAGTGGGGCACAAGTACAGGCAGATTTCGCTCTGGCTCACGGCAGCGATGGCTCTCGCCATCCTCCTGGCTTGCAGGGTGTCGGCACAGTGCGACAACATCATCTCTCAGGTGGTTAACCCACTGGTGGTGAGCGCCCTATTCTCGCTCGTCGCAAGTACTGCTTATGGCGAGGCATGGCAGTCGATAGCCAAGTCTTCTCCAGCCAATCTGGCAAAGTTCTACCTGGCGGCATCGGCGATGAAGATGATGCTCGGGGCTGTGGTGTTCCTCGTCTACGTCGTCGTGTGCGACAAGGCGAATATCCTGGGCTTCGCGGCCATCTTCGCTCTCTTCTATGTCGTGCTTCTCGTGTTCGACTGCATCTACTTCGCTCGGGTAGAGAAAAAGAATAAATTAAAATAATAAGAATTATGAAATATCTCAAGCAATTCCTCTTGATGGCGATGTTGCTCTTCACCCTGGCGCCCGTGCAGGTGTCGGCTAAGGAGAACATCGATGTGAAAGAGATATTGTGGGGTCATATCAAGGATTCTTATGAATGGCATGTCACCACGGTGGGCAACACCCCGGTGGTGATCAACCTGCCAGTCATCGTCCACACCACCACCGGTTGGCACGTGTTCAGCAGCGGCGAGTTCTCCGATGAGAGAGACGCCAACGGCGACCGTCCCGGCCCCTACAACCTGGTGATCAAGAACGGTGACGCGCAGAGCAATCCAAACAAGATCGTGGAAAAGGTTGGCGGGGCAGAGGTCCTGCCGCTCGACATCTCCATCACGAAGACCACCTGCGTGCTCTTCATCGATGCCATCATCTTGCTCTTGTGCGTACTGATACCAGCCCGCTGGTGCAAGAAGCACAAGGTGGACGACCCAGCGCCAAAGGGATTCGTGGGATTGATGCACATGTTCATCATGTCGGTTTACGAAGACGTGATCAAGGCCACCCTGGGCAAGGAGGCACCTAAGTACGCCCCATGGCTGCTTACCTGTTTCTTCTTCATCTTCGTGGCTAACATCATGGGTATCGTTCCGTTCCCTCCTGGTGGCGGCAACCTGACGGGCAACATCGCCTGCACCTGTTTCCTGGGTGTGACGACGTTCCTCATCACCAACTTCACCGGTACCAAGGCCTATTGGAAGGACATCTTCTGGCCAGAGGTGCCAACTTGGTTGAAGGTGCCAGTTCCACTGATGCCATTCATCGAGCTCTTCGGAATCTTCACGAAGCCGTTGGCTCTTATCATCCGACTCTTCGCCAACATGATGGCAGGCCACGCTATCGCCCTGTCGTTCGCGGCCATCATTTTCATTATGTTCAACATCAGTGAGAATGCCATCGCCAACTATGTTGCCGGAACCGGTATGACCATCGTAAGTGTTGCGATGAGCGCCTTTATGATGCTCCTCGAAGTGTTGGTAAGCTACATCCAGGCATTGGTATTCACCATGCTGAGTGCAGTGTTCATCTCGCAGGCTCATGTCCACGAGGCAGAGCCTGAGGTAGCCGAATAGGCTAAATACAAAACAATAGAATAATAAACAAGAAAATATTAACAACTTAAATTCTTAAGATTATGTTATCACTTTTATTAGCAGCAGAAGTTGCAAAGTTGGGTGCCGCAGTAGGCGCAGGTCTTGCCGCAATTGGCGCAGGTATTGGTATTGGTCGTATCGGTGGTCAGGCTATGGACGCCATGGCTCGCCAGCCAGAGAAGATGGGCGACCTTCGTTCTTCCATGATCATCGCCGCTGCCTTGGTCGAGGGTGTTGCCTTCTTCGCAGTCATCATCGCCATCTTGGCTATCGTCATGTAATAAGGACGGCTTCCGACGTAATTGCGCTTCTCCCTCGGAACCCCCCAAGGGCATCAAGCAGTCGCTGTAACAGCAACAGGCTTTGGAAGCATCTGCCTTCATGCCGTGCCTACACAGGATGAGCCGAGGGACGCAATCGCCCGAAGTATGAGTTAGTTAACAAAATCGTTTAAGTAAAACTTTAACCAGTATATATGGATTTATTAATGCCGGCATCTGGCTTGCTTTTCTGGATGACAGTCGTATTTCTGATTGTCTTCGTCATCCTCTGGAAGGCTGGTTTTCCTGCTATCATCAAGATGGTGAACGACCGTAAGGACTTCATCGACGGTAGCCTGAAGAAAGCCCACGAGGCTAACGAGAAGCTTGCCAACATCCAAAAAGAAGGTGAATCCATTCTGCAGGAAGCTCGCGAGAAGCAGGCTGCCATCCTCAAGGAGGCTGCCGAGACACGCGATGCCATCGTTGAGAAGGCGCAAGACAAGGCCCGCGAGGAGGGCGCACGCCTGATCTCCGAGGCTAAGGCCCAGATCGAGACCGAGAAGCAGAACGCCATACGCGACATCCGCACGCAGGTGGCTGAGCTCTCCGTCCAGGTGGCCGAGAAGGTGCTCAAGGAGAAGCTCTCCAGCGACAAGGAGCAGATGGATATGATAAATCGACTGCTGGACGAGGTTGCTTCTGACAACAAATAGTAAAGCTTATGGATATAGGTGTAATATCGGTGCGTTATGCCCGTGCCCTCATCAAGGCGGCGCTCGGCATGAAGCTCGAAGATCAGGTCTACCAGGAGATGCAAACGCTCTTTCAGAGCTACATCGACGTGCCTGAACTGAGATTTACGATAGACAACCCTATGCTCTCCAAGGACAAGAAAGAGGCGCTGCTCAACACCGCCATGGGCAAGAACCCATCGCAGCTGAGCCGCAAGTTCATCGCTCTTGTCCTGAAGGAGGATAGGGAAAGCACCCTGCAATTCATGGCTGCTTCGTATATCACTCTTTACAGGAAACAGAAGAACATCATCCGCGGTAAACTGACCACCGCCACCGCCGTTGACCCTCAGACTGAGGCGAAGATGCGAAAGATGGTGGAGCAGAGAACGAAAGGTACTGTGGAGTTTAAGACCGAGGTGAACCCCGACATTATCGGAGGCTTCATCCTTGAGTATGATACTTATAGGATGGACGCGAGCGTCAAGACGAAGCTCAAGAACATCCTGACACAGCTCAAAAAGTAATTTTTAAAAAGTAACAAAACAATGTCAGATAAAATAAAACCAAGTGAGGTGTCTGAAGTGCTCGAACAGCAGCTCCAGGAGGTGAATGGCTCTCAGCAGTTTGACGAGGTGGGTACCGTGCTGACCGTCAGCGATGGCGTGGCTCGTATCTATGGTCTGAGAAACGCAGAGGCCAACGAGCTCCTTGAGTTTGAGAACGGCACCATGGCTATCGTCATGAACTTGGAGGAAGACAACGTGGGTTGTGTCCTGCTGGGTCCTACCGCTGGCATCAAGGAGGGACAGAGCGTGAAGCGTACCCACCGTATCGCTTCCATCCGTGTGAACGACAACTTCCTCGGACGTGTGGTTAACCCTCTGGGAGAGGCCATCGACGGACTGGGCGACATCGACCTGACCGATGCCTTCGAGATGCCTTTGGACCGCAAGGCACCGGGCGTTATCTACCGTCAGCCAGTGAAGGAACCACTGCAGACAGGTTTGAAGGCCGTCGACTCCATGATTCCTATCGGTCGTGGACAGCGTGAGCTCATCATCGGCGACCGCCAGACCGGAAAGACCGCCATCGCCGTCGACACCATCATCAACCAGAAGAGTTTCTATGAGGCAGGCAAGCCTGTGTACTGTATCTACGTGGCCATCGGTCAGAAGGCTTCTACCGTGGCAGCCCTGGTACAGAACCTGAAGGAGCACGGTGCCCTGCCATACACCATCATCGTGAGCGCAACGGCAGCCGACCCAGCCGCCATGCAGTACTACGCACCATTCGCTGGTGCCGCCATCGGCGAGTACTTCCGCGACCGTGGCTACTCAGCCCTCGTCGTATATGATGACTTGAGCAAGCAGGCTGTGGCTTATCGTGAGGTATCCTTGATTCTTCGTCGTCCATCAGGACGTGAGGCTTACCCTGGCGATGTGTTCTATCTCCACTCTCGCTTGTTGGAGCGTGCCGCTCGTATCAACGACCAGCAGGAGGTAGCCGAGCAGATGAACGACCTGCCAGAGTGCATGAAGGGCCACGTGAAGGGTGGTGGCTCACTGACCGCCCTCCCTATCATCGAGACCCAGGCAGGCGATGTGTCCGCTTACATCCCTACCAACGTGATTTCCATCACCGACGGTCAGATCTTCTTGGAGACCGACCTCTTCAACCAGGGCTTCCGCCCAGCCATCAACGTGGGTATCTCCGTATCCCGTGTGGGTGGTTCCGCTCAGATCAAGAGTATGAAGAAGGTGGCTGGTACCTTGAAGATTGATATGGCTCAGTATCGTGAGCTGGAGGCATTCTCCAAGTTCTCTAGCGACATGGATGCCGTAACCGCCATGACGCTGGACCGTGGCCGCAAGAACGACCAGCTCTTGATTCAGCCACAGTATCGACCAATGCCAGTGGGCGAGCAGGTGGCCATCCTCTACTGCGGTGTGCACGGCTTGATGCACGAGGTGCCAATGGACAAGGTGCGTGAGTGCCAGGACCAGTTCCTCGACGCCATGCGCTCACAGCACGCCGACGTGATCGAGACCTTGGGTAACGGTCAGCTCTCCGACGACGCCATCAAGGCAGTGGAGGAGACCATGGCCAATGTAGCAGGACAATATAAAGCGTAATAGCCTATGCCGTCGTTAAAAGAGATTAAGACTCGCATCGCCAGCGTCAACAGCACCCGCAAGATTACGAGTGCCATGAAGATGGTGGCTTCGAGCAAGTTGCATCACGCTCAGGTGGCGATACAGAACATGTTGCCTTACGAGAACATGCTGGAGCACATCCTGAAGAGCTTCTTGGTGAGCACGCCTAGCGTGGACCATGAGCTGCAGGTGGAGCACAGCGAGTTGAAGCGCGTCGCCCTCGTGGTTTACAGCTCCAACAGTAGCTTGTGCGGTGGTTTCAATTCGAACGTCATCAAGATGATGATGCAGGCTGTCGACGAGTATAAGGCTCAGGGCATTGACGACATCACGGTATATCCTATCGGTAGAAAGGTGGCTGAGAAGGCGCAGAAGTTGGGATTGAAGGTGGCTGGTGACTTTACCGAGCTCGCCGACAAGCCAAACTCCAACGATTGCGCCGACATCGCCCGCCAGCTTGCCAAGCAGTACGCTGCCGGCGAGTTGGACAAGGTGGAGATGATCTACCACCACTTCAAGAGCGCCGGTTCGCAGATTCTCACCCGCAAGACTTTCTTGCCTATCGACCTCTCTACCGAGGCCATCGGCGAGGACAACGACCGCGACTTGACATCCAACGTGGCTACGGCTAAGGCGCAGGAGTACCTTCGCAAGAAGGCTGAGCAGACGGAACGCAACACTGTGGAGGCACATCCTCTGAACGACGACTTCATCGTGGAGCCAGACTTGGAGACGGTGCTGGGCGTGTTGATTCCTAAGCAGCTCCACCTGATGCTCTTCACCGCCTTGCTCGACAGCCAGGCGAGTGAGCACGCTGCCCGCATGGTGGCGATGCAGACTGCCACGGATAATGCCGATGAGCTCTTGCGTACGCTCAACTTGCAGTACAACAAGAGTCGTCAACAGGCCATTACCAATGAATTGCTTGACATCGTGGGAGGTAGCATCAACAACTAATCGAATCTTGTCGATAGTTGTCGGCATCGAATAGTCGATATTCCTCTCATCGGAAATGATAAAAGGCGAGAGATAATCCTCGGATTTCGTGGGATTATCTCTCGCCTTTCTTTTTTAGGTACGGATTGGTTGTCATTAATTAGGCACGGATTACACGGATTACACGGAAGCTAACGCCATAAGTTCTTAAGCGTAGTGCTGGTCAAAAAAATCCGACCTGTACGGTTGGAATGTCCTATGCGCCCTGAAAGGGCAGAAGCACCTTGGAGGTGTGTCATAAGTCATGACCTATGCGCCCTGAAAGGGCAATCTGCCCCTAGCCCAGGGCATCGCCCTGGGGGTAACGTCCCAACAAAATGTCGCCCTGAAAGGGCAAAAGCATCCAACATTAGGGAATCTTTTTATGCTTTTGCCCTTTCAGGGCGTATCAATTCCACCATATCTACCCAGGGCGTTGCCCTGGGCTAGGTGCTTCTGCCCTTTCAGGGCGTATAGGATATTTCAACCATACAGGTGGGAAAAATCCGTGTAATTCGTGTAATCCGTGCCTAATTATTTATTCCCCGGTGAATTTCTTGATGGCACGAATGAAGGTCTCGCCATACTTCTTGCATTTGAAATCGCCGATGCCGTTGATGAGACTGAACGCCTGCATGGTGGTAGGCTTCATCGCCGCCAACTCATGCAGACTCTTGTCGGAGAGCACGATATAAGGCGGATAACCCTGTTCGTCGGCAAGCTGCTTCCTGAGCTTGCGCAGATGCTCGAAGAGACTCTTGTCCTCCAGGTGCTGCTCATTGAAGAGTATCTTGCTGGCATGAACGGTCGGGATGCCACCATAGGTTTCCTGTCCTCCTCCGAATCCGCTAGCCGTGCTGCGCCCCTTGCCACTTCTGTTCTTGCTTGTACTTCTGCTGGTGTTGCTGTTATTGTCTTCCTCGATGTAGGCGAGCGAAACATGGTGCTCGCCCTTCAGTACCTTCCATCCCAACTCCGTGACTTTCATTGCGTTATGGGCGTTGTAAGCTATCTCGAAGAATCCCATCTGGAGCATCTGGAGTAGATAGTTCTGCCAGTCCTTCGCCGTCGTGTCCCTGCCCACGCCGAAAGTCTTCAGTTCGTTGTAGTGGTTGCGGATGACGGCGGGGGAGTGCATGCCCCTGAGAATCTCGATGCAGGTGCCCACGGCTATCTGCTCGTGCGCACGGACCACGGCGCTCAGCGCCTTCTGTGCCCGGATGGTGCCGTCGAAGGTGCGAGGAGGATTCTTGCAGACATCGCAGTTGCCGCAGTTGCAGGAGCTCGTCTCGCCGAAGTAGTTGAGCAAGATGCGTCGGCGGCACACGCGGCTCTCGGCATACTCCTCCATCCTTCGTAGCTTCTCCAGGTTCACCTTCCGCTGTCCGCTGTCCTCGCAGAAAGAGCGCAGGGTGATGATGTCGGCCATCGAATAGAAGAGGATGGTGTCGGCAGGAGCGCCGTCTCGTCCGGCACGGCCAATTTCCTGGTAGAAGCTCTCGATGCTCTTCGGCAGGTTGTAGTGGATCACCCAGCGCACGTTGCCCTTGTCGATGCCCATTCCGAAGGCGATGGTGGCGCACACCACCTGTATCTGGTCCATCTTGAATCGTTCCTGCACCGACGCCCTCTCTTGGCTGGAGAGTCCTGCATGGTAGGCGGCGGCGTTCACCCCGGCGTCCCTGAGTTCCTCCGCCACCATCTCCGTGTTCTTGCGGGAGAGGCAGTAGATGATGCCTGCGTCCTCCCGATGCTGGGCGAGGAAGCGGAAGATGTATCGTAGCTTCTCCTTCTTGGTGCTCTCACGGCGCACGGTTAGGCTGAGGTTCGGGCGGTCGAAACTGCTCACGAACGTTGGGCCGTCGAGGTGCAATTGTCTGATGATGTCCTCGCGTGTTATCTTGTCGGCGGTGGCTGTGAGCGCCATCACCGGCACGCCACGGAAGTTTTCGTGGAGCAAGCCCAGCTGCGAGTACTCCGGGCGGAAGTCATGTCCCCACTGGCTGATGCAGTGCGCCTCGTCGACGGCGAAGAGCGAAATCTTGATGTTGCTGAACAGATAAGGTATCTCGCTCAGCAGTTTCTCGGGCGATACGTAGATGATTTTCAGTAGTCCCGCCTCGCACTTGCGTCGGATGATGATGTCGTCGGTCTCGTCGTTGCCGCTGTTGAGCGCCTCGGCGGGTATGCCGTTCGCCTTGAGTGCCTCCACCTGGTCGTGCATCAAGCTGATGAGCGGCGAGATGACCACTGCGGTGCCCTCCATCGCCAGTGCCGGCACCTGGTAGCAGAGACTCTTGCCGCCGCCCGTAGGCATGAGCACGAGGCAGTCGTGCCCCTGCATCACCTCGCTGATGATGGCCTCCTGGTTCGGTCGGAAGGAGTCGTAGCCAAAGTAATTTCTTAATATTTCGTTGATGGTCATTTTCTTCATTCGATTTATTTCAACCATTGTCGGTTGTTCATTTTCTTCATTCGATATATTTCACCCGTTGCCGGTTGTTCATTTTCTTCATTCGATATATTTCAACCATTGTCGGTTGAGAGCGTTTTTGGGTCGACCTATATGGTTTAAATAATATTACCAGTATGGTAAGAATAGTCCTATACGCCCTGAAAGGGCAGAAGCTCCTAGCCTAGGGCAACGCCCTAGGTAAAATGCAAGCAAGCATGTCGCCCTGTAAGGGCAAAAGCGTTATACTTGTAGGGGAAATCTTATGCTTTTGCCCTTTCAGGGCGTGTTTGTTCCCGACATCTACCCAGGGCGTTGCCCTGGGCTAGGTGCTTTTGCCCTTTCAGGGCGCTTTCTGCTTAACCCTACATCTTGATTTGTTTTCAGTCCTTTCAGGACGCTTTCCGCTCAACCGTACAGGTGTTTTTTGTTGCAACGATTCTGCAAAGGTAGCAATAAAAATGGAGAAATGATGTTTTTATGACCCTAAAACTGCGAAAAAGCGACAAAAAAGTTTGAAATTAGAAAATATTGTATTACTTTTGCGTTAGAAATACAAAGAAAATCAATAAAATGGCTAAATGTAATGTAAACACTTTCGAGCGCTTCGCCGACATCCAGATGCTCCGCTACGAGCTGAAGGGATTCGAAAACTTGTCGCTCAATCAGAAATTGTACATCTACTGCCTGGCAAAGGCAACGCTCTTTGGTCGTGACATCACCTTCGACCAACAGGGAAAGTTCAACCTCCGCATCCGCAAGACGCTGGAGGCTGTTTATGCCCACTACATGAAGGGTGCATTGTTTGCCGACAAAACAGAAGAAGGCGTAACCGACAAATCTGAAAAGGCTGCAGGCAAGGCTGAAATCCGTGATTCTGCCGAATTCCAGTCTTTCATCGTTTACCTGAAGCGAGTATGGTTCTCCAGCGGCATCTATCACCACTACGGCTGCGAGAAATTCCAGCCGGGCTTCTCCGAGGAGTTCTTCTATAAGATGCTCGACGGACTGTCCGACGACGAGCTTCCTTTGAGAAGAGGGGAGAGCAAGGAAGATCTCTTGGCAGAACTCGTGCCTGTCATCTTCGACCCTACGGTGCTGCCGAAGCGTGTGAACCAGACCGACGGTGAGGACTTGGTACAGACATCCGCTTGCAACTTCTATGAGGATGTGACCCAGGCGGAGGTGGAGCGATTCTATAATAAGATGAAAGTTGCCAGCAATCCGAATCCTCCTTCCTACGGACTCAACTCGAAGCTCACCAAGCGCAATGGCGAACTGGTGGAGATGAAATGGACTGAGGACGGACTCTATGGAGCTGCCATCAAGGAAATCATTTCGTGGCTGCTCAGAGCTCAGAAATATGCCGAGAACGAGAGCCAGAAGCATATCATCGACCTGCTCGTGAAGTTCTATCGCACGGGCGACCTCGAAGACTTCGACCGCTACAGCATCGCCTGGGTGGAGCAGCACGAGGGATTGGTCGACTTCATCAACGGATTCATCGAAGTATACGGCGACCCACTCGGCATGAAAGGTACCTGGGAGGGCATCGTGGAATACAAGGACCTGGAGGCTACCAAGCGCACCCAGACCATCAGCCAGAACGCACAGTGGTTCGAGGACCACTCGCCTGTGGACCCACGATTCCGCAAGCCCGAGGTTAAAGGCGTGACAGCCAACGTGATCTGCGCCGCCATGCTCGGTGGCGAGGAATATCCTGCCTCGGCAATCGGCATCAACCTGCCTAACGCCAACTGGATTCGTCAGCAGCACGGAAGCAAGAGCGTTACCATCGGCAACCTGACCGATGCTTACAACAAGGCAGCGCAGGGCAACGGATTCCGCGACGAGTTTGTCATCGACTCCGATACCATCTCTTTGGTGAACCAGTATGCCGACATCACCGACGACCTGCACACCGACCTGCACGAGTGCCTGGGACATGGCAGCGGACAACTCCTGCCAGGCGTGGACCCAGATGCCCTGAAGGCGTATGGCAACACGATAGAGGAGGCAAGGGCCGACCTCTTCGGACTCTACTACGTAGCCGACCACAAGCTCGTGGAACTCGGCTTGACCCCGAACGACGAGGCTTATAAGGCGCAATATTACACCTATCTGATGAACGGACTCCTCACCCAGACCATTCGCATCAAGGAGGGCGACAAGATAGAGGAGGCTCACATGCGCAACCGTGCCCTCATCGCCTGGTGGACCCTGGAACATGCCGAGGGTGCCGTGGAACTCGTAAAAGTAGAGAAGGGCAATGCTTCGAAAGCTGATGCACTCAGAGACAGTCAGGGAAATGTCATCACGGAGTATACCTACGTGAAGGTGAACGACTATGCTAAGCTCCGTCACCTCTTCGAAACCTTGCTCGCTGAGATTCAGCGCATCAAGAGCGAGGGCGACTACGAGGCTGCACGCGACTTGGTGGAGAAGTATGCCGTTAACATCGATCCAGACTTGCATCGTGAGATCTTGGCGAGATACAAGAAGCTGAGCCTCGCCCCTTACAAGGGATTCATCAATCCGAAGATGGAAGTGAAGCACGACGAGGAGGGCAATCCTACGGATGTGGAGCTTGACTACGAGGAGAGTTACATCGACCAGATGCTGAGATACTCTGATGAGTATGGAACGCTATAATTGAGTTAGGAGTTAGGAGTTTTTGGCTGCGCCTTAGTCTCCCACACATAATTAGGAGTTTTTGGCTGCGCCTTTATCTCCGTAGGCAACTCCTAACTCCTAACTTTTAACTCCTAATTTTTATAATTATGACAGACAATAAGAACGAGGAATTTCCGATAGTGGATGAGCAGGGCAACATTCTGGGTGCCATCACCCGAGGTCATGCCCACGATGGAAGCAAGATATTGCATCCCGTGGTTCATCTGCATGTATTCAATAGTAAGGGCGAGTTGTATTTGCAGCATCGTCCGGCATGGAAGGACATCCAGCCTGACAAGTGGGATACGGCTTGCGGAGGACATGTCGACCTGGGCGAGAGTGTCGACCAGGCTCTTCATCGAGAGGTGCGCGAGGAGCTGGGTATCACCGACTTCCAGCCCGAGTCTCTGGGACATTATGTCTTTGAGAGTAAGCGCGAAAAAGAGTTGGTGTATGTGCATCGCTGTGTATACGATGGCGAGGTGAAACCAAGTCAGGAAGAATTGGCTGGCGGCAGATTCTGGACAGCTCAGGAAATCGAAGAGAATATGGGCAAAGATGTCTTTACCCTGAATTTCGAGAACGAATACCGCAAGTTCTTTTCTCCCACAGATTCCATGGATTGAACAGATTTCATGGATTGAACAGATTTCATGGATTGAACAGATTTCATGGATTGAACAGATTTCATGGATTGAACAGATTTTACCTGTTCGATTAAAATAGTTCAATACGAGTGTGTGTCATAAGTCATGTCCTATGCGCCCTGAAAGGGCAATCTGCCCCTAGCCCAGGGCATCGCCCTGGGGTTAACGTCCCAACAAAATGTCGCCCTGAAAGGGCAAAAGCATCTCATTGTTAATGCTTTTGCCCTTTCAGGGCGACATTGCTTAATACCAATATTACCCAGGGTGTTACCCTGGGCTAGGGGCTTCTGCCCTTTCAGGGCGTATAGGACAATTCCAACCGTACAGCTAGAAAAATATCGACTTGTACAGCTTGAATATATCTCGAAGATACCCTTAAGAAATCCTTATATTTCGAAGATACCCTTAAGAAATCCTTATATTTCGAAGATACCCTTCAAGGCTCCTCGGGCAATCTTCTCGAAGTCCTCGCCGAAGTCGCAGAATCGCATCACGGCGTTGGCGGCGGCATGCTTCACACCCATGTTGTCGCCCTGGAGAGCTGCGGCTGCCTGGTCGAGAAATTCGTTGATGCCACGGTCGTTAGGCTCCTTGCCGTTGGCGAAGAGGCGGGCGAGGAGTTGGAAACCGGCGATGTTGTAGAGCGGCTTGTCGCTCGCTATCCATTGGTAGGCGATGACAGGGGCATAGTCTACATACTGCAACAGGTTGAAGGCGAGCATCTCCGCCATCTCCTGGCTCTGCACTTGCTCCATCCATAGGTCGGTAATCTCCGCCAGCATCTTGTCGGCTGGCATGATGAGGGTAGCGAGAATCTTGCACTCTCGGATGTCCTCCTTCCAAAGTTCGATGGCGAGATCATAGTCCTTGCCATATTCGGCGGCCATCTTCTTCAGTTCGTAGAAGGGAACGCCCCAGTTTATCTTATATCCCAGTCCCTTGTCTCTCATCGACTGAGAGCCAGGACCGTTCATCAGCAAGCGAAAGCTTCGCTTGATTTCCATGAGTTTCTGATGTGTTTCTTCGTTCATTTTAATATAATATTTTTGATGCTTTTGCCCTTACAGGGCGTCATTAAATTTATTTGCTTTACCCAGGGCGTTGCCCTGGGCTAGGTGCTGTTGGGCTTTCAGCCCGCCCCTGCCGGTATGTATTTGCTTTCAGCCCGCCCCTGCCGGTACGTATTTGCTTTCAGCTTGCCTCTAACTTCTTACAGTTTCATCACTTTGCAGAACATGCCGTCGAACTGTTCCTCGATGTTGGCTGGCTTATGCTTGAAGATGCCGAAGATGGCACTTCCGCTTCCGCTCATCGCTGCGTATGCCGCACCGAGGTTGTAGAGCTTTTGCTTGATTTCCGCCAGTTCTGGGTGCAGTCCGAAGATAGGAGCCTCGAAGTCGTTGACTAGCTCGTCCTTCCAGGTGTCGATAGGTTGGCGCACGATGTCACGGCAACACTTGGCTGGCTTCTTCGGAGTGATGGATGCGTAGGCTTCCTTGGTGCTCACGGCGATGTCATCGCGCTTCACCACCACGATGTACTTGCCGCTCAGGTTGTCGTTAGGCACGCTCACAGGCATCAGCACGTCGCCGATGCCCTCGGCGTAGCTGGCAGAGTCGCCATCCCCTGGGTCGGCGGTGATGAAGAAGGCACAGTCGGCGCCTAGTTTGGCAGCATAGCGTTCCATCTCCGGGTTGCCGATGTTCAAGCGGAATCGCTCGTCGAGCAGTCGAATCATGTAGGCGGCATCGGCTGAGCCACCGCCCAATCCAGCCTGCGAAGGGATGCGCTTCACGAGGTGTGTATGGATGCGAGGCAACTCATAGTCGGCAGCCAACAAGTTGTAGGCTTTCACCACGAGGTTCTTCTGCTCGTCGCAGTCCACGGCATTGCCGGTCACCTTGAGGTCGCAAGCCACCTCGCTAGGAAACTCCTCGTCCATGCGCTTGATTTCGAGCGCATCGGTCAGGGGGATAGGGTAGAAGACGGTCTCCAGGTCGTGGTAGCCATCCTCTCGCTTGCTTACTATATTCAATCCAAGATTAATCTTGGCGCATGGGAATGTAATCATATCTTTATCTGTTTAAAGGGTCAGTAATACTCTTGCAAAGTTATGAAAAATATTTCAAGTAACGGCAAATGTATAGGAAATATTTGCGTTTGTGAATTAAAAATATTAAAATCATCTCATATCTCCGATTTCTTTTGTATCTTTGCAAACTATATATAATGATAAAATTGAAGCAAGATTATGAAAAAAGGAGATAAAGTAAGATTCCTGAGCGAAGTGGGCGGCGGAAAGGTTGCCGGCTTCCAGGGCAAAGATATTGTTTTGGTGGAGGACGAGGATGGATTCGAGATTCCGATGCCTATCAACGAGGTGGTGGTCGTGGAACAGGACGACTATGCTATGGGCAAGATGATTTCTGCCAAGATGGATGCCAAGGAGAAGGCTGAGGAGCATGCCAACACGGAGCTTCACAGCGACAGCCGAAGCATCAAGGCTATCCTGAATGAGCATGATGCAGAGGTAGACATGAACGTGGACGAATATGATGCAGCCGACCGTGAGATTACTTATCGCGCCCCTGTGCAGGAACGCAGCGGCGGCAACAAGCTCAGCGCCTACCTCGCCTTCGTGCCAGTGAACATCAAGGACGTGACCAACACTCGCTTCGAGACCTACATGGTGAACGACAGCAACTATTTCGTTCATTACTCCTACCTCGTGGCAGAGGGCAACGCCTGGACCTTGAAGGCTGAGGGCGAGATAGAGCCTAACACCAAGCTCTTTGTAGAGGAGTTCGGCAGAGAGCAGCTCAACGAGATGGAGCACATCGCCATCCAGATGATAGCTTTCAAGAAAGACAAGCCATTCCTCCTGAAGCCAGCCACCGACGTGCAGTTCCGCCTAGACCCAGTGAAGTTCTATAAGCTGCATCTCTTCGAGGAGAACGACTTCTTCGAGACACCGGCGTTGCTCTATACCATCGTGGAGAACGATGAGGTGGCTCGCCCATTGGTAGTCGACTCCAAGCGATTGAAGGAGCAGATGTACAAGGAAGAGAAGGTCATCGCCAACACCAGCAAGAAGAGCGCGAAGAAGGATGATGGCACCGTCGTCATCGACCTCCATGCCGACGAGGTGCTGGAGACCACTGCTGGAATGAACTCCGCCGACATCCTTCATTATCAGATGGATATCTTCAAGAAGACCATGCAGGAGTATCAGAAGAAAAAAGGCCAGAAAATCATCTTCATCCATGGCAAGGGCGAGGGCGTGTTGCGCCAGGCCATCGTGCATGAACTGAACTATCGCTACAAGAGTTGCACCTACCAGGACGCTTCCTTCCAGGAGTATGGCTATGGTGCCACACAGGTTACGATCAAATAACTTAAAGATATGAAGTACGGATTTATTAAGGTGGCGAGTGCCATTCCATCAGTGAAGGTGGGTGATGTGATATTCAACACCCAACAGATAGAAGATCAGATAGCCCAGGCAGAGGGCAAGGGAGTAGAGGTAATCGTGTTCCCGGAACTCTCCATCACGGGCTATTCCTGTCAGGACCTTTTCCGCCAGCAGATGTTGCTGGAATCGGCGGAACAGTCCATCATGATGTTGCTCGACTTCTCGCGCAAGCTCGACATCATCTCCATCGTCGGTGCACCCGTGGTGGTGGGCGACTTGTTGCTCAACTGCGCCGTCGTGTTCCAGCACGGACAGATACTGGGCATCGTGCCTAAGACCTATCTGCCCAACTATAGCGAGTTTTATGAGAAGCGATGGTTCGCCTCGTCGCAAGACCTTCGCGAGTGCGAAATCCGCTTTGCGGGACACAAGGCGAAGCTGACGCCCGATGTACAGATTTTCCGTACCTTCGACGGCGTGCAGTTTGGTGTGGAGATATGCGAGGACGTTTGGGCTCCAGCCCCTCCTAGCAACAAGTTGGCACTGGCTGGCGCCGACCTCATCTTCAACCTCTCGGCGAGCGACGACCTCATCGGCAAGCACGACTATCTGAAGAGTCTTGTGAGCCAGCAGAGCGCTCGCACGATGACAGGCTACATCTACAGCTCTTGCGGTTTCGGCGAGAGCACCCAGGACGTGGTGTATGGCGGCAACGCCTTGATCTATGAGAACGGCAAGTTGTTGGAGGAGGGAGAACGATTCTCCCTTGACCCTCAGATGGTTGTCTCGCAGATAGATGTGGAGAAACTGCGCTCCGAGCGACGCACCAACTCCACCTACGTCAACGCCCAGCGCAACATCAAGTACTCGATGCTCGACGGACAGTTTGGCATCCACGTCATCGATGCCAATCCGGTGGAGAACGAGCGTGAGTTCCATTTGGAGCGCATGGTGAACCCTCATCCTTTCATCCCTACCAGCCGAGACATGAACGCATCGTGCGAGGAGATATTCAACATCCAGCTCATGGGCCTCGCCAAGCGCATCGTCCACACCCATGCCAAGACCGTGGTGGTGGGCATCAGCGGCGGACTGGACAGCACCCTGGCGCTCCTCGTCTGCGTGAAGGCTTTCGATAAGTTGAAGATGAACCGCAAGGGCATCGTGGGTGTCACGATGCCAGGCTTCGGCACCACCGACCGCACCTACAACAACGCCATCTCCCTGATGCAGAGCCTCGGCATCACCATCCGTGAGATAAGCATCGCCAAGGCGGTGACCCAGCACTTCGAGGACATCGGTCATGACGCCAGCGTACACGACGTGACCTACGAGAATTCGCAGGCTCGTGAGCGTACCCAGATACTGATGGATCTCGCCAACAAGATGGGTGGCATGGTCATCGGAACGGGCGACCTCTCCGAACTGGCTCTCGGTTGGGCTACCTACAACGGCGACCACATGAGCATGTATGGCGTGAACGCCAGCATCCCGAAGACCCTCATCCGCCACTTGGTGAACTATGTGGCAGAGAGCGGGGTGGACGAGCAGAGCCGTACCACGCTGCGCGACATCATCGACACGCCTATCAGTCCGGAACTGATTCCAGCCGATGAGAACGGCAACATCAAGCAGAAGACCGAAGACCTCGTGGGTCCGTACGAGCTCCATGATTTCTTCCTCTATTACTTCCTGCGCTTCGGTTTCCGTCCTTCCAAGATATACATGTTGGCGAAGAAAGCCTTCCTTGATGCAACGGTTGAACGAGTGAAGATAAGTGACAACGACCCAGATTGTTATGATGAGGAGACCATCAAGAAATGGCTCCGCACCTTCGTGCGCCGATTCTTCAATCAGCAGTTCAAGCGCAGCTGTCTGCCAGACGGTCCTAAGGTGGGAAGCGTGAGCCTGAGCCCTCGTGGCGACTGGCGCATGCCGAGCGATGCCGCCAGTACCATTTGGTTGCAAGAAGTAGAGAACTTGTAAATAGATGACTATGGATGTAGCAAAAGGTATGACGATAATTTATGGCATTGTGGCTGTTCTAGCTACGTTGTTTTATATTTGACTCTGCACGAAATGGGGCAAGAAATGGCTGAAAAGCCTAGACTGATTTTCGACTTCTAAGACATAACCAAATTTTTGGTAACTGTACGGTTGATACGCCCTGAAAGGGCAGAAGCACCTAGCCCAGGGCATCGCTCTGGGTAATGTTGGTGTTAAGCAATGTCGCCCTGAAAGGGCAAAAGCATTAATAATGAGATGCTTTTGCCCTTTCAGGGCGATATTTTGTTGGGTCGTTAATCCCAGGGCGATGCCCTGGGCTAGGGGCAGATTGCCCTTTCAGGGCGCATAGGACATGACTAGGTGCTTTTGGGCTTTCAGCCCGTCTTCTGCCCCTGGGCTAGGTGCTTTTGCCCCTAAGGGCATCTTAATCGGGTAGGTGGGGCAAGAAAAGTATTAGCTTTTTAGGCAATATCAACCTTCTTCTTGTACTAAATATTAGAAATAATATTAATTTATTCTTCATTATTCGATAAAAACATATTTTTTTCGTAACTTTGCGCCCAAAAGTAAAAACAATATAAAAAATAAATAGATAATATGGCTAAGAAATTTGCCGAACACAATGGTCTCAACTTGACGCAGACCAACAATGACGTACTCGCAGAGTGGGAGAAGAACGACATCTTCCACAAGTCTATCGATGAGCGTGAAGGCTGCCCTCAGTTTATCTTCTTCGAGGGTCCTCCATCAGCTAACGGCCACCCGGGCATTCACCACGTGCTGGCTCGTAGTATCAAGGATACATTCAACAGATATAAGACCATGAAGGGATTCCA
>ERZ808270.132-NODE-132-length-45934-cov-4.011639_pt1 | contig 45934 bp, 45 predicted proteins | sample MGYA00521082_ERZ808270 | MGnify/ENA primary metagenome ERZ808270 (study PRJEB31516, sample SAMN03275594) | gut metagenome | biome: mammalia-associated habitat; material: feces | host: Papio cynocephalus | place: Kenya | collected 2012-07-27 ... | reverse complement strand
TATCTTCTTTCATCCAGACTGTACTGTCGGCTTCGGAGTTTCACCGAATCATGCCTTGCGGCTCGTGGGCTGTACCACCGGTAGGGAATTGCACCCTGCCCTGAAGACGTCTATAAAATTGTCTATGTATAAAACTATAATCATTCTTTCGTTTTCTGTCAAGAAAAAATTATTCTTATACTGCCTCCACCGTATAATGGGCTTTCCAGATACCGCCCGGTGCAATCAGATTTCCCCACTCCCGATCTTTTAAATCGCCGGTAAAATCAGCGCTGTCACAGCGTCCGTACCAAGGTTCCACACATACGAACGGAACATCCGGACCTGCCGGTGACCAGATTCCGAACAGTGGTGCATCCATCGTAACGGTCAGATACGGATTTCCCTCCATATCACAGAGAGAGACTTCGTGCACATTCTGGTTTTCGATAACAAGCGCATCCGCATCAAACAGATGATCCGTAACCGTAAGATAACTGTTATTCAATTCGTAATCCACCGTACCGTTTCCGACCAGACCATCTACAATCGTTGTACTTGTGAGCGGTCCTGCCACATCAAAGCGGATTTTACAATTCTTCGGACGGTTGAATGCCGGATGTCCGCCAATCGAAAACGGAAGTTCTTCTTCCGAAGGATTCTCCACCTGCCAGAGCACTTCCAGCTTATTTCCCTCTATATGATATCCAATGCGAAGGGTAAATGCATAAGGATATTTTGCCATGGTTTCCTCATTGGACTGTAATACAAACCAAAGCGTGTCCTCCGTCTTAGAATCCAGTGTAAAATCCATATCACGGGCAAATCCATGCTGTCCCATCGTGTAGGTCTTTCCCTTGGTACGGAACTGTTTTTCCTTTACTGCTCCGACAAACGGAAATAAAATCGGGGCTGTCCGTCCCCAGAATTTTGGATCTGCTTTCCACATATACTCTTTTCCTGTATTTTTACGGACCAGAGATTTTAATTCTGCTCCATGCTCTTCTACTTCGATTGCAATGAGTTCATTCTCAAGCTTATGTCTTGCCATATGTTTTTATCTCCTCTGATTCTATAGATTAAGCGTTATTTTTCGCTTTTTCTCTCCCTGTCCATTTTATCTTATGCTATTTTACCGGGGTTTGTCAATGGGATGAAAAAGCGTCCCCTTAACTGCCGATTCCGGGCCCTTTATGTTTGTTCCAAAAACAGGATTTGCGGAAGTATGTATTTCAATTATGTTTTCTGCAATGCACAGAATTTGACGCGTGTACTGTTTTGTGAAGGTCTTTTCTGCAATTTGCTCCGGAGTGCCATTATGTAACGCTAATAGCACAATCGAATAAACCTTTGAAATGCATGTGAAATCAATTCCGGAGCTGACTTGCAGAAAAACCGGAGCAAAATCATGTACACCGCAAATTCGTCGTCTCGAGAAAACCTATCTTTAAACCACCACCCCGCAAATCCGTCCCTTTAAACTCCCAGGCCCCGGACCACGCAGTTAACCAGCCATTTAAATGAGGAGCTTTCGCACCATCTCAGCATCAAAGGTAACCGATTTCAAATGATCCACCTCAATCTGGTACAGCGCATTTGCAGCAATATGTTCTGCCGCCTGCTCTAAATCACGGATACCACTAGTGCCCGAATACAGATCCACGATCGTATTCAATGCGTCATCTGTGATGATACATTCCTCTTCTTTTAAGCTCATACGCTTTAATACCTTAGGCAGTGCAAATTTAGAGAAGATGATCTTCTTTTCCTCAAATGTATAGTCCGGAATATCGATTACGGCAAAACGTGACAGAATCGGTGCACTGATCTGTTCCTTGTCGTTTGCTGTGGCAATCGGATAAACACCAGATGTCGGAATCATACACTCGATATAGTTATCTGTAAATCCCAGATTATCCAGAAGTGTCAGTAAGACATCGGCCGGATTTCCATTTCCTTTTCCAGAAGCCGCCTTATCCAGCTCGTTGATAATAAATACCAGACTTGACTCTCCTGCCATGGAAAATGCATCCATGATAATTCCCGGCTTTGCATTGGCATAAATTCTTGAACTTCCGGTCAGCTGTTCCGGATCGTTGATGGAACTCATATCAAGGGTTGTCCACGGAAGTTTTAAAATACGGGCAACTGCATAGGCAATCTGCGATTTTCCGGTTCCTGCCGGTCCCACCAGAAGCAGTCCGTATGCCGGAAGCGTATGTGTGCGGTTGATCTGAATGATCGTCTCAATGATTCTCTGCTTCACACGCTCCATGCCATACAATTCTTCATCTAAAATCCGACGAGCTTCCTCTGGATCAATGGCCTCAAAATAATTGTTTTTCCACTGGATATTCATCATGATGGAAAGGGCACGCTGTGCATGACGCCGCTCCTCCGGAGACACTTCGTTGGAACGTGCCACTGCTAAATTCCGGCGCGCCCACAACCGGATGTTGTCCGGCATGGTTCTTCCTGCACAGGTCATAAAATCGGTGATGCTCTGAATACTGGTGAGTTTCATATCATCGCCATCTTCCTCCTGCTCCTCATCCACCGCTTCCTCACTCGGTGCACTGCTGGCAAACAGACGATCCATCATAAACTGTAAAAAGCCATCTTCTGCCGAAAGCTTTTTTCCACCGCCAAATGCAATTTCACGAATCTTATACACCGCATATCCATCTGATGTGTTCTCTCCTGACAACCGGACATTGATGTGATTTTCTCCCAGCCAGCGAAGCAGATTGACAAAACGGGCATCCACCCGCAGAATATCCGCACATACGGTTCCGTCTTCCTCCGTAAACTCAAATGCTGTGCGCTTTGTCTGGTTCGTAAACACTCCGCAGGAATGATATTTCCACTGCTTTGCTGTATTATCTAAAACCAGAATCGGATGTTCGGCACTTGCAGTGTTTTCATTCGACTGAAATGTTGTATAAGTACACTCGGAAGCTTTCTTTTCTTCCTTTGTATTGCTGAAATCAAATACAGGCATATCCTATCTCCCTTCTACATGATTTAAGGGTCAAAAACAGTTTTGACCCTTATCATGCATAAACAAATCTATTATTTTCTATGAAAGCAGTGCCTTATCACTTGCGAATTCCTCACCGCTTACTTTCTCAAACTGATGCAGCAGATCTTCGACCGTAAGTTTCTTTTTGTCCTCTCCTGCAATATTTAAGATAACCTTTCCCTCATGCATCATAATCAGACGATTTCCATGAGCGATCGCATCTTTCATATTATGTGTTACCATCATAGCTGTCAGATGATTTTCTGAAATAATCTGATCCGAAATTTCAAGTACCTTTGCGGCAGTCTTCGGATCCAGCGCAGCCGTATGCTCATCGAGAAGCAGAAGCTTTGGTTTCTGGATGGAAGCCATCAGAAGCGTGATTGCCTGACGCTGTCCACCGGATAACAGACCGACTTTCGATGTCAGGCGGTCTTCCAAGCCAAGATGCAGTGTGGAAAGCATTTCGCGGTATTTTTCGCGTTCTGCCTTTGTAATTCCCCAACGCAATCCTCTGGACTTTCCACGTCTTGCTGCAATTGCCATATTTTCCTCAATGGACATTGTGGTCGCCGTACCAGTCATCGGATCCTGGAACACACGTCCTAAATACTGCGCTCTGCGGTGTTCGGAAAGTTTTGTCACGTCCTCGCCACCAATGTAAATTTTACCGGAATCCACCGGCCATACACCGGCAACTGCATTCAAAGTTGTAGATTTTCCGGCACCGTTTCCACCGATCACGGTAACAAACTCCCCTTCTTCTAACGTCAGGTTTACGCCGTCCAAAGCAACTTTTTCATTTATCGTACCCGGATTGAATACTTTCCGGATATTTTCAATTTTTAACATTTCACTCATCGCTTACAGCCCCCTTGTCGCTTTTTTCTTGTTCTTCAGATATGGAATTGCAAGGAAAATTGCAACCACAATTGCAGAGAACAGTTTCAGATCGTCGGATGGGAATTTCAGCCATAAGATAATACTTAAAACCACATAGTAAATAATGGCTCCCACGATCACGGAAAACAGGGTATAAGCAAAGGCAAGTTTTCTGCCCGCACAGATCTTTCCAAACAATACATCTCCGATAATAACAGCTGCAAGACCGATAACGATCGCGCCACGTCCCATATTGACATCCGCTGCACCCTGATACTGTGCATAAAGAGCACCGGACAGACCAACAAGACCATTGGAAATCATCAGTGCAAGCACTTTACAAAAACTGGTGTTGATTCCCTGTGCACGGGCCATCTGCGGGTTACATCCGGTTGCACGGATGGCATGTCCCTGCTCGGTACCGAAATACCAGTAGAGAACTGCTACAATTGCAACACAGAACAGAACACATGTGGTAAATACTTTGATTTTGGCTGCCGTATCTCCGGACACATAACGCAAAGAAACCGCGAGTGAATATTTATCCACACTGATTGCCTGATTGGACTGTCCCATAATATTCAGATTGATGGAGTACAGTGCAATCTGCGTTAAAATTCCGGCAAGAATCGGAGGAATTCCAAGTTTTGTATGCAGAAGACCGGTGATCATTCCCGCAATCATTCCTGCAACAAACGCAAAAATAAGGGAAACCCACGGATTCATATCACTGCGGATCATCATAACCGCTACCGCTCCACCGGTGGCAAAAGAACCATCCACCGACAGATCCGCAAAATCCAGAAGTTTGTATGTAATATATACGCCCAGTGCCAACAGACCCCAGATCAGTCCCTGTGCAATGGAACCCGGCAGCGCACGAAACAGTGCCAGCGGACTTAAGGACGCAAAATAAGCAGAGATTAACACGATACCCATCCTCCTTAATTATTTAGACTCGATAGCCTTGTAATCATCCGGAACCTTTACCCCAAGCTGATCACAGATATCTTTGTTGTATTCTTTGGTAACATTAGGTGCTGTCTCAATCTTCATTGTTGTAATGTCTGCACCGTTCACTAAAATGTCATATGCCATTTCTCCGGCTTTTTTACCGATGTCATAGTAGCTGATGGAAAGTGTTGCCACACCACATCCGCTGCAGATTCCTTCCTCACCTGCGATAATCGGAATTCCTGCCGGAAGTGCAATGTTGCTGATTGCTTCTGTGTTCTGTGCCATAGTATTGTCAGTCGGAATATAAATGACATCTGCATACTCCGTTGCACTCTGTGTTACAGAACCGATATCGTTAGAATCGGATGCTGTAAACTCTTTGTAACTGATTCCATCCTCGTCCAGATATTTTTCAAACTCCGTTGCCTGATACTTGGAATTGGCTTCTGCCGAGCAGTACAGGATTGCAACTTTCTTTGCCTTCGGGAAAAGTTCCACAAGCATATCTTCCTGCTGATCCAGTGGTGCCAGATCGGATGTACCGGAAATATTTCTTCCTGTTGTTCCGCTCCAGTCATCAATCTCAAGTGCCGTTGCATAATCCGTAACGGATGTTCCAAGAATTGGAATATCGGTTGTCGCTGCTGCACATGCCTGTAACGCAGTGGTTGCATTTGCAAGAATCAGATCCACATTGGAAGATACGAAATTATTTGCAATTGTAGAAGCATTTGCCTGCTCATTCTGTGCATTCTGAAGATCAAATTTTACATTGTCTCCCAGCTTTTCCTTTAAGGCATCCTCAAATCCTTTTGTTGCCTGATCAAGTGCCGGATGCTCCAGCTGCTGGCAGATTCCGATATTATATACTTTACCAGATGCATCTGCACTCTGTGTTCCGCTCTTTGCTGCATCTGTAGAACTTCCACAGGCACCAAGAGATACCATCATGGCTGCTGCTACCGCAACAGACATTACCTTGTTTAATTTTTTCATTGTTGTTCCTCCATTTATGTTTTATATATGCAGATAGACTTTAAGCCGCTTCCCGTTTTACCAGAAAGCGGCTCATCCACTGCGTAATTACAGGAAAATATATTTGCAGATAAAGAGTACTGCAAGAATATACATCAGTGGAGTAATCTTCTTATACTTACCACAGATCAGATTGATCAGTACAAAAGAGATTACGCCGATTGCGATACCTTCCGCAATGCTGTACATCAAAGGCATGGCAATGAGACACAGATAAGCAGGAATTGCATCTGTCAGATCCTCAAAATCAACCTTTACAATAGCGGATACCATCAGGAATCCAACAAAGATCAATGCCGGAGCTGTTGCAAAGCCCGGAATTGCCGTAAAGATTGGTGCAAAGAAAATTGCAAGCAGGAATAATAATCCTGTAACGATGGATGCAAGACCGGTTCTGGCACCTGCTCCGACACCGGCAGAGCTCTCTACAAATGTTGTAGTTGTAGAGGTACCAAGGATCGCACCAGCAGAAGTAGCAATGGCATCTGCCATCAGTGCCTGCTTTACATGCGGAAGCTTTCCATCTTCGTCTAACATGCCGGCCTTATCAGATACACCGATCAGTGTTCCGATTGTATCAAACATATCTACAAACAGGAAAGACAACATGACTACGATGAAGTTCATGATTCCGACTCCATGGAAATCTGCCGTAAAACACTGTCCGAACGTCTCACCAATCTTTGAAAAATCAGTCATGGCAAATGTCGGATACAGAGAATAAAATCCTGCGTCTGCATCAATGTGATAGATTCCTGTTGCCTGGCAGATCATTCCGAGAACCCAGGTAGCCAGGATACCGATCAGAATCGATCCCTTGACTTTTTTGATGTATAAAATTGCAGTAAGAAGCAGACCAATCAGTGCAAGTACTGCACAGATTCCTTCGGTATGCCAGTTATCTCTGAAATTTACATAAGATAACAATGTGGAATCGTTGTTTACAACGATATGTCCACCCTGCAATCCGATAAACGCGATGAACAGACCGATGCCGGCGCTCACACCTTTCTTTAATGTGGTTGGAATGGCATTGAAAATCGCCTCACGCACATTGGTAAGAGAAAGGATAATAAAGATAATACCTTCGAAGAATACTGCCATCAGGGCTACTTTCCAGGAATATCCCATATTTCCGCATACGGTAAATGCAAAGTATGCATTCAGTCCCATACCCGGTGCAAGTGCAAACGGATAATTTGCAAGGAGTGCCATTGCAAATGTACCGATAAAGGATGCCAGACAGGTTGCGATCAGCACTGCTGTCGGATCCATTCCTGCCTTTGAAAGCAGGTTCGGGTTTACAGCCAGGATATAAGCCATGGTCATAAACGTCGTAATACCGGCGATCACTTCTGTTTTCGCTGTGGTATTGTTCTCTTTGAGCTTAAACATTTTCTCTAACATGTTCTCTCCTCCATATTTTATTGTTTTGTAAAAGCACCCTACTATTCTACCATAAAATAATTGAGAAATCCATTCAATTATTTATGTCTCCAGGTACTTCTCGAAAAGAGAACAAGCATTGGGAAAATTTCCAGTCTTCCGGCCAGCATGTCAAAAATCAGCACAAGTTTGGAGAACCAGGAATACACGGAAAAATTACAGGTCGGTCCCACCGCATCAAATCCCGGTCCGATATTGTTAAAGCACGCAACAACCGCAGACATATTTGTCGTCATGGACAGTCCATCGATGGAAATCAAAAGAAAGCTTCCAACTAAAATCACACAGTAAGCCGCCAGATAGGTATTTGTATTATTTAATACATCCTCCCCGATCCGGTTTCCGTTCATCCGCACAACTTCCACCCGCTGCGGGCTCAAAATCCTGCGGATATTTCTGCGCAGATTTTTCAGGATCAGAAGCAGACGTCCCATCTTAAGTCCACCTGCCGTGCTTCCTGCACAGGCGCCGACAAACATCAGACACAACAACAGTGCTTTCGAAAATCCCGGCCACAGATCAAAATCCGTGCTGGCAAATCCGGTCGTCGTCATAATGGAAGAAACCTGAAAAGCCGCATGGCGGATTGTCTCTCCCCAGGAACCGTACAGTCCCCGGACATTCAATGTGATTAACAGGATGCTGACCACAAATATAATGATATACAGATGCAGTTCCTGATCTTTGAGTACTTCCTTTACATGGCGGATCAAAAGCAGATAATAACAGCTGAAGTTGATTCCAAACAAAAACATGAAAATGGTACACACATTCTGGATATATGGGCTGTATCCTGCAATACTGTCGTTTTTGACTCCAAAACCTCCCGTACCGGCCGTTCCCAGAGCGGTACATACAGCATCAAGAACCGGCATTTTCCCGATCAGGAGAAAAATAAAATCAACCAGCGTCAGCACAATGTAGATCACATACAAAATCCGGGCTGTTGTACGCATTTTCGGAACCAGTTTATTGACATTCGGTCCCGGACTCTCTGCACGCAGCAGATGCATGGTATACCCTTTGCCCCTCTCCCCATTCGGAGAAAGTGCCAGAAGAAATACAAGCACGCCCATACCACCCAGCCAGTGGCTGAAACTCCGCCAGTACATAATTCCAGGAGAAAGTGCTTCCACATTTCCAAGAATCGAAGACCCCGTCGTTGTAAATCCCGATACAATCTCAAATAATGCATCGATAAAGTTTGGAATTTCTTCGGAAAAGACAAATGGAAGACAGCCAAAAAAACTGATGGCAATCCAGCTTCCCGCTACGCAGACCATGCCTTCCCGGGCAAAGAAACGCCGCGTTGAATTCCTGCAGAAATAATACATCACAGCTCCGACTCCCGCAGTGATTAAAATCGACAAGCCAAATCCATAAACAGCTGGCCAGCTTCCGGTGTACAGGCTGATCAAAAGGGCCGGTACCATAAACCCGGCCTCCACGATTAAGATCTGGGAAAGAAACTTTCCCATCATTTTATAATTCATAGCATCCTCACTCGAAAATATCATTCAGCTGCAAAAGCGTCATCCCGCCTTTTGCAACGATAATCACAGAATTTCCCACTTCGTAGGTGGAATCACCATTTGGAATCTCTGTTTTGCTTCCATGGCTGATACATGCGATCAGTATGTTGCGTTTGAGACGAATATCCCGCAATGGTTCTCCAACATGCTTTGTACTGGCATCCACAACAAATTCCAACGCCTCTGCCTGTCCTTCTGCGATATTGTGCAACGTCAGTGCTGCACCGGTTGTATTCTGCATGGCCCGGATATAACGGACAATCGTGTTACAGCAGAGTTCTTTCGGGCAGATGACGCTGCCAAGTCCCAGGCTGTCCTGCATACTGTTATTCTCCATGTGTCCGACTTTCGTGATTACCTGCGGCACTCCACAGGTCTGCGCATACAGAGAAATAATCATATTCATTTCATCCATGCCGGTCATGGTCACAACCGCATCACAATCATGGATGCCTTCACTTTCAAGCAAAAACTGGCTGCTGGCATCCCCATGTATGATACACACTTCCGGTGGAAGTTTGCCGGATAATTCTTCGCAACGCGCTTCATCCTGCTCAATCAGCTGCACACTGACGCCTTCTCTTGCCAGCCAGGTTGACAGATAATAACCGATTCTGCCTCCACCGCAGATAATTACACGCTTTGCCTTGTGCGTGATAATGCCAAGATTGCGCAGAAGCTGTGTCAGCATATCAGCAGTTGCCGTAATAAACAAATGATCCCCCTCCCTGAGAATAAAATGTCCGGATGGAATCTCTACAACACCGTCACGGCTCACCGCACAGACAAGTACCTTGCATTTGACGACATTTTCCAGATTCATTAACGCCACATCACAGAGTTTGCTTCCTTTCTGGATCCGCAATTCCACAATCTCCACACGGCTTTTTGCAAATGTCTCCCTCTGCAGAAAGCCCGGATAGCGGATCAACCGCTCAATCTCACGTGCCGCCTGTTTCTCCGGATTCACCATCAGTGAAAGGGAATAGACATCCCGCATGGTAAAAATCTGCTTGCCATATTCGGGATTGCGGATTCTTGCAATGGTGTGAATTCTCGGATTCAGTCCATGGGCTGTCATGCCACAGAGCAGATTGATCTCATCCGAACTGGTGGCTGCTATGAGCAGATCCGCCTTTTTCACATCCGCACTCTCTAACACGCGCATGGAGGCACAGTTTCCCTGTACCCCCATAACATCGTAACGCTCCACACTCGAATCCAGCACACGCTGGTTCGAATCGATCAAAGTCAGGTCGTGTCCTGCCGCAGAAAGCTTCTGCGTCAGCGTGAGTCCGACCTTGCCATCACCGGCGATTATTATTTTCACAGATTTGTCCTCCGTTTATATTCTGTATTTAGACGTCCCACATTATAGCACATGGCATATAGAAATACAACCGAGGAGTTTTTCATCTTTACTGCTTCTTATCCTCCTGATATTCCTCAAAACTGAGAATTACTTTAAACAGATCCCCATCGATCTGTACTGCCAGATTTCCATGCATCAGCTCGGTCAGACTTTTTGCGATCGAAAGTCCCAGCCCGTTTCCTTCCGTATTCCGGGAACTGTCCCCACGGACAAATCTTCCAAAAAGTTCCTCACTGTCCATCCTCAGGCGATCCTTAGAAATATTGCGGAACGTCATAATCACCATTCCGTGAAATTTTTCCAGTGTAATATACACACGTGTTCCCGGCTGTGCATACTTGCATATATTCCCCATCAGGTTGTCAATAATCCGCCACAAATGCCTGCCATCCACATAGATCTCAACAGGTGGTTGTGGACATTCCACTACCATCTCCAGCTGATTTTTTTCTGCCCGTTCCGAAAACTCCCCAACAATCTGCGTCAGAACAACCGTTGCATCACATACTTCCGGATTTACCGGAAGGTTACCGGTAGATGCTTTCGATGCCTCCATCAGATCCTCGATCAGTTTTTTCAACCGGTTGGACTGTCGGTCTAGAACTTCCACATATTCTTTCATCGTTTCACTCTCTATCGGCTCTTTCTTGATCAGATCCACATAATTGATGATGGAAGTAAGCGGTGTTTTTATATCATGGGAAACATTGGTGATCAGCTCGGTACGAAACCGCTCACTCTTCATTTTTTCCTCCACGGCTTTTGCAACACCGTTCTGCACATTGTTTAAATTTTCTGCATGCTGCCGAAACTCAAACATCATCTTATGGCAGTCAATCGGATGGGAATAATCTCCCTGTGCGATTCTTACGCCCCCGTCAAAAAGCATACGAAACTGTGCCAGAAGTTTTAACAAAATCCAATACTCTACTATTTTCCAGATGACATACAACAGAAAAACACCACCGTCTACGCCACCTGCCAGCAGAAGATATGCTTCTATAAAAAATACCATCAGAAATACGATCGTTGCTTTTACAATCATCGACAGATTTGCAAGGGCCGCCTGTCTGATTTCATGCAGTTTTCTTTTTATCCGGCGAAACGGGTTTAAAAGCAGATGCAGCAGCGTATAATGCCAGAATTTTCCTGCACGTATTCTTGTAATGATACTGATCACATATTCATACACAATCAGCTCTGCCAGCGCAAAGGCAATTACAAAATACGCAACGCAATATTCAGCTCTTGCATTTCGAAATAGACCATCTCCCATATAAAGGCATATCCGTCCGCAGCCAATCACCACAAGTCCTGTAATTACCGTATAAATTCCAAACGGTATGCGGTCGATCCGGCGAATCTGTACCGTATCAGACCCTTTTTTCCATCCTGCCGATACAAACAAAATGCCAAGCGAAACCAGCCATACAAGAGCACTCAAAAGCAGCCACCATCCCGATGTCTTCCGCAGCTGTACCACAACGCCTGCAAGCGTGTGTGCTTTCTGGAAAAACTGTGTTTTCCCGGAATCAATCACGATATGAGTTCCACCCCCGAATTCGTCTGAAAACAAAGAGGATACCGAAACTTTGCTTCCCTTCAGGGGATCCGCTACTGTAAGATACAGCGTATACTCCGTCACTTCTTTCTTCTGATGCGGGTTATAATAAATGCGTCCCTGATTATCTTCGTATGCAAATGAAAAATCCTGCCACTGGAATACCTTTGCCTTCGAATAGGTTTCCGCAATGGATTCCTGTCGGATCGGATAAATTCCATCTTTTTTTGACCATAAGTAACTTGCCTCTAACCCATCAAAATCAAACCGCAGTTCGGATGATTTTAAATACGGTTCGAGCTGGTTTTTTTTCAGCAGTTCTCCATTTTCCGCACAATATCCGCCGCCATCGTCCGATTCCCGATAAGTATATTCCATATCCGGCTCAAGATCCGACTCCGTTGGAACCATGGAAAAAGAAAAAGAATCAATCCGAAACAGGGTATCGCCGGCATAACAATAAATCACACCATCATCATAGATAAAATGATCCACCTGCGTATAATATCTGATTTCCTGCATGTGCAGTCCCCGGTATCTTCCAAACAGCATATCCCAGAAAGAAAGATCACCTGTATAAAACTCATTTTCATCTGTAAATTTCAGCCAGGCAAGTGCATTTTCCTTATTTAAGGTACTGGTATTGTTTCCACAGACAGGTTCGGTTTCTTTTCCTTTCGACTTGTTTTTTACAAGTGAATAAACGATATTTCCGTCATCAAATTTTTTCAGGGCATCTGCTTCGTCCTGCTTTTTTGAAATGCCGGTAACCGCATCACCCATCCAGTATGCATAGCTTCTGAGCAGCTCAGTATCCAGCGATTTTTCAATGTCTTTCCGTGAGCCCTGCAAATCGCTGTTCATACCTAATGTAACTGTTATCACACCGGTCACGGCCACAAAAAATCCGCTTACAATCGCAAGTACCATAGCCAGAAGTCTGACTCCATACGATGGTTTCCAGTTTTTGGACACACATTCCGGCTTTTTGGATTTTTTATCCTTTTTCTCATTCATTTTCTACATCCTCCATCTTGTATCCCCGTCCCCACACGACTTTTAAATAGCGTGGCTCCGCAGGATTATATTCCAGTTTTTCCCGAAGATGCCGGATATGTACTGCTACCGTGTTTTCGATGCCGCACGGGCTGCCTTTCCACACGGCCTCATAAATCTGTTTCGGTGAATATACTTCCCCCGGATGTTCCATCAGAAGTTTTAAAATATCGTACTCTGTTCTGGTCAGATTCACAGGTTCTCCGTCCAGAGTGACTTCCTTTAATTTATCATCCAGCTCAATGCCGCCGGCGGACAGTTTTGTCCTCACCTTCTGTCCGCTTCCAAGCAGCATATACCGCCGGATCTGGGATTTCACTCTCGCCTGCAGTTCCACCGGATTAAATGGTTTCGTCACATAATCGTCCGCGCCCACGGTAAGTCCGAGTACCTTATCGGTATCCTCACTTTTGGCCGTCAGTAAAATCACCGGTACATTGGAAATTTCCCGGATTTTGCACATCGCCTCAATGCCATCCATTTCCGGCATCATAATATCCATCAGAACCAGCTGGATATCCTCCCGGTTTATAATTTTTAAGGCTTCCTTTCCGTTATATGCCGAAAACACCTGGTATCCTTCACTTTTTAAATAAATCTGCAAAGCAGAAACAATATCCTTTTCATCGTCACAAACTAAAACATTATACATAAAAAACCGCCACCTCGTATTCATGATTAATCATAGATACATTGTAGCGGTTTTTTTCTTAATTTCCAATGGGGCAAACCTTTAAGGTTTGCTTAAAATCAGGAATCATTCTTATTTTGATATCTTTTCTTCTTTCATCCAGGCCTCAACGCTCTCATACAGACGCTGCATACCATCTTCAACAACCAGCTTGGAAGTAGCCACATTCATGCGCAAAAATCCTTCGCCTCCCTTGCCATACTGATTGCCTCCGCTGACATACAGACCGCTGGTTTTGCGGATAAATTTTGCGAACTGCCGGCCACTTTCCGTGATTTTGCGGCAGTCCAGCCACATGAGGTAAGTAGCCTCTCCTGCGACCGGATGGATGAGCGGAATTTTCTCCTGCAGAAATTCCGTCACATACTGCTTGTTCTTTTCCACATATTCGCGCAGCTCATCGAGCCATTCTTCCCCATATTGGAAAGCGGCAATCGCTGCCTGAATTGCAAAAGCGTTCGGCTCTGCGACTTCATCGGTATTGAGCTGTCTCCACATTCTATGATGCAGAATCGGATTTTCCGCATAGACAGCAGCCGTCTGCAGCCCTGCCAGATTAAATGTCTTCGTCGGCGCAATACAGGTAATACTGATATCCCGGCAGGTATCATCCACAGATGCAAACGGAATATATTCTGTACCAGGCTTTGTCAGATCACAGTGAATTTCATCTGAGACAACAATGACATCATACTGCTTGCACAGCGCTCCAATCCGCGCCAGCGTCTCGCGATCCCAGATGTTTCCTGCCGGATTCTGCGGATTACACAAAATCATGAGCGTTGTCTGCGGATCAGCAAGCTGCTGTTCGAGTTTTTCCCAGTCCACACGATATACTTTTCCATCATAAAGCAGTTCATTTTCCACGACATTTCTTCCATTGTTACGGATGGAATTGAAAAAATTATTGTAGACAGGTGTCTGAATCAGCACATTCTCTGCCGGAGTCGTCAGTTTTCGTACAGCCGAGGAAAGTGCAGGGATTACCCCTGTCGTAAAGATCAGTTTCTTTGGATCCATCTGAAAATGATGACGCTTTTCCCACCAGTTGACATAGCTGTCTGCCCATTCGTCCGGAATGACAGAATATCCATATACCCCGTGCGCCACGCGCTGTACCAGCGCTTCCTGCACTTCCGGCACTGTCTCAAAATCCATATCCGCCACCCACATCGGGAGCTCTTTGCGATCCACATCCCATTTGAGGGAATTTGTGCCTCTGCGGTTTGGTATTTTATCAAAATTATATTTCATAATCATCAAGTCTCCTTTTTTCCGTCTCTATAATGCCTTATCATACCACTTCTGCATCACTTCTTCAATCATTGCCGTCTCATCCGAAAAGAAGATGAAGGGAAAAAATACCTCTTTCCCTGGTATCTTTTCCCTTCATTCATAATCACTCGCTCTGATTTGACAGGTTTTTAGCCTTCGGTCTTTGTTGTGCTCTCTTTGGACTTATAATAGTCCTCGAACTTCTGATTTGCAGCATCCAGTGTCTTCTGGCAGATATCCGGCAGGTCTTTGCCCCATGCACCGGTTGCCTGCTGAAATCCCTTCTTCATAGCTTCCTGCATCTTCTTCATCTTGTCTACATCATCCCCGGCAAGTGCGCTGGCAAAATCAAACAATCTCTCTGATGTCTGCTTTACTCCGTAGTAACCATCCTCTGAGATATCTTTCTGCGCCTGTGCCTTGGTTGCTGCATCTACAGTGAAATCTCCTTTTGCAAGAAACTTCCATATATCATCGTTGTTTGTTCCGTTTGCAACAGAAGAAGTAGCTGCCTGACCTGTCATCATTTTCTGCACAATGCTGATCAGCTGCTGCTGTCTGGACTGTGTATCCGCTTTCATCTGCTGTACCAGTGCTGCACGATCCTCCGCACTCATCTTATTGATCGAATACGTTGCTTTCTTATTATCCTTGCTGCTATCTGATTTGTCATAGACTACACCACTCTCATTTTTTTCTTCTGCCTTTGCTGTGGTGTCCTTCTTTGCAGCCGTCTCATTTTTGGTCACCGCATCGTTTTTATAGGATGCGTATACCTCTGCCTGTGTGTTTAACAAACCTGCTGTGTTTACACCCATGATCTCATCCTCCTTGAATCCTACCGGTCAATTCCATTTGCTTCCGGTTAAACTATGTTGGTATCTACTATAGATATCGGTTCTTTTTACAGAATCTTTATAGTTTGCTTTATTTTTGTTTCACAGTGACACGATATGTCTTTCCAACGGCAGATTTTGTTCTGGCCTTTACCATCACATAGAGTTTCTGGCCTTTTACAGCTTTTACGGTAAATTTCTGTCCGGTCTGTGCATAATCTTCCTGTTTGACCAGCTTCTTTTTCTGATTATATACACATACATTCCAGTATCCGCTGTCCGGAAGACTTACCTGTACGGTCACATTTCCTTTCTTTGCAGCCTTGTATGCAAAATAGTCTTTATCCTTCACCGCATAATTATTGGCATTGTACGTCTTATTCTTTTTCACATTTGTCGCAGTGGCAAAAGAATCATTGTATTCCTGCTCCCAATTATCGGCCTTGTACTGGTTGACTGTCACCGTATACTCATGTCCACACGCATAATCATTGATATTACGCTCTACTTTCAGATAAATTTCTTTGCCTTTCCGGAAACTGAGCTTGGCAGTGGAAACCTGCAGATCATCCTCTGTCTCCACGGTCTGAAGCAGATTCTTTTTCTCATCGTATACGGAAAGTTTCCAATACTGATTGTTTCCACCGTCCGCATTTGTAAATTTAAAATTGAAATATCCACTGCCAGTGGCAACATAGCGATAGTAATCCACATCTTTTTTACTGTTGATGCTTCCATGCAATGTCTTTCCGGCAGTAAAATCCGTGGCAAGTGCCATGGTATCGTTGGATTCCTTTTCCCAGCCTTCTGTTGCGTAGTAATTGGAACGGATCTTGTACTGATTTCCGACACCGTAACAGGTGACTTTCACATACACTTTTGAACCTGCCGGAAGCACATACTTGCCGGACGACACCGTTCTTGTATTGGTATCTCTCTGCAGTTCATTTAAATTTTCATCGTACAGATACAGATTCCAGATTGCGGAAGATCCCTGCCCCTGAAAATCATATGTGAAATATCCGTTTGCCGGAATGGTATACTCATACCAGTCTACATCGGAAGCCTTGTAAGAACTTCCATCTATCCATGTCCCACTCTGCAGACTTGTCGCTGCAGCTGAAGTGTCGTTATCCTCCTGCTCCCAATTCGTGCTCTCCGTTGTCTTAATCTGAAGGGAATATTGGTAATCCTGCGTCAGCTGATAATCAAAAATAGAAATATCTGTTGATATTACACGCTCTACTTTGATATAGACACTTCTGCCCGGTCTGAGATTATAAATTCTTGATGTATAATTATTTGCCAGAGATTTCGTTTCCAGCTCCTGATTCCCATTGTCTGCATCATATACTGCAAAATTCCAATTGCCTTTTCCGCTTGTCTGTGCAAGATTTATCGTAAAATACCCTGCTTTTTCTGCCGTATACTTATAAAAATGGACATTATTGGAGGTGGATAGCGTATCGTACACCAGTGTATTTGACTTTAACACTTCCGCTTTGGTATAGCTGCTATAAGTTCCCGTCGGTGTCTGATTCGTAGAAATAGAGACATTGTCATTGTCTGCCTTTACCGCCACCGGCGCTGCTGTTAAAATACAGCAGCACGCCAACAGCAATGCCAGACCTCTTTTTTTTATTTTATTATTCATACGCATATTTCCTCTTTTACAGAGCTTTGATACGCTCCAGTGCCTTTACGGTATTCTCATGATTTCCAAATGCAGTCAGTCGGAAATATCCTTCTCCGCTTGGTCCGAAACCAGATCCCGGAGTACCAACAACATTTGCATTTTCCAACAGATAATCAAAGAACTCCCAGGAAGTCATCTGATCCGGAGTCTTTAACCAGATGTATGGTGCGTTTACACCACCAAATACAGTATATCCGGCATCCTTTAATCCTTCCTTGATGGTCTTTGCATTCTTCATATAATAAGCAACCTGCTCTTTTAACTGTGCTTTTCCTGCTTCGGAATATACTGCCTCACCGGCACGCTGTACAATGTAAGGAGCTCCGTTGAACTTGGTTCCGTGGCGTCTTGCCCACATATCATGCAGGGAAACCTCTCCGCACTTTAAATCTTTTGGAACTACCGTATATCCAAGACGAACACCGGTAAATCCTGCATTCTTTGAAAAGCTGTGCAGCTCAATGGCGCAGGTTCTTGCACCTTTGCATTCATAAATGGAATGTGCCACATTGTCCTCACTGATATAAGCTTCATAAGCAGCATCATAGATGATTACGGCACCAACTTTGTTTGCATAGTCTACCCATTCCTGTAACTGATCCTTTGTGAGCGTTGTTCCGGTCGGGTTGTTTGGCAGACACAGATAGATCATGTCCGGTGTCTTCTTTGGAAACTCCGGTACAAAATTGTTTTCTGCTGTACATGGCATGTAAATCACATCACTCCATGTACCGGTCTCTTTGTCATATGTACCGGTTCTTCCTGCCATAACATTGGAATCTACATAAACCGGGTATACCGGATCACAAACTGCGATCTTATTATCCAGTCCAAAAATCTCCTGAATATTTCCGGAATCGCTCTTTGCTCCATCCGATACAAAGATCTCGTCTGCTGCAATATCACAGCCTCTTGCCGCATAATCGTTCTCTGCGATTGCCTTGCGCAGAAATTCATAACCAAGGTCCGGTGCATAGCCGTGGAATGTCTCGGCATGTCCCATCTCATCTACGGCTTTGTGCATCGCCTCAATGATGGCCGGAGCCAGTGGCTGTGTGACATCACCAATGCCCAGACGGATGATATTCTTGTCCGGATTTGCCTGCTGATATGCGTTTACTTTCTTTGCAATTGTGCTGAATAAATAGCTGCCCGGCAGCTTCTGATAATTCTCATTTACATGAAACATAATTTCGTTCTCCTTCTCTAATTTTCCATCAGTATCACTTTAACATTTTCTTCTTTTAATGTAAAGACCAGCCAAAACCGCCCGGTGAGATCTTTATCCTTCCTGCAAAAGACTTAAGATCATCTGTGCCACCTCCACCAGTCCGGTTCCGTTGTCCATACTTCTCTTCTGAATGTATTTATGCGCTTCCTCTTCCGTAAAAGAGTTTCGTGCCATCAGCAGTTCCTTCGCTTTACGGATGATCTGCTGATCTTCCTGCGAACGGTGTTTCGGCTGCTGTCGCATCCGTTTTCTCCGCCGCTGGATATCTCCCTCCATCATTTCGATCGTCTGTAGCAGCTCATGCACCTTCATCGGCATGGACAGGCAGACCAGATTACTTACCTCTCGCTCCTGAATGGAAGACGGAGAAGCAATCAGAAGCATCTGAAACTCCGGCGGAAGACAATCGTGAATTTCCATATACATCATATCCATAAACCGGCATCCGCAGATCAATATTCCACATTCCAGATTGTTTACACTTGCCAGTGCCTGCGCCCCTGTCGTACAGACCGCCTGCACGGAATACCCGCTCTGTGTCAATATTTTTTTTATGCTCGCTGCCACTTCCGGTTTCGAAAAGGCAATTACAATGTTACTCACGATCCGATCTCCCGTTAAATCTTATACAGATACTCTTCGATCTCCCAGCCGGTTACCTGTGTACGGTACTGCATCCATTCTGCTTCTTTCGCCTCAATCAGTTTGCTGCTGATATGTTTTCCAAGTACTTCTTTTACAAAAGCATCTTTCTGCAATTCACAGATGGCCGCGTGAAGATCAGCCGGAAGCGACTCGATTCCCCTGCTTGCTTTTTCATCTTCATTTAACTCATAAACATTCTCCGGCACTTCTTCCGGCGGTTCAATTTTATTTTTGATACCGTCAATTCCCGCAGCAAGACATACGGCAAGCGCCAGATACGGATTGGCTGCCGGATCCGGACTGCGCAGTTCTACACGGGTTTCCTCTCCACGGGAAGCCGGGATGCGGATCAGCGGACTGCGGTTTGTTGCAGACCACGCAATATAGCACGGTGCCTCATATCCCGGCACCAGCCGCTTATAGGAATTTACCAGTGGATTCATGATAAGTGTCACACCCTTCATGTGCTTCATGATTCCTCCAATAAAATAATATGCTTCTTTACTCAGTCCCATTTTTCCATTCGGATCATGGAAAATATTGTGTCCGTCTTTGGAAAGTGACATGTTGATATGCATTCCGGAACCATTGATTCCATATTTTGGCTTTGGCATAAAACTTGCAAACAGACCGTGCCGTTTGGCAATTGTCTTAACTGCCAGTTTAAATGTCATAATATTATCTGCCGTCCGCAGTGCTTCATCATACTTAAAATCAATCTCATGCTGTGCCGGTGCTACCTCGTGGTGGGAAGCTTCGATCTCATATCCCATATCTTCGAGTGTCAGCACCATATCACGTCTGGCATTTTCCCCGAGATCCACCGGACCAAGATCAAAATATCCGGCTTTTTCGTGGGAAAGTGTTGTCGGTTGTCCATTCTCATCCTGGTGGAACAGGAAGAACTCACACTCCGGACCTACATTAAATGTATATCCAAGCTTTTCGGCTTCTTCAATCTGCCGTTTTAAGATATAGCGGGAGTCCCCTGTAAACGGCGTTTTGTCCGCACAGTAAATATCACAGATAATACGTGCCACTTTTCCCTGCTGCGGGCGCCACGGAAAAATGGTAAACGTGTCCAGATCCGGATACAGATACATGTCTGACTCCTCAATCCGCACAAACCCCTCAATGGAAGAACCATCAAACATACACTTGTTATTCAGCGCTTTTTCCAGCTGGCTGGATGTAATTGCTACATTTTTTAATGTTCCGAAAATATCTGTAAACTGCAGGCGGATGAATTCCACATCCTCTTCTTCTACAATTCTGAAAATATCTTCCTTGGTATATCTGCTCATATACTTTTCTCCTTTTCTGCATTGCATTTCCTGATATATGTTAATACCTGTTCATAAGGCATCGGACCGCCAAACAGATCCAGCGCACTTCCAATGGTGACGTTCAGCCGGTTTCTTCCAAGCTGTGAAAGCGCTTCCAGATCCCCAAAACTGTGCACCCCTCCGGCATAGGTAACTGGAATTTTCCCCCAGTTTCCCAAAAGTTGTGCCAGCGGTTTTTCAATTCCTTCGGATTTTCCTTCTACATCCACAGCATGCACCAGAAACTCACTGCATGAGGAACTCAGTTTCTCCAGAAGTTCATCCGTCACCCGCTCCGTGGTAAATTTCTGCCACCGGTCGGTTACAATATAGTAGCCCGGGTTTTCCATATCCGCCCGGTATCTGCAGGAGAGATCCAAAACCAGATGTTCCTTTCCCACAGTCTGTTCCAGCCGCTTCAGCCGATCATAGTCAATCCGGCCGTCCCGGAAAACAAACGAAGTCACTATCACGGCGGAAGCTCCTGCCTCTAAGAACTCTGTGGCATTGCCATCTGTGATTCCACCGCCGACCTGCAATCCTCCCGGATAGGCCTGCAGTGCTGACAGTGCCTGTCTTTTCGTTTCCTCATAATATGGGCTTTCTTTTGGATTCAGCAAAATGATATGTCCGCCGCGGATTCCCCGCCTCTGATACATCCGCGCATAAAACGGTGCATCCTGCATGGAGACAAAATTTTCATTTGCTTCATCTCCTGCATCCCGCAGACTGCTTCCGACAATCTGTTTTACCTTTCCATTGTGAATATCAATACATGGTCTGAATTCCATCCGGTTTTGTCCTCTTTTCAAAAAATGGGCATAGAAAGACCTTACTGCGGCCCCCTTGCCCTTATTGTGTATCTTCACTGTTTATGCTGTTTCCCAGCTATCATAACATAATTTCGACTTGACAGCAATCCATTATTTTGCTATCATCATTAAAATTGCTATTGTTCATAATAGGTGTTTTGGACGATGACAGATTTTACACAAAACCATATACAAACTACATATAATAGAAGAAAGCGAGGATTTTAGAAAATGGGAACTATTATCGGCGAAGGAATTACATTTGATGACGTTCTTCTTGTTCCTCAGTATTCTGAGGTTACACCAAACATGATCGATCTGAAGACACATCTGACAAAGAAGATCGTACTAAACATTCCTATGATGAGTGCAGCCATGGATACCGTTACCGAGTCAAAGATGGCGATTGCAATGGCAAGACAGGGTGGTATCGGAATTATTCACAAAAACATGTCCATTGAAGCACAGGCAGACGAGGTCGATAAGGTAAAACGTTCTGAAAACGGCGTTATTACAGACCCATTTTTCTTATCTCCTGACAATACATTACAGGATGCAGACAACCTGATGGCAAAGTTCCGTATTTCTGGTGTCCCGATCACAGAAAACGGCCGTCTTGTCGGCATTATCACCAACCGTGATTTAAAATTTGAAACCGATTTTTCAAAGAAGATCAGTGAGTCCATGACTTCCGAAGGTCTGATCACTGCTCCGGAAGGAATCACCTTAGAAGAAGCTAAAAAGATTCTTGCAAAGGCCAGAAAAGAAAAACTTCCGATCGTAGACAAGGATTTCAATTTAAAGGGTCTGATCACCATCAAAGATATTGAAAAACAGATCAAGTATCCACTTTCTGCAAAGGACGATCAGGGACGTCTTCTCTGTGGTGCCGGTGTCGGTATCACAGGAAACATGATGGAGCGTGTCGATGCTTTAGTTGCTGCCCATGTCGATGTCATCGTTGTTGATTCCGCACATGGTCATTCCAAAAATATTCTTGAAGCAGTCAAGAAGATCAAAGCAAAATATCCGGATCTGCAGGTTATCGCCGGTAATATTGCAACCGGCGCTGCCGCACAGGCACTGATTGATGCCGGTGCCGATGCTGTTAAAGTTGGTATCGGACCTGGTTCTATCTGTACCACACGTATCGTTGCCGGTATCGGTGTTCCACAGATCTCTGCAATCATGGACTGCTACGAAGTTGCAAAACAGAGTGGTATCCCGGTTATCGCCGATGGTGGTATCAAATACTCCGGTGATATGACAAAAGCTATCGCAGCCGGTGCAAACGTATGTATGATGGGTTCCATGTTTGCAGGATGTGACGAAGCTCCTGGCACATTCGAGCTTTTCCAGGGAAGAAAATACAAAGTATACCGTGGTATGGGTTCCATCGCTGCCATGGAAAACGGAAGCAAAGACCGTTACTTCCAGGAAGGTGCAAAGAAGCTTGTTCCAGAAGGTGTAGAAGGCCGTGTTGCTTACAAGGGAACACTTGAAGATACTGTCTTCCAGCTGATCGGTGGTATCCGTTCCGGTATGGGTTACTGCGGATGTCCTACTATTGAGGATCTCAAGGAAAGAGGTAAATTCGTCAAGATTTCCGCTGCTTCCTTACGTGAGAGTCATCCACATGACATTCATATTACAAAAGAAGCTCCAAACTACAGTACCGATGACAATAAATAAATCGGAATAAATATAATTTGAGGTGAATTTTATTGGGCCCCAGTGAGATAGGTCAATTAATTACAGTGATTATTCTGCTGTCTCTGTCTGCGTTTTTTTCGTCGTCAGAGACAGCTCTTACAACCGTAAACCAGATTCGCATGCGTACACTTGCAGACAATGGAGATAAACGTGCTGCACGGGTATTGCGTGTAACCGGAAACCCGGCCAAAATGTTATCCGCCATCCTGATCGGAAACAACATTGTAAACCTTTCGGCATCTTCTATTTCCACCTCCCTTGCCATCCATCTTTTTGGAAACACAGGCGCGGGAATTGCCACAGGTATCCTTACCTTTTTGATTCTGATTTTTGGCGAGGTAACTCCAAAAACCATGGCAACGATCAAGGCGGATTCCATGTCTCTGGCGGTTGCCGTTCCAATTGGATTTTTGATGAAAGTACTCACTCCTGTCATTTTTATCATCAATAAACTTTCTCTTGGATTGATGTTTCTGCTGCATGTCAATGTTAAGGATGCACAGAAAAAGATGACAGAAGAAGAACTCCGCACAATTGTGGACGTCAGCCAGGAAAATGGTGTGATCGAACACGAAGAGCGTGATATGATTCATAACCTCTTCGATTTTGGTGATTCAGAAGCCAAGGAAATCATGGTTCCACGAATCGATATGACCTTTGTTCAGGCAGATGCCACTTACCAGGAAGTACTCGACATTTTCCGTCAGGATATGTTTACCCGTCTCCCTGTTTATGAGGATTCTACAGACAATGTAATCGGTATCATCAATATGAAAGATTTTCTGTTGCAGAATGATACCCCGGAATTTTCCGTACGAAAACTTCTGCGGAAACCGTATTTTACATATGAACACAAAAATACTGCAGATCTGTTTTTGGAAATGCGCAAGTCTTCCATTTCTCTTGCCATTGTGCTGGATGAATACGGAGTAACCGCCGGACTCATCACCCTAGAAGATTTACTGGAAGAAATTGTTGGTGAAATTCGTGACGAATACGATGCGGATGAAGAAGATGACATTACCCGAATCAGTGATCGTGAATTCTATGTCCTTGGTTCTGCCAATCTGGACGATGTCAGTGAAAAGCTTTCTCTGCATTTTACTTCGGATGATTATGACACCATTGGAGGATATTGTCTTGGTCTTCTCGATCATCTTCCGGAAAAAAATGAAATTATCCTAACAGATAACAATATTCTCATCCGGATTGATCGAATGGACAAAAACAGAATCGAACGAATTTATATCCGTCTTCCGGAACCGCTTGAAGAAACGGATTCTGAACATAAAACCGAAGAATAATTCATTGTCTATGAGGGCTGCTTTGCAGCCCTCATTTTTATACCAGCAGCTGTCGGAGACGCATACGCAGCGAATCATCCATTGCCCACTTCGATTCTCCTGCTAGACCGCCTCTTTCTTTCGAAATCAGATTCCATCCGGCATCTTCAAAATATTTTCTGCTGATAAAACGACAGTGAAACGAAATAATCCTGCCTCGCGGAAGATTTTCATCTGATCCTGTACCTCCCGGCCCTGCCGGATCAGGATCTTTTGGATCCGGTCTGTCCGGTTTCGGTTTATCTGGTTTTGGATCTTCCGGCTCCGGCTTATCCGGTTCTGGTTTGTCCGGTTTTGGATCCTTCGGCTCTGGCTTATCCGGTTCTGGTTTGTCCGGTTTTGGATCTTCCGTATCTTCTGTTCCTTCCGTTTTCCAGATTCCATACAGATCCACTTTTGGACTATGTCTGATGATCCAGCTGTCCTTTACGATTGCCCCGCATTTTAATTCCACTTCACTGGCATCCGGTTTCAATGCCCATCCAACCAGTTTCTTTCCTTTTATTTTCCACCCAATATCTTCCAATGGCATTTGACCATATCCAAACTCCATATTCTGCTGTTCCGTTTCGCTATCGCTCTCGGAACTATTTCGATGGAATAAAACCTGCAGTTTCTTTTTGCTTCCATTTGCAATGCACTGTACTTCATTGGTCACAGTAAATACCTGCTCAATACTTTCTCCATAACAATCCCCCCTCCATTCCCAGAAATCGTATCCAGGTTTTACATTTGCACGCAAAACGGCTTTGTAACCATAACAATAAGTACCTCCGCCGGAAACCGAAGCAATTCCTTCTCCGGCATGTGCCTCTACCTGAAAAAACAATCCCTGAATGTCCTTTTTGAAATAGCTATGGAAGGAATGATAGGACTCACTGCTCCAGTTTTCTGCACCTGAAATTCCTTGATAAGTAGTATATACCTTCCCGGAAGATACTCCCTGATCATTCATGGCGCCCTGCGCTTTTCCCTTTTTCACCACAATCATGCAAGCGTCCATTACCATCGATGCTTTTCCTTTATCCAATGCCCGGCTCGCCTTTGCATTCAGCCGGTCTTTCAGTTCACTCAGAGTCAGCGCATATAGATTATACTCTGCCCCTGCTTTCCTGCAGCTGTGCAATGCATACATATAGTTTCCCCCAAGTTTAAAATACAGTGTCTGCAGTATTTTCCCGGATGTGTCTTTCACCGAGAGTTTCCATCCAATGGTTCGGTATTTTATATTGGAAGTTGCCAGATTTGCCTTCGTTGCATAATAAATCATTCCGTCTGTCTCAGATACCGGGAAAAAACACACATTATTCCCATAATCCTGATAATAGCGATATGCATTTTCCTCCATTCCTGCATAAGTTTCCATTTGTTTCACAGGAAGCAGCGTTACCAGCAGCGCAAAAATCATTCCCGTCGTTATCATTTTCATTTTTTTCATCGTTATCGAATTGCCACCTCCCAGTATTCACATAACAATCTTCCTTTTGTATCTTGTTCTCCCTTCGTATAAATACCAATAAACTGGTACATCTGATCTTTTTGTGCAAGCGTTTTTGTATAATCCGGAAGTTCTTTTTCGGATGGAAAAACGCACACCGCTTTCTCCTGCATGGTAACTTCTTCTGCCGGACAATCGTTTTTATTCAGGTATTCCTTTATCAATCTGCACAGTTCCTTTCCTGCCAGCTTTCCTTTTGTCCACTGGCGCATCAACATATCAATTTCCCGTTTCAGATTTCTGTCGACTGTCTTTCCACCACTCTGATAATACAGCCATTGCGGCGTCAACAGCTCGGTGTCCTTTTCTTTCCTTCCTGTTTCCATCATCCGATGCGAAGTATCTCCTGCATGTACCACAGAAGATGCATGTTTTCTTTCATCTATTACCGAAAGCAACAGTGAAAATACTATTCCTGTCACACATGCTGTTATTGTCAGCAGCATAATCAATGTATGCTTTCCTTTTGTCGTCAATCTTCCTTTTCGACTCATACCTCCTCCTCTTGCGGCCACATCTCTTCGGTTTCTGTTTCCTCTTCTATTACCTCTGTTTCCACCAGAATCGTTTTATCGCATGAAATGGATTTGTGAAACCCTCCTGGAAGTATAAAGTCTTCCTTCACAGCTACCGAAATAATGCCCGAAACCATATCACAGCTTTTTACATCGATGGATACTCGGGATGCCGCATGCAGCTGCCGCCGGATTTCCTGCCGAACCAATGCCTCAACTTCCATATCTGATGTTTCAGTCGCATAATACCGATTCAGATGATATTCCAGCACCTGTGAAATACAATTTTCCATTTCATTTTTCCGTGTGGAAATACTGTAGATACTCAGGCAGGAAACAATTGTGTAAATTGCAATCATGCAGCCTACAATTCCCAAAATAATATTTTTCATCGGCTCCTCCAGTACCCTTCGAAAGTTTCTGCCGTTTCCGCACACAGTGCCTTACTCTCCGGAATGCTCTTTTCCACAAACACACTTGTTCTAGACACAATGCCGATCAGAAGCAATGCCGTCATAACTGCAATTGCCGTGCTCCCGTATTGTCTTATCAGTTCTTTCATCAGCAGCCTCCGTTTCCCCATACCTGAATCATCTGCATAATGATGCCCTGTCCGGACAACAAAAAATGTCCTAATGTTCCTAAGAACACAACAGATCCCACAGCAGCCAGTACGGCGCCACCGTATTCTTTTACAACCGCGTTCATATCTTATACCCCCGCAATCATCTGTAGAATTTTTCCAAGCGCTGTGACAATTCCAGTGCCAATCACAAACAAAATCCCACCAATTCCATACTCTTCTATGATCTGCTCCATCCCATTTTCCTCCTCTATTTTGCATAACTTACAAATGTGTGCTGCCGGTTGATTCCCAGAAAAGCAACCTGAAACGGAAACTGCATCTCAATTTTTGCCATATCTACCGGGTCTAGTCCATACGGTACCTGACCGGCCTGTGAGACCGTTGCCACTGCAGAATTTTCACAGAAAAATGTTACTTTCAGCTGGTACCCCGCTTCCTCACTCTGCAAAAAACACTGCCGCACGACATTTGCATTAAAATCGCTGTTTTCTATCTCATCCACAATCCGCGCCTGCATATCCTGTGCATTCATCACTTCCATATAAGCTGCCAGAATTCCCATTGCTGTCACCGCCATAAAAAGAGTCAGGAATACTCCCATGAATGCCTTCATGATCTGGCTCATTTTGTCCCCCCTTTCCTTTATCCAAGCCCTGCTCCTGACAGGAATGTCATCATAAACACCGCCATATCCACAAGAAGTTTCAAAGACGCTGTCAATACCGGCGCCAAGAACAGTAAATACATTCCACTGCTCATATTTTTAAGCCGCCCCTTTTCCGCAACATCCAGCATCTCCAGATTACGGTCAATCAGTTCCCCAATCTGCCGGTCTGCCCTTCCACTGTTTCCCATGGAAATAGAAAACAGCATACTCATGGCGGAATGTACCTCCGGTATCTGAAAACTTTTTAAAAACCGGTGATACGGGATCACGGATTCCGGCTCCATTTCCAGCTGACCAACCAATGTATTCAGATCCCGTCGCAACACCGGCGGAACATGTTCCTGTGATTTTTGTAGCGCAACCTGAACATTTTCACTCTGCAGCAGCAAAACAATATCCATCAGCCAGCCTGGAAATGCACACTTGATACTGCGTACCAATGTTTTCCGTGCAACCGCCCGTCCTACCCGGTGCTGATTTGCCATCAATGCAGCCAGAAGAAGTGCAGCAGCCGTCATCAACTGATGTCCAAGATAATACGCAACTGCTGCACCTGCCACCGTCACAACTGTCAGCATCACCGATAAACGTTTATCTTTTTTCTCATCATACCGGTAATATTCTTCTATTTTCTTTGCATCCGCCTCATCGGTCTGTCCATCCACAGCCAACCAGTTGATGGCAAGATATTTCTGTGCTCTCGTAAAAATAAGATCATCCAGTATTACAACTATCACCGTAAGCACCTGTGAAATCAGATTTTTACTGATATCAATTTCCATCACCGGCAGATATAAAATCATGCCGCATATCAACAGAGAGGCAGCTATCGACATTACAATATCCACAAACATTTTCCTGCGCTCTTTCATGGACTCCCGAATTCGCTGCTCCCATCTCTTTTTATCTGCGAGAAGCAACTCCACCGGTTTTTCAATTGCCCCTCCGTAAATTTCTACATGTACGATAAAATCATGCACATTTTTTATCCGGCTGCAGGTGTATTCCTGTTCGATCATGTGCAGAGAATCCCGCATCACATCTGTCTCATCAAATGTCATGTGCATATGATCAATTGCCTTTTGCAGGACTCCCCGCATCGGACCATCCACCATAGCCGCATCCACATTCACCAATGCCCTCTCTACTTTTTCTTCTTTGACAAATGCATACAATAACATATCCAGATATTCGGACACCTCTTCAAACTTTCTCTCGTATGCATTCTTTTTTCCACACCATTTCCGGTGTCCGGAAATCCGAAGCATCAAAAAACTGCCTATCACAACTGTCGTAATCCAGTGAAGTTTTAAGAGCAGATGCAGCGCATACAAAGCCGACAGAACCACCAGATAGATCATGTATCCACCTCCCTGTCCTTTTCTTTTCCCAGCTGTTGCTCCAAAAGTCCACACATCAGGGGATTTTCCACACCTGCCCGTTCAAACCGCCGGATCAGCTGCCCCGGAAATTCTTTCAGTACCAGATTTCCATCCGTCACAGCCATAATAATCCTGTTTTTTCCGTTCTCTCTGTCAAAAAAGCAGACCTGGTCAATATAACGGTATACCTGATTGGCTCCCCCTTTCTTCTTCCGAATCAAAACCCCCACGTCCATCGCCTGATAGATATCGTTCTCCAGACGATCCGCATCCACACGTGTTTCCAGCATATTTAAAATCCGGTCCGGAATGTTCCGGACATCATCCGTATGCAGGGTTGTCATTCCCCGGACTCCTGTTGACCAGCCTTCCAAAAGGTATTTCACTTCCTTCGAGCGCGCCTCCGAGAGCATAATCCATTTGGGATTTAAACGCAGGCTTGCCTTGATTGCATCTGCATAATCAAACCGGTCATTTACTCTCATCTCAATACAGTCTTTGCCCGGATTCGTGACGGAGTACCGGATCTCCATCGTATCCTCAATCGTAATCACCCGCTCGTTTCCCGGAACATACTGGGAAAAAAATTTTACGCACTCGGTCTTTCCAATTCCCGGCATCCCACAAAAAATCAGATTCATTTTGGTCAGCACACAATTGATCAGTACTGCAAGAATTTCCTTGCTGCAATACTGTTCCTGAAGTGCCTTTTCTGCGGTCAGACGAACGACCGGCGGCGTTTTCCGAATACTGATACTCCGCCCGGAACGCGCAATCGACTCATGCAGGATCGTCACACGCAGCTCACTGGTTTCTGCCTCAAGCTCCGGATTCTGCTTATTAAACTGCTGGCTGACCACATTTGCAATCCGCTGGGTAAATTGTTCCACAAACGCAGAAGTCACATTTTCATCCACGTAACTCTGATTGACCTTGTAACGCTCATTGTAAATATTTGTCAGCCAGATTTCCCGCCCATTGTAATCCACATCCGTGATCTCTTCGTTTGAGATATACTTCCACAGCGGGCCAAAATATTCTTTTCCAAGTTCCATACGGCCTCCTTACGGTGTCGGCAAACCGGTATTTTTATTTGCCTGGTCAATAAAATTTTTCACCAGTGTCTGGAATGCACTTCCAATCGGCCCGCTCGTATCGGTTCCTACAACAGCCGTAATGACAAGGATTACCGCAAGAATTGCTACTACCGTAATTAAAATACCGCCATATTCCTGAAATATTTCTTTCATATTTTATTTTTCCTCCTGTACGAAGGACTTTCTTATGGGAAACCACAGAAGAATATCTGTGGGCACAAAAAATCCGGCGATTGCATCACATGCATTTGCCGTACTGAAAAAAGATATTATAACTATACCGTTTTTTGCGTTTTTGTAAATAGTTCTTTGGTACTACAAAGAAGGGCTCTCCACACCGGAAAGCCCTTTTTCACAAATTCTATTACAATAATCTTTTTTATTTTTCAGCTAAAAACTTTTCTGCTGCTACCATGCGGACAACCACAACAAATACTTTTGCTGCCTGTTCCAGCTCGGATAACGATGGATATGTCGGTGCAATACGGATGACCGAATCCTTCGGATCTTTCTTGTATGGGAATGGAGAACCTGCACCTGTCAGCACTACACCTGCCTCTTTACACTTGGCAACGATCTCCTTTGCACATCCTTCCGGAGCCTCAAAGGAAATAAAATATCCTCCCAGCGGATGCATCCATGTACCGATTCCGCGGGATGCCAGCTCATCGGAAAAGATCTTTTCTACCAATTCAAATTTCGGACGGATAAGATCTGCCTGCTTCTCCATATGTGCTTTGATGCCATCAACATTTTTGAAGAACTTCACATGACGCAGCTGATTGATCTTGTCATGACCGATCGTCTGAACGGTCAGGCGCTTCTTGATGTCTGCAATGTTTGCCTCAGAGGAAGCAATGGCTGCGATACCGGATCCAGGGAAGCTGACCTTGCTGGTAGAGCAGAATTCAAATACCATATCCGGATTTCCTGCTTTTTTGCACTCTTCTAAGATATCCAGGATCTGCGCCTGTTTGTCTTTGTAAAGATGATGTACTACATAGGCATTATCCCAGAAAATACGGAAGTCCGCAGCTGCAGGCTTTAAGGCTGCAAATCTGCGCACCGTCTCATCCGAATAGACCACCCCCTGTGGGTTTGAGTATTTCGGCACACACCAGATTCCTTTCACCGTCTCATCGTTATTTACATATTTTTCTACCAGATCCATATCCGGTCCATTCTCTGTCATTGGGATGTTAATCATCTCGATGCCAAATGCCTCGGTAATGGCAAAATGTCTGTCATATCCCGGAACCGGACAGAGGAATTTTACTTTATCAAGTTTACACCATGGAGTATTGCCACAAATACCAAACATTTCTGCGCGGGCAACCTGATCATACATAATATTCAAACTGGAATTACCGTAAACAATTACATTCTCCGGCTTTGTTCCAATCACATCTGCCATCAGTTTTTTTGCTTCCGGAATACCATCGAGTACACCATAGTTTCGCAGATCGGTGCCGTTTTCACTCTTTAATGCAGTCTTGGAATCAACCACATCGAGCATTCCCATGCTCAGCTCAAGCTGGTCAGCTCCCGGCTTTCCTCTGGACATATCCAGTGCAAGTCCCATATCCTTGATCTTGGCATATTCTGCCTCAAGAGCGGTCTTTTCCTGCATCAGTTCCTCTTTGCTCATCTCCTGGTAGGTTTTCATGGTAAGTTTTCCTCCTTATTATTCCTCTGGATTTTCTTTGATTTTCTTATAATAGGCGCGAATCTGCTGCTCGTATCCATTTTCCGACGGTTCATAGAAAACCTCACCGGTCAGTCCATCCGGCAGATACTGCTGCTTCACGTAGTGGTTTTTGTAATCATGGGCATATTTGTAACCTTTTCCGTGCCCAAGTTTTCCTGCCGATTTGTAGTGAGCATCCTGCAAATGCACCGGGACCGGCGGTGTCTTTGTCTCCTGCACCACACGCATGGCCTTATCAATGGCATTAATCGCGGAATTGCTCTTTGGTGCGCTTGCCATATAGGTAACCGCCTGTGCAAGCACGATCCGGGCTTCCGGCATTCCGAGCCGCTCCACCGCCTGTGCTGCCGTCACCGCAACCTGCAATGCCTGCGGATCAGCATTCCCGATATCCTCAGATGCCAGAATCATAATTCTTCTGGCAATAAATTTCACATCTTCCCCCGCATAAAGCATCCGTGCCAGATAATACACAGCGGCATCCGGATCCGATCCCCGCATACTCTTGATAAAAGCAGAGATCGTATCATAGTGGTTATCCCCCGTCTTATCGTAGTTGATAACCCGCTTCTGGATGCACTCACTGGCCACATCCAGTGTAATGTGAATAATCCCATCCTCACTCCGGTCCGTGGTCAGAATTCCAAGCTCAATGGCAGTCAGCGCTGCGCGCGCATCTCCGTTTGCCATGTCTGCCAAAAAATCCAGCGCATCATCGTCAATCTGTGCATGGTAAGAACCCATGCCCTTTTCCGTATCATTGACCGCCCGAAGAAGCAGTGTGCGGATATCTTCCGTGGAAAGTTTCTTTAATTCAAAAATGACCGAGCGTGACAAAAGCGCGGGATTTACTTCAAAATACGGATTTTCTGTGGTAGCACCGATCAGGATGATGGTTCCATCCTCGACAAACGGAAGCAGGTAATCCTGCTGTCCTTTGTTGAAACGGTGAATCTCGTCAATAAACAGGATCGTTTTCTTTCCGTACATACCCTGATTATTTTTTGCAGCGGCCACCACTTCCTCCATATCTTTCTTTCCCGCTGAAGTCGCATTGATCTGCATGAACTCTGCACTCGTGGTATTTGCAATCACCTTTGCCAGTGTCGTCTTGCCCGTACCGGGCGGCCCGTAAAAAATGATGGAGCTGAGTTTATCTGCCTTGATGGCACGGTACAGCAGTTTGTCTTTTCCAACAATGTGCTGCTGCCCGACAACTTCGTCGAGTGTCGTTGGACGCAGACGCGAGGCAAGCGGTGACTCATCCTTCATATTCTGTTGTCTCATATACTCAAATAAATCCATTCGTATCCAATCCCCATATGAATATTGTTCAAGATCTTTTTGAATAATTTCTGTATGTATCCTGCATTTTTATTCTTTGTAGAAATTTTTTCACAAACTTCTCTTTGCATTGTTTCTTGCGGTAAATCTGTGTAATTTCTACATTTCTTTCATTTCCCGTTTTTTTCATTTTGAAAGAAAAAGCGCCAGGAAATTCATTTCATCCTTATAAGGATACATGATTTCCTGACGCTTGACAAGTTTTTATTGAGATTTTTTTACATAAATATTGCTTTTATTTCTGTACAGATGCTGTAAGTGCACCATCCTTCACATCAATCAGGATCGTATCTCCCTGCCGAACCTGATCTTCGAGAATCAGTTTCGCAGAAAGGGTCTCCACATGCTTCTGCAGGAACCGCTTCAATGGTCTTGCACCATAAACCGGATCGTAGCCATGTTCAATAACAAAGCTTTCGGCCTCCGGTGACAGTGCCACCTTGATTTCACGGTCAGAAAGACGCTTGTTCAGATCATCCATCATCAGATGAATAATGTTTCCAATGTTATCCTTTGACAGCGGCTTGAACATGATAATCTCATCCAGACGGTTCAAAAATTCCGGACGGAAATGTCCCTGCAGATCTTCCATGACTTCTTTTTCTGCTTCCGGCGAAATGTTGCCGTTTGCATCGATGCCATCCAGCAGATACTGCGATCCAAGGTTACTGGTCATAATAATGATCGTGTTCTTGAAATCTACAGTACGTCCCTGTGAATCTGTGATTCGTCCATCATCGAGTACCTGTAACAATACGTTAAAGACATCCGGATGTGCTTTTTCCACCTCATCGAACAAAACAACAGAGTATGGTTTTCTCCGCACAGCTTCTGTCAGCTGGCCACCTTCATCGTATCCGACATATCCTGGAGGCGCTCCGATCAGACGGGACACGGAGTATTTCTCCATGTACTCACTCATATCAAGACGCACCATGTTGGATTCATCATCGAACAGGCAGGCTGCAAGTGCTTTTGCAAGCTCGGTCTTGCCGACACCGGTTGGTCCCAAAAACAGGAACGAACCAATTGGTTTGGTCGGATCTTTGATTCCAGCCTTGGAACGGATAATTGCCTCTGTTACTTTCGTAACACCATCATCCTGGCCTACTACACGTTTGTGGAGTTCCTCATCCAGGTGCAGTGTCTTGTTCCGTTCGCTTTCGCTTAACTTTGCAACCGGAATTCCGGTCCAACGGGAAATGATCTTTGCGATCTCCTCATCGGTGACATTCTCATGTACCAGGGACAGATCACGGTCTTTAAGTTTGTCTTCCTCAATTTCCAGTTCTTTCTGTAATCCAGGCAGTTTACTGTACTGCAGTTCCGCAGCCTTCTCATAGTCAGCATCACGCTGTGCTGCCTCAATTTCCTTCTTCGTGCCTTCAATCTGCTCACGCAGCTTGCTGACATTATCAACAGCATCCTTTTCACTGCTCCACTGTGCTTTCTTTGCATTGAACTGATCACGCAACTCGGCAAGTTCTTTCTGCAGATCTGCCAGACGCTCCTGACTCAGATGGTCTGTTTCTTTCTTCAGCGCAGTCTCTTCAATCTGTAACTGCATAATCTTACGATTTAATTCGTCGAGCTCTGCCGGCATGGAATCCAGTTCCGTCTTGATCATCGCACAGGCCTCATCAACCAGGTCGATTGCTTTATCCGGCAGGAACCGGTCCGTGATATAACGGTTGGAAAGAACTGCTGCTGTAACAAGCGCAGAGTCCGTAATCTTAACACCGTGGAACACTTCGTAACGTTCCTTTAAGCCCCGCAAAATGGAAATGGTATCTTCCACCGTTGGCTCATCTACCATAACCGGCTGGAACCGCCGCTCCAGAGCAGCATCTTTTTCGATATACTCCCGGTATTCGTTTAAGGTTGTGGCACCGACACAGTGCAGCTCTCCTCTGGCAAGCATTGGTTTTAACAGCTGTCCGGCATCCATGGCGCCATCCGTTTTTCCGGCACCCACAATAGTGTGCAACTCATCGATAAACAGAATGATCTGTCCATCCGAATTTTTCACATCATCAAGAACCGCTTTCAAACGTTCCTCAAATTCACCACGATACTTTGCACCGGCAACCAGTGCACCCATATCCAGGGCAAACAGTTTCTTATCTTTTAAGCCTTCCGGTACATCGCCTTTTACGATACGCTGTGCTAAACCCTCGACAACGGCTGTCTTACCTACACCAGGTTCACCGATCAGCACCGGGTTATTTTTGGTCTTACGGGAAAGAATCCGGACCACATTCCGGATCTCCTCATCACGGCCGATCACCGGGTCCATCTTCTGCTGTCTTGCACGCTCCACCATATCATAACCATATTTTTCCAGTGTGTCATACGTTGCTTCCGGATTATCCGAAGTTACACGCTGATTGCCACGGACGGTGGACAATGCCTGCAGGAAACGCTCCCTGGTCAGTCCATATTCTTTCATCAGTGACTTCATTGCAGCGTTTGGATACTTCAGCAATGCCAGGAACAAATGCTCTACGGAGACATACTCATCTCCCATTGCCTTTGCCTCATCTTCTGCATGGATCAGCACATTGTTTAAATCTTTTCCGACATAGACATTACTGTTGCTGCCGGATACTTTGACGCGCGCATCCAGTTTGCTGATCGCATTCTGGGTGAAGTGCTGTACGTCAATTTCCATTTTCTCTATCAGTTTTGGGATCAGTCCCTCTTCCTGCTGTAACAGAGCAACTAACAGGTGCTCCTGCTCAATCTCCTGATTTCCATAATCGTAGGCAAGCTTTTCGCAGTTATTGATCGCTTCTACCGACTTTTGTGTGAATTTCTGTATGTTCATAGCAAGCCCTCCTCTTAACTATCATCATGTAACTGTTCTGTTTTTGCATCTCAGTTACTATTTTTCTCGTTTACGATATTGTTATACACCCGAAATTAGCACTCGTCAAGTAGGAGTGCTAACAAAAATTCTAAATTTTTTATAAACATCGAAACATATCGTTGAATTGTCTGAAAATTATTTTAGGCATAAGTTTTTTCGATGTGACGGAAGAAGGGGGGTATTCTCTTTCTCCGGAAAAATTTGCAAAGCAGCTCTGGCATTGATTTCAAATTCTTTGTGTAAAGATTTTTATTTTACGCAATTAACTTTATTCAGTGAGTGCCAGAGCAAGTTGCAAATTTGTTCTTCCGAAAGAAATATCCCCCTTCTTCCTGTTGGTTGGAAAAAATATAAAAGTACGTACTATTTCTGTAAATTAATCTCATCAGGAAAACTTATATCAAAACCAATTCTATTCCCCAAAAACATCCGTTATTAATTGTAACGGATGTTTTGCCGATATAATAGACAACACAAACGATGATCTATTACAGAAAGGAACTTTTAATGCAAATTCATATATCACTGATGTCCCAGAAGAATCCTTCATCCAATTCCTCATCCTATGATCTTTCTTCTCCGCAGGGACGCATGCTCTATGTGAGAGAAACAACCAATGCCGCATTTTCTTCCCGGACTTCTCCCCTGCAAAGACAGGACCCTGATACGCAGGAAGAAAAAAAACAGGAAATGCTCTCCCGCATTATGGGAAAATTAAAAAGTGGGAAAAAACTTTCTGCCAAAGAACTGGATTTTCTGCGGCGTACCGATCCAATTCTGTATGCCCACGCCCTGCGCGTCCAACGAATGGCGGAGGCTTTAAAACAGCAGCTTTCCCATGCAAAAAGCAAGCAGGAAGCAAATGATATGATTACATCCGCAATTGCTGGGGTCTCGGACAAAGATCCGGACAAAGAATATCTGCTGGCTGCTTACAATGAAGTTTCCAAAAATTTTCATAAATCACCGGCCTATCAGTGTCTGCCAAACACTCCGGAAGATGCCAAAAAAAGAAAAACGAACCATCCGAATGCTCATTTTACCGATGATGAGGAAACGAATGATGATACGGATGATCTCCTGTCATGGACCCCGCTTCAGGAAATTATTGATGCGGCTCCAACGCTTGAATGTCAGGGCTAGGCCGGTAGAGTTTTTCCAAAACTGCTCCAATATCCGCTTCCACGCAAATGGATTTCTTTCGGATTTCCTCCGGCGCACAGGCTTCCTTCTGATTGATGTAGGTATAAACTGCATCCGGCCAGGCACACCGAAAAAGGAGCCACACAACACTCCTGCTGTGTGGCTCCTTCGATATTTTATTATCCTTCAATTGCAATGTATTTGTTTTCTTCGACAGCTTTCTTTGCTTCCTTCTTCGGTACGAACAATCTCAAAATACCATGTTTGAATTCTGCCTTGACATCTTCCTGCTTTACGCCATCGCCTACATAGAAGCTACGCTCACAGGCACCGGCATAACGCTCTTTACGGATGTAGTGACCGCTGTCCTTTTCTTTCTCGTCCTTGTCGAGACCTTTCGCAGCGCTGATGGTCAGATATCCATCGGCAACGGAAGCCTTAATCTCATCCTTGGTAAATCCAGGCAGATCAACGATCAATTCATAACCGTCATCTTTCTCTTTGATATCGGTCTTCATAATTCGTCCGGCCTTTTTACCATAAAGCTTCTTTTCCGTGTTACTTATATCTTTATCCATGTCATAAAATGGAAAACTATCGAACCAGTCATCAAATAAATTCTCTCCAAAAATACTAGGCATTAACATAAGTCATCTCTCCTTTTCTTTCTGCGTCCACCGTCTGTGGACATCTCATGCTTGTTACCTTTGTTCCTTTGGAACCGGGATGTTTCAGGAACCTTTCATTCTCTTTTTGGTTCCCTTCCTTTGTTCTTGCCTATGTTATAGCACCGTTTGTTAGCACTGTCAAGAGGTGAGTGCTAATTTTTTGTGTAGATTTTGTGAACTGTTGATTTTATGGGATTCACAAAGATTTTTCTCTTGTATTACTTTGTCTGTATCCTTGTATTTTTTACATATATTGTGCTTCGTGCCGCACCTTCTTTTCTCAAATAACCGTCCTTAATCATATTCAACAGAACAGCTCTGGCTCTACGATGTTTTACATCTAAAAGTTCTACCGTCTCAGCAGTAGTAATAGAGCCATTTTCTGATACATATTTATAAATTTGTTGTTCCTGTTTATTATCCGGCAGTTCTTCTGTCGTATCCGGCACTCTATCGGAACTATCCGGCACTTTTCCTGTTGTATCCGGCGCTTTAACGGCATTTATCCGGCATTTTTCTCATCATATTCCTGTTTCAGTTCTTCTGCCAGATACGCATCGCTCATGCAGTGCATATCAGAAACACCTTCACGGATCAGCTGATAAACCTGGGAATGATAAAAGAAATCCAATGCCGCATCCAGTGAAAGTCCCTGCTGTTTAGCAAAACATTCAATAACGCGACTATATTTTTTCTGAAGCAAAATCGGGTTTGCTGTCATAGTGTTTCACTCCCTTCAAAATGCAACAGAGACAGTGCTTTCTCTGTACGGAAACATATTTGCAGGTTCGGTTTTTCATAACGCAGGCGTTTGATGGCTTCCGTCTTATCAATCAGCTCATCAAAGAACAGCTCCACCGTATTAAACACCTTATCATTGGCAACACCGCCCACAACAAGGTCATAATCCGTCGAATCTTTTCCTCTGCGGCAGTTTAGAATGAAATCCAGCCATTCTTCAGAATAAGAATCGAATTTCAGCGTTTTCAGTTCAGATTCTCGGCTTTCATTGTATTCATACCTGGAAATAATACCGTCTTTTCCACGGCGTTTGAACTTGCCGCACCACTTCACTGCCTGTTCATACAGCGGCGTCACATAAAAGCCACTCCCGAAGTCTACATTGGGGCGGGAATGAACCAAATCCGGCTTTGTAATCTCTAAAAAAGAACCATGATAGAGAATCATACTTCCACACCCCTTTCTTTCATCACATCAAGGAGGTCATCAACGATATATTCACGGCTCTGTGTATGCAGCACTTCATATTCCGGCACAATGTAACCGTTCAGAATATCGCTTTGTTCAGTAAATGCCTGATAGACACGCTCTGCATCCACACCCAGCTTTGCCGCTACATTTTCAATGCAAAATACAGCAAACTCCAACTCACTGGAATTTTTGATTCTCTCATCTGTCATAATTTACAAGCCCTCCTTCTGAATCACTGTTCTCCATTTGAATGCTTTTCTTATAATCCTGTCCCCAATCCACCATGGCGTCCAGAATCGGCTTGAGACTTTGCCCTAATTCCGTAAGAGAATACTCCACCTTCGGCGGAACTTCCGCATAGACTTTGCGGTTCACCAGACCACTGTCTTCCATATCCCGAAGCTGTGCAGTCAACACTTTCTGTGACACATCACCAACTGATTTCTTCAATTCGCCAAAACGTTTTGTGCCTGTCAGCAGATCTCTCAGAATCAGTACTTTCCACTTATCTCCGATTAAGGTCAGCGTCGTCTCCACCGGACATGCCGGTAATTCTTTTCCTTTATCCTTCATAATATTTTTTATCCTCCTGTGAAACATGCTTCACGTTTCTCGTGCGCCTGTGCATAATTCCCACTATTCCGCAATTGTTTCCTACAGGTAACTATACCACAAAATAGTGCGTACTTGTAGAAAATCTCTTTCCCAAATAAAATAAAACCATGAAATGAATTGAATTTCCTGATTACGCAAGGAGGAATTTAGAATGAACGCTACAACATGTTTACAACTACTCAGAGAAATTAAATCCGTATCTTTTGCAACTGTTGACACCGAAGGACTGCCTCAGGTTCGAATCATCGATGTCATGATTGTAGAAGATGAAAAATTATATTTCTGCACTTCCAGAGGCAAAGACTTTTATCATCAGCTCATTGCAGATAACCATGTTGCCATTACCGGTATGAATAAAGATTATCAGATGATCCGTTTCAACGGCAAGGCACATAAACTTGATGACCAGAAATACTGGATTGACCGTATTTTTGAGTCCAACCCGGTTATGAACAGTGTGTATCCGGGAGCAAGCAGATACATTCTGGAGCCTTTCTGCATGGATAATGGAAATGTTGAGTTTTTCGATCTTGGCCAGGTTCCGATTGTCCGGGAAAGTTTTAAACTTGGAAACAGTCCGTTACCTCTGAAGGGATTTGAAATTACCGATAACTGTATCCAGTGTGGAAAATGCGAACACCTTTGCCCGCAAAAATGTATTGAAAATTTTACGATTCAGCAATCTCATTGTCTTCACTGCGGGCTTTGCTTTGAACAATGTCCGGTAAATGCAGTCGTGAAACGAGGTGAATAATGATGTTGCAAACTATGTGGACACTCTTAATAGAAAAAAAGGCATTTTTCGGCAATCTGCTCCTGGAACATATTGGGATTTCTCTGATTGCCATTATCATCGCTATTTTATTTGGCGGTCTTGTCGGTATTCTGATCAGCGAGTTTCAGAAAGCTGCCAGACCGACCCTCGGCATCATTAACTTTTTATACACGATTCCCTCCATCTCCATGCTGGGATTTCTCATTCCTTTTTCCGGCGTCGGAAATGCGACCGCAGTGATTGCTCTGACTGTATATGCACTGCTCCCGATGGTAAGAAATACCCACACCGGAATTACCAATATTGATGAAAATATTGTGGAAGCCGCGCGTGGAATGGGAAGTACCGACCTACAGATTTTATTTAAAATAAAGCTTCCACTTGCTATGCCGGTCATCTTATCCGGTATCCGCAGTATGGTCACTATGACAATTGCGCTGGCAGGTATTGCATCCTTTATCGGTGCAGGCGGACTTGGAGTTGCTATTTACCGTGGAATCACAACGAACAATGCCGCAATGACCATGGTCGGAAGTTTACTGATTGCCCTTCTGGCACTTGTTTTTGACTTTCTTCTCAGCTTTATTGAGAAGCGAATGGCAAAACGTTCCGTAAAAGCCAAAAAGACAAACCGCATTTTACTGATTACATCACTGATTGTTATATTGTTCCTGATAATTGTGTCTCTGCTTCCGAAAGCAAAAACAGATACCATCCACGTTGCCACAAAACCTATGACCGAACAGTATATCATGGGAGAAATGTTAGATATGCTGATTGAACAGGATACGAATCTGCATGTTGAACTGACACAGGGCGTCGGCGGAGGTACTTCTAATATTGAACCTGCCATGGAAAGCGGCGAATTCGACCTGTATCCGGAATACACCGGGACCGCCTGGAATATGGTATTGAAAAAAGACGGAATTTACAATGAAGATTTATTTCCTGAACTTCAAAAAGAATACCGGGATTCTCTCCATATGCAGTGGGCTGGTATGTATGGATTTAATAACACGTATGGTCTGGTCGTGCGAAAAGAAATCGCAGATAAATATCATCTGCAGACCTATTCTGACCTTGCTGCGGTTTCTGACCGGCTGACTTTCGGTGCAGAGTATGACTTCTTTGAGCGTGAAGATGGTTACGACGCTCTGTGCAATGCATATGGATTTCACTTCAAGTCCACCATGGATATGGACATTGGTCTGAAATATCAGGCAATCAACCAGGGAAAAATCGACGTTATGGTCATTTTCACAACCGACGGACAGCTCTCTGTATCCGATGTCAAAGTGCTGACGGATGACAAAGGCTTCTATCCTTCTTACCTTTGCGGCAATGTTGTCAGAAGCGATGTATTAAAGAAACACCCGGAGCTTACAGATGTTTTAAACAAACTTTCCAATACCATTTCAGACCGTGATATGGCACAGATGAACTATGAAGTTGAGAGTAAAGGAAAAGAACCGAGAGAGGTTGCCAGAAAATTCTTAAAAAAAGCCGGGCTCTTAAAATAACAAACAATATTCCAAATGAGGTGAGCAGCGAATATGAGTACTGTAATAGAATTTAAAAATATAAAGAAATCTTATGATGATCATGTTGTCATCCGCAATTTAAATCTTTCTGTCGAAAAAGGGGAGTTTGTCACCATTATCGGTTCTTCCGGATGTGGTAAAACGACAGCCCTGAAAATGGTAAACGGGCTGATTGCTCCGACTTCCGGTGATATATTTATAAATGGGGAAAATATAAAAAAGAAAAATTTAACGGATCTGCGCCGCAATATCGGTTACGCAATCCAGGGAAGCGTTCTCTTTCCTCATATGACGGTAGAAAAAAACATTTCTTATGTTCCAAATCTTCTGAACAAAAAAGAAAAAGAAAAAACGCAGGCTGCAATTTCAAAATGGATGAAAATTGTCGGGCTTGATGAAAACTTAAAAGACCGCTATCCGTCCGAACTTTCCGGAGGACAGCAGCAGCGTGTCGGAATTGCAAGAGCACTTGCCGCATCCCCGGAGATCCTGCTGATGGATGAGCCTTTCGGCGCTGTCGATGAAATTACCCGTGGCCAGCTCCAGACGGAATTAAAACGCATCCACGCACAGACCGGTATCACAATTCTTTTTGTAACACACGATATTTCAGAGGCTTTAAAACTTGGTACGAAAGTTCTCGTTATGGATCATGGCGAAATTCAACAATATGCAGCACCCGAAGAGCTCCTTGAACATCCGGCAACCGACTTCGTAAACCAGCTTGTATACCGTCAGCGCCACATGTGTTATCTGCCGGAAGAACGAATAAACGATTGCGAGTTCAGTGGTGCAAGATGTATTTTAAACCCAGACGACTCTGTACAGGATTTGAGGTGACATGATGTTTTTTAGAAATTCCGGAAAATCTTCTTCCGAAGATTGTGCCAAAAAAATTGCGCAGTTAAAAAGTGAACTGGAATCAGCCGATGCGATCGTCATTGGCGCCGGAGCCGGCCTTTCCACTGCTTCCGGATTCACTTATGGTGGAGAACGATTTGAAAAATATTTTTCCGACTTTCACAAGAAATACGGTATTTCAGATATGTATTCCGGCGGTTTTTATCCGTTTGATACACTCGAAGAATACTGGGCATGGTGGTCCCGGCAGATTCTTGTAAACCGTTATGACTGTCCGGTCGGACGTGTCTATAAAGATCTGCTGACAATGGTGAAAGAGAAAGATTATTTTGTACTCACCACAAATGTAGATCATCAGTTTCAGAGAGCCGGTTTCGATAAAAAACGATTATTTTATACACAGGGCGATTATGGTCTGTGGCAGTGTTCCAAACCCTGTCACGATAAAACTTACGACAACGAAAACATTGTCCGCGCGATGGTCAGTCAGCAAAAAGATATGAAAATCCCGGCAGAACTCATCCCAAGATGTCCGGTCTGCGGGGAACCAATGAATATGAATCTTCGATGCGACGACACCTTTGTACAGGATGAGGGCTGGTACAAAGCTGCCAGCTGCTACGACGATTTTATCCGCAGACATCAACAGTTGCATGTTCTGTATCTGGAACTGGGCGTCGGCCTGAACACTCCGGGGATTATCAAATACCCATTCTGGCAGATGACGGCAAAGAATCCAAAAGCAGTCTATGCATGTGTCAATATGGGACAGTCCTGTTGCCCGGAAAATATCGCACACCAGTCCATCTGTATTGATGCCGATATTGCTGAAGTGGCAGAGAAAATTCTATGTTCTTAATCGCTCTGTTTTTCCTCCATATGTTTCTTTTTTTACAGGCAATATCCTTCCTGACGGAGTTTCTTTCCCTCTTTGATATAGGAAAGTGCACTCTGCTTTAATCCCGCAATCTCTTCCTCCGTCAGTGCCCGCGTGACCTTTGCCGGTCTGCCCATAACCATGCTGCCATCCGGGATATTCTGATGTTCGAGCACAAGGCTTCCTGCTGCGACGAGACAGTTTTTTCCGATCACACTGCCGTTCATCACCGTTGCGCCCATGCCGATTAACGTGTTATCCCCGATCGTGCAGCCATGAAGAATTGCATTGTGTCCCACCGTCACATAGTCGCCCACTATGGTCGGGTCGGCTTTAGACGTGTGGACCGTGCAGTTATCCTGAATGTTTGTCCCTTTTCCGATGACAATTTTATTGTCATCCCCACGCAGTACCGCATAAAAAAGAATGGTACTGTCCGCACCGATGGAGACATCCCCCATCACCACAGATTCCTTTACGATATTTGCAGATGCCGCTATACTTCCCGTTGTTTTTGTCATGACCGATTTCCTCGTTTCTTTCCTTATTTCATACTGTTTTAGTATAACATCTCCGTTTTTGCTTCTCAACATACTCTTTTTGAAAAAGAAAAAAGCGAGGACATCAACGGATGCTCTCGCTCACTCCACCTTACGATTTATTCGTAAACGTGTTTCTTTTTATCTTTTGCTTTCGCCTGTTTTTTCTTTAACGGGTGTTTTGGATTCTTGTCTGACATATCAATCGCCTCTTTTCTTCTCTAGTTATGTCAGCTTTGATTTCCTTTGCTATGCCTACGTTATAACACTGTATTCTGGCAATGTCAACCCTGTCTGTTAATTATTTTGTGTTTTTTCTGTGAATATGATAAATTTACTCATTTTATCATAAGTTGTCAGGCATTTTATATTCGGCGCAAAAGCGCCCAGATTCCCATCATCAGTTCACTCGGAATTATTTTTGCCGCAATCCGGTGTATCAGACATACCGGTCCCGGTGTAGATACCGGAAGTCTCAGGTCTGCATCCATCAATGCCAGCGATACCACATGCTTTTCTTTTGATGACAGTGGAAAATGCCGAATATAGGAACTGTTTTGGGTTTTCCTGGCTGTTCCAATAAACTCCGTATCTTTGATCCAATATGGGCACACCGCAGTTACAGAAATACCGGTTCCATACAATTCTACACGCAAAGCTCTGCTATACCTGTACAGGAAAGCTTTCGAAGCCGCATAAATGGAAAGATATGGAAATGGCTGGAAAGAGGCCGTTGAACAGATTTCCATAATGTGGGCTCCCTTCTTCATAAAGGGAAGTACAATCTGCGTCACTGCAACGGCAGCTTTACAATTTAAGTCAATCATCGCTTCACAATCGGAAAGCGAAATATCTTTCCATGCACCGATTTTTCCCATTCCGGCCGCATTGATGAGCAATGCGACATCTGGCTTTTCCTGATCCAACAAGGCTTTTAATTCCACAAAGGATTCCCGTCTGGTCAAATCCATCGGAACTACGCGCACTTTCGTTTTCGTCACTTTTGCAACTGCTTCCAGACATTCCCTCCTCCGCGCAATCACCCATATTTCATCCAGCTGTTTTCGTCCATCCATCTGTTTTACAAATTCTTTTCCAAGTCCACTGGATGCTCCTGTCACAATTGCAATCTTCATACTGCGCCCTCCTTTTTCTTCTATAGTATAACGCAGGATTTCATTTTTATTTTGTGTTTTTTCTGTGAACATGCAAAAGCACCCAAAAAAAGTCATTGACATTTTAAAACTACGTCCCTATAATGGTAAAAGTTCGGTTGCTAACTATTTTATGATATTACTAAGAAAGGAGTGATTTCTTGCAGGATTTCGACGAAGAACAACTCAACGAAATTCATATGGGCCGCCTGATCCAGGTACTGTCCCATCAGATGAAACGCAAAAGCTGTGTGATCTCCATGATCAACGACGATGGCCTGACCACCATGCAGAAACACGTCCTGAAATTTCTTCTTCTGGAAACCCTTCACAAGGTTGTCTATCAGAAAGACATCGAAGAGGAATTTCAGATCCGAAAATCCACAGCGACCGGAATGCTGCAGCTTCTTGAAAAAAATGGTTTCATTGTGCGGGAAAGTGAAAAAAAAGATGCCCGCCTGAAACGCATCATTC